>Ga0209172_10000237_pt1 | contig 161706 bp, 142 predicted proteins | sample LarsenN4metaG_FD_184113 | JGI IMG/M metagenome (GOLD analysis project Ga0209172, IMG submission 184113) | Hot spring sediment bacterial and archeal communities from British Columbia, Canada, to study Microbial Dark Matter (Phase II) - Larsen... ...
TCTCCTTGGCCACCGTGACCCCGTCCTTGGTGATGGTGGGCGCCCCGAACTTCTTGTCCAGGACGACATTGCGCCCCTTGGGGCCCAGGGTGGCCTTCACGGCGTCGGCCAGCTTGTCCACGCCGCGAAGGATGGCCCGGCGGGCTTCCTCGTCGAACTTCAGTTGCTTGGCTGGCATGCTCACTCCTCCTTCATTGATGGGTCCGTTGGCCTGCCCGCACGGGGGCAGGGTTCATTCGCGTCCGGGCTACTGCAGGATGCCGAGCACGTCCTCTTCCCGCATGATCAGGTACTCCTCGTCGCCGAGCTTCACCTCGCTCCCGGAGTACTTGCCGAAGAGGATCTTGTCCCCGACCTTGACCTCCATGGGCTGGCGCTTGCCGTCCTCCGTGACCTTGCCTGGACCGACCGCCACCACCTCGCCCTCCTGCGGTTTCTCCTTGGCGGTATCCGGGATGATGATGCCGCCCTTCTTGACCTCCTTCTCCTCGAGCCGCTTGACCAGGATCCGGTCCTGCAGGGGCTTGATCTTCCTCATTGCCTGTCACTCCTTTCCAAAGAGTCGAACCACCCTCCCTCATCCGTGAACAGAGGGAGAACCATGCGGGCTCTCACCCCGCCCGCAGCCTACGCGTCTTGGGCTGGAATGAGTGGTGCTGGAGCAGTCCGGTAGGTAGTGTTGCGCCTTCGCGTCATCTTTCTTCTTTTTCTTTCCGTTAGTCAATCCTGCTGGCACTCACCCGGGTCGAGTGCTAGCCGCAGTGAGCGGGAATGTAGATTTTCAGTGGGGAGATTGCAAGCTGGAATTATCCTGATGTCCCAACTACATAAGAAGAAATCGTGACAATATCTATTTCTTTTCTGGTTTTTTGCCATTTTTTCCTACAGGTCCGCCCCCGGATGCTCCCGATCCAGACATCCGCCGTTTGCAACTAGGTGAATTTTTTGCTATCTTCGGCATCCCAAGTTCACCGACCATCCCTGGAGGCAGGCCTGTGCGTCCCACCACCGCAGAAGTTGACCTTGCCGCCATCGCCGCAAACGTCCAGCTGGCGTGTCGCCTGGCCGGTCCCGGCGTGCAGGTGATGGCGGTGGTCAAGGCAGATGCCTACGGCCATGGGGCCGTGCCTGTCGCCAGCGAGGCACTTGCGGCGGGGGCGACGTGGCTGGGAGTGGCGATCCCCGAAGAGGCGATTCCTTTGCGGGTCGCGGGGCTGACCGGCCGGATCCTGGTCCTCGGGCCCATCCCGCCGGAGCAGGTGGACCTCGTCGCGGCCTACGATCTGGACCAGTGTGTGTGCGACCTCGCCCAAGTAGAGGCGCTGGACCGCGCGGCCCGCGCCCACCGTCGAACACTCTCTGTTCACCTGAAGGTGGACACCGGCATGGGTCGCGTCGGCCTCCGTCCCCGGGAGGTCCGCGGGGTGGCGGAGAAGATTGCCGGGCTCCCGTCCGTCCGCCTGGTGGGGCTCATGACCCATTTCGCCGAGGCCGAAGCCGATCCGCCGGATCACGCGCGCGAGCAACTCGCCAGGTTCGCCGAGGTGGCGCGCGACCTGGCCGCCGCAGGCATCCCCATACCGCTGCGCCACGCGGCCAACAGCGCCGGCCTGCTCTGCCTGCCCGAGGCGCGGCTGGATCTGGTCCGGCCGGGCATCATGCTGTACGGCTACCATCCGCGGGGTCGTGGCGCGCTGCCGGAGCCGCGGCTGCGACCCGCATTGCGTCTTCGGACCGCCGTCAGTCAGGTCCAGACCGTGGCCCGGGGCGACTCCATCAGTTACGGGCGCACCTTCGTCGCCTCGCGGGACACTCGCGTCGCCACCCTGCCCGTGGGGTACGCAGACGGGGTGGGCCGCCTGCTGTCCAACCGGGGGCAGGTCCTGATCCGGGGACGGCGGGTTCCCATCGTCGGACGGGTGTGCATGGACATGACCATGGTGGATGCCACGGATCTCCCCGATGTCCGCGTGGGCGACGAAGGCGTCCTGATCGGCCGGCAGGGCGACGAGGAGATCAGCGCCGACGAGGTCGCAGCGCTGCAGGGGACCATCAGCTACGAGATCCTCTCTCGCATCGGCCCCCGCGTCCCCCGCGTGTACCTGCCTGCTTCACGCTCCCACTCTCCGGCGGGATGACCGATCACCGATTCACCATTCCACGAATTGACCGCTCGACCAATTGACCAGTGTGCTGCCAGCTGCCCTCTGTCCTCGTCCCTTGAGTCTCTTGCGTTGTGGCGTTATCGAGTCGGTGACATGGGAGATTCGCCATTGGATATTCGAAATTCCGTTCTGCCTGCTGCCAGCTGCCGCCTGCCAGCTACCCTTTGCGCCATGCGCCACGCTCTTTGCGCTTTGCCCTTCGTCTCACTCTTCCCTCACCTGAATCGCCTCGACTCTCACCTGCGTCGTCCCCTTCGCATAGAACCCCAGCCGCTTGGCGGCCCCCAGGCTCAGGTCGATGACCCGCTCGCCCGACCGTGGGTTCTGGTCGCTGGGGAAGGGCCCCCGGTCGTTGACCCGGACGATGAGGGACCGGCCATTCTCCAGGTTCGTGACCTGCACGAACGTGGGGATGGGCAGGTACTTGTGCGCGGCCGTCAACCCGTTCGGGTTGAACGCCTCGCCGGTGGCGGTCATGCGGCCGCTCTCGTACCCGTACCAGGAAGCCACCCCATCTTCCCGGTACCGTTGGGACTCATCCACCGACATGGGAACGTATCTTTTTCCTTTGACCACGTAGGGGGCGGTCTTGACCCGGCCCTGACCGATGGCCTCCTTTGCCGGGAGGCCGTCGATGCTCTCGATCTCCTCGTGGGTCAGCGACCACTCGATCGGGGCCTTCACCACTTCATACGTGAATCCTCCAAGCCGGTAGATGACCTTGGTCGTCCCGGCCGTGACCTCGTACGTGGTCTTCACCACCCAGACGCCCCCCCTGACCGTCCCCTTCGCAACCCTGAACGGCGCCGAGACGAGCGAGCAGCCCGCCCCGGCAAGCAGCAAGGCCGGGAGGAGGACCACGTAACAGGGCCACTTCGGCATGGCGGGCTGCCGTCCTCCCTGAGAGAACTTTCGGACGAGGGGATCGGTCGTACTGGGAGAGAAGCTATGCCCGGCAGGCCGCCCTGTCAATGGGGGCCGGAGACGGATCGAGAGGCCGGGGAATGGGCGCGGTCCCCATTCTGGCGCTTGACGCGGAGCGGGGACCACGGTATGGGTGCGGGGGCGGGAAGGGGTGGCACCCGGAACGGGACACGGGGAGAGCAGGATGGCCGCGGAACTCGATGATCAGGGGTTCATTCCGAGCATCCACAACTACTGCGACCGCTGGTGCGAACGCTGCCCCTTCACCAGCCGGTGCCGCGCCTACGCTCTCGAGATGACCATCAGGATCGACGGCTTCGACGGGGAGCTGGCGCGCGCCGCAGAGGAATTGCCGGCGGATCCGACCGAGGAATGGGCCGCCGAGGATTTCCTGGCCGAGGCGGAGGATGCCGTCTCAGATGAGGAGATCGAGCCGGAGCTACTCGCGCAGGACGTGGCCGATGCCATAGCCGAGGTGCACCCGCTGACCGAGGGCGCCGATGGATTGGCGAAGCTGGTCAAGCCGCTCCTCGAGGCGGTGGAAGCCAAGGTGGCGGCGGGTGGACCTGGGACCGAGGCGTTGCGGGACCCTCTCGAAGTCCTGGCGCACTACAAGTACTTCGTGGCTGCCAAGGTACGCCGGGCCCTCTCGGGCCGGGATAGGCCCCCCATCCTCGATGACGAGGGGCGCCCCTTTCCCTCCGACGCGGACGGCAGCGCCAGGATTGCCTACCTGACGTGCGCTGCCGCCCGTGATGCCGCCCAGCGCGTGGCGACGATAGATCCGGGGCTCGCTTCCCTTGTCGCTCCCTTCACGCAATCGGCCGACCGCGTCTTGACGCTTATCGACGAGGTGTTTCCTGGCCACCGCTCCTTCCGCCGCCCCGGCTTCGACGACGCTCCCAAGAATTGAGGAACCGGCGTAGACCAGAAGCCGCGCCCACGGCCAGGCGGGCTCGGGCGTTGTGTCTCACCGGCTGGCTGAGTCGGCAGAAATCAAAAACGGGGAAGGAGGCGACCCTCCTTCCCCGTGTGCCAACAGCCCCCTCTGGAAGCGGCGGGGGAGATCAGGCAGCTTCGACCTTGATCTCCTTCGGCTTCGCCTCCTCCTTCTTCGGGAGCTGGATCTGCAGGACACCATCCCGGTACGTGGCCTTCACCCGACCGGGATCCACCACTGAGGGCAGCACGACACTGCGCCGGAAGGTGCCATAGCTCCGCTCGATCCGGTGGTAGTGGTCTTCCTTCACCTCGGTCTCGCGCTTGCGCTCGCCCTGCAGGGTCAGGGTGTCCCCGACGATGGATACCTGGATATCTTCCGGCTTGACCCCGGGCAGTTCAACCTGGAGGAGGAGGCCGTCCTGGGTTTCGTGGACGTCCACCAGCGGGCTCCATACCCCCTCGGTGGCCGCCAGGGCGAACGGCGTCCGACCAAAGGACTCCCCGAAGATCTCATCCATCCGCTTGCGCAGGACTGTGACCTCCGCAAATGGATGCCAGGCGCCGAACGATGGAAGCCGGCTCTGCCATTTCTCTAGAAACATTTGAAAACCTCCTTTGTTTAGTCTCGCTTTTTGCCGCGTCCGACTCTGCATGGGTCAGGACATCGTTCCTTCTCCTCGCTTCGTCGGTCCAAGAAGATCTGAGCAAATAGATTTATAAAACTTGAGTCGGAATTTGTCAACACATAAATCCAAGTTGGCGTGAGACTAAGCAATGCTGAAAATTCAATAAGTTAATTGAATTATCAATATTGATCGGTAGGCGAGCTTAGTTTCCGGACTCTAAGAGAAGAACTCCAGAGGACAGATCGAGGCTGACACGGAACCGCTCCAGGAAACTCAAACCCAGGAGCCCAACGACGCTCGGAGGGGCGTTCGGGAGGTCATGGATCACGGCGGGAACGTAATGCGCTCGGGCCCCTGCCACATTCATTTCGTCCAACAGTACGAGTGGGGCCTGAATGAGGCCGCTCGCCGTGGCCAGATGAACACTGCTGCCCCGGCTGGAAATTCCCAGGCTGCTGGCCATCTGCCGGTTGACCGATGTAAAGGTCGCCCCGGTATCAAGAATGAAGTAGCCCACGGGCTGGCCGTTCACCCAGGCGGGAACAAGGATCGAGGTGCCGCGTTTCTGGATCGGCACCTGGATGGTTATCCTGGCGGGCTCTCCCAGCTCGTCGAGGGCGTGGCGGGCCGCCCTTTCCATCTCGGATTGCGGCGCCAGTTGGAGGATGCGACGATACACATGCGCCGCGGCGGTTGCGTCTCCGACCAGCCGGTAGGATTCCGCCAGATACCACTGCCGTTGGGGGTCCCGGGGGGTGCGATCCACGGCCTCGATGAACTTTTCCAGGGCCCACCGGTAATGCCCGCCCTGGAAGTATTCCACACCCTCCCTGAAGGGATCCGTCTGGGCTTTCACCGCGTCATGAGTCAGCAGGAACGCGGCCGCCGCCACGCCCAGGAGCCAAATGCGTAATCCGCTGACCTTAGACACCAGTGGCATCTCTCCGATCAGAGCTGGCCCGTTCGAGGGCCTCGCGGACCGCAGGAAGCAGGTAGATGTCCTCGAGATCGAACTGGGCCAGTCCGGCCGCCAGGAGGCGCGCCTTTTCACGGGTGGAGAGTGTCCGCTCGATGATGATCCGCCGCTCGCCGTGGAGGACACACAAACCTCCCCGCCCGGGCAGTTCCTCTGTGGCCATGGCCGCATAGCTCACCGGGATCTTCAGTTGCTCCGCCAGATCTTCCAGTGCTGTCAGCAACCCCTGATCCTGCATGACTCCCGCTTCCCGTAGAGCCAGCGCTTGGCGTCCTTGTCCCGCCTGTCCGAAGGAGTCCGTCCCGCTTTCTGGACTGCGGACCGGCGGGATTGGCGGTTTGTTAGCGAGGCCGGAGGGCCTCGGCCATTCGCACGGCCTCGCGGGTCGTCCCCACGTCATGGGTCCGGATCATGTGGGCGCCGTTCGCCACGGCGACGGCCGTGGCCGCCAAGGACCCCGCGAGGCGATCGGCTGGATCTGCCTGGCCGAGGATCTGACCGATGAAGGACTTCCGCGAGACGCCCAGCAGCACAGGACGATCGAGGGACTTGAGATCCCCAAGCCGTCGCAACACCTCGCAGTCCCAGTCGTACCAGGGAAGCGCCGCCTTGCGAAAGAACCCGATCCCGGGATCCACGACCACCCGGTGCTCCGGGACGCCAGCCTTCCAGACGATCTGGAGACTCTCCGCCAGGAGACGTCGGACGGTTTCGATCGGATCCCGAGCTTCCGGGGCGGTCTCCGACGCCATGAGGATCACGCCGCGCGCCCGCTTGGCCACCACCCCGCCCATGCCCGGATCGCGGCGAAGGCCGCTCACGTCGTTGATCACGTCCGCCCCGGCGTCCAGCGCGGCCAGGGCGACCCGGCTTCGCGTGGTGTCGGCCGAGAGGGGAAGGGCAACCGTGTTGCGGACGACGCCGATGGCCCAGGTCAACCGCTGGATCTCCTCCGCCTCGGGGATCTCCGTCGTCAGGTAGGGGGCCGTGGACATGGCCCCGATGTCCAACAGGTCCGCCCCCTCGGCCGCCATGTCCTCCGCCCGCTGTTTCAGCGCGTCTTCGTCCGCCGCCACAGAGCCCGGGTAGAAGGACTCCGGGCTGACGTTGATCGCCCCCACCAGGCGGACCGGAAATTCGTCGCCGACCTCGACCCCTGCCAGATTCGCATAGGCGGTCACGCCGTATCCTCCCTCCGCGACCACCGGTCCCGCCCGGTGACCGTCAGCCCGCCCCCCTGCCTGAAAGACCGACGGCGTCAGGCGAACTGTCCTGACGCCGTCACAGCCGGGAAGGCTCCCCCCGCCCGTCAGGCCGGCTTCTTGTCCGAAACGATGGCTCGCAACATGTCAATCGGGAGCGGGAAGATGATCGTGGAGTTCTTCTCTGTGCCGATCTCCGTCAAGGTCTGGAGGTAGCGGAGCTGGATGGTGATAGGCTCCGAGGCGATGATCCGGGCCGCCTGGGCCAGCTTCTCCGAGGCTTGCAGTTCGCCCTCGGCGTGGATGATCTTGGCGCGCTTCTCCCGCTCCGCCTCCGCCTGCTTGGCCATGGCCCGCTGCATCTCCTGGGGCAGGTCGATGAATTTCACCTCCACGGCGCTGACCTTGATCCCCCAGGGCTCGGTGTGCTCGTCAATGATCCGCTGAAGCTTCTGGTTGATCCGGTCCCGCTCCGACAGCAGCTCGTCCAGCTCGGATTGGCCCAGGACGCTGCGCAGGGTGGTCTGGGCGATCTGGGAGGTGGCGAACAGGTAGTCCTCCACCGCCACCACGGCCCGCTCTGGATCCATGACCCGGAAGTAGATGACCGCGTTTACCTTGAGGGAGACGTTGTCCTTGGTGATGGTGTCCTGGGACGGCACGTCCATGGCCACGGTCCGCAGGCTGACCTTGACCATCTTGTCGATGATGGGGATCAGCAGGATCAGCCCCGGTCCGTTGCCGCTCCCCCCCGGGTTGAGGAGGGCCTTGGACACCCGGCCCAGGCGGAAGACGACCGCCCGCTCGTACTCCCGCAGGACCTTCACCGCGCTGGACAGGATGTAGAGGAGGGCGATGATGACGAACAGCGTCGTGAGGCCCGCGAATGGCAACAGGTTCATCCTGACCTCCCTGTCGCGACGGGCCCGAATGTCGCCGTCGCGCGCTGGACGGGGACGACGCGGAGCGTGAGGCCGTCGACCCCCGTGACCCGGACCGATTCCCCGGCTTCCACCTCGCTCTCGGCCTCGGCGGTCCAGAGCTCCCCGCGAAGGAAGACCTGCCCGCGTGGCGCCAGGCGGGTCCGCACCACGCCGACCTCCCCGATCAGCCCCTCCATCCCGGTGACCGTCCTGGCCCGGAGGGCCTTCACCCCGGCGCCTACCACGAAGAGGAAAAAGAGCGCCGTGCCGCCCGCGGTCCCCAGGATGGCCCACAGGGAAATGCGCATATAGGGCGCCGGGGCGTCGATGAGCATCAGGGAGCCCAGGACCATGGACGTCAGGCCCCCCGCGGTCAACACCCCGTGAGACACCACCTTGATCTCCGCGATGAACAGCACGATGCCCAGGAGGATCAGCAGGATCCCGGCGTAGTTGATGGGCAATTGGGAGAAGGCATACAGCGCCAGGATCAGGGCGATCCCCCCCAGGACCCCGGGCAGGATCGCGCCGGGCGTGCTGAACTCGAAGTACAGGCCGGCCAGCCCCAGGATCAAGAGGAGGTAGGCGATGGTCGGGTCGGTGATGATTTTCAGGATCTTCTCCCGAAGGTTCATCTCCCCGCGGCTGACGACGGCGTTTTTGGTCTCGATCTTGACCTTGCCCGCGGCCGTGGTGACCACGCGCCCATCGATCGCCTGGAGGAGGTCATCCAGCTTCGGGCTGATCACGTCGATGAGTTTGGCCTTCAAGGCCTCGGTCTCCGTCTTCGCCGTGGCCTTCCGCACCCACTCCTCGGCCAGCTCAATGGGGCGCCCGCGCTTCTCCGCGATGGTGCGCATGTAGGCCGCGGCATCGTTGGTCACCTTCTTCTCCATGGTCTTGTCCATCTGCCCGCCCATGGCCACGGGAGCCGCGGCGCCGATGTTCGTCCCGGGGGCCATGGCGGCGATGTGGGCCGCCAGCGTGATGAAGGCCCCGGCCGAGGCCGCCCGCGCCCCGCTGGGGGCGACGTAGACCACGATGGGGCGCTCGGCCGCCAGCATCTCCTTGATGATGACCCGCATGGAGGTGTCCAGGCCGCCCGGGGTGTCCAGCTCGATGACCAGCGCGGCCACCTTGTCCTTCTCGGCCTGCTTGATGGCGCCGACGATGTAGTCGGCGGAGCTGGGGGAGATCACGCTCTCCACCCGGATGACATTGACTTGGCGGCCCAGGGCCGGCGCGGGCAACGTCAAGAGGCACAGGCCAAGGGCCACCGGGAAGGCCCGGGCGACGAGAAAGGTGGCAGATCTGTCCGGCGTCCGCTTCGACATTGGTGAGGCCCCTGATCGCTGCAATCGGGGCAGATTATAGCATACCCAGGTGCCGCAGGATAGCAGGGGCGATGTGGCTGATGTCCGTGATGCCGGCCCCCGCCTGCGTGGCACCCTCGCCCCAGAGGAGGGTAGGCACCGGGTTCCGGGTGTGCCGCGTCGTGGAGAGATCCTCCAGGTTCCCGTGATCACTGGCGAGGACGACCAGATGGGTGGAAAGGTCCAGGGTGGAGAGGACCGCATCCAGGAGGGCCTCCACATCCTCCAGGAGTTCCACCCCGCGCGCCATGTCCTGGGCGTGGCCGGCCCGGTCCGTCAGGAAGTGTTCGTACATGGTAAAGGCGTGAACCTGGGCCAGACGGGCAAGATTGACCCCGGCCTCTCGGGGGGTGACGGGCGGCAGGAAATGCCCCCGCTCCGGCAAGAGCCGATTGGTGAAATCGTGGAACAGGGCGTCCCCCCGGGCGAGATCGGCAAGCGTTCGGAACCGGAGGCCCGCCCGCAGGGTGGCCACCGTGCTGACCGAGAGAAACCGCGGGAGGTTTGCCAGGAACTCCGGCGTGTAGGCGTTGGCGAAGGTGGCCTCGCCACCGGCCGCCTTCACGCGGCTGAAGAGGGACCGCCCATCCAGGAGGGCCGCCAGCGACTTGGTGCAGGGACCGTTGAGGTGCCGGCCGACGGCCGTGGGCGCGTTGAGGCCTGTCAGAATGGTGGTCTGCCCCGTCGCACTCTGGGGGAGGCCGGGGACGCCCAGGCAGGCATCCGTGGGAATGAAGCAGGCCGCCGGGTCCGGCGCCGGCCGATCCCGGAAGAGGCGCAGGCGCCCGAGGCGCGCGCAGGCCACCGGATTCTTCTGGGGGTCCTCTTCCCCCAGGCCCAAGCCGTCGATGAACAGCAACAGGACACTCATCCTTTTCTCTCACAAACCGTTCGACCGTTCGAGAGTTCGGTTGTTCGGTGGTTCTCCCGGGCAACGAACAACCGAACGCGTTTCACCTTCAGGGAACGACCGAACCACCGAACGTTTTTGGTGTTAGCGGGCCCCGAAGAACCGCTCCAGGTCCTCCCGGGCGGTGGTCACCGGGCAGGACGGCAAACTCTCCAGAAACGCCCTCCCGTATCCACGGGAATGCAGACGCCCGTCCAGGATGCACAGTGCCCCGCGATCCTGGCCGCTCCGGATCAATCGGCCCAGGCCCTGCCGCAGGGTGATGATTGCCGACGGAACCTGATACCCCCGGAACGGGTCACCGCCCTGCCGCTGGATGTGCTCGAGGCGCGCCTCCAGGACGGGTTCCCCCGGATACCCGAAGGGCAGCTTGTGGATGATGAGGCAGCTCAGCGCCTCCCCGACGACATCCACACCCTGCCAGAAGCTGCGGGTGGCCAGGAGGACCGATGCCACCTCTTCCCGGAATCGCGCCAAGAGCTGCGTCCGGGGCGCCTGGCCCTGCAGCATCAGGGGGAAGGGGAGCCGTCCCTCCAGGAGGCCGTACGTCGTCTCCATCGCCTCCAGGCTGGTGAACAGGATCAGCGCCCGCCCCTGCGTGATCGCGAGAATCCGGCGGATCTCGTCCGCGGCGGCCTGGACAAAGCCCGGACTGCGCGGATCGGGCAGGTGGCGCGGAACATACAGGATGGCCTGGTGTGGGTAGTCAAAGGGGGAATCGACGCGGAACTCCCGCGCCTGCGGGATCCCCAAGCGGGTCCGGAGAAAGTCGAAGCGACCCGCCGCCGTAAGGGTGGCCGACGTCAGGATCACGGCGCGCGCCGACTCCAGGATGGTCCGCCGGAAATCCGTCGAGACGTCCAGGGGGGAGATGCGGAGGAACAGGGCACGGCCCCGTCGCTCGGACCAGCGGACGGAATGTTCCTCCAGGTTCTCTTCCTCAAAGAATCCCCGCAGGATCCGGGCCTGCTCCCGCGACCGCCGCGCGCACGCCAGAAGGCCCTCGGGTTTTCCCGCAAGCCCCTGGATGAGGTCATGCAGTACGATCAGGCCCTGGGTGAGGTCGAGGACGGCCGTGCGGTGAATCCCCGCCAGGTCCCCCGGGCGAATCCGGTGCGTCCCCTCGAGCAGGTCCAGGCCTCCGAAGAAACGCGCCGAGGCCTCCGCCAGACGACTGAGGTGGGCGGGGATGGCCCGATCGCCGCCGCTACCGGCGCCACCGGCGCTGGTCCACTCGCGGTGGGCGTCACGGACCAAGCGCTCGATCCGAACATTGCTGGTCTCCACCCCGAAGAAATCGGTGGCGACCTCCTCCAAGAGGTGCGCCTCGTCCAGGACGAGGACATCGGCGGACGGGATCACCCGGAACTGCGTGCTGTCCCGTAGGACGGCGTCGGCCAGGAGCAGGTGGTGGTTCACGATGACCAGATCCGCGGCGGCCGCCTCCTGCCGCATCCGCGTGAGGAAGCACTGGTCGTAGTCCTCGCAGGAGGTGCCGAGGCAGGTCTCGGACCAGGCGGCGAGGTCGTCCCAGAGGGGGTCAGGGTCGGGAAGAAATGCCAGCTCGGCGCGATCACCTCGTTCCGAGGTGGCGGCCCAGGCCTGGATCCTCAGGAGGGTAGTGCGCTGGGACCGCGTCCGAGTCTCCGCCAGGGCCCGGCGCACCCTCCGGCGGCACAGGTAGTTCGCGCGGCCCTTCATCAGGCTCGCGGTAAACTTTCGGGGCAGCACCGAGGCCAGGAGCGGGATGTCCTTGAAGAAGAGCTGGTCTTGAAGGGTCTTGGTCCCGGTGGCCACCACCGTCTTGCGCCCGCTCAGCAGGGAGGGAACCAGATAGGCCAGTGTCTTGCCGGTCCCGGTGCCGGCCTCGGCCAGGAGGATCGCTCCGTCCGCGATGGCCTGCCCCACCGCCCGGGCCATCCGGAGCTGCGCCGGCCGCTCCTCGAACTCCGGCAGCGCCTTCTGGAGGGAGCCCCGCGACCCCAGGACGGCCGCCAGGGCCGTCTCGTCCTCGGCCCCCGAACGGCGGGAAGCGCGTTTCATGCCGTCACCCCACCCCCGGCACTCCGAAGGGGCCGGGAAACCCGGATCCCCGTTGGTCATTGGGATTCGGTCATTGTCCAGGAGTGTTCGCGACCCCGGTTGCAAGGACCCGAACTCGTCCTACAGCCCCTGCGCCTTGGCGTCCGCCCACAGGGCGTCCATCTCCTGCAGGCTGGCCTCCCTGAGGGAGCGACCGCTCCTGGCCAGCGCCTCCTCGATGAAGCGGAAGCGCGCGATGAAGCGGGCGATGGTCTTGCGCAGGGCCTCCTCCGGGTTCACCGCGATGAAACGACTGAGGTTCACCAGCGCGAAGAGGAGGTCCCCCATCTCCGCCTCCATCCGGTCCGCCGCCTGGCTCTGCATGGCCGTCCGGAGCTCGGCCAGCTCCTCTTCCACCTTGCGCAGGACCTCTTGCGCCTCCGTCCAGTCGAACCCGACGCGCGAGGCCTTCTCCTGTAGCCGGTGGGCACGGAGCAGGGCCGGCAGCTCGCGCGGCACCCCATCCAGGAGCGAGGCCTGACCCGTCTGCCGGCGGCGTTCCGCCTGCTTGATCTGCTCCCAGTTGAACAGGACCTCCTGAGCGGTCTCGGCGATGACGTCGCCGAAGACATGGGGATGGCGCCGCTTGAGCTTGTCATTGATGGTGGCCAGGACATGGGCAATGTTGAAGGCGCCTGCCTCGTCCGCCATCCGGGCATGGAACACGACCTGGAGCATGAGGTCCCCCAGCTCCTCGCAGAGCTTCTGGGGATCCTGGTCGTCGATGGCCTCCAGGACCTCGTAGGTCTCCTCGGTGAGGTAGGGCTTGATGCTCTCGTGGGTCTGCTCCCGGTCCCACGGGCATCCCCCCTCGCCCCGCAGCCGGGCCATGATCTCCACCAGCTCCGCGAACAGCTCGCCGGATGTCTCGGACACGGATGTCGCTCTCCTGTGAGTGCCGCGCGATTATCCCCGATGGCACGTCACCCGGCCAACCGCTTGATCTCCGCGTATCGGAAGCAATCGACCGTGTGATCGTTGACTATCCCCACCGCCTGCATGAAGGCATAGCAGATGGTCGGGCCGACGAAGCGAAACCCGCGGCGTATGAGGTCCCGGCTCATCGCCTCGGATGCCGCCGTGCATGCCGGGATCTCCCGCAGCCATCGCCATCGGTTGAGCCTTGGCCGCCCGCCCACGAACTGCCAGAGGTAGGCGTCCAGGCTGCCGAACTCCTGCTGCACGGCGAGCGCCGCTCGGGCATCGGCGATGGCGGCCTGGATCTTGAGCCGGTTGCGGATGATGCCGGGATTACGCAGCAGGGCCTGCGCTTTGCGCCCGTCGTAGCGTGCCACGGCGCGGAGGTCGAACTGGTCGAAGGCGGCGCGGAAGGTGTCCCGCTTCTTGAGGATCGTCTCCCAGCTCAGCCCCGGCCTGGGCCCCTTCCAAGACCAGGAACTCGAAGAGGCCGCGGTCGTCGTGGAGCGGCACGCCCCACTCGGTGTCATGGTACGCAATGGACGGCTCACTCCTGGCCCATTGGCACCGGCGTTTCATCCTTCGGGCTCTCCCTGTCCCAGTCCCCCACCCGAGCGTGCATTGTAGCTCCTGGTCCCCCGCAACGCTACCCACAACATCCTTGGGACCCGCGAGGGCCGCCCAGCGGGCCGCCCAGCGGGCCGCCCAGCGGGCACCCGGCGTCGCAACTGGCGGCCACCGGCGGAATCTCCTTGACAGTTCCGCCGGGCCAACTATCCTTGCGGGTTGTCCCCACCGACAGTGGAGGTCGAGCGATGCCCGAATGGGCGGTGCAGCGGCGGTTTACCCGCTTCCCCATCGTGCTCCCGGTCCTGCACCGGCTAATAGCTCCGGGGCCCGTCCGGACCGGGGTGGGCTGGACCCGCGACCTGAGCGGTGGGGGCGCCTGCGTGCAACTGGCGGAGCAGCTCTCCCCCCGGGTACCCCTGAACCTCCGATTCCAGACGGACCGGGGCGCCATCGAACTGGAGGGTGAGGTCGCCTGGGCGGGGGATCCACCCAAAGCGGGCGGCGGTATCCTGCATGGCGTTGCCTTCACCCACATCGCCCCCGACCAGTTGCAGACCCTTCGCGAGTTGATCATCTCCAAGGGCAAGGTGCGGAACGCCGGCGGGGTCCGCCTGTCGCTCGAGGTCTCCGTCACCTTCCAGCGGAAGGGTCAAGCCGGGACGCCGCTCCAAGGGCGCACCGGCAATCTGAGCAAGGGAGGCCTCCTGTTGTTCCTCCCCCAGAGCTACTCCCCGGGCACGGTGTTGGAGGTCACCCTCCACAGCTCAGCCGGGCCGCTCACGGCCGAAGGGGTGGTGGTCTGGAACAAACCCTCCGTGGGGCGAGCGCTGGGAGAGCCGATCCCCCACGGCTTCCGGTTCACCGCGCTCGGCTGGTCCCGCGCCCTCGCCCTCGGCCTCATGCTCGCCGAAGCCGCATAGTGGAACGTGTCGGGCGAATTGGCCTTGCCACTCCCCGGGGGGTCTGCTATAGCTACCGCCCGATGGGCAGGGCCTGGGTCGCCATCCTTATCGGGGGCACATTCCTGCTGGCCCCCATCGCCTTGAGCCGCGCGGCGGTCTATGGCTACGTGGACGCGCACGGGACCGCGCACTTTACCGACGCGCCGACCCAGCCGTACTTCCGCCCTCTCCCCGCCTTCGGCCTCCCCCGAGGCGTGAACCTCGTGCGGGGCCAGTACGCCGGCCTCATCAATCAGATCGCCCTGGAGGAGGGGGTGGATCCGGAGCTGGTCCGCGCCATCATCAAGGCCGAATCCAACTTCGACACCTATGCCCTCTCGCGGAAGGGTGCGCGGGGCCTCATGCAGCTCATGCCCGGCACCGCGGGCCGCTACTCCGTCACCGATATTTACGATCCCGAGGCCAACATCCGCGGTGGCGTCCGGTACCTTCGCCACCTCCAGGACCTCTTTCCCGGTCGCCTGCCGCTGGCCCTGGCCGCCTACAATGCCGGAGAGCAGGTCGTCCTGCGCTATGACCGGGTCCCGCCGTATCCCGAGACGCTGCGGTACGTTGACCGCGTGCTGGGAGCCTACGGGCGCCACGATCTCCGCGGGGACCGAACCAGGGCCCTGGCATCCCGCCGGAGAACTCGGACCGAGATCGTGGAGATCGACCCCTCTCCCCCGAGCGTGTATCGCAGCGTGGATGCCGACGGCGTCCCACGCTACACGAACATCCCCCCGGTGGTCCGGCCCTCTCCCGGAGCCACCCGCTGACCCCGGTCCGAAGGGGCGGCCCGCCACCCCGCCGCTGGCGGGGTTTTCTTCGGCAAACCTTTCCGGCCTTTTCCTTGACAGGCCTTGGCCCGAGGGCTAGACTGCGTTAATTTGCGGCGGGTTGAGGACTGTTACACGCGCTGCGGGAGGGGAGCGTCTGTGAAGCGACTGAGTGACGTGGATCCCGAGATCGCGGAAGTCATCCGGCGGGAGACGGAGCGGCAGGCCTCGAAGCTCGAGTTGATCGCCTCGGAGAACTTCGTGAGCCCGGCCGTCCTGGAGGCGACCGGGTCCCCGCTGACCAACAAGTACGCGGAAGGATACCCGGGCCGGCGGTACTACGGCGGCTGCGAGTTCGTGGACCGGGCCGAAAGGCTGGCCATCGAGCGGGCCAAACAGCTCTTCGGGGCGGAGCATGTCAACGTCCAGCCTCACTCCGGGGCCCAGGCCAACATGGCCGCCTACTTCGCCGTCCTGAATCACGGGGACACGATCCTGGGTCTCAACCTGGCCCACGGCGGCCACCTCACCCACGGCAGCCCGGTGAACTTCTCCGGGCGGTTCTTCACCATCATCCCCTACGGCGTGGATCGGGAGAGCGAGCGCATCGACATGGCCCAGCTCCGCCGGCTGGCCCGGGAACACCGGCCGAAATTGATCGTGACCGGCGGCAGCGCCTATCCCCGCACCTTGCACTTCGCCGAGTTCCGCGAGATTGCCGACGAGGTGGGCGCGCTCCTCATGGCGGACATCGCCCACCCCGCCGGGCTGATTGCGGCCGGCCTGCACCCGTCCCCCATTCCCCACTGCCACCTGGTGACGACGACGACACACAAGACGCTGCGCGGTCCCCGGGGCGGCATGATCATGTGCCAGGCGGCCCATGCGGCGGCGGTGGACAAGAGTATCTTTCCCGGGATGCAGGGCGGGCCGCTGATGCACATCATCGCGGCCAAGGCCGTGGCCTTCCAGGAGGCGCTGACCCCGGAATTCCACGTCTACCAGAAGCAGATCGTGGGCAATGCCACGGCCCTGGCCGAGGCCATGCTGTCGCATGGATTCCGGCTGGTATCCGGCGGCACCGACACCCACCTGATGCTGGTCGATCTCACGTCCAAGGGCCTGACGGGCAGAGCCGCTGAAGCGGCCCTGGACCAGGCCGGGATCACCGTGAACAAGAACGCCATCCCCTTCGACGAAAAGCCCCCCACAGTCACCTCCGGCATCCGGCTGGGGACGCCGGCCCTCACGACGCGGGGCATGCGGGAGGCCGAGATGCGGCAGGTGGCGGGGCTCATTGCCGAGGTGTTGGCCAACGTCGAGGATGCCACCCGGCAGGCGCGCGTGGCGGCCCGGGTGCGGGAGCTCTGCGCCGAGTTCCCCCTGTACCCCGAGCGGCTGGTCCCGTAGGCCTCCCGCCCCTCTGGAGCGGTTCCCGTGCGCTGTCCCTACTGCAGCCACTTGTCGGAGAAGGTGGTGGACTCCCGCGAGGGAAAGGACGGCGAGGTCATCCGCCGCCGCCGGGAGTGCCTGCAGTGCCACCGCCGGTTCACCACCTACGAGCGGATCGAGGAGATCCACTTCATGGTGGTGAAAAAGGACGGGCGGCGCGAGCCCTTCGACCGCCACAAGCTGCTGGGCGGCCTGCTGAAGGCCACCCAGAAGCGACCCGTGAGCGTCGCCCAGCTCGAGGAGATCGTGGACGACATCGAGGCGCGCCTGGCGGAGAAGCCGGATCGGGAGATCACCTCCAGCGAGGTGGGCGAGCTGATCATGAAGCGCCTGCACGACCTGGACGAGGTGGCCTACGTCCGCTTCGCCTCCGTCTACCGCCAGTTCAAGGACGTCCACCAGTTCGTCGAGGAGGTCAAGGGACTCCTGGATTCCGGGAAGAAGCACAAGGAGTAGGGAGAGGGGACCGGCCTCGACTGCTGACGGGATTCCCGCCGACCTCCCGCGCCGATTCAAATCATGCGCAAACTCTATCCCATGATGGTGGACCTCACGGGAAAGCGCTGTCTCGTCGTGGGAGGCGGCAGCGTGGCGGAGCGCAAGGTGACGCTACTGCTGGAGTGCGGGGCCGACGTCGAGGTGGTAAGCCCGGCGACAACCGCGCGCCTCGCCGGCCTGGCGGCGTCCGGGGCGGTGCGGATACGCCGGCGACCCGTGCGGCCCCCGGACCTCACCGGGGCCTTCCTGGTGGTCGTGGCCACCGACGATCCCCAGGTCAATCGGGAGGTGGCGCACCGCGTGCGTGGGGCCGGCGGCCTGGTCAACGTGGCGGACGATCCCGAGGCCTGCAGCTTCCTGGTGCCGTCGGTGCTGCGACGCGGTGATCTGACCATCGCCATCTCCACCGGCGGCGGCAGCCCGGCACTGGCCAAGAAGCTTCGCCAGCGGATGGAGCAGACCATCGGCCCGGAGTACGAGGCGTACCTCACCGCCCTGCGCCTCCTGCGGGAACGGGCGCGGCGGGCCATCGCCGACCCCCACGCCCGGCAGGCCATCTTCCGCCGGGCCGTCGATTCGGACCTCTTCGACCGGGCGGCCCGCGGCGACGCCGCCGGGGTGGACGCATGCATCGAAGACCTCCTGCAGGCCGCCCCGCGCGCCGCGGCCGGGACCTAGCCCGGATTATTCGCGAACGCCCTCGCGAATACTTTCAGGCAATGACCAAATCCCATGGGTTCTCAGAACACCTCGGTCATTGGCTCATTGGACCTTGGTCATTGGTAATCTGACATGGATCACTACCTGTTTTACCTCGCCCTGCTGGGTTATCTCCTGGGGACGCTGGGCTACCTCCTGCACATCGTGAACCGGAAGGTTGCCATCGGGAAGGCGGCCACCTGCGCCACCCTAGCCGGCTTCGGCGCTCACACGCTGTCCCATGTTGTCCGGATCTACACCCTGGGCCGTCCGCCCCTGGGATCCCTCTACGAGAGCCTCTCGTTCTTCGCCTGGGCGATCGTCCTGATCTATCTCATCACCGAGCTCCGATACCAGAACCGGGTCATCGGGGCCTTCGTCCTGCCCATGGTGCTCCTATCGGCGCTGACCGCGGCGGCCCTGCCCCGTCGTATCGCGGAGCTGGGGCCGGCCCTCCAGGGGATGGGGCTCTGGATCCACGTCGCCTTCGCCATTCTTGGCAACGCCGCCTTCGCCCTGACCTTCTGCACGGGGCTGATGTACATCCTGCAGGAGCGGCAGCTGAAGTCCCGGCACCCGGGGAAGATGCACTTCCGCCTGCCGTCGCTGGAGCTGCTGGACGACGTCGGGGTCAAATCCCTGCTCTTCGGGTTCCCCCTGTTGACGCTCGCCCTCATTACCGGATCCATCTGGGCGGAGCACACGCGGGGCTCTTTCCTGCCCCTGTACGGGCGTGAGACCTGGTCCATTCTGAGCTGGTTGATCTTCGCCGGGTTGCTCTATGCCCGGCTCTCCGCGGGTTGGCGCGGCCGCAAGGCCGCGATCCTGGCCATCATCGGGTTCTGCCTGGTGCTCTTCACCTTGATCGGTGTAAGCCTGATGCGAGGGGGACCTCCCCTGTAAGGGACCGGAGACGAATCGGTCGTCGTCATGGAAATTCTGGTTGTCGGGTTGAGCCATAAGACCGCTCCCATCGACCTGCGAGAGCGGCTCAGCGTCTCGGAGCAGGATCTGCCCAAGCCCTTGGAGCTCCTGGGCAACTCGCCGGAGATCGCGGAGCGGATGCTCATCGCCACGTGCAACCGGGTGGAGGTGTATGCGGTGGCGGAGGGATCGGTCGAGAAGGCCGTCGAGGCCATCACCGACCGCCTCGCCACCCACCACAGCCTGGAGAAGAGCCGCTTTGTGGACAAACTGTACACCCATACGGGGGCCGCGGCGGTCCGGCACGTGTTCCGCGTCGCCTCCAGCCTGGATTCCATGGTGGTGGGCGAGCCGCAGATCCTGGGCCAGGTGAAGAGCGCGTACTCCATCGCCCGCTCCCAGGAAGCCACCGGCGTCATCCTGACCAATCTCCTGGAGCAGGCCTTCCACGTGGCCAAGCGCGTCCGGACCGAGACTGGCATCGGGGCCTCGGCCGTCTCCGTCTCCTCGGCGGCCGTGGAGCTGGCCCGGAAGATCTTCGGGGATCTCGCGGGCCGGACCGCCCTCATCATCGGTGCCGGTGAGATGGCCGAGCTGGCCTTGCGCCACCTCCTGGACGACGGTGTGCGCTCGGTCCTGGTGGCCAACCGGAGCTACGACCGGGCCGTGGCCCTGGCGCGGCAGTTTTGCGGCCGTGCCGTGACCTTCGAAGCCTTCCGCCAGGAGATGGGGACGGCGGACATCGTGATCAGCGCCACCAGCGCGCCCCACGTGATCCTGAAGAAGGAGGACATGCAGACCATCATCCAGCAGCGCCGCCACCGGCCGATCTTCCTCATCGACATCGCCGACCCGCGGGACATCGACCCCGCGTGCAACGAGGTGGACAACGTCTATCTCTACAACATCGATGACCTGCAGTCGGTGGTGGACACCAACCTGAAGGAGCGGCAGCGCGAGGCGGAGCGGGCCGAGGCCATCATCGAGCGGGAGGTGGGGGTGTTCCTCACCTGGCTTCGCTCCCTGGATGTGGTCCCGACCATTGTGTCCCTCCGGCAGCGGGTGGAGGAGATCCGCGGCGCGGAGCTGCAGAAGGTTCTCGGCCGGCTGGGCGATCTCACCCCCGAGCAGCGCGAGGCCGTCACCGCCATGACCCACGCCATGGTGAACAAGATCCTCCACCAGCCCATGACAGAGCTGAAGCGGCGCGCCGCCCTGCAGGACGGCCACCTCTACACTAGCGTCCTGCGCCGGCTCTTTGGTCTGGAGGACAAGGACACGTGAGCCAAGCGCCAAGCGCCCTGGTGATCGGCACCCGGGGCTCCCCGCTCGCCCTGTGGCAGGCGAACCACGTCGCGGAGCGGCTCCGCGCCGCCTTTCCCGGCCTCACCGTCCGCCTGGAAGCCATCAAGACGACGGGGGACAAGATCCTGGACGTGCCGTTGGCCAAGGTGGGGGGCAAGGCCCTCTTCGTCAAAGAGATCGAAGAGGCCCTGCTGGATCACCGGGTGGACCTGGCCGTCCACAGCATGAAGGATGTCCCGACGGAGCTTCCCCGGGGCCTGAGGATCGGGGCGGTCACCGAGCGAGAAGATCCCCACGACGTCCTCATCACGCGGACCGGTGCCCGCTTCAACGATCTGCCATCTGGAGCACGGGTGGGCACCAGCAGTCTCCGACGCCAGGCGCAACTGCTCCACCACCGGCCGGACCTCCAGATCGTTGGCCTGCGGGGCAATCTGGATACGCGGATCCGGAAGCTCGCCATGGAGGGACTGGATGCCATCGTGGTGGCCGCGGCCGGGGTCAAGCGCCTGGGCTTGATGGATCGCATCACCCAGTTCCTCCCTCCGGACATCAGCCTGCCCGCCATCGGCCAGGGCGCGATCGGGATCGAAATCCTCGATTCGAGCGCCGAGCGCCGAGCGCCGAGCATGAAGCATATTGCGAGCAGCCTGGACCACCCGGACACCCATGTCGCGGTGATGGCGGAGCGGGCCTTCCTGCGGCGCCTGGGCGGCGGCTGCCAGGTTCCCTTTGCGGCCCACGCCCGCATCCTCGATGACCGGGTAATCCTTCTAGGCCTTGTCGCCACGCCGGACGGCAGGCGACTGATCCATGGCGAACGCCAGGGTCCCCGGACGCAGGGCGAGGCGGTGGGAACCGCCCTGGCCGAGGACCTGCTTTCCCGGGGGGCCGGGGAGATCATCCGGGCCCTCCTGCAGACGAGTTGATCCATGGCAGCAGATCGTCGGCCCTGGACCCTGGAAGAGCTGCGGGAGCGCCTGACACCGCACCTGAGGGCGAGCGGTGCGAAGCGCGCCATCGTCTTTGGCTCTCACGCCCGGGGTGAGGCGGATGCGTGGAGCGATCTCGATCTGGTGATCATCGCGGAAACGAACGTGCCCTTCCTCGATCGTTTCCGAATGTTCGGCGGCGTCTTCGACGCCTACCGGCGTGCCATGGAGGTTTTGGTGTATACGCCTGGCGAATTTGCCCAGATGGTGGAGGCCGAGAACCCGTTCATCGAGCAGGTCCTCAAAGACGGAGTCACGATTTATGAGGGATAGGGCCGGGGAGGCCCGCCGTTGGCTCGACGAGGCCGGGAGCGATCTCGCCTTCGCCCGCGTCGGTCATCGGGAGCGGTTCTTCAGCAAGGCCTGCTTCCTGTGCCAGCAGGCAGGCGAAAAGGCCCTGAAGGCCGTGGCCTACGGTGACGGGGAGCGCTTTGTCCCCGGACATTCCCTGCAGGATCTGCTGGACCGTCTCGTCCCACGGCATCCCGCCCTGGAAGCCCTCCGCGATCGGTGCCGGCTTCTGGATCAGTATTACGTGCCGACCCGGTATCCCAATGCCCTTCCGGGGGGGACGCCGCACCGTTCCTACACCGAAGACCAGGCGCGCGAGGCGATCGTCGGCTGCGAGCAACTGATGCAGGCGGCCCGGAAAGAGTTGGGGCACATGGGAATCGCCGTGGAGTAATCGGGATCTCTGTGGCTGAGGCGCGCGGCAAGGTCTACCTCATCGGGGCGGGGCCGGGAGACCCGGGCCTGCTCACCCTCAAGGGCAAGCGCTGCCTGGAAGAGGCGGACGTGGTGGTGTACGACTACCTGGCCAATCCCCGGCTCCTGCGGTACGCGAGACCCGAGGCCGAGCTGATCTTCGTGGGCAAGCAGGCGGGGCGGCACACCCTCCCCCAAGAGGAGATCGGCCGTCTCCTGGTGGAGCGGGCCACACAGGGCAAGGTCGTCGCCCGGCTGAAGGGGGGCGATCCCTTCATCTTCGGTCGCGGGGGCGAGGAGGCCGAGGAGCTCGTGGCCGCAGGCATCCCCTTCGAGGTGGTGCCGGGTGTCACCGCCGCCGTGGCGGCGCCCGCCTATGCGGGGATTCCCCTGACGCATCGGGACTTCACCTCGACGGTGGCTTTCATCACGGGGCACGAGGATCCGACCAAGGAAGCCACCAGCATCGCCTGGGACAAGATCGCCACCGGGATCGGGACGTTGGTCTTCTTCATGGGGGTGGGGCAGCTTCCCGAGATCGCGGGGAAGCTCGTGTCCCACGGCCGGTCGCCGGACACCCCGGCCGCGCTCATCCGCTGGGGGACGCGGGCCGAGCAGGAGGTGGTCACGGGGACGCTGGCGGACCTGCCGGAGAAGTGCCGGGGGATCAAGCCGCCGGCCCTCATCGTGGTGGGCGAGGTCGTGGCCCTTCGCGACAAGCTTCGCTGGTTCGAGGCGATGCCGCTCGCCGGCAAGCGGATCCTGATCACCCGGACGCGCGAGCAGGCCAGCACCTTCGCGGCCGTCCTCGAGGCGGCCGGGGCGGAGGTCGTGGAGTTTCCCACCATCACCATCGTGCCGCCGGACACCTGGGGCCCCCTGGATGCGGCCATCGGCCGGCTTCGCGAGTACCAGTGGGTCATCTTCACCAGCAGCAACGGCGTCCGATTCTTCTGGGAGCGGCTTCGGCATGCGGGGCGGGACGTGCGGGACCTTCACGGGATCACGGTCTGCGCCATCGGGCCGGCCACGGCGGCGGCGCTCTCCGGGCTGGGCGTCCGGGCCGACCTCGTCCCGGCCGAGTTCAAGGCCGAGGCCCTGGTCGAAGCCATCGGCGCTTTCACCGGCGGCATTCGCGGGGCTCGGGTGCTCCTGGCACGGGCCGCCGAAGCGCGCGAGGTGCTTCCGGAAGAGCTGACACGGCTTGGGGCGCAGGTGGACGTCGTACCCGCCTACCGAACGATCCGGAGCGGGCCGGAGGCGGAGCCGGTCCGGGCCATGCTGCGGGACGGGAACATCCACGCCGTCACCTTCACCAGCTCCTCGACAGTCACCCATTTCCTGGAGTTGGTCGGAGAGGAGGCCCGCGACCTGCTGCGACGGGTCGTCGTTGCCAGCATCGGCCCGATCACTGCCGAGACCGCCGCCCGGCATGGGATCCCCAGCGATATCGTGCCCGAAAAGTACACGATCCCTGCCCTGGCTGAGGCGTTGGTGCGACACTTCCAGACGATCGGTCGGTGACCCGCCTTGGCGACTCCGGCGTCGCCACCCCCGTTGTCCTTGACAAGTATCGATTTTGCAAGTATTTGTCAGCCCGTGGGGCCCCATGTGCCGGTGCTGCGGATCGTCCCCAGCGCCGGTTTTCATTTCTGGAACAGAAGCTGCATTGTGGTCGCCGTTTGCGAACGAGTCCGAAAGGGCCACAGCCATGCGCGTCCCCCCCCTGGATCTGAAGAGCCAGTACCAGCGACTCCGGCAGGCGATCGACGACGCCGTCCGTGGGGTCCTGGAGAGCGGCCAGTTCGTCCTGGGACCCAACGTCCGGGCGCTGGAAGATGAGATGGCGACCTTTCTCGGCGTCCGGCAGGCCGTCGCCCTGGCCTCGGGGACGGACGCCCTGCACCTGGCGATTCGCACCTGCGCGATCGGGGCAGGGGCGTGCGTCCTCACGTCTCCCTTCACCTTCGTGGCGACGGCCACCGCCATCTCCTACACGGGGGCGCGACCGCTCTTCGCGGACATCCGGCCGGGATCCTTCAACCTGAATCCGGAATGCGTCGCCGAGGTTCTGGCCGGCAAGGGTCCCGGCCCCCGGCCGGAGGGCCGGGTGCAGGCGATCCTGCCGGTGCATCTGTACGGGCTGCCGGCCGACATGGATCCCCTGCTCACCCTCGCCCGGACGCACCGGTTGCGCGTCATCGAGGATGCGGCCCAGGCGATTGGCGCGGAGTATCGCGGGCGGAAGGTGGGCAGCCTTGGCGACGTGGGCTGCTTCAGCTTTTACCCCACGAAGAATCTCGGGGCCTTCGGGGACGGCGGCCTGGCCACGGCGCAGGATCCGGTCCTGGGCGAGCGCATCCTCCGCCTGCGATCCTACGGGGGCCGAGATCGCTACGTCCATGAGGAGCTGGGATTCAACAGTCGCTTGGACGAAATCCAGGCCGCCATCCTGCGGGTGAAGCTGCGCTGCCTGGGGGAGTGGAACCGGCGGCGGCGGGCAATCGCCGCGCGATACCGGGAGGGCCTGGCGGGGCTGGGGATCGGATTGCCCGAGGAGGTCCCGGACACCCTCCACGTGTACCACCAGTTCACGGTCCGGGTGGCGGACCGCGACGGGGTGCAGAAGCGCATGGCCGACCTGGGCGTCCGCACCACAGTCTATTACCCCGTGCCCCTCCACCTCCAACCGATGTACCGGGAGCTCGGGTATCGCGCCGGCGACTTCCCCGAGGCGGAGCGGGCCGCCCGGGAGGTCCTCTCCCTGCCCATCTACCCGGAAATGACCGACGCCCAGGTGGACGCGGTGGTGGAGGCATGCAAGCGATCCCTCTGACGGACGAGACCCGACAGCGACAGGGACAGCGAGGGGAACTGGGACAGGGGACGGAAGGGCGATGAGCGAGCTGACCGGGACGATCCTGGTGACGGGCGGCATGGGATTCGTCGGGTCCAACTTCGTCCGCCATCTCCTCGCCGACCATCCGGCCGCCCGGGTGGTGAACCTCGACAAGCTGACCTACGCCGGAAATCCGCGCAACCTGGCGGACCAGGCGGGCAGCTCACGCCACGTCTTCGTGCGCGGCGACATCTGCGACGAAAGGGTGGTGGGCGAGACCCTGAAGGCCCACGGGGTCGAGACCATCGTCCACTTCGCCGCCGAGACCCACGTGGACCGGTCCATCCTGGAGGCGGACGACTTCATCCGGACGAATGTCCAGGGGACGCGGGTCCTCCTGGATGCGGCCCGCAAGGCCGGCAGCCGCCGCTTCCTGCACATCTCCACCGACGAGGTCTACGGGAGCCTGGGCGGCTCGGGCGCCTTCACCGAGGAGTCCCCCCTGCTCCCCAACAGCCCCTATGCCGCCAGCAAGGCGGGGGCGGACACGTTAGCTCGGGCGTACCACCGAACCTACGGCCTGCCGGTGATCATCACCCGGACCTGCAACAACTACGGTCCCTACCAGTTCCCCGAGAAGTTCATCCCGCTGATGATCGTGAACGCGCTCCGGGGCGATCCCCTTCCCATCTACGGCGACGGCCTGTACGTGCGGGAGTGGCTGCACGTGGAGGATCACTGTCGCGCCCTGGCGCGCATCCTGGCGGCGGGTGAGATCGGCGAGGTGTACAACATCGGGAGCGGCGAGGAGCGGGTGAACCTGGAGGTCGCCCGCGAGATCCTGGCCCTTACCGGGCAGCCCGAGTCGCTCCTCCGCCACGTGAAGGATCGGCCCGGCCACGACCGGCGCTACGCCCTGGACTCCGCCAAGATCCGCCGCCAGCTCGCCTGGGCGCCGACCGTCCCGTTCCGGGAGGGTCTGCGCCAGACGGTGGAGTGGTACCGGACTCAGCCTGCGTGGTGGCAGGAGATCCTCTCGGGCGAGTACCGGAGATACTACGAGCAGCAATACGGGGAGACGCCCAGGGGGGCATCCGGAGGGCACCCGGATGACCATTCTCACGCGGGACGATGACTGATGGCGACCGGATCGCCCTGGCGGGAGCCCGGCCGGTCCAGGAATGGCGACCTTCGGGGGCCTGCTCTCGCCTCACCGACTTGCTGAGCACCTTGGGGCGCGTTCGGTGGCGACGCCAAGCTGCCCGGCTCACGCGCGGGGACGCGTTATTCCAGTGGTCGCCATGACTCCCCTCGGGAATTGAACCGATGGAGATCGACCCGCATCCCGCAAGTCCATGGCAGCGGCGACCCGTGCTGGTGACGGGAGGGGCCCGCTTCCTGGGTTCCCATCTCGTGGCGCGGATGCGCAGGGCAGGCTACCGCCAGATCACCGTTCCCCGAAGCCGGGACTACGACCTCACCCAGGAGCCGGCCGTGGACCGCCTCTATCGCGAGGTCCGCCCGGCTATGGTTATCCACTTGGCGGCTCGGGTTGGAGGGATCGGGGCGAATCGCGCCAACCCCGGCCGCTTCTTCTACGACAACCTGATGATGGGCGCCTTCGTGATGGAATATGCCCGCCGATACCGGGTCGAGAAGTTCGTGGCGGTGGGGACTATTTGCGCCTACCCGAAGAACACACCCGTCCCCTTTCGGGAGGAGGATCTGTGGAACGGGTATCCGGAAGAGACCGACGCTCCCTACGGCCTGGCCAAGAAGATGCTCCTCGTGCAGGCCCAACCCTACCGCCAGCAGTACGGTTTCAACGCCATCTACCTCTTGCCGGTAAACCTCTACGGGCCAGGAGATAGCATCGACCCCCGAGACTCGCACGTGATTCCGGCGCTCATCCGGAAGTGCCTCGAAGCCAAGAGGGCGGGAGCGCCATCCATTACGGTATGGGACGATGGGAGCCCTACCCGGGAGTTCCTGTACGTGGAGGACGCCGCCGAGGGAATCCTCCTCGCGGCGGAACGGTTCGCCGGTGAGGAACCGGTCAACCTGAGCTCCGGGATGGAGATCAGCATCAAGGAGCTGGTCCGGGTCATCTGCGAGCTCACGGGATTCCAGGGAGACGTGATCTGGGACAGGGACCAACCCAACGGTCAGCCCCGGCGATGCCTGGACACGGGCCGTGCCGAGCCCCTGTTCGGCTTCCGCGCCCGAACGTCTTTCCAGGAGGGGCTGCGCCGAACGATCCGCTGGTGCGAGACCACCTTGTGCGGGACAAGCAGCGAAGGGCATCCACGATGACGGAATCCACGGATGTCATCGCTGCCGTGGAAGAGGTGATCCGGTGGACACGGCGTTGATCTCCTCCGGGGCTGGCCCGCGGGAAGTGACTGGGGGGAGGGTCCCTTGAAGAAGCAAGAAAGCCAAACCCAAGCGGCGTGCCCGTTGTGCGGATCCTTGCGCTCTACTATCCGGGTATCAGAGAGCCGCCTCCTCCGAATGCCAGCCGGGACCGTGATACGGACATGTGGCGACTGTGGCCTTTCTGTGCGGGAGCCGCTTGCCACGGGATCAGCAGGCCTGGAGGAGTACGGGGCGGATTACTATTACGACCATCAAATGCTAGAGCGCGATGCTCCTCCCTCACTCGTGCGGGCGCTTCCGCTGTTAGAGGGACCGAGAGGTCCCGGGCGACTGCTGGAGATAGGTTGCGGTCTGGGTGCCTTCCTCGTGCGGGCCCGGGATCGTGGGTGGAAAGTGCATGGCATTGAGGTCTCTCCCTGGGCAGCGGCAGAAGCCCGCCGGAGGACGCGGAGTCCGATTCTTCTCGCCCGAGCCGAGGCATTGCCCTATCCGGCCGCAATCTTCGACACCGTGGTGTCCCATCATGTCTTTGAACACCTCGCCGATCCCTTCGAGGCGCTAAGGGAGAGCTGGCGTGTCTGTCGCCGGGGAGGGCGACTGCTCCTGATTCTCCCTAACGAGCTTGGACATCTATTCGTCCGCTGGGCCCTCTGCGCGCAGCATGGACAGCCACTGGGAGAAGGTCCTGTGGCGAACCTTCGCCGCTGGCTGGCCTACCAAACCCCTCAGCCCCCTCGTGACTCCAGCCATCTTTATTTCTTCAGCCCGCAGGCGCTACGGCTCGCCGCGCAACGAACAGGGTGGCGTCCACTTCGTCTCCAAACATTTCGGGTCCGACGGGACGTCAAGAGAAGCTACCTGCTGGGCCACTTTGTGAAGGCTGGTCTCTATGCGGCAGAGGCGTGGCTGAGGAGGGGACCAGAGATGATCCTCCTGGCAGAAGCCGTGGAGCCGGCTGCGACATACGCGCCTGCAGCGAGATTATGACCTCATGAGGGTGTCGAAGGCCGAGCGCGGTGGTTTGTTGACGACCTCCGCGCACACGTTGACGACCCGCATGGTGGTGGCGGGACTGGGGGTAGGGATCAGTATTCTGATCGCCCGCGCCCTGGGGCCGGAAGGTCGTGGGCTTTACGTGTACCCGATCACGCTGGCCGGCCTGCTGTTTACATTGCTCCATGGCAGCCTGGAACAGGCCAACGTGCACTTGTTCAGCGGGAGAGCGGTCTCCCTGGTCGACCTCGCGGCCAACAGTGGCCTCGTGGCCTCTGTGGCCGCCGGGATCGGGGCGCTGGGGGTGGCATTTCTCCTCGCGCTCCGGCCAGCCGGAACGGTTGAGATCCCAGGATCGGTGTTGCTGTCTGCTTGCCTGGTGATCCCCTTCACCATTCATCAGAACTATCTGACCGGCCTTCTGCAGATAACCCAGCGCATTGTCGCAACCAACCGAGTGGCACTGGTCGGGGCGCTGGTCCAGGTGACGATCATTGGCATCCTCTATGCGGCCAGGGGCCTCAGCGTGCTGGCGGTGGTGTTGGTTGCGTCGGGGACCGGCATCTTGCAGTGGGCACTCACCGCCCGGGTGCTGGGACAGGATGTCTCGCTGCGGCCACGCGTCGTTCCGGATCTGCTGAGGCGATCGCTCCGGTTCAGCCTTGGAATCCACCTCGGTCTAATGATGGTGTTTCTCCAGCTCCGCGCTGATGTCTTCCTGGTCGAGCGATTCGCGGGATTTTCGGCGGTGGGCCTGTACACCCTCGCGGTGGTGATCGCGGAATCCATCTGGATGGTAACCGATGCGGTGGCGGTGGCGTGCCTCCCTCATCAGGTGGACGGCTCCATGGCGGATGCGGGCCGCCTCACGCTCCGAGCGTGCCGCTTCAACATCCTCCTGGCACTTCTCGGAGGCGCGGGGCTGGCCCTGGTCTCCTATCCAGTCGTTCGGCTCGCATACGGGGCGCCCTTCCTTCCAGCCATCCCCGCATTGCTTGTCCTCTTGCCCGGTGTGGTCTGTTACAGCACCCAACGTGTTTGCGGAGCCTATCTCTTGCGCCTGAACCGTCCGCTCCGGATGTCAGCCATTCTTGTCAGCGCCGTCGCCTTGAACCTCGGCCTGAATCTCCTCTGGATTCCCAGATGGGGAATTGTGGGGGCCGCCCTGGCTTCGACGGCATCCTATGCTCTCAGTGCGGTGCTATTTTTGGCCTGGGTGATCCGAGTGAGCGGCCTCCGCCTCCGAGAGGCCGTCGCCATGACGCCAGAGGACATCCAGGCGATCCGCAGGATTTTCACCTCCCGGATAGGGGCCTGGTTCCGCCGTGGAAGCCACGGCTGCGCATCGCCCCGGGCCTGATTCCGATGCGGATCTGCCTCTACACTCCGTACTTCCCGCCCATGATGGGCGGCGCCGAGCGGCAAGCCTCGCTCCTGGCGGCAGGGCTTGCAAAATCGGGCGACGAGGTGACCGTGGTGACTCGGCATCTCCCCGGCCACCCGGCACACGAAGTGAGAGAGGGCGTCCAGATCCACCGAGCGATTCGGCCGGGTAGGTGGAGCGTGCTCTTCGGGCTGGGACTGCTCCTCTCGCTCTTTACCTTCTTCGCCTCGCGGCGGGGCCGGTTCGATGTCGTGCATATCACGGGAATTCATCTTGGCACCTACGTGCCCTGTCGCCTCCGGCGCCGGAGCGGCTTCCGCGTAGTCCTCCGTCCCATGGGTCCCGGTCCCCTCGGGGACCTGGCGACGCTTGCGGCACAGCGCTTCTGGCCGCTGTGGCGCAGGGGAGATACCCCCACCGTGCGGCATTTGCTCGGCACAATCCAGGAGGCCGACGCCGTCGTAGCCCTGAACCAGGATCTTGCCGCCGAGCTTGCCGCCACCGGGTTCCCCCCGGAGCGAATCGTTCGCATTAATAATGGGGTCCCTGTCCCCGACGTCGCCTGGGACGCGACGAGCGCTCAGGCGGTTCGACGGCACCTGGGGCTTCCCGGGGGCCCCGTTTTACTGTGCGTTGGCCGCCTGCACAAGCAAAAGGGCGTGGATGATCTCTTGCACAGCCTGCCGCTGGTTTTGAAGCCGTACCCGGAGCTCACCCTCCTCCTCCTCGGGAATGGGCCCTTCGAGGCCGACTTGAAGGCGCTGGCATCTGCGCTGGGCATCTCGAGCCGGGTGCGGTTCCTGGGATTTCAGGACCCCTTACCATATCTCCAGGCGGCGGATATCTTCGTGCTCCCGACGTGGGGCGAAGGCATCTCCAGTGCACTCCTGGAGGCCATGGCTGCGGGGCTGCCGTGCATCGCTACCCGGGTGAGCGGAAACACCGAGTTGATTGAACATAGCGAAACCGGCCTGCTGGTCGAGCCGCGCCAGCCACCCGGACTGGCGGAGGCCATCTCCGGGCTTCTCGAGGACACGACCCTTCGCCGCACGATCGGCCGGAATGCGAGGCAGAGGGTCCAGACGGCGTATACCACCAAGCGGATGGTGGCGGATTACCGGAGCCTCTTTATACACCTCGTCACGGCTGGCACGATTCCAGCGACGCTCTCCGCCAGGGCCGACGGGGACACATGAGTCGGGGCAGAGATCCGTCGTCGTGCGGGGGGATGGTACCGGACACCACACCGGCCCTCCTGGCCCCGGCCCGGGGAGACAGTTGCCCTCAATCCAGTTGGGGAGCCGCGAAGAGCCGTGGGATCGGCCGCATGGCTGGGATGGATCGCCCATGAGAGGCACCTGATGAGTGTCGTGGACCTAGCCCGGGTCCCGGATGCCCCTCTGCCGTCAACTTCGCTCCCAGCCTCGGGCTCTAGGCCCCTCCGCATCCTCCACTGCTGCGGGCGGTTTTCCGCGACCCAGGGCGGAACGGAGCGGCAGGCGCGCGCGGTGTGCGCTGCCCTCGCCGCCCGCGGCCATCAGGTATCTGTCCTCACCCGCAAGCAGCCATGCCCGGAGCCGAGGGTACCCGGCGTGACGGTGCACCCCAGGATCCGGGCCGTCGACCGCGGCCGGCTCTTTGGCCTCACGTACACCGCCAGCGCCATCATCGAGATGATACGCGAGGCGGGTCGGGCCGATGTCCTGCATGCCCACCACCTGTACTTTGACGCGGTGGCTGCCCGCATCGCTGGTCGGTTGCGGGGGAGACCTGTCGTTGCCAAGATGGTCGGGGCCGGTCCGGGGGGCGACCTGGACCGGGTGCGGGGCACCGCGGGGGGATGGCTCTTCCTGAGACTCCTGCGGACCCTGGATGCCGTGATCGCACCCAGCCAGAGCTGCCGGGCGGAGCTTCTGGCGGCCGGCTTCCCGCCCGAACGGATCCATGTCATCGCCAACGGTGTGGATATCGCCCTGTTTCGACCCGATCCCGCGTCGGAGTCGGCGTCACCGCTCAAGGACCTTGCGGGGCCGATTGTCCTCTATATCGGACGCCTCATCGAAGCCAAGGGCCTGCTGGACCTCCTGGAGGCGTGGCCGCTGCTCTTGCGTGAGTTCCCCCATGCCCACCTCGTCCTCGTGGGGTCAGGGCCCATCGAAGGAGAGGTTCGCCGGCGTGCCGGGTCCCCACCCCTGGCCGGGACAGCGCACCTGACCGGCGAGGTGGCGGACGTCCGCCCCTACTTGCGAGCGGCCGCCGCCTTCGCCTTCCCCTCCTGGGCCGAGGGCCTCCCCAACGCCCTCTTGGAAGCCATGGCCATGGGCCTGCCCTGTGTGGCGTCGGACATTGGCCCGATCCGGGATGCCGTCACCGACGGCCAGGAAGGACTGCTGGTCCCGGTGAGAGCGCCAGAGCGGCTGGCCGCCGCCCTCGGGACCCTCCTCAGGGAACCCGCCCTGGCCTCGCGCCTGGGCCGCGCCGGCCGCAAGCGGGTGAAGGCGGAGTTCTCCCTGGAGTCTACCGTCACCTATCTGGAAGATCTCTACAGCGAGCTCTGCGCGGGGACAGGTCGTGGAGGCTTTCGTGAGTGATCCCAGGAGCGCGTCCCGAGGGATTCTTATGCTGATCTCCCATTTCACTCCTGTCGTGGGCGGCATGGAGACCCTGGCGTTGCAACTCGGCCGGGGACTGGTGCAGCGAGGGTATCCAATTACTGTCGTCACCCAGCGCCCTCCCGGGACGGCGGTCTGCGAGGACATCTCCGGGATTCAGGTCCACCGCGTGCTTTCCGGCCGGGGGCGCGGGATCGTCTACGCCCTCACCTATCTCGCCTCGCTTCTGAGGGCCCTGGTCCGCCTGCACCGCCAGTATCGTGTGCTGCATGCGAATCACCTGTACCTGGAGGCCTTAGGCGCGGCCCTGGTGGGATCCGTGGCGAAAGTGCCCGCCCTGGCGGTGAATGCCTGCGGAGGGGTGTTCGGGGACTTCGCGCGCCTCAGGAAGACGCGCATGATCCTGGCACTGCCGTTGCTGAGGCGGCTTGACTGCGTCGTGGCGTTGAGTCGGGAGATTCGGGATGAGCTGACAGCGCACGGGTTCGCGCCAGGCCAGATCGTTCAGATTCCGATGGGGGTGGATGTTGAGCGGTTCGTACCGGCGGTGGAACCGGGTGCGGCCCGGGACCAGGCGGGCCTCGGTCCAGAGACCGTCCTCTGCCTGGGACGGCTGGACCCCCAGAAGGGCCTGGAGGATGCGCTTGTAGCGTGGGCCCACGTGACCGTGCAAAAACCAGCAGCGCAACTTGTCCTCGTCGGCGACGGCCCCTCGCGGTATGCGCTGGAGGCCCAGGCCCGGGCCCTTGGCCTGGAGGGGCGCGTACGGTTCCTCGGACTACGCCGTGATCCAGAGATCCTCCTCCAGGGGAGTCAGGTCTTCCTCTTCCCCTCGCGATCAGAAGGCATGCCCAACGCTCTCCTCGAGGCCATGGCCACGGGTCTCCCGTGCGTGGCCAGCCGGATCGGCGGGAACAGCGATCTCGTTGAGCACGGAGTCTCTGGGATGCTCATCCCTCCAGGGGATGTGAGGGCGCTGGCAGAGGCAGTGATCACCCTCCTCGATGACCCCAGCCTGCGGAACCGACTCGGAACGTTGGCGCGGCGGGTCGCCGTCGAGCAGTACAGCATGGATCGGATCGTCCGACAGTATGCCGAATTGTATGCGGATCTGACGGGGGCTCACGGATGAGCGGGCATGGCCACGCCCCGATCCTGGGCCCTCATGCGGGGGCCCAATTGCCCCCGGAGTCCTCCCAGGGGTCAGGCGGAAGTGAGCCGGCCAGAGGATTCGCGGATGCTGGAGCGAAGCGTGCGGAGACAAGGCAACGGAAGCCGGAAAGGCAACGAGCTGGCGAACCGAAGGGTGCCACCTGCATGTCGCTGGACCGGCTGCTGCCCCTGTTGGTGTGTCCCGCATGCCGAGTTCCCTTGAGGGGCGAGCCGGTGGGGGCCACGCTCGCGTGCGCGCAATGCCAGGCAACCTACCCAATCCATGACGGGGTCGCGATCCTGCTGACGGAGGCCTCCCGTTCGATGCTCGCTGCGGGCCGCGAACCCGACCCCTCTGCGGGGCGACGGCAGCCCCGGTGGCGGGCGGGCTTGAAGAAGTGGGTGCAGGCCGTCTCGCCTGGTGGGATGGGGTGCGACCCGGGGCAGGAACCCCGCATCCGCAGCATGATCCGCAACCTGGGAGACGGCGCGGCCATTCTCGACTTGGGGTCGGGTGGCCGGTGGTGGGGTCCGACGGTGATCACGATGGATATCGACTGGCTCCCCCACGTCTGTCTCGTCGGGGACGGACACCGGCTCCCGTTCGGCGATGACACGCTGGATGGGGTGATCTGCACCGGGGTCCTGGAGCACGTCGACGACGCGGAGGTCGTGACCAGAGAGATTTGGCGCGTCACCCGGCCCGGGGGCCTCATCTACGTTGCCGTACCCTTCATGCAGGGGTATCACCCGGCCACCGGGACGCATCAGGATTTTCGCAGGCTCACCCATATTGGCCTGCAACGGCTTCTGTCGACGTTCGAGCAACTGGACTTCGGTGTGTCCGGCGGACCCAGCGCCTCTCTCGCCTGGATCCTGCGCGAGTACCTCGCGCTGCTTTTCTTCGACGGCGGACGCGGCTACTCGCTGGCGTACCTAATGGCTGGCTGGCTGACCTGCTGGATGCCCGTCCTCGACCGTTGGCTGAGCCGTCGGCACAAGGCCCACCGCATTGCATGCGGCTTCTACCTGGTGGGCCGAAAACCCTCTGGTGGAGCCCACGGCGGTTCACCAGCCTCGAAGCCTTCGGAGCCTCGGCTGGGAAACGCTACCCCTTCCTTGCGGTTTCCGAGGCCGGCCTCGTGAAAGCCTGGGGACGTCTCGGGCATGGGGTGGACCGGGTGTCGGTCCCCGTACAACCTCGGGGACCCGGCATGGGACCGCGCGGTAATCGTGGATTAAATGAATGGCCCGACCAGTGGGAATCTGCCTGATCACTGCGAGCTACTGGCCGGACTGGGGCGGGGCGGAAGGACAGTGCCGACTCCTGGCGCGGGGACTCCACCGGCACGGCCACGAGGTGATGATTCTGACTCGACGTCGCCCGGATGCGCCGAGCACCGACCGGGTGGATGGCGTGACGGTGTATCGGACCCCAGCCGTTGGATCCGGTCTCCTCCGATCCCTGGCCTGGACACTCACCGCCACCGTCTGGCTTCGACGGCATCGTCGGGAGTTTCGCATTGTGCAGTGTTACCAGCTCCTGTCGCCCGCGCACGTCGGGATCCTGGGGCGCTCGCGACAGCAGGCGGTGGTCGTCCGGCCCGCGTGCAGCGGGCAGTATGGGGATGTGGCGGAGGTCCGGCGCCTCCCACTTACCGGGCTACGGAAGCGGTTACTCCAGCGCGTGGATGTCTTCGTGACCCTAACCCAGGCGATCGAGGCCGAGCTGGCGGAGTTCGGGCTGGGGGCGATCCCACGCCATCGCATCCCCAACGGTGTGGATCTCACGCTGTTCGCTCCTGCCGACGGCGACGAGCGGCAGGCACTACGCGCTCGCCTGGGACTTCCGAAGGATCGGGTCCTGTGTGCCTTCGTCGGGCGCCTGACCCCCCAGAAGGCCCCAGATCTCTTGCTGGAAGCCTGGGCCATGGGTCGCTGGTCACAGGCGCACTTGGTTCTCGTCGGGGATGGTCCCCTGCGGTCACGCCTCGAGGCCAGGGTCCCCTCCGGTCCCCATACGGGGATTGTAACATTCGCCGGAGCGACTGCCGACGTCGCCTCGTACCTGAAGGCAGCGGATCTTCTTGTCCTCCCGTCCCGGGCCGAGGGGATGTCGAATGTGATCCTGGAGGCCATGGCCTGCGGCCTCCCCGTCGTAGCGACGGATGTGCCAAGCAATCGAGAGGTGCTGGGCACCGACGGCAAGGCGGGCTTGCTCGTGCCGCCAGGGAACCCGGCACAGCTGGCCGAGACCATCAGCGCCCTGGTGGCGTCTCCCGCCCTCCGTCGAGAGATGGGCGCCGCTGCGCGTGCCGTCGTCCAGGAACAGTTTGACCTCCAGCAGGTCGTCCAGCGATACCTGGCGTTGTATGCGGAGCTCGTGACGTAGGCCGCCCCGGCGGCGAACACGGGCACGAGGCTGCTCGGGTTGGGGGATGTCGGCTCGCCTCCGTGGCGGAGCGACACGTCCGGTAATGCCTTTCGGGAGATCGATGGGGATCCCGGTGACCGATAAGCGAGGACAGCTTTCCCTCCTTCCGGCGGGTGCAGGGCTTGCGGCAGCCCTGCTGGTGTGTCTCGTGCTCACGTGGCTCCTCGTTCGCCTCGATGTGGCCGCCCCGGCAGGCCTCTGGCTCAAGTACAGCTACCTGACCGGGCCGCTCGTGATCGCGGCGGTCTGCCATGCGATTTCCCGCTGCCGGAATCCCTGGCTCACCGGGGGAGTGGTCACGGTCTTCATGGTGTCGGCATCGCTTCTCGTCCTCATCGGGGTGTGGCGCGCCGGTGTCTCCGACGGGTTCATGATCGGCGGGCTCCTGCCGTACTCGGACGCCGCGGGGTATTACGTGGATGCCCTGCGCCTGCTTCACGGCGAGAAATTCTCTGCGTTCTCTTCCCGCCGCCCTCTTTTCCCCGCCCTGCTTGCCGGCATCCTCAACTTGGCCGATCTCGATCTGCGCACCACACTGGTCATGCTGACCGCCATATCCATGATCGCCATTTGCTTGGCGGCGCGCGAGACGCAGCGCACCCTCGGCCTCGGTGCCGGCATCCTCATGCTGATCTCCCTCTTCATGTTTTACCGCCGGTACATCGGCTCGACCCTCACGGAACACTTGGGGCTGACCTTGGGCTGCCTGGCCTTTGCCCTGATCTGCCGCGCCAGCGTCACCCGCCGATGGGGCCCGGCGCTTCTGGGGCTGTTTCTGCTGTCCTTGGGTTTGAATGCCCGGGCGGGGCCGTTTCTCATCTTGCCGGCCAGCGTCGTGTGGGCCGCGTGGACCTTTCGGGCACGCCACCGGTCCGTGCTCCCGACCCTCGCCATCGGCGGTGCCGTCGTCCTGCTCGGGTTTGTACTCAACCGTGTCCTCTTGCAGGTGGCGGGGATTCCGGGTGCCGCCTACTCCAACTTCTCCTACACGCTGTACGGCCTGGTCTTTGGCGGCGGCTGGTCCCTGGCATTGCAGCAGCACCCGGAACTGGCGGCCCTGGCGCCCTTAGAGCAGGCCAACAGGGTGTATGCCCTGGCATGGGAGGAGATCCGGTCGAATCCATGGGCGCTGGCGGCGGGGAGCTTGCGGGCCTGGACGGGCTTCTTCGTGGGACGCTCGGGGACGTGGTTTTCGTACATCCTCTACCTGTCTCCGGATTGGGCCGACCTGCGGGAGATGCTCCTGGCGGACGGGGTGTCGGCCCTGAATTTCCGGCGGGATCTCTGGGTCCTTCTGGACGTGGCCGCCCGGGAGGGATGGATCATCGCCCTGAACGCCCTCTTGGCGGTCGGCGTGGTCGTGCTCTGGCGAAACCCCCGGAGACCGTTGGCACTCTTGACCATCGCCACGTGGGCAGGCATCCTTCTCTCGGTCCCCTTTGTCCCCCCCTGGGACGCCGACAATATGCGAGCCTACGCGACCACCCTGCCCTTTGTCATCATGTTGCCGGTGATGGGGCTGTTCTGTCGGCGGCCGGACAAGCTGGGATGGGGCACCGGGGAAGCAGGAGGCGCTCCTTCTCCATCCGCCGGCCTCTGGTCCGTCAGCGCCATCCTCCTCGCCCTCCAAGTGCTGGGGCCCATGATGGGAATAGCCGCAGGGCTGGCTCGATCCGCCCCTGGCCAGGAGCCGCGCTGCCCTGCAGGCTGCCGGGATACCCGGCAGAGCCGGCTGGTCCATCTGGATGGCCGCAACGCGATTCACCTGGTTGATTCCAGCGTCGGAGGCCGGATCCCTCGAGTGGGAAACGCCGTGAGCTTGAGACACCTGCGGGAGCGAAAACACATCAAAGATTATCCCGATGTGTGGCACATGTGGCGCAGCCTCTCCAGGCTCCCGCCCGGGACCACTCTGGCCTTGGCCTACGACATCCGCCGGGGAGGCGCCGTGTACGTGCAGTCGGTCTCGACGGCTTTTCCGGGATCGCCCGGCGTGGTTTCCCTCTGCGGGGAGGTCGTCAGGCATGAGTGGATCGAGTGGTTCCGGATAGAGTCCCTGGCGGAATGTCGATGGGGCGAGGAGGCCGCGCTCCAGGAAACCCTGCAGTGAAACGAACTGATAAGGCGGCAAAACGGAAGTTCTTTGACGACCTGGCCCCGACGCGGGACGCCTGGAAGGCGCGCAATCCGACCTACCACCGCGAAATCGCGCGTCTCTGCCGCTTCCTCGTGCCCGAAGGCGCCTCGATTCTGGAGATCGGGTGCGGCACCGGCGATCTCCTGCACGCCCTCCGCCCGCGGCGAGGACTCGGAATCGACCTCAGCCCCCGCATGGTTGAGATCGCCCGCCACAAGTATCCCGACCTCGAGTTCGCTGTGGGCGATGCGGAATCTCTCGACATCGAGGAGCAGTTCGACTACGTCGTCCTGTCCGACCTGGTGGGGCACTTGGACGATGTCTGGTTGGCCTTCCGCTGTCTGCGACGGGTCTGCCACCCAGGCACGCGGATCGTGGTGACCTACTACAGCTACCTCTGGGAACCCATCCTCCGGGCCGCGGAGCGGTTGGGCCTCAAGACACCGCAGGCCCTGCAGAACTGGCTGCCGCCCCAGGACCTGACGAACCTGGCCGTCATCACGGGGTTCGAGCCGGTGAAGCAGGGCCACTGGCTGCTGTTCCCGGCTCGCCTCCCCCTGTTCACCCCCCTGGCGAACCGAGTCCTGGCCCACCTGCCGGGATTGCGGCGGCTGGATCTCGTCCACTACCTGGTGGCCCGGCCGGCCCATGTTCCGGCCCCCGCGCGCCCCCTGAGCTGCGCAGTGGTGATCCCGTGCCGTAACGAGGCGGGGAATATCGCCGAGACAGTGGCCCGTATCCCGGACATGGGGTCCCACACGGAGATCATCTTCGTGGATGGAGAGTCGACGGACGGGACACCGCAGGCGATCGAAGAGACCATCACGGCCTACCGGGGCGTCCGGGACATCCGGTTGCTCCGGCAGGTGCCTGCCACCGGGAAGGGGGATGCCGTCCGGCTCGGCTTCACCGCCGCGAAGGCTGATGTCGTGATGATCTTGGATGCCGACCTGAGTGTCCAGCCCGAGGATCTGCCAAAATTCTTCCTGACGCTGGCAGAGGGACGGGGCGAGTTCATCAACGGCTCCCGCATGGTCTACCCCATGGAGGGGCAGGCGATGCGGTTCCTGAACATCCTGGCCAACAAGGTCTTCGGCATGCTGTTCAGCTGGCTGCTGGAGCAGCGCATCCGGGACACGCTGTGCGGGACAAAGGCCCTGCTGCGGAGGGACTACGAGCGCATTGCGGCAAACCGGGCCGTGTTCGGCCACCTGGACCCTTTTGGCGACTTCGATCTCCTGTTCGGCGCGGCGAAGCTGGCCCTGAAGATCGTGGAGATGCCGGTCCGCTACCATGAGCGGACCTACGGCCACACGAAGATCCGGCGCTTCTATCACGGCTGGCTGCTGCTGAAGATGTTCCTGATCGCCTGGCGAAAGCTGAAGTTCCAATGAGCGGGGGGCCACCGAGCCTCGCTGAAGCCCCGGACCGGGACGGGTATGCTGCCCGCCAGTGGAGCTACTTCAAGGATGCCGACGAGGCGAAATTCCGGTGGCAGACGCGCAGTCCCGTGTTCGCCGCATCCGAACGCCAACTGGTGTCGGTGGCGGCGGGCGATGGGCGCCTCCTCGAGGTCGGCTGCGGGGAAGGGGGGAATCTATTTCACCTGGGTCCCGGAGCTGGCCTGAAAGTGGGAATCGACTACTCCATGGCAAGGGCGGTCTTCGCCTCGGGCGCTCTCCCCTGGGCTCGGCTGGTGTGTGGGGATGCCCTGCGGTTGCCGTTCCGCGGGGCTGCCTTCGACCGCGTCCTGTGTCGAGACCTGCTCCACCATCTGCGGGGCCCAGAACAGCGGCTGGCCGTAGAGGAGATGTTCCGCGTCTGCCGGCCGGGGGGCGAGGTCGTGGTGATCGAGCCGAACGGCCGCAACCCCTTGATCGGTGTCTTCGCCCTCCTCGTCCCGGCGGAACGGGGGATGATGCGATCGACACCGGCACGAGTCGCCGCTCTGGTTGAGAGCCTGGGGCCGCGGATCGCCTTGGAGATGGCCCAGCCTCTGCCCGTCGCTCGGGCGATTCTGCACTACCGGTTCGGCCGGCCGGCGCTGGGCAGCAGGCGGGTTGTGGCCTGGCTTCTCGGGATGGTCAACGCAGCGCTGAAGCACCTTGTCCCGCGATGCCTCTGGGCATACATCGTGATTCGCGCCGTCCCGGAAGCACCTGTGGCAGGGAGCGATCCCGACCCGAAGATCCGGTGAAGGGCCGGACGGAAAGCTGACATGTGCGGCATCGCGGGGAAGCTGTACTTCGATCCGAAACGGCCCGTCGAGCGGGAGGTGCTGGAGCGCATGAACGCGGTCCAGGCCCATCGCGGCCCGGATGATGCCGGGATCTACTCTGAGGGGCCCGTCGGGTTGGCCCACCGACGGCTGAGCATCATCGATCTCAGCCCCGCGGGCCACCAGCCCATGGCCAACGAGGACGGCACCATCTGGATCGTCTTCAACGGGGAAATCTACAACTTCCAGGACCTGCGCCCCGGCCTGCTCGCGCGGGGACACCGCTTCCGCTCCCGCACCGACACGGAAGTGATCCTCCACCTCTACGAGGAGCATGGCGTCGGCTGCCTCCCCTTCTTGCGGGGCATGTTCGCCTTCGCCATCTGGGACGGTCCGCGCCGCCAGCTCTTCCTGGCCCGCGACCGGCTGGGAAAGAAGCCCCTCTGCTATCAGTGGGATGAAGACGCCTTCCGCTTCGCCTCCGAGGCCAAAGCTATTCTCCAGGATCCTGCGGTCCCCGTCCGGCCGGATCCCGAGGGCGTCTCGCTGTACCTGACCTACGGGTACGTCCCCAGCCCTCTCTCGGCGTTCCAGGGGCTCTGCAAGCTGCCGCCGGCCCACTACCTGACCTGCCGGGACGGGGCGGTGGAGGTCGTCCGGTACTGGCGGCTCCGCCGGGACCGGAAAGCGCATCGCCCCGAGGCGGAGTGGTGCGAAGAGATCCTAACGCGCCTGGAGGAGGCGGTCCGCCTGCGCCTCATCAGCGATGTGCCCCTGGGGGCGTTCCTCAGCGGCGGGATCGACAGCAGCGCCGTCGTGGCCATGATGAGCCGCGTCACGCAGGGCGTGATCAAGACGTTCTCCATCGGCTTCGACCAGCCGGAGTACGACGAACTGGCCTATGCCCGCCGCGTGGCGGAGCGTTTCGGCACCGACCACCACGAGCTGGTGGTCCGGCCGGACGCCGCGGCCGTCCTGCCGAAGCTCACCTGGCACTTCGACGAGCCCTTCGGGGACTCCTCGGCCGTACCGACGTACTATGTGGCCCAGATGACCCGGCAGTACGTGACCGTGGCCCTGAACGGGGATGCAGGCGACGAAAACTTCGGCGGCTATGACCGGTACGTGGCCAACTTGCTGGCGGCGTCCTTCGATCGCTGGCCAGGTGCCGGCCTCTTTCGACGCGGGATCCGGTGGGGCTTACGCCTCCTCCCGCGGAGCGGGCGCCGCACGAGCCTGCTCTACCGCGGCCGCCGGTTTCTCGACGGCCTGACGGAGTTGCCCGAGCGCCGGTACGCCCGCTGGATCTGCCACTTCTACGGGGACCGGAAGGAGGAGCTCCTGCACTCCGAATTCCGCGCGATCCTCGGCGAGGACGACACCCTGGAGGTCCTGCTGGCGGCCTACCGGGAGAGCGATGCCCCCGATTTCACCGATGCCACCCTGGCGGTGGACGCGGCCCTGTACCTGCCCGACGATCTCCTGGTGAAGGTGGACATCGCCAGCATGGCCCACTCCCTGGAGGCCCGCTCCCCCTTCCTGGATCACGAGTTCATGGAGTTCGCGGCCACGATCCCATCGGACCTCAAGGTGCGCGGCCGGGAGAAGAAGATCATCCTCAAGCGGGCCCTGCAGGGAGTGCTCCCCGACGAGATCCTCCACCGGCCCAAGATGGGCTTTGGGGTGCCCATTGACCACTGGCTGCGCCACGAGCTCAAGGATCTGGCCTACGACATGCTGCTGTCCCCGCGAGCCCGCGCACGGGGGTACTTCCGGCCGGAGGTGGTGCAGCGGTACCTGGACGAGCACACGCGGGGTCGAACGAGCTGGCACTACCTGCTCTGGACGCTCCTGATGCTGGAGCTCTGGCATCGGACCTTCGTGGACGGGGACGGGGCCCTGGCGGCGATGCGGCAGGTCACCCAGCCGGCCGCGCTGCCCGTGGCGAGGTGAGCCCATGGCGCGCTACCTGATTACCGGCGGGGCGGGATTCATCGGGGCGAACCTTGCCCACGCCCTCGTGGCGCAGGGCGAGACGGTCCGCATCCTGGACGACTTCTCTACCGGGCGCCTCCAGAACCTGTCCGGCATCGAGGACCAGGTCGAGATCCTGCGGGGCGACATCCGCGATCCCGCCACCGTGGCCCGGGCCGTGGCCGGGGTGGAGGTCATCCTGCACCAGGCGGCCCTCAACAGCAACCCACGCTCCATCCAGGAGCCCCTCCTCACCAGCGACGTGAACGTGGGCGGGACCCTCACCCTGCTGCAGGCCGCCCGCACGGCGGGGACGCGCCGGTTCGTGTACGCCTCCTCCTCGTCGGTGTATGGGGAGGTGGCAGGCCTCCCCAAGACCGAGGACATGCCGACGGCGCCCAAGGCCCCTTATGGCGTCTCGAAGCTGGCGGCCGAACAGTACTGCCGCGTCTTCACCCAGGTGTACGGGATCGAGACCGTGAGCCTCCGCTACTTCAACGTGTTCGGCCCGCGGCAGCACCCGGACTCGGAATACGCGGCCGTCATCCCGCGCTTCCTGCGCCGGATGCTGGCGGGCAAGCGACCGGTGATCTTCGGGGACGGGGAGCAGTCCCGGGATTTCACCCCCGTGGACGATGTGGTGGCGGCGAACCTGCTGGCGGCCGAGAGCCGCGAGGGCATCGGCGAGGTCATAAACATTGCTGGGGGACAGGCCAGCACGCTGAACCAGCTCGTAGCGTGGCTCAACGAACTGCTGGGGACCGGCCTTCCACCGATCTACGAGCCGCCCCGGCCGGCCGACATCCGTCATTCCTATGCCAGCATCCGGAAGGCAGAAACCCTCCTGCGGTACCGGCCGCACCTGGACGTCCGGGAGGGCCTGCGGCAGACAGTCGAATGGTTCAAGGTGCACGAGTGCTGATGCCCTCTGAAGGCGCGGCGCGTCCCATCCCGCTCCTCTTCCTGGTGACGAACTTCGATCGGGGCGGGGCCGAGAAGATTGTCACCCGCTGCGCCCTCGGGCTTCCCCGGAGCAAGTACGCCGTCCAGGTGGCGGCCCTGCAGGGCCGATCGCAAGCGATGAAGGACGATCTTGCCCGGGCAGGCATTCCCGTCCACGACCTCGGGATGACCTGGAAGGGCGACCTGCGGGTCGCGGTGCGGCTGGCGAGGCTCCTGCACCGTGAACGCGTTCGCATCCTCTTCACCTTCATGTTTCATCCGACGCTCCTGGGACGACTGATCGGCGGGCTGTGCGGTGTGCCCATCCGGGTCTCGTCGGAGCGGACCATGGCCTGGGAGAGGACTGGGCGACGTCTATTGAACCGGTGGACAGTGGGGCTGGCCACTCACGTGGTGGCGGTCTCCGACCGGGTGGCCGCGTATGCCGCCCGAGAGTTCCGGATCCCGCCCTATCGGCTGACAACCATCAGGAACGGCGTGGACCTGGACCACTTCCGACCGACCCGGCGCGATGCGTCCGCCGGAGCCCCTGTGGTCGGCTGCACGGCGCGACTGCAGCTTGAAAATGACCACACCACACTTCTCCGAGCCTTCTCGACGGTCGGGAAGCGATGGCCAGACGCCCATCTGTTGCTGGTAGGCCGGGGGCCCGAAGAGGAGCGGCTTAAGGCACTGGGGGAAGCCTTGGGGATTATCGCCCGCATCCGATTTGTGGGAGAACAGCCCGATGTCGCCCCGTTCCTCCAGCAGATGGACCTCTACGTTCAGCCCTCGGTAGTCGCAGGGATGCCCAACTCCGTCCTGGAGGCGATGGCGGCCGGCCTGCCTGTGGTGGCGACAGCCGTCGGTGGCACGCCGGAGGTCGTAGTGCAGGGGGAGACGGGGCTCCTAGTCCCGCCCCGCGATCCTGTCGCCCTGGCTGACGCCATGCTGAGACTACTTGCGGACCACGCGCTGGCGGAGGCCTTCGGACGCGCCGGTCGGGCTCGGGCGGAGAGAGACTTCGGGGAGGCTCGGATGCGGGAGCGGCTGGAGGCGCTCTTGGATCAGCTGGTCGAGCGGCACCTGGGTCTCCGCTTCACGCCGGAGGTGGGATGGGCGACTTGCTAACGGCGGCACGACCCGCCATGGCATCTGCTCCGGCAACCGCTGGCCGGCTGATCCGGATTGCCCGCATCATCGCCCGGCTGAATGTGGGGGGCCCGGCCCGGCACGCCATATCTCTCTCGGCCGGATTGGATCCGGCGCGCTTCGTCACCACCCTGATCACCGGCGTCGGGGAGCCTGACGAGGGCGATCTGTCGGCCGAGGCGCGGGCGCGCGGCGTCCACCCGGTGGTCATTCCCGAGCTGGGACCGCGAATCCATCCCGGGCGCGACCTGGTCGCCCTCGGGAAGCTTGTGCGCCTCCTCCGCCGCCTCCGCCCACATCTCGTCCACACGCACACCGCCAAGGCGGGAACCCTGGGCCGGGTGGCTGCCCGCCTGGTCGGGGTGCCCATCATCGTCCACACCTTTCACGGGCATGTGCTGGAAGGGTATTTCTCCCCGACTCGCACCCGCCTCTTCCTCCAGATTGAGCGCGCCCTGGCCCGGATCACCGACCGGATCATCACCGTGAGCCCCCAGGTGCGACAGGACCTCCTCGCCAGAGGCGTAGGCCGGCCGGAGCAGGTGGAGGTCATCCCGATCGGCCTGGATCTCGCCCGCTTCCGTCACGGGCCTGCGTCCCCGGAGCGCCTGCGTGAAAAGCTCGCGATCCCCCCCGGTGCGCCGCTCCTGGGAATCGTGGGGCGCCTGGTGCCAATCAAGGATCATCCCACCCTCTTCCAGGCGCTGGCCCTGTTGCAGACCCATGACCCCCCGCCGCACTTGATCGTCGCGGGGGACGGAGAGCGCCGAGAAGCGCTCCAGCGATTGGCCCAGGATCTTGGTCTCGCCTCCCGCATCCACTTCCTGGGATGGCGGAATGATCTGGAGGCTATTCTGAGCGAGCTGGACGTGGTAATCTGCTGTTCCAAGAACGAGGGGACTCCGGTCGCCCTCATCGAGGCCATGGCGGCCGGCGTCCCGGTCCTCTCCACCGAGGTGGGCGGCGTCGGCGACCTCATCGTGCACGGGGAGACCGGGTGGCTCGTGCCGCCCGGCCATCCCTCCGCCCTGGCCCGCGCTATCCGGGAGCTTCTGGCCGACCCGGGATTCCAGGCGAAGGTGGTGCCAGCCGCCCGGGCCGCGTCGCTTGGCCGGCACGACCTGAACAGTCTCCTGCGCCGCATGGAGGCCCTCTACGAGGCCCTCCTGGCGGGGAAGCAATGCCAATGAAAAATTTCAAACCGACAACTGACAGCCGGCCAATTTCGCTGGGTGACCCGTTGTCAGCTTGCGTCGAGCTCTGGCGAGACGTTGTCGGTTGTCGGTTTTACATTGGCAGTGTCGGTTGTCAGTTTTGCATTGAGCGCAGGCGAGGAGGGCGAGCATGCGTGTCTTGGTGACGGGTGGTGCCGGGTACATCGGCTCGCATTTGCCACGAGCCCGATGGGACCGGGGGGCGAGCCCGGGACAAGGTCGCGGAGGAGGAGAACCGTGCGCGTCCTAGTGACAGGGGGTGCCGGGTACATCGGCTCGCATTTGGTGGACGCCCTGATCAAGCAGGGCGACGAGGTGCTGGTCATCGACAACCTTTCGACCGGGAAGATCGAGAACCTCCGCCACCTCCTGGGGAATCCGGCGTTTCATTTTATCAACGATTCGATCCTGAACGAGCCCCTCCTCGAACGGTTCGTGCCCTCCATGGACCGCATCTACCACCTGGCCGCCGCCGTGGGGGTGCGCAATGTCCTGCAGGACCCCCTGGCGGCCATCAACACCAACGTGCGCGGGACGGAGGTCGTCCTGGGGCTCGCCTTCAAGTACTGGAAGCGCGTGGTCCTCGCCTCCACCTCGGAGATCTACGGCAAGGCCAAGCATGTGCCATACCACGAGGACGACGATCGCGTCCTGGGAACCACCGGCGTGGCGCGCTGGTCCTATTCTATGTCCAAGGCCATCGACGAGCACTTCGCCTTCGCCTACGCCGCCAAGGGCCTCCCGGTGGCCATCGTGCGCTACTTCAACTCCTACGGGCCGCGCCTGGATGAGCGAGGGTACGGCAGCGTCGTGGCCAACTTCATCCGGCAGGCCTTGCGGGGGGAACCCCTCACCGTGCATGGGGACGGCAAGCAGACGCGCTGTTTCACCTACATCGATGACACCGTGGCGGGCACCCTCCTGGCCGGCGAGGCTCCGGGGGCCGTCGGGGAAGCCTTCAACATCGGCAGCACCCGCGAGACCAGCATCCTGGACGTGGCCAGGACCATCAAGCGCCTGACGCGCTCCAAATCTCCCATCGAGTTCGTGGCGTACGCCAGCTACTACGGCGAGGGATTCGAGGACACCCGACGCCGGGTGCCGTCGGTGGACAAGGCCAAGCGGCTCCTGGGATTCTCACCCAAGGTGGACCTGGAGACCGGCCTCAAGAAGACCATTGCCTGGTGCCGGACGCACTTCACCCATTGAGACCCGTGGAGCGTGTAACGTGTAAGGTGTAACGTTACACGGCACACGTTACACGTTACCCGAGGAGATCCATGGCGAACGGAGTGCTCGCATGAGCGAATCACGAGCGGATTTCGTGGAGAGGGCACGCAGGAAGGACCTGACCGTGGGGGTCATCGGCCTGGGCTATGTCGGCCTGCCGCTGGCGGTGGGATTCGCCCGGGCGGGCGTGCGGGTGCTCGGGATCGACGTGAACGGCAGTCGGGTGCGGGCCATCAACCGCGGCGAAAGCCACATCCCGGACGTGCCGAGCGCGGACCTGGCGCCAGAGGTGTCCGCCGGTCGCCTGACGGCCAGCACGGAGTATCGCGAGTGCGGGCGGGCCGAGGCCACGGTGATCTGCGTGCCGACCCCCTTCACCCGGATGAAGGCCCCGGACCTCTCCTACATCGAAGCGGCCTGCCGCTCCCTGGCGCCCCACGTCGCCCCGGGCAGCCTGGTGGTCCTGCAATCCACCACCTACCCTGGCACCACCGAGGAGCTGGTGCGCCCCATCCTGGAGTCGGCGGGGCGCCAAGTTGGGCGGGATTTCTTCCTGGCCTTCTCGCCCGAGCGGATCGACCCGGGCAACAAGAGCTACGGCGCCCATAATACCCCCAAGGTGGTGGCGGGCATCGACCCCCCGTCCACCGAAGCGGCCGCCGCCCTGTTTGCGCTGCTCGTCCCGCCCGACCAGATCCACCGGGTGTCGGGCCCGCGGGTGGCCGAGATGTGCAAGCTCCTGGAGAACATCTTCCGGAGCGTGAACATCGCCTTGGTCAATGAACTCGCCAAGCTGTGCCACCGCATGGGCATCGACATCTGGGAGGTCATCGACGCCGCCGCCACCAAACCCTTCGGCTTCATGCCGTTCTATCCCGGCCCCGGCGTGGGCGGCCATTGCATCCCGGTGGATCCCTACTATCTCTCCTGGAAGGCGCGGGAGTACGACTTCTACACCAAGTTCATCGAGTTGGCCGCCGAGGTCAACTCCAGCATGCCCTTCTTCACGGTGAACCGGATCATCGAGGCCCTCAACCGCCAGGGCAAGCCCCTCCTGGGGGCCCGGGTCCTGATCCTGGGCGCGGCCTTCAAACGGGACATCGACGATCCCCGGAATGCGCCCGCCCTGGAGCTGATGCGCGCCCTGCTCCAGCGGGGGGCCGAGGTGAGCTACCACGACCCCCACGTGCCGGCAGTCTCGCTGGATGAGGCGCACGGCCACGGGGACGATCCTGCCAGCCGTCTCACCTCGGTGCCTCTCACCGAAGAGATCCTGGCGTCCCAGGATTGTGTCTGCCTGGCGGTGGCCCACAGCGCCTTCGACATCCCCTGGCTCCTCAAGCACAGCCGCCTGCTGATGGATGCCACGGGCGCCACCCGTCACCATCCCCAGGATCGCGGCACGGTGATCCGCCTGTAGGCCATGGGGTATCTGGCGCCCCTGCTCACCCCCTTGCTGGTGGCCTTCGGGTCGGCCCTCGTCCTCACCCCGCTCTGCCGGCGCGTCGCCCTCCGCCTCGGGATGCTGGACCGGCCGGGCGGCAAGAAGATCCACGCGCGCCCGATCCCCCTCTTGGGCGGGCCGGCGATCGCTCTGGCCCACGCCGCCGGGGTCCTGGCTGCGGGACCGGTGGACCAGGTCTCCGGGACGATCCTGGTGGCGGGAGGCCTGATCCTCCTCCTCGGCATCCACGATGATATCGACCCCCACGCTGAAGGGGTCCGGTGGTGGCTGCGGCTGGTCTTCCAGGGGTTCCTGGCCGTCTTCGTCATCTACCCCGGGATCACCCTCGGGTTCCTGCGCACTCCGTGGCTCAGCCTCCCGGTGACCTTCCTCTGGATCGTCGGGATCACGAACGCCTTCAACCTGCTCGACAACATGAACGGCCTGTCGGCGGGGGTCGCCGCCATCGCCGGAGGGACCTTCGCCGTCCTGGCCTTGCGGTACGTGGACGTCGGCCCGGAGCAGTTCCCCACGGCCCGGGCGGCCGCGGCCCTGGCCGGGGCGTGCCTGGGGTTTCTGCCTCACAACTTCCGGTCCCGGATTTTCATGGGCGACGCGGGGAGCCTGTTCATCGGCTTCACCCTCGCCTGCCTGGCCGCATTGGGGAGCTGGAAGAGCCCCACCGTGCCCACCTCGGTCATCATCCCGCTCCTGGTCCTGGCCTACCCCATCTTCGACACCACCCTGGTGGTGATCCTCCGCTTGCGGCGGGGGCAATCCCCGTTCGTGGGCGGGCGGGATCATTCGTCCCACCGTCTGGTGAACCTGGGGCTCGGCCGGGTCGAGGCCGTCCTGCTCATCTATCTCTTCTCGCTGTCCCACGCCCTCACGGCCCTCCTGGTCTCGTCGGTGACGCTTCGGCTTTCGCTCTTGGCCTTGGCCGGGAGTGCCAGTGTCCTGTTCATTTTCGGCATGGTGCTGCGCAAGGCCCCCGCCTGGAGGTCCGGGCCCGCGGAGGAGCCGAACCATGGCCAAAAAACTGGATAGCGTGGTGGTGCTGCTGGTGATCGTGATCCTGGGGGCGCTCATCGGCAGCGTGATCGGCGAGGTCATCGCGGTCCTGGCGCCTGGCGGGTTTCTCGAGAAGGTCTTCTCCCGGGGGGTGAACCCCGGCATCAGCCCGCCGGCCGTCCTGGACCTCAAGGTCTTCACCCTGACCTTCGGGCTCACGGTGAAGATCAACCTGGCCAGCCTGCTGGGGATGGCCCTCGCCCTGCTCATCTACCGGAAACTGTGAACCGCCGGGCTCCCAACCCACACGGGTGGCTCACCCGGTGGGTTGGGTGCCTACGGCCTCGCCGTTGGTGCGCCACCTTCGACATTCGAAGTTGGACATTGGATATTCGATATTCGCCGCCTTCGGTAGCGCCATGCCCACGCGCGACATCGTCCTGGCCTCGGCCTCTCCACGCCGCGCCGCCCTGCTGGCACAGATCGGCCTCCCCTTCCGTGTCCACCCCAGCGCCCTCAACGAGGCTGGGGGCTCGGCGGAAATCGGGAGTGAGCCCCCCGATGTCGTTGTCTGCCGCCTGGCCCGGGCCAAAGCCGAGGAGGTGGCGGCCCAAGTCAAGCGCGGCCTGATCATCGGGGCGGACACCATCGTCATCTGCGAGGGCAGAATTTTCGGAAAACCCCGCGATGAGGCCGAGGCACGGGACATGCTCCTCCGGCTGGCGGGCAGGACCCACCAGGTCATCACAGGCGTGGCCGTGGTGGAGGCGGAGACGGGCCACGTCGAAGTCGATGCGGCGGTGACCGCGATCACGATGCGGGCCTTCGCCTCTACGGAGGCGGCCGCGTATGTCGCCACCGGCGAGCCGCTGGACAAGGCGGGGGCCTACGCCATCCAGGGGCGAGGCGCCCTGTTGGTGGAGCGGATCCAGGGGGATTACTCCAACGTGGTAGGTCTGCCCCTTCCCACATTGGCCCGGTTGCTCCGGCGCTTCCACCTGGACGCCTGGGAGGCCGCACGGGGCTGACCGCAGGATGCTATGGCGCACCGGCACCGGGTGTTCCCGCACACCGGCGTCGCCGGATTTCCCCTTGACACCCTCCGGGGAGTGTGGCAACTTACCGCCACTTTCGCCTACTGCCGTCGCGGAGTCCCGCCGAGGGTCGTCCCGATGGCTCTGGGAGGTAAAGAGCGATGTCCTCGTTCCTGTCTCGATGGACCGGCCGTCCGGAGCGGGAAGAGACCCTCCTGGCTGATCCCGATCGGGCCCAGCCTGATTTGCTGCCCGCTCCCAAGCGCAGAAACCAGGGCCTGGCGTGGTCTGCCTCCCCCTCCCTGGAGCGCATCCACCGCGAACTCGATGATCAGATCCGCACCATCGAAGGGGCCAAGCGCCTGCTGGAGGATCGGTTGAGCCCCTTCCAGCGGCACCTGTGGGAGCAACGCCGCAACGTGGACCTCGCCCTGAAACAGCTCGAAGCGCGCATCAAGCCTCTGCGCCAGTACATCGAGGGTCAGGAGCACAACCTCGAGCGGATTGGAATGCACCTCAACACGGAACTCCGGGACCAGTTCGAGACCTTCGAGAAGTTCCTGATCGAGCAGCGCCAGATCCTGGAGCGGGCGCAACGCTACCTCGAGGAGCAGCCCCGTCCGATGGCCCAGTACCTGGATGACCAGCAGCGCGCCGTGGAGCACATCTTCCGGGATCTGGAGGAGAAGCTGGAACCCTTCGGGCGCTACCTGAAGGAGCAGCAGAAGCTCCTGGAGCAGTTGGGCGAGTCCCGGATCACGGAGGAGTTCGAGGCGCTGGCGAGCTTTTGCAACGAGCGGCAAGCCGCGCTGGAACGGTACGCGGGGGCGGTGGACTACCGGCCCCAGGGCCTGTTTGGAGAGCTGGATAGCATCTACCAGAAATACAAGGGCCAGGAAGCCGGCAAGAGCAAGCTGTTCGGCCGCGTCCTGGAACAGACGCGACAGGCGGATCTGCGTCTCCAGGACGCTCTGAAACCATTGCCCCGCGAGCGGGACGAGCTCCGCCCGCCTCGACTCGAGGCGACGTCCTAGCCGTCCATCGAGATCTGCCAGACTCTCGGAGTTTCCCGCGTTTCCTCCGCGCCATGCTCCCCCGGACTGGCCTCGCTCGGCGGGGATGGGCCCCGGCCCGGCATCTTCACCAGGGAGATACGCCAGTCGTCCACCACGGAAGACGGATTTATGAACCTAGACATTGCCATTAAACCGCAAAGGACGCGAAGCACGCAGAGAAATCCCCGGTATTTTCGGCCCTCGAAAGTGAAAGTACGAGTGTGGATCTGGAAAATTCTGTACAGCCGAGTCTCCCGGAGTCTCTGAAATAGGGTGGCCCTTTGCGGTCTTTGCGAGCTTTGCGGTGAAATATTTGGGATGAAATCAAGCACTCAGCGGGGCTTGGGGCCACCGCGGCTCCGCAGATACTCCGCAATGAGGTCGTCCAGGCTCTTGTCGGCGGCCGGCAAAACGACCGGCTTGACCTCCCGCTGCGGCAGGGCTTCCGTCCCCCGAAATAAACCGGCCATGACATTGTGCATGATCCGGTGGTGCTGCCGGTCCATGAAGCTCTTGACCTCGGCCTCCGGGGCCTTCTCGCCCAGAATGTCGCGGTAGTTGACCTTCTCCCGGGCGATGATGGCCCCCGCCCGGAAGACCAGGGTGAGGACGTACGGATTTCTCCGGCCGAGGTCCTCGGTCTGGATATGGTATTCGACACCGGCGTGGGTGACGTTGCTATTGAGTCCGGGAATCATCGGGGGGCACGATCACGGTTAGGGTGCCCACGATAGCAAACGCCGGGTACTCCGGCAAGGGAATTTCTCTTTGCCCTGGCCGCCTTCCGACGGCGGTGGTATAGTACAGCGCTACGGGTGTCGCCGACACTGGACCGAGCCACGCACCGCACGAGCCGTCGATGATCGACCAAGCCATCATCCCGACCCTGATGCACGCCGGGCGCTTCCTGGTGTCCCTAACCATGGTGGTCCTGGCTCTGTTCTCTGTCTACTCCCTGGCCGTGATCGGCGACCGGTGGTGGACATTCCGCCAGAGCCGTCTGGCCTCCACCGGCCTCCTCCGGCGGGTCTTGGAGGCCGTGGACCGGGGAGCGCTGTCGGATGCGCGCCGGGCCTGCGACGCCGGAACAGGCGGGCACCTGGCCCCGGTCCTGGCCGCCGGCGTGGGCGAGCTGCTCCCGCTGGCATCGGAAAACCCGGGGCTGCATGCCGGCCCCACCCTGGACCGGGCCGTGGCCTCGGCGCGGGAGGCCATGCAGCGGGTGACGGCGGCCGAGATCGAGCGGCTGGAGCGCCGCCTCATCTCGCTGGCCACCCTGGGGAACATCAGTCCGTTTGTCGGGCTGTTCGGCACGGTGATCGGCGTGATGCGGGCCTTCGAGGCGATTTCCCGGACGGGGAGTGGGGGTCTCGGAACCGTCTCGGCCGGGATCGCCGAGGCGCTGGTGGCGACAGCCGCCGGACTCTTCGTCGCCATTCCGGCCGTCACGGCCTACAACTACTTCGTCTCGCGGGTCAAGGCCTGTGCCACCGAGATGGACGCCGCGACCTCCGAGCTGCTCACCCGGGCCCAGCGGGCCGCCGTGGGCGGGCGGGGCGGCTGACCGGGGGAGGCACCAGGATGGCCATGTCCCTGCCGTCGCGGGCGTCGGATCGGCGCGTGCTGTCCGAGATCAACGTCACCCCGCTGGTGGACGTCACGCTGGTCCTCCTGATCATCTTCATGGTGACCACGCCCATGCTCCAGCGGGGGACCGATGTCCAGCTCCCCCCGGCCCAGCAGTCCGAGCCGAAGGAAGAGGAGCGGATCACCCTGACCCTTACCCGCGAGGGGCGCCTGTTCCTCAACAATCAGGAGCTCCCCCGGACCAGATTGCGGGAAGAGCTCTCCGCCCTCGTGCGCGGCCGGGAACGGGTGGTGCACTTCCGGGGCGACGCCCAGGTCCCCTACGGCCTGGTGATCGAGGTGATGGATGCGCTCAAGGGCGCCGGCATTGAAACCGTGGGGATGATCACGGAGCGTCCGCAGAATTCCGGACGCCCCTAGGGGCGTCCCCTGACCCAAGGGCACCCATGGATGTCTTCCGCCAGATTCTCGTCCTGCTCTCCACCTTTGTCATCTGGATCATCAGCAGCCTGGGCTATACCGGGATCGTGGTCGCCATGGCGATCGAGAGCGCGTGTATTCCCCTGCCCAGCGAGGTCATCATGCCGTTCTCGGGATACCTGGTGAGCCAGGGGCGGTTCAGCCTGTGGGGCGTCTCCCTGGCTGGGGCCCTGGGCTGCACCCTGGGCTCCGCGGTGGCCTACGCCGCGGGTGCCTACGGCGGGCGCCCCTTCATCCTGACGTACGGCCGATACTTCCTGATCAGCCCGCACGAGCTGGATCGCGCGGATCGCTGGTTCGCCCGCTACGGCATGGCCGCCACCTTCATCAGCCGCCTGCTGCCGGTGATCCGGACCTTCATCTCGCTCCCGGCCGGTATCGCCCGGGTCCCCGTGATCCCGTTCCTGGCCTACGCCTTCCTTGGCTCCCTGCCGTGGAGCTGGGCGTTAGCCTACGTCGGCATGCTGCTGGGCGAACACTGGGATCGCGTGGGTGGGGTGCTCCACTCCCTGGATGTTGTCATCGTGCTGGCCCTCGTCGCGGGGGTGGCCTGGTTCCTCTGGCGCCATTGGCCGCGGCGGGTCCCCCAGCCAGAAGAGGAGTAGAGTGACGCCATGTTCCGATTTCGCATGTTCCGCCGGGCTGACAAGTTCTTCGACATGTTCATCGAGGCCGCCCGCAACATCCACCAGGGCGCACGGGCCTTCCAGCAGATGCTGGAGGATTTCCGCGGGACGGATGAACAGTGGCGGGCGGTGGAAGAGTACGAGCACGAGGGGGACAAGATCACCCACCGGATCCTCCGGACGCTCCACCAGACGTTCATCACCCCCGTTGACCGCGAGGACATCCACAAGCTGACCTCGGCGCTGGACGATGTCATCGACCTCGTCGAGGCCTCCGCGGCCCGCATGGCCATGTACCGGGTGAGCAAGCCGACCCCGGAGGCGGTACGCCTTGCCGGGATCATCGTGCGCTGCACCGACCAGATCGTCCGCGGGGTGACGGCCCTCCCTCGCTTCGAGTTCATCCAGGAGCACTGTATCGAGATCAACCGCCTGGAAAACGAAGCCGACGAGGTCGCGCGGACAGCCATTGCCACCCTGTTCCTGGGCGACGTCCCGCCCATCGAGGTCATCAAGTGGAAGGAGATCTACGAGACGATGGAGACCGCCACCGACCGGTGCGAGGATGTGGCCAACCTCCTGGAAGAGATCAGCCTGAAGCATGCCTGACCCCGTCCTGGCGGGGCCCTGGCGGGGCGTGTGGCTTGGGGTGCCCGCCACCCCTGGAAGCGAGAGGCGATGGAGAACCTTCTCCCCATCCTGCCCATCCTCGTCCTGGTGCTGGCGGCCGAGTTCGTGAATGGCTGGACCGACGCGCCCAACGCCATCGCCACCGTCGTGTCCACCCGGGTCCTCACCCCGTACCGGGCCCTGGCCATGGCGACCGTCCTCAATATCCTGGGGACCATGTCGGGGACCGCGGTGGCGGCCACCATCGCGACGGGCATCGTCCGACCGGAGGTCATCACGATCGGCACGGTGGGGTCCGCCATGGTGGCCATCATCCTCTGGAGCACCCTCGCCTGGTACTTCGGACTGCCCACCAGCGAGAGCCATGCCCTGGTCTCGGGTTTGGCGGGCGCAGGGATCGCCGTCGCCGGACCCTCCGTCCTGCTCTGGCCCGGGTGGAAGAAGGTCCTCATCGGCCTTGGCTTTTCCACCCTGCTGGGATTCGGCCTGGCGCTCGCCCTCATGCTGGCCATCTACCGCCTCTTCGCCGAGAGCCCCCCGGGTCTGGTCCGGCGGGTCTTCGGCCGGCTCCAGATCCTCTCAGCGGCCTTCATGGCCTTCAGCCATGGCAGCAACGATGGGCAGAAGTTCATCGGGGTGTTCACGCTGGCCCTGCTCCTGGGTGGAGTCTTGCCCGAGTTCCGGGTCCCGCTGTGGGTGATCCTCCTCTGCGGCATCACCATGGGGATCGGGACGGCCCTGGGAGGGTGGCGGATCGTCAAGACCATGGGCTTGCAACTGACCAAGCTGGAGCCGGTGAACGGCTTCGCCGCGGAGACGTCGGCGGCCCTGGCCATCGAGCTGGCCTCGCGGCTGGGGATTCCCCTCAGCACGACCCACACCATCAACACCGCTATCATGGGGGTCGGGAGCATCCGCCGGCTCTCGGCGGTGCGCTGGGGTGTGGGAATGAGGATCGTGACCGCCTGGATCCTCACGTTCCCCGTCTGCGGGTTCATCGCCTGGGCGGTGACCAAGGCCATCGGGTTCCTCTTTTCCTGAGAGGGGCTTCTGCGGAATGAGGCGTGCAGGATCCGCCCTGTGACCTCAAGGTGAGAGTTGGCCCCGGTCCCGGGCCGTGGGGAGACATCGGGATGGCCTCAACGTTTCAGCCGGTGAAGATTCCGGGACCTTCCCAGCTCCCGGACGGGATCCGCCTGCGAATCCTGACGGCCCCAGGGGAGCTGGAACGGCTTGCCGTTGGGGAGGGGCTGGGGGCCTACTGCCGCTACCGGGCTGGGGAGACCTTGCGGATCCTGGGCCGGGTGCTCAGGGCACCCGAGGGCCGGGTGGTGGCGGCGCTGGCGGAAGACACTCTCGTCGGTTATGCCGCCCTTTTCCAGCCAAGCCCGAACGAACGGTGGGGGCAGCGACCCACGGCCGGCCTGCTCGAGCTGGGGGCCCTGGAGGTGAACCGGGCCTGGCGCCGGCGCGGCCTGGCCCGGACCCTGCTGCAGGCGACGTTTGGCGGAGGCGAGTTTGACGGGGCCATCGTTCTGGCCCCCCAGTATGCTACGGACTGGGATCTCGAGGCCTCGGGCCTTTCCCGGCGGGAGTATCGCGACCTGATCTTCCGCCTGTTCCGCCGGCACGGGTTCGCCGACTTCGTGACCGACGAACCGCTGGTGGCGGCCGACCCCAGGAATTTCCTGCTGGTGCGCGTGGGCGAGAAGGCCCCGCCCGGGCTGTACCAGGCGTTCCGGAGCCTCCTCACCGAGACCGCGCCGCTGGTGAAGCCGTCGGACGCCACCCGGCAGCAAGAGTATTTCGGCGCCGGGCTCACCGCCATCCGCCAGATCAATCAGTTCCCTGCCGAGGAACGGGAGGCCATCTACCGGCGCCTGATCCCTCCGCGGGTGGTCGAGCTGCTCAGGCTCGATCCTGCCACAGGCTGCGACCCCCAGGGGAATCGCCTGGTCACCTACGTCACGCCCCCCGACCAGGGGTTCGTCCGGATAGAGATCCGCCGCGATCCCCGCGACGAGGATGGTGTGTTCCTCTTGAAGCTGACCCAGCCGACTGAAGAGTTTGTGGAGATCGCCTTCATCATGGTGAACGACCCCCAGGCGGAACGGTTCAACGTGGATCGCGATCCCGCGGGCAATCCCGTGGGGATCCTGGCCGGCGTCCGGAATCTCGAGGAGGAGCTGCGCGCCATGCGAGCAGGGCTGGCGCCCGGGCAGGTGCGGCGGGGCTTGCGGATGTTCCGGCAGCTCCTTCCCCTGGTCGAGTCCTTCGCCACCGAGCTGGGCAAGCAGCAGATCTCTGTGGAGGCGCTCTTCTACCACCATGCGATCCTGTATGAGCGCTACGGCTTCGGGTACCTCACCGGGCGCGACCGCCTGGAGGAGATCCACCGGGAATTCCAGCCGGGCGGGTCGCTTTCCCGCCGCCTGGATGGGTCCACCCCGTTCCGGATGCCCGAGGCCGCTGGGACAGTCCGCGGTCGGAGCTGGGCCATCCACGATGGGATCCTGGAAGAATCCTGGCGAGTGCCCCGGCTGTACAAGATCGTTGGGCAGGCTATGACCATGCCCACGTTCCCGAACCCGATTTACTGAAAGGTCAGAGATCTTCGAGGGAGGCGATCATGCTGGTGGGCCGACGGATGCGGACGTCCCTGATCACCGTGACAAAGGAGGCAACGCTGGCCCAGGCGCGGGAGTTGTTCCACAGCCACCGGATCCGGCACCTTCCGGTCGTGGAGGGGGATCGTCTGCTCGGCATCGTGACGGATCGGGATATCCGACAGGCCGCCCCCAGCAGCGCCGGGGGATTCACGCCCGACCAGATTGCCGCCTTCCTGGCCCAGATCCCCGTGACCGATGCCATGGTCCGGGATGTCCGCACCGTCAGCCCCTTCACCACCATCGAGGAGGCGGCCAAGCTGATGATCGAGCACAAGATCGGGTGCCTCCCGGTCACCGAGGCCGGTAAGCTGGTCGGGATCATCACCGAGACCGATATCCTGGGCATATTGGTGGATGTGATGGGCATCCGAGAGCCGAGCGCCCGCATCGAGCTCACCCTTCCGGATCGGCCGGGCGCCCTGGCGGAGGTCACCCGGATCATCAAGGCCCACGAGGTCAATATCAGTAGCATCGTCACCATGCCCCACTGGGAACAGGGGAGACGCCTTGCCATCATTCGCCTGAAGACCATGAATCCCCAGCCAATCCTGAAGGACTTGGCCGCCGCCGGCTTCGAACAACCCCCGCTCACCTTTACGCCAATGTAAGCTGCACCCCGGGGTCCCAGGGCTCGCGGTGCCCACCCCTTCTGGCTGCTCCCCCGCACCTGAGGGTTTGGACCCTCCTCCCTTCTCTGAACAGGACCCGATCGACCGCAAGCCGTCCACGAATCGATGCATCCTGTCTCAAAAATCCCCATCGGAAGGTAATCTCACCCTGGCTGAGAAGCCAGCCCGAGTCTGCCGAGATTCGCCGACCATCAGAATACTCAGGCAATTTCAGCGTCTTATTAGACGTGTCAAGAAAATTTTCAAACTGGATCGCGTGGGGAAGAAGCTGGCATGGATATTGCTTCGCCCGTATTTTACCCGATCCCAAGCTAATTTTCCTTCATTTACCACGATGTCCGGAGTGACTCCCATGGCCCTCACCTGGCTCGACATCAGCCTGCTGACCCTTCTCATCAGCCTCGGGGCAATCCTCGTGACCCAGAGCCTGATCTACTTGACCCACTGCGACGCCCAGGAGGTTCGCCGGAACCGCCAGGCCGCCTGCAGGCGGCATGAATGGAGCCGGCTCGATTCCACCACAGGCCTGGTCTGCCGCCTCTGCGGCAAGCTCCCCGGCTAGACTGCAGATTCGTCCTCACGTGACCCCAGCCGGCGTGGGATGATGTCCGGCCGGCGTCATCTTCTCCATCCCGCTCTGCCCGTGCCTCCTGTGTTCCCCTTGTTCCTCGGACTGCCGTACCTACGTGTCAGGCCGGCTTCCACGGCTGTGGGACCTTCTGTTCTTTTTCGGATCGGGGTTGACTTTGCCTACCCTCGATTGTACGCTCTGCCCTGCTCGTCAATCCGGGACCTGAAGGAGTCGTGTGCATGTTCGGCATCGGCATGCCGGAGCTTCTGATCATCTTCGTGATCGCCCTCCTGGTCTTCGGGCCCAAGGAGCTGCCCAAGATCGGCCGGACGATCGGGAAGGCCATGGCGGAGTTCCGCCGGGCCTCCGACGAGCTTCGGGAAGGGATCCAGCGGGAGATCGACCTCGCCGAGCGGGAGGAGAAGCCGCCGCCTCCCCCCGTGGAGGAGCCGGTGGTGAGCCCGGCGCCGGAGACCCCATCCCCCGTCCCGGAGTATCAGACCGGCGAGACCAAGCCAGAGGGGACCGCCCCCCTCACAGAGGCCTCGGCCCCGCCGGAGGCCACCAACTCGCCCGATCACCCCCAACCCGCCGAGATCCGGAATGCCTGACGAGGCCAAGATGCCCTTCCTGGCTCACCTGGAAGAGCTCAGGAAGCGGCTGATCGTGTGCTTTTCCGCCATCGGCATCGCCTTCCCCCTGGTCTTCTACTTCCGGACAACCCTCCTCCAGCTCCTGCAGTGGCCCCTGGTGACGGATGTGGTCATGGGGCGGCGGTTTCCCTTTGTCGCCTTCCGCTCCAAGCCGGCCATTGCCAAGCTTACGGCCCTCGGTCCCGCCGAGACCCTCTGGACCCACTTCAAGGTCGCTTTTATCTTTGGGCTGTTCGTGGCCCTCCCCGTGGTCCTCTATCAGATCTGGAAGTTCGTCGAGCCCGGGCTGCTGCCGAAAGAGCGGCGGTTTGCCCTGCCCTTCGTGATCCTGTCCACGATCTGCTTCTTCCTCGGCGCAACCTTCTGCTTCATCATCGTCCTGCCCCTCGCCCTGCAATTCCTGCTGACCTTTGACCCGACGATCCAGCAGATGCCCCGGTTCAGCGAGTACGTGGACTTCACCTTGAAGTTCCTCTTGGCCTTCGGGGTCATCTTCGAGCTGCCCCTGGCCATGACCATCGCCGCGCGCCTGGGCCTGGTCACCCCCCAGTTCCTGGCCCGGAACCGGAAGTACGCCGTCCTGGTGAACTTCGTCATCGCCGCCATCCTCACCCCCACGCCGGATATCTTCAATCAGAGCCTGATGGCCCTCCCCATGTGCCTGCTCTACGAGGTGGGGATCCTCGCCGCCCGCATCGTCTCCCGCCGCCGGAAGCCCGCCGAAGTGTAGGCAATCCCGCCCTGGGCGGAACAATCAGGCAATCTGGCAAACAGGGGGAACGGTCTGCGCAGGCGCCCCACGGACTTCAGGCTTGCTGGCGGGAGGAATTGAAAGGCGGGCCGCCGCTACGAGAGGGAGACCACCTGCTGGATGAAGTACCGGTGGAAGCGGGTGTCGGGGGTGAGCTCGGGGTGGAAGGCGCTGGCGAGGAGGCGACCCTGCCGGGCGGCGACGGCGGTGCCGTCGGGGAGGCGGGCGAGCACCTCGACTCCGGGGCCGATTTCCTGGATGATCGGGGCGCGGATGAAAACCGCACGGAACGGGGGATCCCCCAGGACCGGAACGGGGAGGTCGGCTTCGAAGCTGTCCACCTGCCGACCGAAAGCGTTGCGGCGAACTGCAATATCCATGGCCTCCAGGGCGGGAATCCCCGTGGCATCCAGCCGCTGGGCCAGCAGGATCATCCCGGCGCAGGTGCCCCACATGGGGAAGCCCTCGGCCGCCAGCTTCCGAAGCGGTTCGATCAGGTTCGAGGTGCGCATCAGGCGGGCGATGGCCGTGCTCTCGCCCCCAGGGATGATAAGCCCGTCGAGGCCTTCCAGGTCTCTCGGCAGTCGCACCTCCGGAGCGGCGACCCCCAGGCGATCCAGCACCTCGCGATGCTCGCGGAAATCACCCTGCAAGGCTAGCACACCGATCGTCGCCATAACGAATGACAAATGACCAATGACCAAATCCCAATGAGTTCTTTGTTCTCAGACCGCATTGGTCATTGGTTCATTGGTCATTGGGAATTGAATCCCTACCACCCCCGCGACGCCAGCAGCTCCTCCGGCTGCATGGAACGGACATCGAGGCCAGGCATGGCCTCTCCCAACCCGCGGGAGACCTCGGCCAGGATCTTCGGATCCTTGAAGTGGGTCGTGGCCTGGACGATGGCCTGGGCGCGGGCGGCCGGATCGGCCGACTTGAAGATGCCGGAGCCGACGAAGACCCCGTCCACTCCGAGCTGCATCATCAAGGCGGCGTCCGCCGGCGTGGCGATTCCCCCGGCGGCAAAATTCACGACCGGCAACTTCCCCGTCCGTGCGACATCTGACACCAGCTCATGCGGCGCGCGCAGGTTCTTGGCCTCGGCCATCAGCTCGTCCTGGCCCATCCCCTGAAGCTTCCGGATGGCGCCCAGGACGGCGCGGGCATGGCGCACGGCCTCCACCACGTTGCCCGTCCCCGCCTCGCCCTTGGTGCGGATCATGGCGGCCCCCTCGCCGATGCGGCGCAGGGCCTCGCCCAGGTCGCGGCAACCGCAGACGAAGGGCACCGTGAAGGGGTGCTTCCAGATGTGGTGCTCCTCGTCGGCCGGCGTCAGGACCTCGGACTCGTCGATGTAATCCACGCCCATCGCCTCGAGGATCTGGGCCTCCACGAAATGGCCGATCCGGCACTTGGCCATCACCGGGATGGTCACGGCCTGCTTGATCCGCTCGATGACCGTGGGGTCTGCCATCCTGGCCACGCCGCCGGCCGCCCGGATGTCGGCCGGGACCCGTTCCAGCGCCATGACGGCGCAGGCGCCGGCCTCCTCGGCGATCTTCGCCTGGTCCGGCGTGACCACGTCCATGATCACCCCGCCCTTCAGCATCTGGGCCAGCCCCGCCTTCACTCGCCAGGTTCCTGTGTCCATGTGCGCTCCTCCCGTCGCGCCGAGACCTCACCCCCGAAGGGGTCCCACCCTCTTACCGGCCATCAAAGGGGCCGGGGGGCCGGCCCGTCTCCTTGTCATAGGGGGCGTGGCGGATGTCCTTGCCCTCGACCAGGAAGACCACCATCTCGGCGATGTTGGTGGCGTGGTCGGCGATCCGCTCCAGGTGGCGCGAGACCAGGATCAGGCGGATGGCCCGGGGGATGGTCCGCGGGTCCTCCATCATGAAGGTGAGCAGCTCCCGGAAGACCTGGTTCTTGAGGGCGTCCACCTTGTTGTCGGCGGGGATGACCTGACGGGCCAGCTCCGCGTCCCGCCGGACGAAGGCGTCCAGGCTGTCCCGCAGCATCTTCTGGGCGAGCTGGCTCATGATGGGGATGTCGATGTAGGGCTTGAGCTGGGGCTCCTCGTTCAGCTCGATGGCCCGCTGGCAGATGTTCACCGCCTGATCGGCCATCCGCTCCAGATCGGTGGTGATCTTCATGGCCGTGGTGATGAAGCGGAGGTCCTTGGCCGCCGGCTGCTGCAACGCCAGGAGGCGGATGCAATCCTCGTCGATCTCGATGTCCAGGCTGTCCACCTTCTGGTCGGAGGCGATCACCTCCTCCGCCAGGCGGGAGTCCCGGTCCACCAGGGAGGCCACGGCCCGCTCCACCATGGTCTCCACCAGGCTGCCCTGCTTCAGCAGCTTCTCCTTGACCTGCTCCAGCTCTTCGTGGAAGTGCCGCGGCATCTCACCCTCGCTCTACCCCTCACCCTGACCCTCTCCCGTCACCCGTTGCCTGGGCAAGAGCAACGGGTCCCCGGGAGAGGGGAAACAGGGACGGATCAACCAAAGCGGCCGGTGATGTAATCCTCGGTCCGCTGATCTCGTGGGTTGGTGAAGATCCTCGGGGTCTCGTCGAACTCCACCAGCTCCCCCAGCAGGAAGAAGCCGGTGTAATCCGACACGCGGGCCGCCTGCTGCATGTTGTGGGTGACGATCACGATGGTGTACTCGTGCTTCAGCGTGTGGATCAGCTCCTCGATCTTGGCAGTGGCGATAGGGTCCAGGGCGGAGCAGGGCTCGTCCATCAGCAGGACCTCCGGCTCCACCGCCAGCGCCCGGGCGATGCACAGCCGCTGCTGCTGTCCGCCGGAGAGGCCCAGGGCGCTCTGGTGCAGCCGGTCCTTCACCTCGTCCCAGAGGGCCGCGGCCCGGAGACTCTTCTCCACCTTCTCCTCCAGGCGGGAGTTCCTGTTCCCGTAGATGCGGGGCCCGTAGGCGACGTTGTCGAAGATGGATTTGGGAAAGGGGTTGGATTTCTGGAACACCATCCCCACCCGCTTCCGCAGCTCGGAGACCTCCACCCGGTGGTCATAGATATCCGTGCCGCCGATCCGGATCGTCCCGGTGATGGTCACGTTGTCGATAAGGTCGTTCAGGCGGTTCAGGCACCGGAGCAGCGTGGTCTTCCCGCACCCCGACGGACCGATGAAGGCGGTCGCCTTGCGGCGCGGGATCTCCAGGGTGACGTTGAAGAGGGCCCGGGTCTCCCCGTACTTCAGGTTCAGCTCCTTGATCTGGATCATGGGCTCCACAATGGTGGGCCTCACCCGCTCCGGCCCCTGGCCGCGGTCTGGGGAATAATGCAGCCGGGGGTCCGCCTGGGTCAAGGGAAGATTCAGAAGATTGAACACACGAGTCCTCTCTCCGGCTCAGAAGGCCGAGCCGGCATACTTCTTGCGCAGCCGGTTCCGGAACAGGATGGCCGTCAGGTTCAGGACCAGGACCACCATGAGGAGCAGCAGCGCGGTGGAAAAGACCATGGGCCGGGCGGCATCCACGTTGGGCGACTGGAAGCCCACGTCGTAGATGTGGAACCCGAGGTGCATGAACTTCCGCTCCAGGTGAACGAACGGCCAGACGCCGTCCAGCGGCAGCGACGGGGCCAGCTTGACCACGCCGGTGATCATGAGGGGCGCCACCTCTCCCGCCGCCCGGGCCATGGCCAGGATCAGGCCGGTGAGGATGGACGGGGAGACCGCCGGCAGCACCACGCGCCAGGTGGTCTCGAACTTCGTCGCCCCCAGGGCCAGCGACGCCTCCCGCATCCCGCCCGGGATCGCCGCCAGCCCCTCCTCTGTGGCGACGATCACCACCGGGACGGTGAGGAGCGCCAGGGTGAGCGAGGCCCACAGGATTCCCCCCGTCCCGAAGGTCGGGGTGGGGAGGGCCGCGGGAAAGACCCAGCGGTCGAGGCCTCCGCCCACGAAGTAGATGAAGAAGCCCACGCCGAAGACCCCGAAGACGATGGACGGCACGCCGGCCAGGTTGTTCACGGCGATTCGCACGGCGCTGACGAAGGGGCCCTGTCTGGCGTACTCCCGCAGGTAGAAGGCCGCCAGGACGCCGAGGGGCGTGACCACCAGGCTCATGATCATCACCATCATCACGGTGCCGAAGATGGCCGGGAAGACGCCCCCTTCGGTGTTGGACTCCCGGGGGTCGCCGCTGACGAACTCCCAGACCTTCTCCAGGTAGAAGCCCGCCTTGGCCAGGAGGCCCATGGTGTTGGGCCAATAGGCCCGCACGACCTGGGCCAGAGGGAGGTCCTTCTCCTTGTCCCCGACGGCCGTGACGACCACCCGGTCTGTCAGGCGGCTCTTGAGCGCGATGAGGGCGGCCTCCTGCTCCGCATACTTTGCCTTCCATGCCGCCAGGTCCTGCTGCAGGCGCTCCACCTCCGGTCCCCCCTTCACCCCCCGGAGTTCCAGCCTCCGCAACTGCAGCCGGATCCGCTCCTGGGCATAGTTGATGGCGCCGATCTCCTTCCGCTCGATCCGCCGGATCGCGTGGAAGGTGGCCAGGGCCCAGGGCAGGCGCGCCTGGAGCGCCGTCCGGCCGGTCTCGGGTCCCTGGGCCACGACGCGCTCCCCCTCTTTGACCGCCGCGATCACTCCAAACAGGTCTCCCCACTCCTGGCGCTCGATGACCACGGCCTCCGGAGGGGTCTCCCGCCTCCCGATCTTCGCCTCTTCCACCCACAGGAAGTCGGCGCCGTACAGATCCCGGTTGCCCACCTTGAGCTGGATGCGATACCGCTCGGGCGTCCCCGGGGGGGCGCCGGGCTGGGGGATCCTCTCGCGCTGGGCGACCTGGCCCAGGAGGACCGTCCCATCCGTTAGGGTCAGCCGAACCACGGCCGACGGCCAGAAAAAGCCGAGGCCGTTGGCCAGGATCAGGCACACAAGTCCGCCCACCATGGCGAGGCTGACGGCCAGGGCCCCGCCCGTCAGCCAGATGAACGACTCGCCGCTTTTCCAGAACCGGGTCATAGGTACCGGTATTTCCGCCGGAGCCTGAGCCGGACGATCTCGGCCGCCGTGTTCACGATGAAGGTCATCACGAAGAGCAGGAAGGCCGCCAGAAACAGGACCCGGAAGAGCGTGCCGCCCACCGGGGCCTCGGGCAGCTCCACGGCGATGTTGGCCGAGAGCGCCCGGAAGCCGTTGAAGATGCTCCAGTCCATGACTGGGGTGTTGCCCGTGGCCATGAGGACGATCATGGTCTCGCCCACGGCCCGGCCAAAGCCGATCATGACGGCGGAGAAGATCCCGGGGCTCGCCGTGGGCAGGACGACCCGAAGGGCCGTCTGCCACCGGGTGGCGCCCAGCGCCAGGGAGCCGGCCACCAGGTGCGGGGGGACATTGGCCAGGGAGTCCTCGGCGATGGTGAAGATGATGGGGATGACGGCGAAGCCCATGGCGATGCCCACCACCAGGGAGTTCCGCTGATCGTAAGTGAGTCCCAGAGCTCCCAGGAGCCACCCCCGGTAATCCCCCGAGAGGAAGAGCCGTTCCGCCACGCCGCCGAGCCCGAAGGAGAGCCACCCCCCCAGGATGGCGATGGGGATCAAGAGGGCCACCTCGGTCCCGGGCCGCACCCGCCGGCGGATGGCCGGGGGAACGAATCGCCATCCGAAGACGGCCAGCAGGATCAGGCCGGGGATCACGATGGGCGTGAGGAAGAGGCCGGGAACAACCCGCTCCACCTGCGGCGCCAGCCAGAGCCCGGCCAGAAATCCCAGGACCACGCTGGGCAGGGCCGCCATGATCTCCACCGTGGGCTTGACGATCCCCTTGAGCGTTGGATGCATGAACTGCGCAGCGTACAGCGCCCCCAGGAGGGCGACGGGCACGGCGAACAGCAGGGCGTAAAAGGTCCCCTTCAACGTCCCGTAGATGAGCGGCGTCAAACTGAATTTGGCCTCGAAGTCGTCGGTCCCCCCCGTGGATTGCCAGACATACTCCGGGCCCGTGTAACCCTCGTACCAGATCTTGCCGAACAGGCTCCGGAGGGTGATCTCGGGATGCGGGTTGTGGAGCGCCCAATGGGAAAGCCCGCCGGCGCCGTCGGCGATGAGCAGTCCGTCCGCCTTGGGGGCGAAGGTCACCGCCCGGAGGCCGGCCGTCCCGGCCTGAACCGTCAGCAGCGTCCTGCCCGAGGTCCCGAAGTGCAGGCGCACCGTCCCCGCGCTGTCGGCCGTGAGGAATCCCTTGTCCCGTGGGGAGGGGTCTATCGCCGCCACGGGACGGCGGTGGCCTTCAAACTGGTGGATGCGAACCGGCCGGGGATCGCCCCCGTCCGTCTGAAGGAGCTGCCAGGTGCTCACGCCCCCCGCCCCATCCCCCACCACCAGGGTCCGGTCCCCCAAAAGGAATCCGAGTGCGGTGACCCCGATGCCGGGATTGCTCGTCGCCGGTACCGCCCGGCCGATCTTGGGATTGCCTGCTTCCCGGAGGTCGACCCGCACCAGGGAGCCGGTGGAGGTGCCCACGAAGAGGTCCTCCCCCCGTCCATCCAGGGCCAGGGCCGTGATCTCACCCTCGACGGGAAGGGAGAGGGCCTGACGGAACTCCTCCCTGGTCGAGGGGCCGATCAAGGCCTTCGTATCCTTGACCGTCACCAAGACCAGGGCCCTCGGTCCCAACTGCCCGACCGTGATCCCGCCCTTGGCCGGGACGTAGGCGAGGTGTCGGATGGGTCGCCCCTCTCCATCAATCCTGAGCGGTTCCCCGACCAGGAGATCGGGCTGGATCGTCCGCCCCTCCTCCGTATGGGACACGGTGAATTTCACCTCAAGCGGGATGGCGCGCCCGTCGGAGAGCCCGAGGGCGAAGGGGCCACGGCCCAGGGGAGAGGCGGTCATGAGCCGCGCGCCGTCCAGACCGGGCAGAGGGATATCCCGAGGGGCTATCCCACCCTTCAAGGAAACGAACCGAATGCCAGCGGGGCTCAACAGATAGGCGATCTCCCGGTACTCATCCACGCCGACATCCAGGGCCGTCGAGGTCGTCCCGCCGGAGACCTGACCCACCCGGGTTGCCGTCGGGATCTGGATCAGCGGATAGACCTCGATCGCAATGACCACCAGGATGGCCAGGATGGAGCCGATGATCGCCAGGCCGCCCAGGGTGACGAGGCGCCGGGACAGCCGATCCACCAGCAGCCGGCGACCGGCGCGTCCCACGGATAGAACGACCGGGCGAGCCGTCGGCAGCGGCTCGCCCGGGGTCAGGACTTTCGTGGTGTCCGCCACCGAGGATCCTTACAGGACCTTCCCTATTTCTTCCTTGGCAATGGAGTTCGGGACCGGATAGTAGCCGTCCTTGATCACGGCTTCCTGCCCTTCCTTGGTGAACACGAACTTGATGAACTCGCGCATCAACGGATCCAAGGGCCTGTTGGGGGCCTTGTTGATGTAGATAAAGAGGAAGCGAGAGAGGGAATACCTCCCCGCATAGGCGTTGTCCGCCGTCGCCTCCACGCAGGCCGCCCCCGCCTTCTCGGCCAATGGGACGGCCCGGACCCCGGCCGTGGCATAGCCGATGCCGCTGTACCCGATGGCATAGCGGTCAACGGTCACGCCCTGGACGACCGAGGCGGAGCCCGGCTGCTCCTTGACCTCGTCCTTGTAGTCGCCGTTCTTCAACGCATGCTCCTTGAAGAAGCCGTAGGTGCCCGAGGCGGAGTTGCGGCCGAAAAGGCTGATGGGCCGGTTCGCCCAATCCCCCGTCAGACCGAGCTGACCCCAGGTCTTGATGTCCTCCTTATGGCCGTATCGGCGGGACTTGGAGAAGATGGCGTCCACCTGCTCCATGGTCAGGCACTTGATGGGGTTGTCCTTGTTCACGAAGACCGCCAGGGCATCCACGGAGCTTCGGAGCCCGATGGGCTTGTACCCGAATTTCTTCTCGAAAGCGTCGATCTCGGTCCCCTTCATCGGCCGGGACATGGGCCCGAGCTGGGCCGTACCCGAGATCAGCGCCGGCGGCGCCGTGGAGGAGCCCTTGCCCTCGATCTGCAGCTTCACGTTGGGATAGAACTTGCCGAAGCCCTCGCTCCAGAGGGCCATCAGGTTGTTCATGGTATCGGACCCGACGCTGGAAAGGTTCCCCGAGACGCCGCCCGTGGCCCTATAGGACGAAAGCGTCGGGTCCACCTTCACGGCCTCCGAAGCTCCGGCAAGGTCTGATATGGCAATGCGCCCCACGAGTACAGCCAGAGAGAGGACCGTATAGGCCAACCATCTCGACTTCATCAGTGCCATCCTCCTTTCTTCGTCTCGTGTTGACGGGTGGATTGACGCCCGCACGCCGGGAGGGTTCGACCGAGTCGTGACCCTGCACCGGAATCAGAAATACCGGCTGACCATGCGCGTGGCAACATAGCCCACGAGGAGCATCACGGCGCCCAGGAGCAGGATCAGCAGTCTCAGAACGATATCCTTGTCGGTTCGGTAATCCGTATGCAGGGCCGGCCCCAAGGCGTGGGCCTTGGTCTTGCGATAGCGGGCGACCCACGACACGGCAGCGAGATACACCGTAACCCAGGCAAAGAATAAGACGACATCGAAAAGCGGCTTCAGGTGGGATCCCACGCTGCCTACACCCATTCCGGTCACGCCCGGGAGGATCGGCGGGGACTGTTACGGTTCGATGACAGGCGGGTGAATTGTGGGTGAATAGCGGAGGAAGGAGTCGTCAGCGCTACGGGCTGGAGATCCTCGTGGTGTCGGCGGGAAGGCTGATCCGCACCCGGGTTCCCTTGCCTGCTTCGCTCTCGATGCTGAGGGCTCCTCGGTGGGCCTGGACGAGGTGCTTGACGATCGCCAGCCCAAGGCCGGTCCCGCCCAGCTCCCGGGAGCGGGCCTTGTCCACCCGGTAGAAACGCTCGGTGATCCGGGGGAGGTCTTTCGCGGGGATGCCGATGCCGGTGTCCTCTACTGTAATTTCAACGTGCTGCGGTTCGGAAACCGCAGCACTGCCTGACGGCGGCCTGGCCGCACGGATCGAAACGGAGCCGCCTTCAGGGGTGTACTTGACGGCGTTGTCGATGAGATTTACCAGGATCTGTACCAGGCGATCCCGGTCGGCCTGGACGGGCGGGAGAGCGTCAGGGATCTCGGTGGCAAGCCGGATGGCCTTCCGCTCCGCCTGGGGGGCGAGCATCGCCACCGCCTGGCGCGTCGCGTCCGTCACCGCCACGGCGCGGATGGAGAGCGGGGCTTTCTCCAGCTCGATGTTGGACAGATCCAACAGGTCGTTGAGCAGGCGTCCCAACCGCTCGGAGTGTCGGAGAATGATCTCCAGGAACTTGCGGGCCTCCCCGCGATCCTCCAAGCCGTCCTCGAGGAGGGTTTCCGCATACCCCCGGATCGCCGTCAGCGGGGTGCGGAGCTCGTGGGACACGTTGACCACGAACTCCATCCGCGCCTCCTCCAGGCGCTTGAGTTGGGTGATGTCCCGCAAGGCCAGGACCGTTCCCTGGTAGGCGCCGCCGGCATCCCGGATGGCAACCGCCGTCCCGGCCAGGATGCGCCGTCGTGGATAGGGGAGGGCGATCTCCGCGCTGGCGGTCTCCGCGCCCTTGGCCGCGGCCTTGAGAAGCTCCTCCAGCTCGTGGCTCCGGACCGCCTCCAGGGGCGTCAGGTCCAGGGCCGCCTCCCTCTTGATGCCCAGCAACCCCTCGGCCGCCTGGTTGACCAGGGAGATCCGGCCCCGCGCGTCGATGACCAGCAGGCCCTCGGCCATGCCCTCCATGATCGTCCGGACACGGCGGCCCTCCGCCTGAAGCCGCCGGAGCGTCTCCTGCAATGAGGTCGTCATGGTATTCAACGCGTCGGCGAGGTCTCCCAGTTCGTCGCGGGAGCAAACCGGAAGCCGGTGTCCCAGCTCTCCCCGGGCTACGGCCCGGGCAAATTCGAGCATGCGTCGAAGCGGCAGGGTGATTCGCCTGGCCCACAAGTAGGCCAGGCCGGCGGTGAGGGCCAGGGAGATGCCCGCGCCCACCAGGAAGTCACGTCGGAATCGGCTGAAGCCGTGGGCGAGTTCCCGCACCGGAACGGCCAGGCGGAGGATCAGCCGCCCGCCGTCGGGCTGGGGAAGGCTCTGGGCGAAGTACAGGAGATCACGGTTCACCGTCCGGCTGAACCGCAGTGAATGACCGCTTCCGCTGGCCAGCGCCTGGGCGACCTCCGGGCGGCCGGCATGATTCTCCATCTGCTCGGAGGACTCCTCGGAATCGGCCAGGACCCTTCCCTCGGATGCGATAACCGTCACCCGGGACCTCACCCGAGCCGCCGCACGCCGGGCCCAGGTGTCTCCCTCCAATACCGCTGTCCCCATCTCCGGGGACAAGAGGGCCACCTCAGCCTCCAGCAGGGCGACGGTCTGGGCTACGAGGGCCACTCGCTGCTGCCGGTCCAGGTAGACGCCCGCCATGGCCAGGCTGAAGGCGACGAGCGCGGCGATAGGCAGCACCGATTTGGCGGCGATACCGAAGCGCATGGCTCAATCACAAATGACCCATCAGCAAATGGCCCATGCGTTCTCCATTCCAAGAACGCATTGGGATTTGGTCATCCCGCCACGGCGGGATTGGTCATTCCTTCTCATCCCGACACTTATAGCCCACGCCGCGGACGGTGAGGATCAGGGTGGGGTTGCGGGGATCGTCCTCGACCTTCTCCCGGAGCCGTCGGATGTGGACGTCCACGGTGCGGGGTTCCACGAAGCGGTCCTGGCCCCAGACCTGGTCCAGGAGTTGCGTCCGGGTGTAGACGCGGCCGCGACGACGCAGGAAAAACTCCAGGAGGCGGAATTCCATGGCCGAGAGGGACACCGATCGGCCGTCCTTCGTCACCTCGTGGCGTGTTGGATCGAGTCGCAGGCCGCCAACACCCACGGGGGCCTCGCTGCCGGCCAGGGGCGGGGCCATCCTTCGCAGCACCGACTTGACCCGCGCGACGAGCTCTCGGGGGCTGAAGGGCTTGGGCAGGTAGTCGTCGGCCCCCATCTCCAGCCCCACGATCCGGTCCACCTCCTCTCCCTTGGCAGTCAAGATGACCACGGGGATTCCCTGGGTGGCGGGTGCTCCCCGGAGGCGGCGGCAGACCTCCAGACCATCCAGGCCGGGGAGCATCAAGTCTAGGATCACGAGGTCCGGGGGCTCACGCTGGATGAGCTCAAGGGCGTGTTTCCCGTCGCCGACGACCCGGGCAGTCAGGCCAGCCTTCGCCAGATGGTACTTCACCAGATCGGCGATGTCCTGCTCATCCTCGACGACCAGGATCGTTCCCATGGGATCTCCTGGAAAGCCTTCCTCCCCCCAGGGGGCCCGGCCTCCGTGGTGGCCGGTGGTCGGACGGCTCGGGCATGATACGAATGGAACAACCGTGGGGGCAAGGGAATTCCGCGCCGGAAGGCGAGTCTCTCCCGGGTCGAGCTATCCCGGTCGCATTACAGAATGATGACAGGTGCCGGGGCGGGGGGCGGGCCTGCCAATTCGGATGCGGGCCGACTCGACCGCGATTTGGCACCGGCTCAACGGGGGAGGCGGACCATCTGCCTCATGCGTGCCGGAAGCCTCCGCCCCCGGTCGCTCAGCCTCGGCGGAAGAGTGTTTTTCCCATGTCGATCAGACGGCGAACAATCGATCGTTTCACGACGCGACCCAGGAAGGAGAGGGGACCGATCTCGCGCCGCGCGACGGCGCGGACGAACCCCAGGATCTCCTGATTGACCCACTCGGGGGCCTCCAGCGGCAGCATGTGCCCTGCCCGCTCCTGGATCAGCAGCCGCGATCCCGGGATCAGCTGGCTCAGCCGCTCGGAGAGGGCCGGGGCAGTCAGCTTGTCCCGGCCGCCGCACAGGATCAGGGTGGGCACGCGGATGCCCCGCGCCACGTCCTGCAAGTCCATGGCTCGGGCCAGGGCCAGATCGCTCAGGATCGTCTCCGGGCGGCAGGATCGGATCTCTTCCATGCCCAGGAGGATGGCCTCCCGGGAGGCCGTGGGGGCAAACAAGATTTTCTTGGCCATGGAAAAGAAGAGGATCTTTCTGATGGGCGCGGGGAGATAGCGGGAGAAGTTTTCCAGAAAGCCACTGCTTTCCGGAAGTCTGGCGCAGGTCGAGATGAGCACGAGACCTGTGACCGGATGGGGATGGCGGGTGGCGAGCAGCTGCGCCACGGCGCCGCCCAAGGAGTGGCCCACAGCGAAAACCGGCCCGGCCCCAAGGGCGTCGAGCACGCCACGCACGGCGTCGGCATAGCCCTCCAGGCTCACCTCGGAGATCGCGTCGGATTCCCCGTGTCCAGGCAGATCCATGGCCAGGACCCGGAGCGCCTGGCCGAGGCCGCGGAGCTGGTTGGTCCATGACCGTGCGCTCACCCCCGAGCCGTGGATCAGAAGGACAGTGGGCTGGGCCCCGGCCTCCGAACCGCCCACGGCCAGGTACGAGATCTTCCTCCCGTCGAGGCCGACGGAGCGCCGAACGATGGGTGGGTCGGGGAGCGACTCCCTTCCGGCGTCTGGCGAGGTTGGAGGATGTGAGCCGCCCTTTTCCATGGCTGGTCATCGCTCGTCCGGGGAGAGCGTGGAGTTGTCGCCGGCAGCTAGCCCGGCGATGATCAAGTCCGCCGTCGCCACATTCGTGGCCAGCGGAACATTGTGGACATTGCACACGCGGAGCAGGGCGCGGATGTCCGGGTCGTGAGGCAAGGACGTGAGGGGATCCACGAAGAAGAACACCGCATCCACCTGCTTGGTCGCGACGTGGGCGGCGATCTGCGCATCGCCTCCGTGCGCCCCACTCAGAAGCGGGTCCACGTCCAATCCGACTTTTTCCTGCAGGAGAATCGCGGTATGCGCAGTCGCCAGCAGTCGAAACCGCCCGAGGACAACGCGGTTGAAGGTGGCCCAGGCCACCATGTCCACCTTCTTGTTATCGTGAGCGATCAGGGCGAGGGTTTTCATGATCAAGCTGCCTCCGGTCTCTCCAGCGCCTTTTTACAAAGTGGGACGAGGTACGGGCGACACTCTCGCGCCGTCTGTCGAGTGATGGGGCACTATAACGCGTTGCGTTAGGTCAGGCAAGGGCATTTTATGCGTCGCGTTATCTCTTCGAATAGCCCTTGCAATCCAGGTGGTTGCCAACGCACATGCCGCGGCCGAATTCGACGCATCCTCTCATTAGTAGCCGCGGGGGAGAGGTTGGGATGCCGCTCACCCCAATGAGAATGGAGGAGGAGAAAGTTGCGGCGAGAGAGTATTCGCCGGATGTTACATGGAAATGTCACGCCGATGAACCGTTGGGGAGGGTCTGGGTCCAGTGGGTATGACCGATGGGGCAAGGGGAAGATCGCCATCCTTCGACACGGGTCGGACCTGGTGCTAAAGGGGTGGACCTCAGCCTGCCTCCTGGCTCAGCTCGCACAGGCTCCTGGCAAGCCAGGCGGTTGGATGCTAGGCGGACAGCACCCGGAGGGGTGGTTCCTTCTTGGAATCGTCCCGCCCCTGGGGGCTGGCAAGGCCTGTCATCCGCGGCTTCCGGATACACGTATTCACGGATTGGCGATCCAGGCGCTCCCTCCTTTCTGCCGAGAACCAACCCTCGCACTGGCTCCGGGCCGGGGAATCCCCGAACGGGGAGAACAGCGGTATCCTCGGAGACGCAACCCTTAGCCGCTCTGCCATGCCGTCTCCGCGGTCATGAGTCCTGAATTGCCGGACCGCCTAAGAGACGGGCGTCGTTCCGCCCGGCACTCGATGAGGACGCGAAGGGTGGGTCGCGACGGATCGGTTTGGCTGGCGCTCAGCCGGGATCGAAATTTTTCGGGGGATTGAAGCGCTTCAGTACTCCATCCTGAGGCCCACAACGCCCCACGGCTCGAAGCCGCTCCCGCCGGTCACGTTGAGCCCATTGAGGGCGTTCGGGCTGGCAGTGCCGGCCAGCCGCTTGTTGTTCGAACCCAGCCAGAGCAGATGCAGGGCGGCGGTGGCCGTCCATCGCCCGAACTTGGCCGGCACGAACTTCAAGGGGAGGTCCACCGCGAAGCCCAGATCCGCATAGCCGAAGGTCTCGTCATTCACGCCTGTGGCCGTGGCGACCTCGTAGAAATTGTCAAGGCTGAGGCCGAGCACGAACGGGAGGTGGAACCGGACCGACCACTCCTTGTTGATGTCAAAGGTGTATCCGGGATCAATGCCCACCTCCAGGTAGATGCCGGAACTGCCGCCAAAGGGATTGGCGCCGTCGGCCCCCCCGGAGGTCTCACCGGCAATCAGCACGTACGGGAAGACAGCAAAGTCCTGGTCCCCGGGGAGCTTGAACGGCCAGAGGCCGCTGTCATCGACGCCGACCTTGCCAAAGACTTCCTGCACCTGCGGTGCGGAGCCAATCCCGGGATAGGAGTAGAGGTTCCAGCCGGCCTCGAGCGTCGCGCGCCTCAGCAGGACCAATCCGCCGGAGAGGTAGATGTCCTGCTCATAATAGTTGGTGGCAATGGGAGGGGCGATGGAGTTGAAGTGGGCCCAGCCGGCGGTCTTGAGAAATCCGCCGGTCACCACGTCCTTTTCCCCACCCTCGTACAGGTTAACCTTGAGTTCAAGGTACGGTTGGAACTGGAAGCCGGCATTGCTCTGGGCGATGCCGCGGAAGTAGTAGGAAGTGGGAAAGTTGAGATTCACGGTGAACGAGAAGGCCCCGGTGTTCGGGGGCGGTGGGGCTTCCCCGGCCCACGCCGGCGACACCAGGATGGCGACCAAGAACGCTGCCCTTATCAAGCGGCATCCCACCCATCGTCCTTGCCTCATTCCCTTCATGACTTTTCCCTCTCATCGGAAAGCGATGTCGCCAAAAAGAACGGCGCCTGCCAAGGGCAGGCGCCGTTGCCTCATCATCCCACCGGAGTGGGGCCGCTTCAGACCAAGGAGTCGGACGAAGCTTTCAGAGCGTGATTCCGAGGCCGCCAGACGCCTGCAGACCCAGGTCAGCGGGACTGGCCACTGACCTCCGCGGCGAGGATCACCGCCTGGGCGATCTCGACCATGGGCCGCTGGGTATCCATGCTCTTCCGGCGAAGGCGGCCAAAGGCCTCCTGTCCCTGGCACCGGGTCCAGGATGGCTCGTCGCCGCGACGACGCCACGGGACCCTGTGGGCGCCTTTCCACCAGGGGACCCCCTGAGTCATGCCGAAGGGGCCTTGGCCTTTACGAAACTGGGCTCCGTCAGGACGTCCGGCCGGGCCATCCCGGCGGCGGCCGGGGTTCGCAGGGTCGAGGTCAGCTGAAAGTCCGGATATGCGGTGATGCCGTGCTCGCCCACATCCAGCCCTTCCGTTTCTTCGTCAGGACTCACCCGGATACCGATGACGGCCTTCATCAGGCCCCATGCGGCGAGCGAGATCGCGAAGGTGAAGATCCCCGCGCCGACGACCCCGATGAGCTGGGCCGTCAGCAGCTTGGTACCCCCGCCGAAGAGCAACCCGTTCCCGGTGGTGTTCGGCAGCAGGTCCTGGGCGAACAGGCCCACTGACAGAGTGCCGAATACCCCGCAGACCAGGTGAACCGAGACAGCACCTACGGGGTCATCCACTTTGACCTTGTCGAAGAACAGGACTGCGAACACGACTAGCACGCCGGCGATCAGGCCGATGATGAGGGAGCTGGGCACGCTGACAAAGGCGCAGGGGGCCGTGATGGCCACGAGGCCGGCCAGGCACCCATTGAGCGTCATGGAGAGGTCCGGCTTCCCCAGGATCCACCAGGCAGCCAGGGTCGCGCTGAAGGCCGCCGCCGCGGCCGCGGTATTCGTGGTGGTGGCGATCCGGGCAATGGCACTCCAGTCGGCCGCCATGGTGCTTCCCGGGTTGAATCCGAACCAGCCGAACCAGAGAACGAAGGTTCCGATGGTGGCCGAGGTCAGGCTGTGGCCGGGGATCGGGGTCACCCGCCCGTCCTTGGCGTACTTGCCGAGCCTCGGACCCAGGAGGATCGCCCCGGCCAGTGCCGCCCAGCCGCCCACGGAGTGGACGACCGTGGACCCGGCGAAATCGAACATCCCCAGCTTGGCCAGCCAGCCCCCGCCCCAGATCCAGTGGCCCACGATGGGGTAGATCACACCCACCATGATGAACGAGAAGATGATGAAGGCCCGAAAGTGGATGCGCTCCGCCACCGCTCCCGAGACAATGGTTGCCGCGGTCCCGGCAAAGACCAACTGGAAGAAGAATTTCGCCCAGAGGGGCACCCCGGTCCAGTTGATCGCGCCGTACACGCCTTTGTACGCGTCTCCCATGGCCGGGCTGTTGTCCGCACCCGTGAGGAACGACAGGCCCTGCGTCCCGAAGAGGGCGTTGCCATCCCCAAACATCAGGCCCCAGCCCAGGATGAGGAAGGCCAGGGAGGAGATCGCGAACACGATGAAGTTCTTGGCCAGGATGTTGACCGTGTTCTTTGCCCGGCAGAGTCCCGACTCCACCAGGGCGAAGCCCAGGTTCATGAAGAAGACCAGGAAGGCGGTCACCAGGACCCAGACCGTGTCCATCGCGACCTTGGTGTCCTTGATGGCGTCCGCCATCTCCTTCGTGAAGGCCGGGGGGGCGGTGGCCGCAGGAACGGCAGGCGCCGCGCTTCCCGCCGCCACCGGGGCGTCTTTCGCAGGCTCCTCGGCGGCCAGGGTCAGGCTGGCCCCGGTGAGAACCGCCATCGCCAGACCGAGGATCACCACACTCCGAATCCAGTTCCGCCTGTGGGTCATGACTCTCGCTCCTTTTTTCTCCGTCGTTGGCTATACGGCGGCCTCGCCCATCTCGCCTGTCCGGATGCGCAGGACATCCAGGACTTCTGTCACCAGGATCTTGCCGTCGCCAATCCGGCCGGTCCGGGCCGCCTCGCTGGCGGTCTTCATGGCGCGCTCCACCATTCCGTCGGGGAGCAAGATCTCCAATCGGACCTTGGGCACGAAGCTGATGCTGTACTCGCTCCCCCGGTACATTTCTGTCTTCCCCTTCTGCCGGCCGAACCCCTTGACCTCCGTGACGGTCATTCCCTGCACCCCGATGGCCGACAGCGCGTCCTTGACCTCGTCCAGCTTGTGGGGCCGGATGATCAAATCCAGTTTCTTCATGTGGCCTCCTCTTTGCTCGCCGAATTCGAACTCCGCTCGGGAGTGCCGTTCGCGACGCTCGACCCAACCGAGGATGGCAACTCTCGTGCCGCACTGTGATCCGAGGCTCCTGGATGCCCGAAGCGTCTGATTTCTCGCGGGCTTTCGGAACAGGACAGGGGTTAGATTTGGTGGCCGGGCACCCTGACATTTCTGTAGGAACCGACAATACCGTCGGACCAAACGATAGCGAATCGGAGGCGGAAATCATGGGGCGGAGGGCCCGTCCAAGGCCGCATGGGCGCGTGGCGCCGGCCGGGAGAGCCCGAAGGACGGGGAAACCTGACGCGGGAGAAGGGATGGGAGCAGGATTCGCGAATGCCGGTCAGGCCTCCAAGGCCACGGGCTCGCCCGTGACCTGAAACGCCCGGACGATGCCATGCTTGCGCAGCCGATAGCCGAGCTGTCGCGGCGTGATGCCCAGCAGGGCCGCGGCTCGGGCCTGCACGCCGTCGGCCCGGGCGAGGGCGTGGATGATCTGTTCTCGCTCGACGTCGCGCAGGCTGGAGAGTCCGGTCGCAGGGGATCGCCCGGCATGCTGGGGGACTCGGGCTGCTGCGGACCGGGATTGCCTGCCTCGTGGGCCTTCGCCCGGCGTCTCGATGGGAATGGGGAGGTCATCGGGAAGGATCAGGCCCCGGCGCGCCAGGACCACCATGCGCTCCACGCAATTCTCCAGCTCCCGCACGTTCCCCGGCCAGTCGTACGCCAGCAGGGTCTGCAGGGCGCGTCCGGTGATGCGCACCCTCCGGTTGTTCTCGCGGTTGGCCTTGGCGAGAAAGTGCTCGACCAGCAGGGGGATGTCCTCCCGCCGTTCGCGAAGGGGCGGGAGGAGAACGGGGACCACGTTCAGGCGGTAATAGAGGTCCTCACGGAACGTCCCGTGGGCAATCGCCGCCTCCAGGTCCTGGTTGGTGGCGGCAATGATCCGCACGTCCACGCTGATGGTCTTGCTGCCTCCTACGCGCTCGAAGCACCGTTCCTGCAACACCCGCAGGAGCTTCACCTGAACATTCATGGGGATGTCGCCGATCTCGTCCAGGAAGAGCGTGCCGCCGCTGGCCAGCTCGAATCGTCCTTTCCTGGCGGCGGTGGCCCCCGTGAAGGCGCCTCTCTCGTGACCGAACAGCTCGCTCTCCAGGAGGGTCGGGGGCAGGGCGGCGCAGTTGAGCTGGAGGAAGGGACCCGAGGCGCGGGGAGAGTTGTAATGGATCGCCCGGGCGACGAGTTCCTTGCCGGTCCCGCTCTCCCCCCGCAGCAGGACCGTGGCCCGGGTCTGGGACACCTGTTCCACAGCCGCGTAGATCTCGCGCATCCGCTTGCTCTGCCCGACGATGTTGTCCAGCCGGTATCGCGTCCGAAGGGCCTGCTGCAGGCTCCGGGTCTGCGCCAGGAGACCCTCTCGCTCGCGCGTCACATGCTGGTGCAGGCTCACCGTCTGACCGATCAGGGAAGCCACGATGGTGAGGACCCGGACGTCCTCCTCGCAGGAGGTCTCTTGGGTGAACAGGCGGTCCACGCTCAGGACGCCCACGGTCTCCCCACCCGCCTTGATGGGGACGGCGAGGAAGGCGATCCGCTGGCCGCGCAGGTCGCCCCGGGAGCGCCTTGGGTCCAGGAACTCGGGTTCCTTCCCGATGTCCGGGATGACCATGGGCAGGCCGTGCTTGATGACCTTGCCCAGGATGCCTTCCCCCATCTGGTATTTCCCCCGAGCCATCTCCTCCGGGGTCATGCCAACGGCGAGGCGAATGGAAAGCTCTCCGGTCAATGGCTCATAGAGGAGGATGGCCCCCTTTCCCATTCCCATGAAGGAGTTCAGGATCCGGAGAGTCTCGTGCAGGCCCTTCTCCAGGTCCAGCGAGCTTCCCAGAATCTTGCTGATCTCGTAGAGGGTGGTGAGCTCCAGGAAGCGGCGATTCAGTTGCTGGCGTTCGCTCGGGCGTGGCATGCTCCCTCGTCTCGTGGGACCTGCCTGGCCGGACGGTCTGCCGGCAGGCACAAGTGGCGCATGAGGCGGCGACGGACAGGCCGGAGACGAACCCCCGCCGCCAAGGTAAATCCCGGCGAAGCAGCTTCTGTGCCAGGGCAGCCCTCTCAGCCGTGGCGGGCAGTTTGTTGCGTGGGCCAGGAAACCGTGCCCATCCCTTGGGCGCCCCGGGCCGTGCCTGCCAAGATTTTCATCTGGAAAGGCGTCTGACCGCGTGAAGTGAGGCGTTCCGCATGAGGGCAGTTTCGGATATAGTCAGGGGACACTCTCCACGGGGGAGAACCGATGGTACGGCACAAGCTCAGAGTCTGGGTGGTGCTCAAGGGCCGGGTCAAGTTCGGCGACGGCCGAGCCCAGCTCCTGGACCTCATCGACGAGCTGGGCTCCCTCCAGAAGGCCGTCGCCAGGCTCGGGATGTCCTATCGGAACGCCTGGGGATACCTCCGGGAGCTGGAGAAGGCGGCCGGCTTCAAGATCCTCCAGCGGGGGCCCGGCGGAGGGCCGGGCAGCGGCACACGGCTGACGACGCGGGGCAGGCAGTTCCTGACCCGCTACCGGCGCTTTCGGGAGGGGGTCGAGAAAGGGGCCGGCCGGAAGTTCAAGCAGGTCTTCGGGGGCGGGTAGTTTTCGTTTTGGGCTTGACTATGCTTTCTTAGACATATACAGGTGATGGGCCGGAAATTTCCACCCAGGGCGGGAGCGGACACAGAAAGAGGGGAGGGGGAATGGGAATCGCCCTCACGCTGGGCCTGATCCTCGGGGCAATGGCACTCCCATGGCCGGCCCGGGCCGGGCAGTCGGTCATCCTGTCCACCACCACGAGCACGCAGGACTCCGGCCTGCTGGACGTGTTGGTGCCCATGTTCGAGAAGAAAACCGGGACCACGGTGAAGACGATCTCGGTGGGCACGGGCCAGGCCCTGGCCCTGGCGGCCAGGGGCGAGGCGGACGTCTGCCTGGTCCATGCGCAGGACTCCGAGAAAAAATACGTGGCGGACGGTCTGCTGCTCAATCGGCGCCTGGTGATGCACAATGACTTCATCATCGCGGGTCCCGGCGAGGATCCGGCAAGGATTAAAGGCCTCTCCAGCGCCGTGGATGCGCTGAAGCGCATCGCCGAGGCCAAGGCGAGCTTTGTGTCGCGCGGGGACAACTCGGGCACGCACCAACTGGAGAAGAAACTCTGGAAGGAGGCGAGGCTGGAGCCCGCCGGCGCCTGGTACCTCCAGGCCGGCCAGGGGATGGGCGCGACGCTCGGCATCGCCTTTGAGAAGCGAGCCTACGTGCTGACCGACCGGGGCACCTTCCTGGCCTTCCAGAAGCGGCTGCAGCTCGTGAACCTCGTCGAGAAGGACCGCATCCTCCTCAACATCTACGCTGTCCTGGAAGCGAATGCGACCAAGTTCCCCCGGGTGAACGCGACCGGCGGCAAGGCCTTCGCCGACTTCATGCTGTCGAAGGAGGCGCAGGAGATCATCCGAACCTTCGGCCTGGACAAGTACGGCGAGCCCCTGTTCTTCCCCGCCGCGGGGACGCGGGAGAACGCGCTGTAAGAATACCCAATGGCCAATATCCAAATCCCAATGAGCCCCCTCGCCCTATCCCTCTCCCCCACTTGTGGGGGAGAGGAGAAGGTGAGGGGGAATTGGTCATTGGCTCATGGGTCATTAGAGCTATAGGGGCGACTAATGGAAATAATCTGGCGCGGAATATTGGAGGCGGTGCGCCTCATCGTCACGGGGGATCCCGACGTCTTGCAGATCACGTGGCTGTCCCTCCAGATCTCCGGGGGCGCCACCCTCCTGAGCCTCCTCGGGGGAATCCCCGCGGGGATGGCCTTGGCCCTCGCCCGCTTTCGCGGCCGCGGGCTCTGCGTTGCCCTGGTGAACACCGGCATGGGCCTCCCCCCGGTGGTCGTGGGCCTGTTCCTCAGCATCTTCCTCTGGCGGGGCGGTCCGCTGGGATTCCTCGAGCTCCTCTACACCCCCACGGCCATCGTCATCGCCCAGTTCATCATCGCCGCCCCCATCGTCACGGGCCTCACGATGGCCGCTATGCAGCAACTCAATCCGAAGCTGCGCCTGCAACTCCTGGCCCTGGGAGCATCGCGGTGGCAGCTCCTCTGGCTCCTCATGCGGGAGGCGCGCCTCCCCCTCCTGGCCGCGGTCATGGCGGGATTCGGCGGCGTCATCTCCGAGGTGGGCGCCTCCATGATGGTCGGCGGCAACATCCGGGGCCAGACACGGGTCCTGACGACGGCGACCGTCCTGGAGACCGGCAAGGGGAATTTCGATCTCGCCATCGCGCTGGGCGTGATCCTGCTAGTCCTGGCCTTCGCCGTGAACTATCTCCTCACGCGGATTCAGCAGCGGGGACGGGCCACGTGACCGAGCCGATCCTGGAAGGCCTGGACCTCTCCGTCGTGCACGGGGGGAAGACCATCCTGAACGTTCCCCGCATCACGGTTCAGGCGGGCGAAGTCCTGGCCGTCATCGGCCCAAACGGTGCGGGCAAGTCCACCCTGCTCCGCGTGCTGGGCCTCTTGGAACCGCCGACCTCCGGCGTGGTCCGGTTTCGAGGCAACCCGGTGACATGGGGAAGCCGGGACCTCCTGGTCATCCGCCGCCGCTTCGCCTCGGTGTTCCAGGAAGCCCTGCTCTGCGACACGACCGTCCAGGGCAACGTGACCCTGGGTCTCCGGCTGCGGCGTCGGCCCGCCGAGGCCGTGAGGAGGCACGCGAATGCGTGGCTCGCCCGGTTGGGCATCGCCCACCTCGCCAGGCGCGAGGCGCGGAGCCTGTCGGGCGGCGAGGCGCAGCGGGTGAGCTTGGCACGCGCCTTCGCCCTTCAGCCGGATGTCCTCCTGCTGGATGAACCATTCGGCGCCCTGGACCCACCCACGCGAGACGAGCTGCTGACGGTCCTCCAATCCCTGCTTCGCCAGGAGGGGATGACCACGGTCTTTGTCACCCACGACCGTGACGAGGCGTTGCGGTTGGGAGACCGCATCGCCGTCATGATGGACGGGCGCGTCCACCAGGCCGGGAATCCGTCGGAGGTCTTTGGCCGCCCCATCTCGGAGGAGGTCGCCCGCTTTGTGGGAGTCGAGACGATCCTCCCGGGCCGGGTGACCGGGGAGCGGTCCGGGCTGCTCAGCGTCGACGTGAACGGGGCAAAGATCGAGGCCTTGGGACAGGTCGCCGTGGGCGAATCGGTCCTGGTGTGCCTTCGCCCGGAAGACTTGGTCATCCGCAGGCGGGACGAGCAGGCGGCCGCGGACAGCGCCCGCAACCATCTCGAGGGCCGGGTGGAGCAGGCCACCCCCCTGGGGGCCCAGTACCGGGTCCGGATCGCTTCGGACCCCGCCCTGGGCGGGGTGGTTGCCCTGGTGACCAAGCAGTCCTTCCACGAGCTGGGTCTTTTTCCTGGCAGCCCGGTCGTCGTCACCTTCAAGGCCTCGGCCGTCCACCTCATCCGGCGCTAACCCCGTATATTTCACCGCAAAGGGCGCAAAGACCGCAAAGGCCTACCCTATTTCAGAATGATCGGGAGATCCGATCGTTCAGAATTTTCCACGCCCCCTCTCGAAGCTTCAATTTCGAGGGTTGGAAATACCGGGGGTTTCTCGGGTACCCAGCGCTGGCGCTGGGTGCACCAACGGCGAGGCCGTTGGCACCCAGCCCACCGGGCCAGCTACCCGTGTAGGCTGGGTACCCGGCGTCCTTTGCGGTTCCAATACGTTGTCTGGGCTGAAACAGATGGTCGCGGGACCCCGACCGACGGCCACGCCTTCGGCGTGGTTGCGCCGAATCGCTTCGTGGGGTAGTGTTGCTGCGCTGGGACCCCGCGAAGGGAATCTCTCGAATGCTCACGGAGCAAGCGGTTCTCCAAGCCTTGGCCACGGTGAAGGACCCGGAACTTCAGAAGGACCTGGTGTCCCTGAAGATGATCCACGATCTCCGGATCGACGGGTCCGATGTCAGCCTCAAGGTGGTGCTGACCACGCCTGCCTGCCCTCTCAAGGCCGAGATCGAGCAGGCGTGCCGCGAGGCCCTCTCCAAGATCCCCGGCATCGGTCGCATCACCCTGAAGATGGGTTGGAACGTGGTCGCCTCACCCGGGATGACGGGCCAGGGTGGGATTCCAGGCATCAAGAACAGCATCGCCATCGCCTCCGGAAAGGGCGGCGTGGGCAAATCCACGGTGAGCGTGAACCTGGCGGTGGCCCTGGTCGAGGCGGGAGCCGAGGTGGGACTGCTGGATGCGGACATCTACGGCCCAAGCATCCCGGTGATGATGGGCGTCCGCCGGGCGCCGGACATGGCCCGGGACCAGCGCATCCTCCCCCTGGAGGCCCACGGGGTGAAATTGATGTCCCTGGGGTTCCTCTTGCCCGACCCAGATACCCCCGTGATCTGGCGCGGGCCGATGATCGCCAAGGCCCTCAATCAATTCCTGCGGGACGTGGTCTGGGGGGAGCTGGACTACCTGCTGATCGACCTTCCCCCGGGAACCGGCGACGCCCAGCTCACCCTGTCGCAGTCGCTCCGGATGTCCGGCGTCGCCATCGTCATGACCCCCCAGGATGTGGCCATGAGCATCGCCAGCAAGGTCTTGGTCATGTTCCGCCAGATGCACGTGCCCATCCTGGGCATCATCGAGAACATGAGCACCTTCATCTGTCCCGCCTGCGGCGGGGAGAGCCAGATCTTCAGCCATGGCGGCGGCCGGAAGGCCAGCGAACGCCTCCAGGCCCCGTTCCTGGGAGAGATCCCCCTGGATTCAGAGCTGTGCGAGGGCGGCGATGATGGGCGGCCGATCCTTGTGCGGAACCCCCGATCCCCCGTTGCCGATGTCTTCCGACGGGTGGCGGGCAATCTTGCCAGGCGGGTCAGCCTGGAGGCGATCATCTCGCAACCCCAGGCCGCCTCTGCCCAGTCCCTCCCCATCATCAACATCCGCTAACCTTGCTCAGCCCTCACTCCTCTTCCCTCTGTCCCTCTGTCCCTTTGTCCACCCCCTCTCCTTGTCTCCCTTTCCCCGGTTCTCCGATTCCGTATTGAGCTGCCATCTGTCCCCTGCCCGCCCCCCTTTGCGCTCTGCGCTATGCCCTTTGCGCTTTGCCTCGACCAATTGACCAATTGACCCTTTTGCTGCCCCCGCCAGCCGCCAGTTGCTTGCTGCCAGCTGGTCTTCGCGCCATGCGCTATGCCCTTTGCGCTTCGCTCCTTTTGTCCCCATATCTTCCCATCCCCATTTCAACACTCCGCTCTCGGCTCAAGGCTCTCGGCGCTCAATCCCCTTCCCATCGCCGGAATGTTTGGCTATACTCCCTCTCACCCCGTCACACAAGGCCGAGGTGGGGCCTTCAATGTAGAAGCTGCCTTCGCAGAGGAGCAGCCATGGCAAAGCGCTCTGGCAAAGCCCCGGTCGAGACGGCCCCGGAGGTCGCGAGGATAGCCCCGATGGACAAGGAGGTCATGCTGGATCTTCTCTACCAGATGCTCCTCATCCGCCGTTTCGAGGAGAAGGCGGCCGAGATGTACGCCCAGGGCAAGATCGGCGGGTTCCTGCACCTGGCCGTCGGCATGGAGGCGTCATGTGTGGGCGCCATCTCGGTCCTGCGGCCCGACGATTACGTGATTGGCGGGTATCGCGAGCACGGGCACTGCCTCGCCCGGGGCAGCGACCCCCGGCTGGCCATGGCCGAGCTCTTCGGCCGCAGGGATGGCCTGTGCAAGGGCAAGGGCGGCTCCATGCACTTCTTCGACAAGGAGCGGAACTTCCTGGGCGGGACGGGGATCGTGGGGGGCCAGCTGCCCATCGGGACCGGCGTCGGGTTCGCCATCAACTATCAAGGGGGAGACCAGGTCTGCCTGTGCTTTTTTGGCGACGGGTCGGTGGCCCAAGGCGTGTTCCACGAGTCCCTGAACATGGCCGCCCTCTGGAAGCTGCCGGTGATCTACATCTGCGAGAACAACCTCTATGCCATGGGCACCGCCCTCAGTCGGACCCAGTCTGTGACCGACATCTACCGCAAGGCCGAGGGGTACGGCATGCCCGGCGAGCAGGTGGACGGCATGGACGTCCTGGCGGTGCGGGAGGTGACGGCACGGGCTGTGGAGCGGGCCCGCCGCGAGAAGATCCCGACCCTGATCGAAACCCGGACCTATCGGTTCCGGGGTCACTCCATGCGGGACCCGGCGGCGGCCGTGTACCGGACCCGGGAAGAGGTGGAAGAGTGGAAGAAGTCGGATCCCATCGTCCTGCTGTGGGACCGATTGAGCCGCGACGGGATCATCACCGACGCCGAGTACAAGGAGATGGACAAGGAGGTCAACCAGGTCATCGAGGAGGCGGTGCGCTTTGCCGACGCCTCGCCGGAACCGCCCTTGGAGGAACTGTTGACCGACGTCTACGTCTGAGAACTCAATACCCGACAGTCCCGCCACGGGCGGGATCGGATATCGGAGCGTTGCATGGCCATTGTCACGTACCGGGAAGCGTTGAACCAGGCCCTGCGGGAGGAGATGCGGCGGGACCCCCGGGTCTTCCTCATCGGCGAGGAGGTGGGGGTCTACCAGGGCGCCTACAAGGTCAGCCAGAACCTCTTGGAGGAGTTCGGGCCCAAGCGGGTGGTGGACACCCCCATCAGCGAGGCGGGCTTCGTGGGCGTGGGGATCGGCGCCGCCATGGTGGGCCTGCGCCCGGTGGTGGAGATGATGACCTTCAACTTCGCCATTGTGGCCATGGACCAGATCGTGAACCACGCGGCCAAGATGCTGTACATGTCCGGCGGCCAGTTCCGGGTGCCCATGGTCATCCGCGGGCCGGGGGGACCGGCGGTGCAGCTTGCCGCCCAGCACTCCCAAAGCATGGAGTCCTACTTCTACCACGTCCCGGGCCTGATGGTGGTGCGCCCTTCGACGCCCCGGGATGCCAAGGGCCTCCTCAAGAGCGCCATCCGCGACGACAACCCGGTGATCTTCATCGAGTCGGAGACCCTGTATGGGACGAAGGGCGAGGTCCCGGACGGCGAGTACACCATCCCCCTGGGGGTTGCCGAGGTGAAGCGCGAGGGGACCGACGTCACCGTCATCGGATGGATGGGGATGCTCCACCGCGCCCTGGAGGCAGCCCAGGACCTGGAAAAGGATGGCATCTCTGTCGAGGTGCTGGATCCGAGGACGCTCCGACCCATGGACACCTCGACCATCATCGAGTCGGTGAAAAAGACGCATCACGCCGTGGTCCTGGAGGCGGGCGCGGGCTTTGCGGGATTGGGGGCGGAGATCGCGACCCTCATCACCGAACGGGCCTTCGACTATCTCGATTCCCCGGTGGTCCGGGTGACCGGGGCCAACGCCCCTATGCCATACGCCAGAAACCTGGAGCGGGCCAAGACCCCGGACAAGGCCCGGATCATCGCGGGGATCAAGCATTCCCTCGCCGTGTAGTCTGAACACGGCGAGGGAATGAAAAATGTCAAACTGACAATGCAAAACGGGACAACGGTGTTCTCGGTTGTCGGTTGTCCGTTGTCAGTTTGAAATTTTCAGTTGCGACGGAGTCGAGAATGTCATTCCAGGTCATCATGCCGAAGCTGAGCGATGCCATGGCCGAGGGCCGGGTCCTGCAGTGGCTGAAGAAAGAGGGGGACCGCGTCCAGGGCGGGGATGTCCTGGCCTCCATCGAGACGGACAAGGCCGAGATCGAGCTGGAGGCGTTCGGCTCCGGCGTCCTGCGGAAGGTCCTGGTGGGGGATGGCCAGACGGTCCCGGTGGGCCAGCTCATCGCGGTCATCGCCGAGCCGGACGAGGACATCTCCAACCTGCTGGCCGCGGCCCCGACCCCTCCGCTCGCCGGCGCCCCCGCCCCGCCGAAGGTCGAAGCCAAGGCCCCAGTTCCCGCGGCTCCTGCCGCCGTTTCCCATGCCGCCGCACCCGCCGAGGCCGGGTGGGTCCCCGCCTCGCCCATCGCCCGCCGCATGGCTCGCGAGGCCAGTATTGACCTGACCCAGGTGAAGGGGAGTGGTCCCGGCGGCCGCATCCTGGAGCGCGACGTCGAGGCCTACCTGGGGGCCCAGGCCCAGCGCATGGCGGGGGCCGAGGTCCCGGTGGGCGAGCGGGAATTCGAGGACAAGGACCTCAGCACCATGCGGAAGACCATCGCCGCCCGCATGGTCCAAAGCAAGTCCCCCATCCCCCACTTCACCGTGACCGTCGAGGCGGACATGGTCTCCGCCCTGGAGCTGCGCAAGTCCCTCAACGCCATCGACCCCGGCGGCGAGAAGCTGAGCGTCAACGACATCGTCATCAAGGCCACGGCCCTCGCCCTGCAGCGCCATCCGGGCGTCAACGCCAAGTATCACGACGGACGGGTCCGCCTCTACAAGCGCGTCCACCTGGGAATCGCCGTGGCCGTCGAGGACGGCCTGATCGTCCCGGTCATCCGCGATTGTGATCGGAAGAGCCTGGGGGAGATCGCGCGGGAGGCCAAGGGCCTCATCGACCGCGCCCGGGCGCGGAAGCTCCGGCCCGAGGAATACTCCGGGGGCACCTTCGCCATCTCCAACCTGGGCATGTTCGATGTGGTGGAATTCACGGCCGTCATCGACCCCGCCCACGGCGCCATCCTGGCGGTGGGCGCCGTCCAGGAGAAGCCGGTGGTGGTGAGCGGGCAGGTCGCCGTGCGGCAGCGGATGCGCCTGACCGGCGCCTTCGATCACCGCATCATCGACGGCGCCATGGGTGCCAAGTTCCTCCAGGACCTGAAGAAGATCCTCGAGAACCCCGTGCAGTTGCTTCTCTGACTCCTCCATTCCCTCCTCCGACCTTGACATTCCCGGTTCAGGGCGATAGAAAGGGTCGGCCTTGCGAGCAATTCCGCCTTCATGACGGGAGTCTTGTGGACAACGGTATCCATGAAGCATAGGGTGTCGGTGCGCCCATCCAAGATTCTGCTGGCTGATGACGATCCCTCGTACGCCGACGCCATCGAGCGAGAGCTGCTTGGCGCAGGCTACCAGGTGCGGCGAGCCGCTGATGGCGTCGAGGTTCTCGAATGCCTGCGGAAAGAGGTTCCTGAAGTCCTGATCCTCGACCTCGTGCTGCCGAGGCTCAGTGGTGATGCCATCCTTTCCATGATTCGGCAGGACCCGGCCCTTCGTCACCTGCCCGTCGTCATCCTGTCCGGCGCCCTCGTCGAGCGGGAATCCGCCGGGGTCCTCGACGGAGCGACCCGGATCCCCAAAGGGCCGCTCAAGGGAACGGCCAAGGAACTCCTGGTGGTCCTGGGGACCCTCGACCGCCCGGACGCCAGGCGGCCGCAGCGTTCCACGCGCACGCCGACCCCCCGGCGCCAGGTCACGGAACTCCTCAGGGCGGTGGCCCACTACGAAACGATCCTGGATGTCCTGGGGCTCGGCCTTGTGGAGGTGGACGGAGAGGGAAAGATCCTGCTGGCGAATATCGGTGCGGAGCGGATCCTGGGCGCCGATCGGTCGGTCCTGCTGGGAATGAACGTTCTCGACCAGCTGCCAGGAGCCTGCGAGAGTCGCTTGCCGGGGATGCTCCGGGAAATCGCAGGTCCGGGGCAATCCCACCAGCCGTGTTACCTGACCACAGGCGAGCGGACGCTGAAGATCGAGATGGTTCCGCTCGGGGCCGATGGCGCTGCGTCCACGCGGGTGCTGATCCTCCAGGATCTCACGCTCGAAACCACCCTGGACCGCCGGAAGGCGGATCTCCTGGGGTATGCCTGCCACGAATTACGCGGGGCGCTCACCCCCATTTGGCTGTCCCTGAAAGAGCTCATGTACCTTTGCGCGTCCGTGGGGGGAGAGGGGGGGATGCCCGCCCGCGTCCAGCGCCTGGAGGACGAGATCCAGCGGCTCTTGGGGATGATCGAGGATCTCCGGGCGGTGGCGGGGAATGAAGCCCAGCTCTTTGACCTGCAGCTTTCCCCCTTGGACATGCGGGACGTCATTCGCCACGTAGTGAGCCTCCAGCAGGCCCAGGCCACCCCGAAGAAGGTCCGCATCCGAACCAAGCTGCCCTATAGCGTCCCCACCGTTCTCGGGAATCGCGACAAGCTCTGCCAGGTCATGCACAACCTCCTGGCCAACGCCATCCGGTATTCTCCCACCGGAGGCGAGATCCAGGTCCTGGCGGAGGTCCGCGGCGGGGGCGTGGTAGTGATGGTGGAGGACCAGGGACCGGGGATCCCCGAGGAGAAGCGGGAGCATCTCTTCCGGACCTTCCACCTGGGCAGCGGATTACACAAGGACCACGGGGGACTGGGCCTGGGAATTTCCAAGGGAATTCTCGATTCCCATCATGGCGTGATCTGGGCCGAGGCGGTCGAGCCCACCGGCGCCCGCCTGCTTTTTTTCCTTCCCACGGTCGCTGAAGCGTAGACCCTGGCCTTCTCCGCGTCTTGGCGGTTGGAATTTTCCGGGCGCACCGTTACTCCGGGCGGAGGATGAAGTCGAAGAGTAGCTCGGTCTGGCCGGGCTTCGGGTAAAGCTGCGTGGTGAGAGGCCGATGGTCGGGGGCCGAAATCTTCACGTGAAGGTGGGGTGGGCGTCCGGGATAGACCCCGGGGGAATTGGTCTCGAAGCGATACTTCCCCTCGGCGTCGGCCGCCTGGCTCGCACGGTGTGCATCATCGTACTGCCCCTGCGGATTGGCTTGCCACCACTCGATCCGGGCCCGGGGGACCGGGGCGCAGCTCCCGGCCGTGCGGACGACACCCATCACCACCAGGCCGCGGCCGATGCGTGCCCGCTCGGGGGCGTTGGGCGTGTAGAACGGACCTTCGGAGTCCGACGCGGTCGGCCGGCAGGACGCCTCCCCCGCCCACGAGGTCGAGGCACCACTCAGCCATCCTTGCACTCCTGAGACCTCCGGCGAGGAAAAAGCTCCCAGGAGGATGGCGGTCCCAAGCGTGACCCCCACACCCAGTCGCATGTTTCAGCTCCCTCTACTTGCCCGAGAGACTCACCGGCGGTTCATTTCCTCTGGTTCTCTTCTGACCTGGCAGGCTGGGGCGGAAGATCCTTGTAGAGGCCGTTGAGCGACTCGGGAAGCTCGAGGAGGTTCCGCAGAATGCCGAAGACGTTCCGGCTGATGGACTTGAAGGGGATCGCGGACACCTGGGGGTCGCTCAACGGGCCGGTGATCCGGAAGTACGCCACCACCAAGCTTTGCTCTTTTCCGCCCAGAAGCCACCCGGCCACGGGGATCTTGCTAACGATCCAGTCCAGATGTTGGAAGGGCTGGACCCCCGTCGTCATCTCTACCGTCTTCTGGGTGAGGTTGATGGAGCCCACGGCGGTCATCCGCATGGCCGGGCTTTTGAGGACCAGGTTCTCGGTCCGGGCCACGCCCCGCTCGATCTTGAAGTCCGCCGTGATCTGCTGGTACGGCGTGCCTCGGGAGTTGGGGTCGGGCCCCTGCGCCTCCACCGCGTCCGCCGGGTGGGGGACGGCCGGGATTCTGGCCGCCACCGTGGATCGCCCCAGGGTCCCGTCTCGCATCCGGAGGGCCAGGGAGCCGGTCAGGTTTTCCGTCAGGCTGGTTGTGGCCTCTCCATGGCTCCACACGGCGCCCCCCAGAGACAGGGTCCCCGTAACATCCCGTTTCTTGCCCACCAGCGCGGACAGCAGCTCCTCGACGCGGCCGCCATCCTCCTGAAAAGAGAGGCCGAGATTCCACAGGTCTCCGCTCCGCCGAAACTCTGCCGTCCCGCGAAGGGTTCCCCCGGCAAGCGTCGCCTGGTACTGCGGCACCTGGATCCTGGGTCCCTGCAAGTCCAGGCTGGCCTGGACGTCCTGAAACTCGACAGGGAAACCTTCCATATGGAGGCGGCCCTGTCGGATGTCCACCCGTCCCCAGACCTCCGGCGCGGCCTGGTTTCCGCGGAGGCGCAGCGTGCCAACCGCCACGCCCGCTTGGGGCGTCCAACCCTTCAATTGATCCGCCACCGCCGTGAGGGGAAGCTGTCCCGTGAACTCGAGGTCGATTCGGCCTCCTTTTCCGGTCCCGCGGACCTCGACCTCGTGCCCGCCCGAGCGCAGCCGCACCGGCTCGAGCCTGAAGCCGGGCTCGTCCCAACTCACCCGCACGGGCCCCTGACTCTCGAAGGGGTGTCCGTTCATGATGAAGCGCAGGCTCTTGAACTCCGCCTCACCCCGCGTGGACCCGATATCCTGCGGCTTTTCCCGGATGACGATCCGTCCGTCCCCCCGGGGCCGCCAAGGGCGGAGCGCCTCCAGCCTCCCCGCCTGAAGGACCGAGCCCAGATCCGCATTGGACAGGGTGAGTTCACCGGTGAAGAGACGACCCGGCGGTGGCCCGATCCCTGCCCGAAGGCGATGCGTCCCCTCCAGGAACGTGATGTCCATGGTCACCGCCTTCCGCTCCACGCTGACGGCAGCCGTCGCTGCGCCCATGGAAATGCCCCGCCACCCGACCCTTCCACCGGTCGCGTGGACAAGGACACGGCTGGCCTCTCGGGTCCCCTGAAGGTTCAGGCGGAAGCTGGCACGACCCGTCAGCCCACTCCGGGACAGCGTCCCCATGCGGGCCACGTCCATGCTGGTACTCTGAAGCTGCCCCTGCAGCCTGCCATCCCGCGCCAACTTGAGCTGCCCCGTCACCCGTTCGGTCCCCCGCCGGAAGTCGATACCGGTGATCTCCACATCGCCTTGCCAGAACCGGACCACCGCCGCTCCGCGCGCCCACGTCTCCTCCCAGGTCCGGACATCTTCCAGGGCGAGCGTGACGTCCCCGCTGAGCCGCTCCAGCGGGCCGGTCACCCGGCCGGAGGCCCGGAAGGTTCCCTGGACCTCGACATCCTCGGGAATCAGGCCGATCAGGTCGGCCGTCCGCGCCGGCTGCAGTCGCCCCTGGAGATCCAAGACAAGGTCCCGTTTCGGATTCAGGCGACGGAGCGGCGTCGTCCCCACGGCCTGCAGGCTTCCCCGGACCGTTGCCGCGCTTTTCCCTGCGCGCACCACGAGGCGCGCCGCCCGGAGCGTCCGTCGGGCGAGCTCGATCTCTCCCTGGATGAGGTCGAAGGACTGTCCGACGATCCGCGCCCCGCGCCAGGTGAGCCGTCCCTGGAGACGCGGCTCCTCGCGCGTCCCGGTGATCCGCCCCAGGAGATCAGCCTGGCCGGCGAGGGAGGGCACGCCGAATCCCCGGGCGAACGCCCCCACGTCCTGGAGATCCGCCCGCAGCGGGAGCTCCAGTTTCCCCGTGGAAAAGCTCAGGCCCCCGCGCGCCTGGATCTCTCCACCCGCGGTCCGCAACGTAAAGGTCTCGACCTCCAGTCGCGTAGCGGTCACCGCGATCCGAGCCTGGAGCCGCCCCGTCGGCGTCTCGCCCTCCAGGGCCAGGCCTTCCACCGCAAAGTCCGCATGCCCGCGCAGTGTCGCCAGATCGGCGCCCCGCCCCGACAGGTCCACGTCGGCCGTGAGCCGCCCCCGTACCCCGGCGGGCAGCGGGAGATCCGCTTGGCTCCATCCCAGCGGGAGCGGCAGGCCCGCCAGCGCCGCGAGATTCGTATGGCTCAGGCGGGCGCGCACCCGGTAGGCGCCCGTCGCGGGCACGAGCGATAGCCTCGCCTGAATGGCGCCGTCCCGCTCCGAGGAGCTGCCTCGGCCTTCGATCTCGACGCCTTGCTCTTCCCAGCGGACCGAGAAGGGCAGCGTCTGGCCCTGCGTCTGCCCCGTCCCGAGCCGGAGCGTGCCCGCTCCCCGGAAGGCCGCCTGATCCCACGGTCCCTGCAGCCGGCCGTCCACCCCCAAGCTGCCGTCGATCTGCCGGTCGGCTCCGAGAAGAGTGAGTACGGCCGTCAGCGGGGCCTGCACGCTCAGCTCGAGGTCCAGGTGTGGGTTCCGCGCCGGGTTGGCGATGCGCCCATGCGCCGTGACCCGGGCTCCGGCCAGGTGGAACTCGGCCGCGCTGACCGAGACGGCTTCGACCGTTCCCGCCACCTGAAGACTGACCCGGTCGAGGCGATGGGTGCGGTCCCCACGGGTGATCGTCAGGCGGGCCGCCTGCACATGGGCCGTTGCCGGTCCCTCACCCTTCGTCCCTCCGGGCCACGCGAACTCTCCCTCCAGGCCTTCCACGCGACCCTGCATCCCGTCCGATGCGGTCCAGGCCGCCTGGCCGTCCTGCACGGAGGCGCGACGCACCTGCAGGACCCATCCCCGCCCTTCGACCACCTGCGGCCGGAGGAGCAGGGACAGCCCGTCCTGGACGGGAAGGCCTGGGGCCGTCCCGTCCGCCGCAGCGAGACGCGGCCGGAGCAGCCGGATGTGCCGGAAGACCAGTTGCCGACGGAGGAGGGCCGTCCAGCTCCACCGCGCTTGGACGGCATCGGCCGAGAAGAGGACCCCCTCCGCGAGGGTCCGGTGGCTGGCCACCCGGATCCCGGTCAGGTCCATGCGTCCGGCCCACACGTGAAGCGTCACCCCTTCCACCCGGACCTCGCGCTGCAGTGTCTCCTGGAGGCGCGATTCGGCCCAGAGGAGGGCGCGCTGGCGGACGGCGGCCGTCTGGCTCAGGGCCAGGAGCCCGAGGGCCAGGCCGAGCGGGACCAGGAGGACAAGCTGGAGAAACAGGGGGCGCGCCCGACTCATCGGGGATCCCGGGAGCCGTCCCTCGGGCGGGGGGAAGCCTCGCTGCGGCCGCGGCGTTCGACCTTGACCCGGGCGATGCGCCGGCCATCCATGTCCACGATGGTCAGGCGCCAGTCCCGATAGGTGACGATCTCGCCGCCGCGCGGGATCTGCTGAAGCTGGGAGAGGACGAAGCCGGCCAGCGTCTCGTATTCCGCCGACTCCGGGAATGGCAGCTGGTGCTGCTCCGCCAGGTCACGGATGCTGAGCGAGGCGTCCACCAGGTACGACCCGTCCCGCAGCCGCTCCACCGGTCGCTGCTCCCGGTCGGCCTCGTCCCGGATCTCCCCGACGATCTCCTCGATCAGGTCCTCGATGGTGACCAGCCCCTCCACGCCGCCGTACTCGTCCACGACCAGCGCCATGGGCATCCGGCGCTTCTGCATGTCCCTGAGGAGGTGGCTCACCTGGGCCGTCTCGGGCGCGAAGTAGGCAGGCCGCAGGATCTCCGTCAGCACGATGGGTTTCTTCTCCGCCAGCAGGCGAAACAGGTCCTTGTCGTAGAGAATCCCCAAGACCATGTCCGGGGTGTCGCGGTAGACCGGATAGCGGGACTTTCCGGTTTCGATGATGTAGGCCAGGACCTGGTCCACCGGGGTCTCCACGTCAATGGCCTGGATGCGGGGCCGGGGGATCATGACCTCCTTCACCGACGCCTCGGTGAATTCGAAGACGCTGTGGATCAGCTCCTGCTCCGTCTGGTCGAAGACCCCCTGGGCCCGCCCCTCCCGGAGCATGTGCTTCACCTCCTCCTCGGAGACGAAGGCCCGCTCCTCGACTCCTCGCTGGCCCAGGAGGCGCAGCACCAGGCGGTTCGATGCGGTGAGGAGCCGAACCGGGAGGGAGGTGAGGCGCGCCAGGCGGTCGATGGGGCCGGCCACCCACAGGGAAAAGGGGACGGCATGGCGCAGGCCCAGCGACTTGGGGGCCAGTTCGCCCAGGATCAGCGTCACATAGGTGATGACGACGACCACCGCCCCCAGGGCGATGGGTTCGGCCGCGGCGCGGAGCGCCGGGACGGGAATCTCCCGGATCACGGGGGAGATGGCGCGTATGGCCGCGGCACCGCCCACTGCCGAGGCGAACGTTCCGACGAAGGTCACGCCGATCTGGACCGTGGCCAGGAAGCGGTCCGGGTCCTCTTGGAGCAGGCTTACCCGTTGGGCTCGGGCGTCGCCGCCTGCGGCCAGTTGCTGGATCCGGCTCCGTCGCGCAGAGATCAGGGCGATCTCCGACCCGGCGAAGAAACCGTTCAGCAGGATCAGGATCCCGATGAGGATCGCCTCCTGCCACAGGGTCGGAAACATCAATGCCTCCATGTCGCTCTCCGTGCCAATTGAGAATTGGCCACTGACACCCTCAATGAAAAACCGACAACCGACACCTTCAATGGAAAACGGACCACCGATCCGCCTGAGGCGGAAAAACCCGTCACCGGGGTTTTCGGTTTTGTCCGCCTCGGACGGATCAGCTGTCGGTTTGAAATCTTACATTGGTTTTGTGCTGGCCGACGCTTACCTGCGATCCATATCCGGCAGCTTCTGGCGCAGCACCTGGGGGATGCTGATGCCCCCCGAGAGAATGATCTGGATACCCTGGGGAACCGTCAGCCGGGTGAGGATGATGTCCTCCCGCCGGACCAGGACGATGTCCCCCAGGTACAGATGGTTGGTGGGGACGTAGACGGCCACCAGGGGTTCCGTCTCGCCGCTGCCGCGCTGCAGCGCGACCTCGCCTGTCAGGAACCCGAAGCAGTAGTTCCCCTTCTCCCCGTGCTGGACCACGACGAACTCTTTGAAAGCTACCAGGTTGTCGGGCGAGAAGGCGTTGAGCAGTTGTTTCACGGCCGAATAGACATTCCGGAAGATGGGAATCCGGTACAGCAGGCTGTCCAGCCATCCGAGGACCCGCCGCCCCACCACGTTGGTGGCGAAGATCCCCATGAGGAGCACGAGCAGGATCGCCACCAGCAGGCCCACCCCGGGGACATGGCGCCCCAGCGTGTCGGCGGCCATCGGCGCCAGCAGCCCGTCCACGAAGGTGAACAGCTGCCAGAAGGTCCAGACGGTCACCGCGATGGGGACGATGACCAAGAGACCGGTGACGAACTTGATCTGTAACTGCCGCCGTATCCCACTCATCGCAGGTCCCGGGGCCGGGGATCGTTCCCCTCCCGCCTCACGTCTTCCGCCTTACGGAATCTCGGCTCTCTAGGGCCAGTAGGCAGGGTCCGTGGCGAATCGCTCCTCCAATGGGCGCAGCCGTTCCCGGGCCTCCTCCGTCCGGAAGTTCAGCCGGGAAGACACCGCCAGCATGGCGCTCACCAGTTCGTAGGCCGGATCGCGAGGGTCCTTCAGCCCTTGGAGCAGGGCGGGCAGGCGCTCCCGCAGCACCGGGAACAGCCGATCCTGCAGTGGTCGCTCCGGCAGGGAAAGGGTCAGGCGCGTGGCGATGTGGAAGAGCTCCAGGACCTCCTGCCAGGCCCGCACGTCCGACCCCGCGGCGATCGCCTCCAGCCGGTGCACCAACATCCGGCCGAACCACAGAGAGGCCGGCGCAAGGTCCAGGGCCAGGCCCAGATGCCGGGCCTGATCCACCAGATCCATGGCCCCAGAGTAGCGCGCCGGATCGCTGACCCCGTCCAGCTTTTGCAACGCCTCGGCAAGCTGGCGGGACCAGGTGGCCTCCAGCGACGCCCGAACCCACGCCGGGAGGGCCATCCCGGCGTCCACCATCGCCCGGGCGGCGGGTATGGCCTCGGCGCACAGGAGTTCCAGGGCGTGTTCCAGGCTGCCCTGGGTCTCCGCCAGCATCTCCTGCAGGATGGCGCGTCGCTCGTCCGGGAGGAAATCGCCCAGGCGAACGAGGCGGGCCGCGTGGCGGCCCACCCAGGCCGTCAGGTCCGGGTGGCCGGGACCCAGGGCGGTCTTGGCCTCGCCGAGGAAGCTTTCCCACCCCTGCGCCGCAGGCCACGGCGCGATCGCCGCCAGGAAATCGAATCGTCCCTCGCGGCGGCAGGCCCCTGCGAACCGCAGGGTCTCTCCCGTCACCTGGGAGACGGCGCGCACCCCCGCCAGTGTGAGATCCTCCTCCCGAGCGATCGGATCGGGGGTGAGGGACCACCGAAAGCGCACCTGGGGTGTTAGGTCGCGACCCAGCGCTCCCTCCAGCAGGAGCCGGGCGGCCGCCTCGTGGGCTGTGACGCGCGCGGGGCGCACCGCTTGCTCCCAGACGTGTCGGCCATCCTTGCGGGCGGGGACGTTGCTCTTCGCCCGCTCCAGATGCTCCAGGAGCACTGCCTCGAGGTCGAGGGGGGCGAAGGGCTCCGCCAGCTCGATGGCCCGCCACGCATACCGGAGGTTCTGCACCGTCTCGATCCCGGAGATGTCGGCGAAGAACCACCCGCAACTCGCGTACATGAGCATGGCCTGGTGCTGCATCTCCAGGAGGCGCAGCGCCCGGGCCCGCTCCTCCTCCGTCAGGGGGCGCTTCGCGTGACGGGCGAAGAATGCGTCCCGGGCGGCGGCGCTGGGATCCAGCTGGAGCTCGATGTAGTCATCGCGCGCCGCCCAGCCATCGTGAAGAAGCGGGGCCGTCTCCTCCACGAAGATCTCTGCCAGGCTGTCGCGCAGGCGATCCAGCCCCTCCCGCAAGGGGCGGCGCCAGCGCTGGTTCCAGCCCGGCCCGCCCCCCGTGCTGCAGCCGCAGTCCTCCCGCCAGCGGCCCACCCCATGGGAGCAGCTCCAAGCGCTCACGGGCAACAGCTCGACTTCCCAGGTCGGCGGGTGTTGCGTGAGATAGGCCGCCAGGTTGGTCACCGAAAAGCCCCGCGCGGGTGCCTCGCGGGCGGACAGTGTCGCCAGGCACATGTCGCCGAATTTCTCGTGATGGCCAAAGGACTCGCCGTCGGTGGCGACGAGGATCAATGGCTCCCGCGGCCCGCCCACCGCCGCCTCGGCGATTCGGCTGGCCAGGGCGCCGGCGTCCCGCAGGTAGTGCTGGAAGCTGATCCCTCGGGACAGCGGCGCGTGGTAAAAGCCGATGTCGATCCCCCGGTCCCCCTGCGGCCGCCCCTGGGCATCCCGCAACTGCCAGCGGTAGGGCCGGCGCGGGTCCAGCTCCGCCTCGGCCGCGGTGATCCAGCGGGACTCCCCCAGCGGGCGCCAGCGCACCGCCTGGGCCGGGGACAGAATCACGTAGCGCATGCCGGCCCGGACCAGCAGCTCCATGGTCTGGGCGTCCACGGCCGTCTCGGGCAGCCACATGGCCTCGGGCCGCCGGCCGAAGCGGCTCTCGAACTCGCGGATTCCCCAACGGATCTGGGTCTGCCGGTCCCGCCGCGTGGCCAGGGGGAGAATCATGTGGTTGTACGCCTGGGCAATCGCATTCCCGTGCCCCAGGCGCGTCCGGCTGACCCGGTCGGCCTCCAGCAGGGCCGCCACCACCTCCGGCGCCGCCTCGTTGAGCCAGGCCAGCAACGTGGGCCCCACGTTAAAGCTGATGCGCTCGTAGTTGTTGACGATGTCCTGGATGCGGCCGTCCTCATCCAGGACGCGGGAGCGGGCGTTGGGCTCGTAGCACTCGGCGAGGATCCGGGCATTCCAGTCGTGGTAGGGCGCGGCCCCCTCTTGCCGTTCGATCTCCCCGGTCCAGGGGTTCTCGCGGGGCGGCTGGTAAAAGTGCCCGTGGATCACCAGATGGATCGCCATACGCTTCGCTCAATGAAAAATTTCAAACCGACAACCGACAATGCAAAACCGACGGCCCCAGATGACCGGTTGTCGGTTGTCCGTTGTCAGTTTTGCATTGCCTACGGCTTTTCGCGGCGGCCGTCCTCCAGGGTGGAGCGGATCAGGCTGCGCAGCAGCTCGCTGCGGTTGGCCCCGCGCAGCAGCGCCGATAGGTCCTCGTACACCGTGGGATCCTCCAGCAGGGCGCCGAGCGTCCCCTCCCCCTGCCGGAGGCGCGCGGCGACGACCTGCAAGTCCGCCGTCACGGCCTTGATCCCCGCCGCCGCCGCCTTGATGTCCTCCAGCACCTTGGCGCTCTCCGGATCGAAGAGCAGGGACGGGACCAGGCCCTGGCCCTCGCGGACCGAGCGCACCAGGCCCTCCAGTTGCTCCCCGGATCGGCTGAGGCGGGCGATCAGCTCGGCCCCTTCCGGGTCATAGATCAGCGCCTGCAGGAGGCCGCGGCCTTCCCGCGCCTCGCGCACCAGATCCTCCAGGCCCGCCAGGGTCCGGGTCAGCCGGCCCATGGTCTCCTCCTGGGGGGTATAGATCAGCGCGTGCAGGAAGCCTCCCTCCTTCTGGATGGTCTGGGCCACGTGCTCCAAGGACGCGACCGTGCGATCCACCCTTCCCAGGAGCTCCGACCCTTCGCGGCTGTAGATGATATCGTGGAGCAGCCCCTCTCCTTTCTCCACCTCCACCAGGGTGTTCCGGATGGATTGGATTGCCTCGTTCAGGCCCTGCTTCGTCGCGGCCGAGTCGCCGCCTGTCAGGAACTCATCCAGGGAGGCGCTGATCCGGCTCACGTGCTCCAGGATCTGATCGCCTCTCTGGAGCAGGCGGGAAAGGTCGGTCGGATCCTGGCTGGCCAGTCGTCCCCCCGGCCGAAGCAGGGGACGGTCATGGCTCCCCACCGTGATGTCCAAGACCTTGTCCCCCACGAGTCCGATGGTCCCGATGCTGGCCACCGAATCCTCGCGGATACGGTTCTGCACCCGTTGATCAATGGCCATGGTCACGACGATGCCCCGGTCCTTGAGGTCGCGACCGAAGGCGATGCGGGTGACATTCCCCACGGGGACCCCTCCCAGCCGTACCGGCGCCCCCACCGCCAGCCCCTCGGCGGAGACGAAGGAGGTCCAGAGGGAATACCGCTCCTCGAACAGGGCGCTCCGCCGGCCGATAGAGAGGACAAACCCCACGAAGAGCAGGATGGCTGCCAGGACCAGGAGCCCGATCCGTAGTTGCATCTGCCGTTCCGTCATGGTCGCCCCTTCCCTCCCGGGGTCATCGCTCCGCGCGCCCCTCCATGAAGTCCCGAATCATGGACTGGTGGGTCGCCTGGATCTCCTCCGGCGTGCCGACGGCCCCGATCCGTCCCTCGTGCAACATGGCCAGGCGGTCGGACACCTTCAAGGCGCTCGGCATGTCATGGGTCACCACCACCGAGGTCACCCCGAGCTTCTCCTTCAGGTCCAGGATCAGGTCCGTGACCTTCTCCACATTGCTGGGATCCAGGCCGGTGGTCGGCTCGTCGTACAGGAGGATCCGCGGAGGCAAGGCGATGGCCCGGGCCACCGCGACGCGCTTGCGCATGCCGCCCGACAACTCCGCCGGCTCCATGCCCTCGATGTCGCCCAACCCCACCAGGTCCAAGGCTTCCCGGACACGGGCACGAATCCGCTCCTCATCCCAGGTGGTGTGCTCCCGCAGGGCGTACGCCACGTTCTCGCCCACGGACAGGGAATCAAAGAGCGCGGATCCCTGAAAGACCATCCCCACCTTCCGCCGCACGCGCAGCAGCTCCCGCTCCCGGAGGGGCACGATGTCCTGCCCTTCCAGGAGGACCTGGCCCGCGTCCGGCTTCAGCAGGCCGATGATCAGCCGGAGGAGAACGGTCTTGCCCGTGCCGCTGCCCCCGATGATGGTCAGGGAATCACCGGCTCGCACGGATAGGTCCAATCCCCGGAGGACCTGGTTCCCCTCAAATTTCTTAAAGACCCCCCGGAGCACCACGGCCGGCTCGCCCCGGGCACCCTCCTGACTGCCCGCATGGGCGCCGGCACCCGGCCGCGGACCCTCCACGGTGAAGGCCCTGGGATTCACGCTCACCACCCTGCTAGCCACCAGAAGAACTTCGTCAGGAAGAAGTCGGAGACGAATATCAGGAGCGAGCACGTCACCACTGTCCCCGTCGTGGCCCGTCCCAACCCCTCCGTACCGCCCCGGGTCTCCAGGCCGTTGTAGCACCCCACCACGCCGATCAGGAAGCCGAAGACCACCGTCTTCCCCAGGCCATCCAGCATGTCCGCCATCTCCACGTACTGCGTGATGGTGTTGTAGTACTGATGATAATCCACGTTGAACTCGTACTGCGAGATTATCATGCCCCCGAAGATCCCCAGGGCGTCCGCGATCACCGTGAGCATCGGCATGGCCAGCATGGTGACCAACACCCGGGGGACCACCAGCTTCTTGATATGGTTGACCCCCAGGGCCCGCATGGCATCGATCTGCTCCGTGACCTTCATGGAGCCGAGTTCCGCGGTGAATCCCGAACCGACGCGACCCCCGACGAGGATCGCCGTGACCACCGGCCCCAGCTCCCGCACCATGCTGAGGCCGACGATGATTCCCACGGTTCCCTTGGCGCCGAAGCGGGCGAGCCCGTAGGCCGTCTGGAGAGCCAGCACCAGCCCGACGAAGAGCCCGGCCACCCCGACGATGGAGACCGACCGCACGGCGATGTGGTCCATCTGCGCCACCAGCAGCCTGACACTGTAGGGCGGGGTGATGGCATCGTAGATGGTCCGGCCGGCCAGGAGAGACATGCCTCCCGTATCGGCGACGAAGAGCTGGGCCCGCCGTCCCAGGTCCTGCACGAGATCACGTATCGCCCCCATTCCATCCCCCCATGGGAGCCGGGAGTCGAGAGCCGAGCGCCGCGAAACAGAAGGGGTTCTCTTGGAGTCCCTCACTCCCCGGCGAGGGGAGTCCAGCTTTCGACGAAGGCCTGGAAGTCGGCCTGGCCCCGGGCGAAGGTGGCCGGCGGGGCGACGTACATGAAATCGTACAGGCAGTCCCCGCGCCGCAGCGTGACCCCTTCCACCTCCACCGGCACTTCATCCAGCCTGGCGACGAGCCGTGTTCGGATGCCCGGGGTGTCGCGAAGGCGAATGGCCTCGCGGCTCTGGAGCCGTTTGGCCTTCAGCCCAAAGAAGAGATGGCGGGCGACCCAGGGAAGTTCTCCGGGTTCCGCAGCCTTGCAGTCCGCGCTGAACGCCATGGCCGCTTGGAGTTCCGGCGCCCTGAAGGCCACCGCGGCACCGTCCACAGCTATGGCCAGCCAGGGCCCAGTCGGGATGCGGATCTGGTAGCCGTGAGCAGCATCGCGGTAGATCCCTTCCACGAGCCGCCCCCCCGCACAGCCGGCCCCGAGCCAAAGCATCCCTGCCGCAAGCGTGCCGAGCCGCCAGACGTGTCCGCTCCGAATCCTTTGGGTCCTCCAGGCAGGGCAAGGTGGACGTGTGCACACGTGCGTAAATCCTACTGGACACCGCGCGTGGCGTCAAGGCAGCCACCGCCGCAAAGCAGCGGACCCAGACAGCCTCGAAGCCCACGTCCCGCCTGACGCGTGGCCCGGCCCAGGCGGAGCAAGGTTCGTCGGCGCTGACTGCTGCCGAGCAGGCTGGCGAGAACGGCGCGCCAGCGGACCTCCCCCGACGGCGTGATGCAGCCAGCCAGGAACTCCGGCAGCGGTTGCTCGACCGGATCCACGACCGCCTTGACGGCCAGCCAGGGAATCCCGAGCGTCGTGCATGCCTCCGCCACGCCCGCCGCCTCCATGTCCACCGCCACGGCGCCGGTGCGGCGGTGGGCCTCGCGCTTCGCCTGCGGCGTGCGCAGGGGGGCCTCCACGGTCAGGAGCGGACCGCCACGGCATGCAATCCCCGCCGCCGAAAGGGCAGCCCGGACTTCCGCCTGGGCCGGACCCGCAGGAAACGGCGTGCCCGACACGCCGTCGTCGAGCAGGACGGTGGAGGGACACACCAGATCCCCGGCGCGCAGATCGTCCGTGAGACCCCCCGCAAAGCCCAGCGACCACGCGGCGTCGAAATCGAACCACTGGGCCGCCGCCTGGAGGGCTCGTCGCGCTCGCTCCCGGCCCATACCGGCCTGGATCAGGACGACGGGGCGTCCCGCCGATCCGCCGGATACGGCGCGGTACGCCTCGCTCCACCAGTGGAGCGGGGACGCCAGAGAACGCTGGAGAGCCCGGCGCTCCTGCCCCAGGGCCACCACCATGGCGATCGGGTGCATCACCGGGGATCTACCCAGCGATGTCGGCGGCAGGAGACGGGGAAACAAAAGGAACGCGCCGGAGCGCCCGACGGCGGTCGGTCGGAGAGTGCTGACCAGGAACCCAACGGGGGATGAAGGATCTCCTTCACCGGAGCAGGTCGGCGGGGCGGAGGCGCGCGACCGACGCCGGCCGTACCACGCTCGTCCGCTGAGACCGCCGGTATAGCGCGAGGGCCCAGAGGGGGAAGTACCGGGCGTAGCCGTGGTACCGCAGGTAGAAGACGCGCGGGAATCCCGTGCCCGTGAATTCCCGCTCGTCCCAGAGGCCATGCGGCGCCCGGGTCTCCAGCAGGAATCGGATCCCCCGGGCCACGGCCGGGGATCCTGCCTCGCCCGCCTGCAGGAGGGCCATCAGGGCCCACGCGGTCTGCGACGCCGTGCTCTTCCCCATGCCGGCGGTTCGAGAATCGTCATAGGTGTAGCAGGACTCGCCCCAGCCGCCGTCGGGATTCTGGCGGCTCAAGAGCCAGGCGACGGCCCTGCGAACGTAGGGGGCCTCCATGTCCTCGCCGATGGAGGCGAGCCCGGCCAGCACCGACCAGGTGCCGTACACATAGTTGACCCCCCAGCGGCCGTACCAGGAGCCGTCCCAGCACTGCCGTGCCTTGAGGAAGGCGAGGGCCTTGGCCGCGGCCGGCTCGTCCGGACGGAATCCCAGGTATCCGAGCGCCTCCAGGACGCGGCCCGCCAGGTCCTCGGTGCTGGGATCCATGAGCGCCCCGTGGTCGGCGAAGGGGATCCGGTTGAAGACCATCCGATTGTTGTCCTTGTCGTACGCCCCCCACCCGCCGTCGCTGCCCTGCAGGGCGAGGAGCCAGTTCAGCCCGCGGGCAATGGCCCGGGTCTTGGCCTCCTCGTCCACGACCCGGATCTTCCGGAGGGCCATCAGCACGACCGCCGTGTCGTCCACGTCGGGATAGAACTCGTTGTCGAACTGGAAGGTCCACCCCCCCGGCTCCGTCCCGGGGGACTTGAGACGCCAATCCCCCGACCGGCGCGCCTGGTTGGCGAGCAGCCACGTCCCCGCCCTGGACAGGGCGGGATGATCGGGCGGCAAGCCGGCTTCGATGAGGGCGTTGATGCTGAGGGCTGTATCCCACACCGGCGAGAGGCACGGCTGCACCCGCAGGCTGTCGGCCGTCTCGATGCGCAGAGCGTCGATCTCCGCCAGCGCCTTCCGCACGGCCGGATGGTCCACGGGATACCCGAGGCAGGTGAGGGCGATCACCGAGTTCGCCATGGCCGGGAAGATGCCGCCGAGGCCGCCCTCTCCCTGCATCCGCTCCAGCATCCAGCGGGTTGCCGCCTCGATGGCGGGGCGCCGGAATGCTCGGGGCACAAGGCGATCCTGGATCCGCAGGAGGCGGTCAACCACCAGGAAGAGGTTCCGCCAGGTGAAGGTCTCGGGGTCCCGCGGGAGAGCGTAGTCCGCCTGCTCGCGGGGAACCAGGTAGAGCTCGTCCAGTCGCGCGGAGCGCGGGACGGGCCGGACCGGGCGGTGGGCAAAGATGATGAGCAGCGGCACCAGCACGGTTCGGGACCAGTAGGAGATCTGGTAGAGGTTGAAATAGAACCACCGGGGCAGCAGGCAGATCTCCACCGGCATGCACGGGACGCCCCGCCAGTCGAACTCGCCGAAGAGCGCCAGGAGGATCCGGGTGAAGACGTTGACCTTCGTGATCCCCCCCAGCTCCCGCACCGCCTGGCGCGCCCGGCGCATCTCGGGGGCCTCGGGCGATACCCCTGCCATCTTCAAGGCGAAGTACGCCTTGACCGAGGCGCTGAGGTTGGCAGGTCCGTTGTGGTAGATGGGCCAGCCCCCGTCGGGAAGCTGGATCCCCTGCAGGTGCCGGACCGCCTTGGCCTCCGCCGCCGGGTCGGCGATCCCCAGCCAGCGGCGAAGCAGGAGGTACTCGGAGGTGATGGTGGCATCCGCCTCCAGCTCGTGGACCCAGAAGCCGGCCGGATCCTGCTGGCGGAGCAGGATCTCCACCACCTCGTGGATGGCGCCCTCCAGCGCGGCCTCCATGGAGGGAGGAGCGTGGGTCCGCGGAACGCTGACGGGTCGTGTGGTCATGGGATGTTTAGAAGGTCAGGCGAGGTTCCAGCGAAGCATCTCCCACAAATCCTTCCAGCTCTTCCCCACCTCTTTGATCACGGTGGGTTCGAATCCGCTGTGCATCATGCAGTTGGTGCACCGCTCGTCGCGCTTGTTTTCGTATGTCTCCCAGTCGGTCTTGGTCATCAGGTCGGCAAAGGTCTTGTAGTGGGCGTCGGTGATGAGGTAGCAGGGCCCCTTCCAGCCCTGGGGGTTGTAGTTGGGATTCCCCCAGGGGGAACACTTCAGTTCCCGCTCGCCCTTGAGGAAGCGCAGGTACATGGGCGTGCTCAGCAGGCGGTAGCGTTTCGCCAACTCCCAGACGCGCTGGAACTTCTGGTGGGTCTGCCGCTTCTCCAAAAAGATGTCGCGCCCCTTCAGGACGGTGTACTCATAGCCGGGGGAGACCAGGAACCCGTCCACGCCGATGGCTTCCAGCTCGGCGAAGAGCTGTTCGATCTCGTCGATCTTCGTCTCTTTGTAGATGGTCGTGTTGGTCACGATCCGGAAGCCCAACGACTTCGCCAGCTTGATCATCCGGATGTCGATCTGATACAGCCCCTGGCGGGACCGGATCAGATCGTGGGTCGGCTCCAGCCCGTCCATGGAGACGTTGATGGTGAGGTATGGGCTTGGCTTCCACTGGGGAAGCCACCTGTCCAGCTTGATGGCATTCGTGCACAGGTACACGAACTTCTTCCGGCGGATCAACTCGGTGACCAGCTCCCCCAGGTGCGGGTAAATGGTCGGTTCGCCCCCGCAGATGGACACGATGGGCGCCCCGCACTCCTCGACCGCCCGGAGACAGGTCTCCAGGGGAAGCATGTCCCGGATCGTGCTTTCGAACTCGCGGATCTTCCCGCAGCCCTCGCAGGCGAGGTTGCACAGGTGCGTCGGCTCCAGCATCAGGACGAATGGATAGCGCGACCGTCCCCGGAGGGCATTCCACGCCACGTATTTCGTCAGGGTCCAGTGCAGCTGTATGGGAAACCTCATGCGCCTGTCCCTTCCGCCCGCGGCCACCCGGCGGGCGCCCGCGGACCCACGAGGATGCCAGCCGTCCAGAGGCAAATCGGCAGCGTCAGGATAACCCCCGAGAGCAGCAACCGCCACTCCCCCAGGACGCCTGTGACGGCCAGAGTGAAGGCCAGGACCATGAAGTACAGGCCCGGGCACAGGGCTGCCCGACCACCGAACCGTCCGCTCTCCAGCTCCGGGAGGCGCCGTTCCCCCGCCGCCGATCGGGCAGCGAGGCGGCTTTCCCAAAGCTGATACAGGGCCGTGGCCGTCACGCCCACTACCCCCCAGCCCACGAAGTTGGCCAGGGGTACGCCGAAGTACAGGCCTGGCTCAGGATACCCGTAGATCTGGCCCAGAAACCACCCGCCGCCCCGGAGGGCCACCGGATCGATCACCACATCAACGAGCACGAAGAGGAGCGAGGCCAAGGTCAGGTGTTGCCGCCGACCGGGACGGGGCCACAACGCGATCCGGGACATCCCGGATGGTGGATGTCGGACACCCGATGGGTCGCCGGAATTGGGATCCGGCGATCCGACGTCGGGGACCCTCAGGGTGATCCGACATCCGAAATTGCGCTTGACCCGCCCGCCCGCCAGAAGGAGCCAGGCCAGGCCGTAGCTGGCCACCAGCAGGAACGCGAAGGACAGCGAATCAAAGAAGGGCACCCCCGCGATCCACAACTCCCGGTCGGCCGTCTGGGGAAGATAATAGTACCATCCGAAGGGGATGCCCGTCCGGATGGAACTGTGCTCCGCCGCGAGCGCCACCCCCCAGGTGATGAGCGTGAAGGCCACCGTCCGCCGCCAGCCGAGCAATGCGCTCGCGCCCGCCAGGTGCACGAGCAGAAATCCAAAGACGTACGGACGAAGGATCAGACTCCCCAGGAGGAGCCGGGGAACGTCCGTGATCTCCATGGCGCACTCGCGAGGCAATCTCCCGGACTCCGGGTCCCTGCGTCCCCGGATGGCCGTTTCTCCCGCCTCGGCCGGGTACCCATCACGCAGGGTGCCCCCCTAGCGGTCACCCGCGGAATGGGTGGGCGCATAGCCGTGTTCCCGGAACCAGCTGACCGCCCGATGAAGCGCCCCTTCCACCGGAGACTGCGGCATCCCAAGCTCCCGGATGGCCTTGCCGCAGTCGAAGAACATGGTCTTCCGCGCCATCCGGATCGCGTCCACCGCGATCACCGGTGGTCGGCCCGTAAGGTGATCCGCAACCCATTCGGACACCCGGGCCAGTGGAAGGATCATCGCCGGGGTCACTTTCAGGCGGGGCGGCCGGATCCCGGTGAGGCGCCCCAAGATCTCGAAGATCTCCCGGAGGGTGAGGTTCCTGCTCCCCAGGATGTATCGCTCGCCGATCTTGCCCCGGTCGGCCGCCAGCAGGTGTCCCGCCGCCACGTCCTCCACATCCACGAGGTTGAGTCCGGTCTCGAGATACGCCCACATGCGCCCCCGGAGAAAATCCACGATCATCTGTCCCGTGGGCGTGGGCTTGATGTCCCTCGCGCCGACTGGGGCGCTGGGGTTGACGATCACCACCGGGAGCCCCTGGCGGGCGGCGTCCCGAGCCACCTCCTCTGCCAGGAACTTGGACCGCTTGTAGTCCCCCACCATGTCGGCCAGGCTGACGGGTGTCTCCTCGGTCCCGGCGCTGCCATTCTTCGGACTCCCCAGGGCACCCACGGTGCTGGTGTACACCACCCGGCTCGCGCCGGCCTCCGCCGCTGCCTGGAGGATGCGCCGAGTTCCCTCGACGTTGATGTCATAGAACAGGCGGCGATCCCGGGCCCACAGGCTGTAGAATGCCGCCACGTGGAACAGCCACCCACAGCCGGTGAGGCTCCGCCGGAGGGAAACCGCGTCGGTCAGATCCCCCTCCACGATCTCCACAGGCAGGTCGGCGAGCAGTCGCCGGTCGCTCCCGCGGCGGACCAACGCCCGGACACGATGTCCGCCGGCCACCAGGTGCCGGACGACCGCGCTTCCGACGAAGCCGGTCCCGCCCGTCACCACCGTCACGTCGCCCATGGACTCCCCTGGCGGGGACGACGGCGAAATCCGGCGTCGTTTCGCCCTGGGCCGTCGTCAAAGCAGCGTGTCCTTGTAACACAGGACCTCCGAAAAATCAAAGGGTTTCGCCTCCGGGCACCCCCGGGGGACTCCCCGGGTGGTCCCGCCATGCCGGTGAAGCCATCCGACGAGCAAGGCGGCAAAATGCTTGACATTTTCGCGCGGTCAGTGATATTGGACACCGATTCGCAACCGCCCGAAGGCCGACTGCTCGCGATCCCAGGGAGGAGAACGATGGCCATCGACGAAACCTCGGTCAAGGTCCGGGTCGTGACCATGGCAGGTGTGCTGGTCGGCAAGATGAGCAAGCCAAAGAATATCCGGACCCTGGACGCCCTGAACCTCAAGGGAGACTTTTTCGCCCTGACCGAGGCCTCGACCGAAGGAGATCCCCAGAGTCGGACGAGTTTCCTGGCGATTAACAAGCGTCAGGTAATCTCCATGGAAGAGATCGGGTAGCAGCCCGAGCATCCCCCCCACGCTCCCATCACACGATCCTGCCTCGCCATCGAGCAGCGACTCTCCGTATTCTCTATGGATCACACCCCGGCCCAGGCCTGGCGTGCGTCCCTGGCGCCTGGGGCCTGCCAACCGCCTCACCGCTTTTCCGGACGGTCGGAAGAGGTCGCAGGGGAATGGCGGGCTTGACTTACGGTGGGGATGGAACAGCGAGAACCTGAGGTGACCGCGACTCGCCAGATCCGTTGCCAGGAGCCGTAGGCAGAGCGAACCTCCTCGCCTTATTGTGCGCGCTTCTCCCGTTCGATTTCCACGATGGACTCCGCGATATCCAGCGGCCCCTTCCCCCGGAGCTGGAGGAACGCCTGCAGGATGTCGGTTTCGGTGATGATGCCGCAGAGGACCCCCTCGCGCACCACGGGGAGCCCCCCGATCCGGTGCCCCAGCAGCAGCAATGCGGCGTCCTCCACCGTCTGGTCGGGCCGGATGGTGACCACCTGCTTGGTCATGATCTCCCGCACCGTCACCTTTTCCAGAAGGTAGTGCAGCTCGTGGATGCTCAGGCTGGTCGCTCCGGATGGGGCGGCCTGCCGCAGGTCCCGGTCCGTGACCATCCCCACCAACCGCTTCCCCTCCACCACGGGGAGGTGCCGGATCCCCTTCTGGCGGATCAGGTGCATGGCGGTGCGGAAGCTCTCCTCGGGCGTCACCGTCACCACATCCCGATTCATCCACTCTTGGACTTGCATCGAGCCTCCTTAGGCGAGCTGTAGCGCCCTCAACCGCTCCTTCGTGGGGGCGCCTTTCTCGTCCCAGCCCCGGAGGCGGTAGTACTCCGTCAGCATCCGCTCCATGCCCTGGGGGTCCACCGGGCCGATATCGTCCCGCTGGGGAACGGCAAGCAACCGCTTGGGCAGGTAATCGTCCTTGCGGGAGAGACCCCGGGCCACGTTGATCATCCGCTTCAGGGTAAAGGTCCGTTCGGCCGTGCGCATCAGCTCATCGGGGGTCACCTTCCACCCGGTGCAGTAGTTCAGCCACTCCGCCAGGATGGTGGGGCCGTAGGAGACCACGATGTAGAATTTGCAGATCCCCAGCCCGTCATAGAGGACCATGAGATCGTGCATCTTGACCGCCAGCTGGGCCTTGCCGTCGGTGATGTAGGGGTCCATGGGCGTCGTGTAGCCCAGGTCCGGGAAGGGCAGTCCGCTCTCCACGGTGAAGGTCACGCCCTCCATGTGGCAGGCCCCCCGGTTGGCCACGGCGTAGTTGACCGCGTTCGACCAGTAGGCGCGGGGATCGTGCATGGGGATCTCGACGCCCTTGACCTCGACCACCATGTCGCCAAAGTTCTTCCCCAGCCGTTTCGCCGCCACCTTCGTGCCCTCCGCCAGGACATCGCCGATCCCTTCGCGCCGCCCCATCTTGTGGAGCAGGGCGATCATGGCGTCGCCATTGCCCCAGGTGAGTCGGATCCCGCCCAGGTCCGCCTCGGTCAGGAGCCCCTTCTCGAACGCCTCCATGGCGAAGGCGATGGTGTTGCCGGCCGAGATCGTGTCCAGGCCGTAGTCGTTGCAGAGCTCGTTACACTTGGCGATGACCTCGATGCTGTCGTTCTCGCACATGCTGCCGAAGGCGCCGATGGTCTCGTACTCGGGGGCGTGGCCCACGCGGGTGTCGGGAATGTCCACCACCAGGGTGCAGTTGGAGGGGCACGACACACAGGAGCGCTCGTGCCGCCCGTACTTCTTGAACATGGTCTGGCCCGAGATCCGCTCGGCCTTCTGCGTCCAGCGTCCGCCCATGAAGTTGTGGATGGGCATGTCCCCGACCGCCTCCACGCCCATGACCCCGCCGGCCGTCCCCAGCTCGAAGTTCCGCTTGAAGCGCTGCTTCTCCTTTCCCCCGTAGGCCGCCGCGCGCTTCATCAGGCCCACCGGGTCGGCCACGGGCACGCCGCCCGTCCCGCGCACCACCACGGCCTTCAGGTTCTTGGAGCCCATGACGGCGCCCATGCCGGTCCGGCCGGCGGAGCGGGCATACCGGCCCTCGAACATGACGCAGGCCATGCGGGACAGCTTCTCCCCCGCCGGGCCGATGCCGGCCACGATGGCGTCCTTGTGGGTGGCCTGCAGCAGGCGCTCGTCGGTCTCGAAGAACCCCTTCCCCCAGAGGGTCTCTGCGGAACGGATCTCGACCTGGTCGTTCTCGATCCAGACATAGACCGGCCTCTTGGCCTTGCCGGTGAAGATCACCCCGTCGTAGCCCGCGTATTTCAGCATGGGGGCCCAGGCACCCCCCGCCCGCGCCTCGCCCCAGGCATTCGTCGCGGGCGACAGGGCGCAAACCATGGTGCGGTTCGCCCCCGGCACCACCGTGCCGCAGAGCAGCCCCGGCATGAAGCACAAGGGATTGCTGGGATCGAGTGGTCCCTGGATGCTTTTCAGCCGGTCGTGGATCAGCCTGGCCCCCAGGCCGCTCCCCGCCAGGTAGTTCCGCGCCGTGGCCTCGTCGAGGGTCGTCGAGGAGATCTTTCCCGACGACAGGTCCACCCACAAGAGCTTTCCCAGGTATCCTTTGGGCATGGCACTCTCCCTCCGGTCGTGTGCCTTCGCGGGTCCTTGGGTCCGGGGCCAATCCCCCCGCATCCCGGGTGGCCCGTGCCGAGGATTCTTACAAAATCGTCCGGCCAGTGCAAGCCAAATCCCCCGTCCTGAGCCCCTCTGCTCCTCTCGGCTCGCGACTCTCAGCTCTGAGAAACGGAAGCCGCCTGCCCCGCGATGGAGCAGGCGGCCTCAGAGAGTTCGAACGGCTGCGGATTACTGTCCTGTGATCACGAAGTGGCCCCGGCGGTTCCACTTCCAGGCGCTCTCGTCATGGCCGAGGACGAAGGGGCGCTCCTTGCCGTAGCTGATGGTGGCGATGCGGTCCGCCGCGATCCCGGCCGCCACCAGGTAATCCTTCACAGCCTTGGCCCGGCGCTCCCCCAGGCCGAGGTTGTACTCGGCCGTGCCCCGCTCGTCGCAGTGGCCCTCGACGGTCATCTTCACCCGGGCATTCGCCTTCAGCCAGCTCACGTTGTCGTTCAGGGCGGCCTTCTGGTCATCCCGGATGTTCGCTTTGTCGAAATCGAAGAAGACATCCTTTAGCGGCGACCCGGCCGGGACACCAGGAACCGCTGCCGCTGGCGCGCCCGGGACGCCGGGGGCCGCCGGGGACGGCCGCACGGGAGTCTCCCTCGGCGGTGCCGGCCGGGTCACCGGGATCTCGCCAGGTCGAGCGCCCGGGACGCCGGGCGCGCCAGGAGCGCCGGGGGCAGTCGCGGCCCCTGGCCCGACGGCGCCAGGGCCAGCCTGGGCCACCTCGGGCCGCTTGGGGCAGCCCAGGAGGGCCAGGGAGCCCACCAGCACACCCACAGTAAACAGGATACGCACACTTGACCGCTCTTGCATCAGATTCCTCCTTTCTCAATCCGTTGGACGCCAAGCGCGTATGGAAGTTGCGGTCAAATCCTCATGTCAACCCAGTCACAATATGCAATATGGTCTGCCAGTGCAAGAAAAAAAGCGTCAGCCACAGGCGCTGCCGTTCGCCGGGGCTCCCGGCGCGCCGTAGTGCGCCGCTGCGCCCGCCGCAAAGGCGTTGACCGGTCCATCGAAGGAGGCCCGCGCGCCTCCGCCATTCCGCACCAGCAGCTCGAAGGAAAGCATCCCGGCCACGAAGCCGGCGATGGCACATGCCAGGTCCCGCGCCTCTCCCGCCGGAAGATTCGGCCGTCCCAAGGCGTGCCGGCATTCATCCATCAGGAACCGGATGTAGCGCTGGTACTCCTGCCGGAGGTGCTGCCTCCCCCTGGGCTGCCGAATCAGCAACCCCCGCAGCTGATGGAGCAGGATCACGAGGTCCCGGCGGCGAGCCAGCACACGAAGTTGGGATCGCATCAACGCCGCGAGCCGATCGGCAGGCGTCGGGTCATCCGTGGTCACACCCCGCCCGGCGGCGATCAGCTCGTCCAGGCCGTGTCGCACCAGGTGGTGAACCAGGTCGTCTTTCGACGGAAAGTGGGCGTAGAAGGTCCCCTTGCCGATGTCCGCGGCCTCGGTGATGTGCTCGACGGTAGTCTCGTAGATTCCCCGCTTGGCGATAACCGCCAGGCCGGCCTGGACTAGGGTCTCGAAGCTCTGGGCGCGACGCCGCTTCGCCCGATTTTCCTTCGCCGCAAGCTGGCCCATAGGTCGCCTGAATCGGTTCGTTGGCCGAAACCGACCATCCGGTCGGATTCGACTCGGCGGACGCTATCAGACGCCCTGGCTGCTGGCAAGCAAAAAATCAGGGGGAGAGCGGGTGACGGATTCGTTATTGCGGCACCGGTCGGGGATGGTATGATTCGGCCGCAGGATGCAGGGAGTCGCCCAGGCCAGCCGACCCGCTTCTGGATCACGGCACCCATGAGGCCGTGGTGAACACGGGAGAGGCGGTGACTGCCGCGAAAGCGCGAGTGGGGCCCCAGAATTCAGGCGGCGAACCCACGGAACTCTCGGGGGCTCCCCGGGGTCTAACCGGAGAGAGGCGGCCCGCCCAGGTCTCGACGGCGATCCCAGGCGCCACCGATGACGATGGCGGCCTGGTGGACCAGGCCCGAAGCGGAGACGCCAAGGCGTTCGAGACGCTGGTTCGCCGGTATCAGCGTTGGGTCTTCACCCTGGCCCTGCGCATGGTGGGGGATCGGGCAGAGGCCGAGGACTTGGCCCAGGAGATTTTCCTGAAGGCGTACCGCGGCCTTTCCGGATTCAAGGGGACCTCCCGATTTTCCACCTGGCTGTACTCGATTGCGAGCCACCACTGCCTGAACTCTTTAGCGGCGCGACGTCGCCGGTCTGCCTCGGCCACCGGCGGGGCGGCGGGATGGCGGGGCACGGTGGAAGATGATCCCCCGACAGCCGTGGACCGGGTGGCCAACGGGGGGCCGCGGGCGGACGCCATGCTGGAGCGGGGGGAGCTTCAGCGGATCGTCCAGGCGGAGCTGAGGAATCTCAGCAGAGACCACCGGCTGATCCTCATCCTGCGGGACATCCAGGGCCTGTCGTACGAGGAGATCGCAGACGCCCTGCGGCTGGAACTGGGCACCGTTCGGTCGCGGCTGCACCGTGCCCGGATGGAGATGAAGACGCGGCTGACCCCATACCTGAAATCCGAGTGACCCATGCGGTGTGACCAGGTTCGCCAGGCATTCTCAGACCTGTATGACGAGAGGCTCTCCGGCCCTCCGCTGGTGACGATCACGCAGCACCTGGCCACCTGTCAGGAATGCCGGGCGGAGTGGACCGCCTTCCGCAACGCGATGTTGGCCGTGTCGGATCTGGGCGGAGCCGAGCCCTCTCTCGGGTTCGCGGCGCGGGTCCGCCAGCGGATCCAGGCGCCCACGCGGTTCCAGCGGTTGCTCCGCTGGCTCTTCTTCCCCCTCCGGGTGAAGGTGCCCATCCAGGCCCTGGCCCTTTTCCTGGTCGCGTTTGCCGGGCTGCTGCTGTACCAACGCTCGCCAGAATTGCTGCGCCAGGCCGAGGTCCGCCCGGCGACGCAACCTCCCGTGATCCGGGAGGCCCCCGTCACCACTCCGGCCCCAACCGCTGCGCCCCTGAAGAAAGACCCCATTCATCCAAAGCTGGACGCCAAAGAGCGCGAGGCTGCGCCGTCCCCGCGGCCTCAGGCCGCCTTGGAAGTCGAGAGAGACCGCGCGGCCTCCGGGCTCCGTGACGAGTGGAAGCCATTGGAGAAACCAAGGCTTCTGGCGGAACCCCCAAAGGCCGAGGAATCCGCCCCGGAATTCCGAGCCAAAACTGCAGAGCCGGGCGTCACGACCGGGCGCCTCCAGCAGGCGTTACCGCCCCCCGCCGAATCGGACGCGGTGACGGCGCCGACCCAGCCGGCACCGAAAGCTGTCCCGGCGCCGCGCCAGGAGACCCAGACCTCTGCCATCCAAACCAGATCGGCGGACGAACTCTACTTTGACGCCCTCGCGGACTCTGCCCGTCAGAGGTACGATCGGTCCATTGAAGACTTCCGCGCCTTCATCGCCCAGCACCCCGGCGACGCCCGGGTTCCGGATGCCAGACTCCGGCTGGCCGACGCCTATGTTGCCCAGCGGCGCCTTGCGGAGGCCGTCCAGGAGTACGAGACCCTGATCAGTGAGTTTCCCGGGAGTCCGCTCCTGCCTGCCGCATTGTTCAAGCTCGGCCAGGCCCGCCTTGACCTGGGTGATCGGTCCGGTTGCCAGGTCCTGCGCGACCTGACCACACGCTATCCCCAAGCCGCTGAGGCGGCGCCGGCCCGCCAGACCCTCTCCGCCCGCTGCCCCTGACGTCCCCAAGACCTTAACCGCCAAGGCGCCCAGGTCGCCAAGATTTCCCACTCAGGGCCAAAAAACGGATCGCTTCTCTCCATGAGCCTGACGGGGCGGCACCTTGGCGGTTCAATGGGAACTCTTTTCCGGAACGGCTGTCTAACCCTCCAAACGATGAATTGAGCGGCCGGAGAGCCGCAGAGGAGGGTGACCGATGCATATGGAGAAGGTTGTCAGGCATGCAATGGCGATGGGCCTGGTCGTGGCCCTCCTGGGCACACATCCGGCTGCGGCGGCGAATGCGGCCCGGGCCTCGGTGACGCAGGAGCAACAGAAAGGGGTCGCCGTCACGATCTACAATGGGAACCTGGGCCTGGTGAAGGACATCCGCGACATTGTCCTGGGGGCCGGCGCTCACGAGATCAAGTTCATGGACGTGGCAGCCCAGATTGATCCCACCTCGGTCCACCTCCGGTCCCTCACGGACCCGGCCGGCGTCCGCATCCTCGAGCAGAACTACGAGTACGACCTCCTGAACCCACAGAAGCTCCTGGACAAGTTCGTCGGCAAGAAGGTGAAGCTCATGGTCGGGGACGGTACCTTGATCGACGCCGTCCTCCTGAGCAACAACAACGGGCCCATCTACCAGATCAACGGCCAGATCCACATCGGCCACTACGGCCGCGTCGTCCTGCCCGACCTGCCCGACAACCTGATCCCCAAGCCCACGCTGGTCTGGCTGCTGCACAACCGCACCGGCCGGCCCCAGCGCGTGGAGGCATCCTATCTGACGGGAGGCATCACCTGGAAGGCCGACTACGTCGTGGTGCTCAATGCCCGGGATAACGGCGGGGACCTGTCCGGTTGGGTGACCATTGACAACAAGAGCGGGGGCACCTATACCGACGCCGCCTTGAAGCTGGTGGCCGGCGACATCCATCGCGCGGCTACACGGCGGGAGCTGCGGGACGCGATGGAGTATGCGGCCAAGGCCGGCGCGGCCGAAGCCCCGCGGCAGTTCCAGCAGGAGGCCTTCTTCGAGTACCACCTGTACTCCCTGGACGGCCGGACCACGATCAAGGACAACCAGACCAAGCAGATCAGCCTGCTCAGCGCAAGCGAGATCCCCATCCGGAAGGAGCTGCGCTACTACGGCGCCAGCCAGTACTACCGGGGCCAGCTCGGGACGCCCCTCTCCAATCAGAAGGTGAGCGTCTTCCTGGAGATCGCCAACAAGGAGCAGCACCGCCTGGGCATCCCCCTGCCCAAGGGGACCGTCCGGGTGTACAAGGCCGCCTCGGACAAGAGCCTCCAGTTCATCGGGGAAGACGTGATTGACCACACCCCCAAGGACGAGAAGGTCAAGATCAAGATGGGCGAGGCCTTCGACGTGGTGGGGGAGCGCACCCAGCGCGACTGGCGCAAGATCGCCCCGGGTCTGTACGAGACCGAGTGGGATGTCCAGATCCGCAACCACAAGAAGGAGGAGGTCGAGGTCAAGATCATCGAGCCGGTCCCGGGCGACTGGGACGTGATCAAGACCAGCCACCCCTTCGAGAAGATCGAGGCCCACACCCTGCAGTACGTGGTCAAGGTCCCCCAGGACGGCAAGGTCACCGTCAACTACCGCGTCCGCATGCGCTGGTAGTCTGCCTCCCGCACACACGAACGGCCCGGGCCGCCCCCGGGCCGTTCCTTTTTCTGGAGTCGGACGAGGAGCGCGGCTGGGTAGATCCAGCGAGCCGAGCGCGACCAGCGACCTCCGGGGTTGGTAGGAGTTGACAACATGACAGCATGATGGAATACTGTTACCTAGCCTTATCCAGGAGGATTCCTATGCGGCGAACCCAGATTCAGCTCGACGAGCGGACCTATGAAACCTTGCGACGACGGGCCTTTGAAAGGGGATGCTCTATCTCGGCCCTGGTCCGTGAAGTCCTGGCCTATTCCCTGGGCACCGGGAAGCCCAAACAGCGGACCTCCATCAAGGATTTCAGCTTCATCGGTGCTGGCCGATCTCGTCAGGGCCGACTCTCACCGGTCTCTGAACGGCACGACGAGGCTCTGGAGGAGGCTGTGCTGAAAAAGCATCGGCGATGATCTTCCTGGACACCTCAGCCATCTACGCTATGGCTGACCGGGAAGACCCTCGACACCAGCAGGCCAAAGAACGCTTTGATGCACTTCTTGGGGCTGGCGAGGGGATCCTTACGCATAACTATGTGCTGGTCGAGGCCATGGCCCTCATCCAGAGTCGACTGGGCCTTGAAGCCGCCATGAAACTGGCCCGAGATTCTCGGGCCTTTGACATCGAATGGGTGAACCAGGCCACCCACGAAGAGGCGGTTCGTAGCCTGGGCAGGCTCGGAAAGCGGCAGGTGAGCCTTGTGGATCAGGTGAGTTTCCTGGTCATGCGCCGGCGGGGTGTCAGGACCGCGCTAGCCTTTGACCCGGATTTTGAAACCGAAGGCTTCCAGCTATTCGCCGGCCACAGATAAGCCATTGTTCCGTTTCCTATGGAAAGGCGCGGTTCTGGCGTGAGGGGAGGCTGTTTCGCGTTGGGACAGGATGAGGCACTCGCGACGGTTTTCCTTACGGCTCTCCGATCCCTGCCGAAAGCCGGCAGGAATCCCATTCTCCTAGAGATCGTGAAAGACCGGTCTCTGCGCCGCGACCTGGTGGATTTCGCAGTCATAGAAGAGAGAAGGAGAGATCCGTCCCCCCTTACGAGACTACCAGGGCAAGGGTAGATCGTTGTCGCTTCGACCCAGGAAGAAATCCTGGACGGCCGTCATCGGTAGCCTGGACAAGTTCGCGGATGACTTCATGCAGGGTGGTCGGAACCAGCCCGATCTCCAGAGAAGAGGCCGGGCCTTCTCCTGAGATTCATGCTGGACACCAACATCTGCATCTATCCCATGAAGCAGCGTCCTCAACCTCTTCTGGATCGGTTTGGCTCCTATTCTGTTGGAGACATAGGCATCTCGGTCATTACGCTGGCCGAGCTCCAGTATACCGTGAGCAAGAGCAGCCAGCCGAAGAGGAATCAGGAGGCCCTAGAGCAATTCATCGCTCCACTGGAGGTGGCGGATTTTGGTCGGCAGGCGACTGTTGCCTATGGTAAGGTGACGGCCACCCTCGAAAAGCGAGGCCGCCCGATTGGCGCAATGGACCTCTTGATCGCCGCGCACGCGCCGAGCTTGGGTGTCCGCCTCGTCACCAACAACGAGAGGGAATTCAGGCATGTGCCGGGCCTTCGCGTGGAGAACTGGGTCTCAAGAGCATAGCAAATGGCGGACGAAGTAGACCGACACGAGACCCTAACGCTCTCGCCGGAATCCTTCGCCCACCAGGCCCCGTTGCTGGTCGCCAGTAGGCTCTATGAGCAGGGGCGGCTTTCCCGCGGACTGGCGGCGAGGCTGGCTAGTCCCCGATCGTCCGTTACGCTCCCGGGCGGGCCCGGCCTCTGGCCGCTGCCCGCTCGACTTTCCTCCGACTGCGCCGGCAGACCCGCGCCGCGCCGCGGCGCCTCGCGGCCCTCGCCTCCACCCTTGCTGCCTGACCGCACGCGAATCCCCTTAGGGCCTTTAGGCCGTTTCTGGTCAAGCACCTTCTGCGAACTGCCAAGAACGTTCTCCGGGAACCTCCTCAAGGGGATCCGCATCCCCTGGACATGCCTGCCGCAATGGCCTTGGGTTGCGTCCCAGCATACGGCTCGGATGCCGTCCGGATGGTCATTGGGTGCTATGGGACGCTGAGGACCCGGTGCAGGAAGGAATGCATTGACGTGATCATCGGAATTTGCTACTAAAGGTCTCACTTGAGCCGCACGGAGCGGGGGCCCGGCCCAGGCAGGAGCGCCGTGGGGCGGCTGTACAGACGAGTGCCGGTGATCGTGGCGCCGGGGGCCTGCGCATGCAGCCCCGGCGCTTCGTGTTTGCCGGCCCGCTCCGCAAGTCACGCTCATAGCCGCCAAGAGCGGCCATGCTCTGCGCCGTAGATTTCGACGGGAGTGAATTGTGTCGGCGTCCCCTATAACAAAGCAAGACAGCAATGACGAGCCCGAGGCCCTGCTGGCCGGCCACCGGTCTCGGCTTCGGGAGCGGTTCCGAAAGGCGGGCCTTGCTGGATTCCATGACTATGAGGTGCTGGAGCTGCTGCTGACCTTCGCGATTCCCCGGCGCGACGTGAAGCCTTCGGCGAAGGATCTGATCAAGAAATTCGGAGGCCTCCGGGGAGTCTTTGATGCCTCGTTGGAAGAATTGCGGACGGTCCCCGGGGTGGGGCCGAACGCCGCAGTGATGATCAGGTTCTTGAAGGAGGCAGCATCGCTCTATCTGAAGGAAAAGATCCGAAACCAGCCATTGCTAACCTCTCCGGAGGCGGTCATCGAATACTGCCGTCATTGCCTCCTGGGCCAGAGGAACGAGCTTTTCCAGGTAATCTACCTGAGCACACGAAACGAGATCATCGAAGTCGAAACGATCGCCGAGGGCACGGTGGATCACACGGCGGTCTATCCACGAAAGATCCTTGAGGGAGCACTCCGGCACAACGCCGTGGCCTTGGTGTTCGTCCATAATCATCCCGGCGGCCCTGCCGAGGCCTCGGCGGGGGATCGGCGACTGACTGAGGCGCTGGTGCAAGCGGCGAAGGCGGTCGGCATCGCGGTCCACGATCACGTGATTGTCGGGCAAGACGGCTGCTTCAGCTTCCGAGAGCAGGGGTGGCTTCCGGGATGAGGTCAGCATGAGCGGTGCCCAGACACTTCACGCGGGAGATCGGGTGCTGGTCCGTGATGCGGCCTGGCGGATCGCGAATCTGCAACCTGTCGGGAATGCCCGCGTCGTCGCACAACTGGAGCCAATCGACGGGAATCGTCGGCGACCGCTCTCCGTTGTCGTGCCACCAGAATGTCTCGTGTCCCTTCCCACAGAGGATCTCTGCTTCGATCTGAACTTCATCTCGCCGATCGGCCCCTGGCGCCGAGCCCACGAGGCGCTGAGGCTCACGGCAGTCTCCGAGGAAGGGCTCTTATCAGGCGCGCGCTTCGGGCGTGTCACCCTGGAGGCCTACCAGGTCGCCCCCGTCCTGCGCGTCCTGGCAAAGCCGCGCCCGCGCCTCCTCATCGCCGACGACGTTGGGCTCGGCAAGACCATCGAGGCGGGGCTCTGCATCCTAGAACTTATGGCACGCCGGCGGGCGGACCGGATCCTTGTGATCGTGCCCCCCGGCCTCCTCGATCAGTGGTAGGATGAGCTGCTTGATAAGTTCGGACTGGAGTTCACCCTCATAGAGAACGCTGCCGGGCTGGCGCGGGTCCAGACCCAGCTTCCCGCGGGGTACAGCCCGTGGGAGATGCTTCCACGAGTCCTCACCTCCCTCGACTACGTGAAGAAGGAGGAGGTCCGCTCCCGGGCCCTTCGGAGACCGTGGGATCTCGTGGTCGTGGACGAGGCCCACGCCCTCGCCGAGTCGGGGACAAAGGAGAACCCGTATCGAACTCGGCGCACCCGTCTGGGATACGATCCCCGCGGTGTCATTCCCGACCTCATTTCGGCAAGCCGCGGCCTGCTGCTGCTCACGGCAACGCCCCACAACGGCTATTCTCACGCCTTCCGGTCGCTCCTGGAGCTTGTCGAGCCGACCGCCGCCACCTTCGTAGGTGGTCCCGAACGCCTCCGAGACCGCGTGGACCGCGCGATGGCCCGCCGCATGAAATCCCAGATCATCCGCCGGGGACCGGAAGGCACCTGGGTTCCCGCTTTCCTCCGTCGCCGGGTTGAACCGATCCGCGTCGAGGTGACCGAAAAGGAGCGCACACTTTTCACGAAGGTCTCGGCGTACTGTTCCCGAACGGCCAAGGACGCTGCGGGCACCGAGGATGCCGACCTGGTCTCCTTTGCCATGCAGATCATCACGAAGCGGATGCTCTCCAGCCGGCGGGCCCTGACACGAACCTTGGAGAACCGCCTCCAGGCCCTTCGGAACGAAGCGGCCCGCGAGGCCCCGCCCGAGCGCGTGGAGATCCGGGAACTGCAAGCGGGCCTGCCGCTCTCTGAGCAGGCGGCAGAACGGATCGCCCAGCGGATCGTCCGCTCCGCGATCCCGACCGACGAGCGGCGAAGGAAGGCGGAAGTCCGGAAATTGAACGAGATCCGCCGGTTCGTGCAGGGCCTCCCCGCCACCGACCCCAAGGTCGCCGCCCTCCTCGCGTACCTGCAGGGGGTATGGGCCGATGATCCAGCTGAGAAGGTCATCGTCTTCACGGAGTACGTGGACACTCTGGAAGCGATTCGGGAGGCGCTGAACAGCACGCCCGGCCTGGCCGGCCGGTACACGGAGTTACGCGGCGGATGGACGCGGGCACGCCGCCGCGGCGCTCAGGACCGGTTCGAGTCGCCGGAGATCGGGATTCTCCTCGCGACCGACGCGGCGAGCGAGGGCCTGAACCTGCAACGTACCTGCCGGCGGATCATCCATTTCGAACTGCCGTGGAACCCCAACCGGCTCGAACAGCGCAACGGGCGTGTGGATCGCTACGGCCAGACGCGGCAGCCTGAGATCCGGTACCTCTTCTTCCCTGACTCACCTGAAGACTACGTCCTCGATAAGCTGGTGCGAAAGATCGAGGAGATGCAGGGCGACCGTGTCTCTACACCCGACATCCTCGGCGTGCTTAGCGGCGCAGAGGCCATGGAGCGCGGCCTGATCGAGCTGGACGCAGAATCGGCGGACCGGCAGGCGTCGGCAGACAGCTTGGTGCGCCTCTTCGAGGATCGCACGGCGGAGTTCATCCGCAACGTCCGGCCGCTGATCCTCTCCGGTCGGGATGTCTCGGCAGAGATCGAGTTGGCCGAGGGGTCCCTTCGCACGGCGGAGCCACTCCTGGCAGATGACGTCGGGCTGGAGCAATTTCTCTCCGAGGCTCTGGGCCGCAACGGGTTCATCCCGACGGAGACGGAGGGGATCTTCCGAGTCGTAGTGCCCCGGTCATTTCTTGCGGCGGGGGTGGCACCCGTGTACCCCCGGGCCACCTGCCGCCGATCGATTGCCGTCTGGACCCCACCTTCCGAGGTGGAGTTCCTGACTCCCCTCCATCCCCTCGTTCGCGCCATCGCGGATGATGCGCGCCGTCGCTTCCTCCATGTCTATCCGGATGACCAGGGCCTGCCGCCCAGGCGGCTTGCCGCCCGGCGAATTCCCTCCGGCGATCCCCCGGCGATTCTCTTTACCTTCTTCGGAGCGATCGAGGGCCGGAGCGGCCTCATTCAGGAGTGGGTGCTTCCGGTCCGGATCGCCAGGGATGGCACAATCCTGCCGTCGGAGGAGCAGGACCTTCGCCTTCTGGGGGACACCGCGCAGCCCGGGGAAGTGCCGCGGCAGCTACTGGTGGATCTGTTTGCCGATCGCTTTGACCCGCTCTACACCCAGGCCAGAGCTGAGGCGGAAAAGCGACTTACCCAGCGTGCCCAAGAGATCCGAAAACGGCGAGGCGAGGAGGCCCGTCTGCTCCGCGAGGACATGCAACGGTACGCGGAGGATCGCCAGGAGCTGGATGAGCAAGAACGGGTGGCGACCGGACGCGTGGACAGGACCACCGGGCAGCAGTTCCTCTGGGCCGCCCAACCACGGGCTACCGGCTTCGATGCCAGGCGAGCGGCGATAGATACGTTCGTCAAACGGCGGCAGGAAGAGATCGCGGAGTTCGAGGCCGTCAGGGATCCCTCTTTGCCGCAACCGTTGGGCGCACTGTTTCTGGTGCCAGAGGGCATGGAGTCGGGTACGTGATCTTCCGCCACCTCCGGAATGTCCGGGGATTCTTCTCGGATTACTACCTCGGGACTGTCTTCGGCCGAGGGTCGGGCCGCGGCCGACGCCGACAGCTCGCGGATCGGGAGACCGACCGCGCCTTCGAGCGGTTCCGCCGTATCCACGAGCGGGCCGAGGGGCGATGCACCACCCTGTCGGAGGTGCGGGAGCGCCTGGGACGACCCCTCTTTCGCGACATCCTTGGCTACCATCTGGGAAGCGCCCAGGACGGGATCCACGCCCTCTACGCCGACGCTGCGGCAGAGGCGGATGGCGCACGACCCCTCGTGCTGGCCTATATCGGAGGCTGGGACGAGGACCCGGATTCCCAGCACGGCAAGGGCCGGAAACCGGGCACGACCGTTCTGGGGGACGTCGTGGCCAAGGCCGACGTCCGCTACGGCCTCCTCGTCACGGGATCACGGATTCGCCTGATCAGGCGTCCGGGCGACGGGCCGAAGGGGTCTTGCCTCGAACTCGATGTTCCCGGATGCCTCGAAGACGGCGACGGGGAATCCTTCTCCGCCGCCTACCGCATCTTCCAGGCGGCACGGTTCACCCCTCAGCCGACCGGCGTCCTGCCGATTGACGAGGACGAGCGGGAGAGCCGCGAGCATGCGACCAAGGTCTCTGAGGATTTGAAGCGGGCGGTCTTCCAGGCTGCCGGGTCTCTTGTCCAGGGGCTCCTGGATGACTGGGTCCACCGGGCACCGCCCGGAGAGACGCGAAATCCCTCGGATCTCACCGAGGACGGGCTCCGCACGTTCCGCGACGCCGCCCTCACCACGCTCTACCGCCTCCTCTTCATCCTGTATGCCGAGGCTCGGGACGAGCGGCTCCATCGTCACGCCCTTTACCACGAGTCGTATGCGCTGGAGCGGTCGGTTGAAGAGGCGCTCCTGGCCGGTCTCGAGGGACTGTCGCCCAACCGGTTCGGGTACTGGTCGCGCCTCCTTGCGCTCTTCCGCATCTATGACCAGGGGCTTCCCGCCATTACCCCGTGGGAGCACATCCCGCCCCGCGGCGGCGATTTCTTCAGCGCCGAGACGCCGGCCGGAAGGCTCCTGGAGGCGGCGCGTCTGGATGACCGGACCGTCGGCCGGCTCGTCCTCGACCTCACGAGCACCGCGCCGCGTCAGGGCGTCGGACGGGAGCGCGTGTCCTTCCGCGAGCTGGACATCGAGCAGCTTGGGGCTGTGTACGAGGGCCTCCTGGAGTTCGAGCCGCGCGTGGCGACAGAGACGACAATCGAGGTGAGAGTCCAGGGAAGGCCGTACGCCCTCGTGCCCGCCGACCTCGTCCGGCTCTGCCAGGAGAAAAACCTTACGCTGACTGGGGATGCCGCCCTAGTGGCAGGCACATCGGCCGAGGCCCTCCATCCCGACCTGACCCCGGACGAAGAAGACGAGGGCGAAGACGAGCCGGAAGAGACCGAGGAGGTCGAGGAGGAGTTGGGCGAGGATGAGGGGGAAGAGGAAAGCATCCGGCGAGGGGGGACCGCACGCCTGGTTCGACGCCTCCACTCGGGGCGATTCTACTTCGCTCCAGGGTCGGCCCGGAAGGGATCCGGCTCGTTCTATACGCCAAAGCCCCTGGTGGATGATCTCGTGCGGTATGCCCTAGGCCCCTTGGTGTGGGGAAAGACGGCGAAAGAAATCGAGGCCCTCCGGATCCTGGACCTTGCGACCGGGAGCGCCCACTTCCTCGTTGGGGCGATGCGGTTCCTCGGGCAGGCGCTGCATGCTGCCTACTGCAAGGAATTCGGCAGCCAGGGCCCGCCCGAGTTTCATGGGCGGTGGGACACCGAACATGCAGCGCCGGACGAGGAGGCTCGGGCGGCCAATTCTGAGGCTCGCGCGTGGTGCAAGCGGCGCATCGCCGAACGGTGCCTCTTCGGCGTGGACCTCAACCCGACAGCCGTAAACCTGGCCCGCGTCTCGCTGTGGATCGAGTCCCTGGCCGGGGACCGGCCCCTAACGTACTTTGAACACCACATCCGTTGCGGCAACTCGCTCCTCGGGACCTGGCTGGATCGGCTGGGGCAGCCACCGCTTCCCGGCATGGGACCATCGGTTGACGCTCGACAGCTTGGCCTGTTCGTCGAGCCGGTGAAGCAGGCTATCCGGGACGCCGTGGGCCGCCGCCTGCTGATTGATCGCGGGGCCGAGCAGGCCGATGTGCCGCCTGAGTCCATTGACGAGCTGCGGTACAAAGACGACCGGCGCCGCGAGGCCGAAGAGATGTTGGCCGCGGCCCGGTTCCTGTTTGATGTAAGGTCGGCCTCGGCCTTCGACCTGCGTGAAGCATGGGAAGAATTCTCCACGCTCCTGATGATGGCCTCGGATTGCGCCAGGATGGAGACCTACGCGCGCTCGCGCCCGTGGTGGGACCGGTTCGAGGTGATCCGAAAGCGAGAGCGGTTCTTTCACTGGGAACTGGAGTTCCCCGAGGTCTTCTTCGGCGAGACACCTGGCTTTGACGGAGTGCTGGGAAATCCTCCCTGGGACAAAGTTCTCCCCACGAAGCACGAGTTCTACGTCCGCTACGATGTCCTCATCCGTGCGTTCAAAGGGAATGATCTGGATCGGCGGATCCGCGAGCTTCACGACGCCCGCCCGGAGCTTCAGGACGAATTTGAACGGTACCAGCGCCGGACGATCGCCGTGGCGCATCTCCTCCGGAGGAGTGGGGACTTTCCCCTCTCTGAGGCCTACTCACAGCATGCTCACGAAGATGTTTCGAAGTATTTCGTGGACCGAGTGATCCGCGTCGTCCGTCAAGGTGGCGAGGCCGGTCTTGTCGTCCCGTCCGTGGTCTACAACGGCGACGGCTGCGTGGGCATCCGGCGTTTTCTCCTTGCCGAGAGTGGCATTCAACGGTTCTACGGATTCGAGAACCGCCGAAAAATCTTCCCGATTCACTCAGGGTATAAGTTCGTCAGCTTGGTCTTCACGAAAGGGGGCCAGGCGGACGGATTCGACGCCGCCTTTATGCGACACGATATGAGCGAGCTTGAAGACAAGAGGCCGAACCCCTGGACGGTGCGGATCACCCGCAAGGAAATCGAGGGCCTTTCGCCGGAGACCTGGGCATTCCTGGAGTACAGAAGCCCGCGCGATCAGGAGATTGTCCGCAAGATGTACGAAGGCCGCCCAACCCTGGGCGGTGACGGCCCCGGCTCCTGGGGACTGACATTCTATACCGACCTTGCCCATGAACACATATACAACTCAGCCCGCGATAAAGACCTCTTCACCGATCCTATGACGGGGCGCCTGTACGGCCCCCAGCTCATTCTGGGGATTGAGGTGCCGGACCCGGGGGAAGCCATTGAGCGAATGCGCGAAAAGGGCTTCCGGCCGGTGTTCGAGGGGAAGCATGTGGACCAGTTCCTTGTCGGTATCAAGCCCATCCGCTGGTGGCTCTCTGTCGAGGCTGCTGAGCGGAAGTACGGGAAGCTCCCTCGCGCCGAAGCAACCTTGGTTTTCCGCGAGACCGCCAGCAACACGAACGAACGCACCTGCATCGCCGCAGTCCTGCCGCCGTATTCCGCCGCCAGCCACAAACTCTCGGGTGTGCTGCCCGAACACGTCCGGCCAGAAGCAGCCGCCGCAGTGTTCAACTCGTTCTGCTTCGACTACGCCCTTCGCCTCCGGACCGCCGGCACGAGCGTGAGCTTCACCTACATGCGCCCGATGCCCGTCCCGCCCGCCGATGTCGTCAACCGGCTTCCGATCGTGCCGACACATCTCGCCTGGAAACCGGGTGTCCACCACATCTCCGAGTTGCGTGATCTGTGGCCCACCCTTTGGGAGGTCAACCGGGCGGTGGCCGAGGCCTACGGCCTCGGCCCCGACGACTTCGCGCATGTCCTGAGCACTTTCCCAGTTTTCGCCCGCAAACGCTCTGAGTTCTTTGCCTACCTCCGCGAGCGCCTGGACGAGTGGAGGAGGACAGGTCTGTGATGCTCGCTGGTACGGTGATGTCCGAGCGTATCAGCCCGGCTTAGTGGTGGGGCGAGGGGCTGAGATGGCTTGGGATGATGGCCTTGAGGGGGCCGCGCGGACTATCGCCGCGATCGAGGTATCTCCCTTGCGTGTGATCACTGGACCCGGCACCGGGAAGACGTATGCTCTCGTCCGGAGAGCTGGACGTCTTCTGGAAGAGGGTGTCGCCCCCCGGCGAATCCTGGTCGTAACATTCACAAGAACGGCCGCTGCGGATCTCGTAAAGCAGTTGGGGGAGTTGCAGATCGATGGGGCAGGACAGGTACGCGCGGGGACTCTCCACTCCCTATGTTTTTCGATCCTTAATCGGGCAGAAGTGTTCGCGCTCACCGGAAGGCAGCCCCGGCCACTGCTTCCGTTTGAACGGCGATTCCTTCTTGAAGATCTAAGGGAGGAGGGTTTAGGCACGCTTCATGAGCGGGAACGCCGGCTGAGGGCATTTGAGGCTGCGTGGGCTCGACTTCAGTCGGAGCAGCCAGGCTGGCCGCAGGATGAGACGGACCGCCGGTTCCACGCCGCTCTGCTGCGGTGGCTGCGGTTTCACGAGGCTATTCTGATCGGCGAGTTGATTCCGGAGACCCTACGATACCTTAGGAATAATCCCGCGTGCCCCGAGAAGGCCATGTTCGATCATGTTCTGGTCGACGAATACCAAGACCTTAACAAGGCAGAGCAAGAACTGATCGATCTCCTGTCAGAGAATGGCCATCTGGCAATCATAGGGGATCCTAATCAGTCGATCTACTCCTTCAAGTACGCTCATCCGGATGGCATCTCGCTCTTCCATGCTACACATTCTGGCACCCACGATGAGAACCTTATCGAATGCCGCCGATGTCCGCAGCTCGTGGTGCGCCTCGCCAACGAGCTGATCCGGAACAACCACGGCGTAGTGGTCCAGCCGCTGCAAGCTCGACCTGGTGCCCACCATGGTGAGGTTCATGTAGTTCAGTGGGACGATCCCGCGCAGGAGGCCGAAGGATTGGCTAGGCTCGTGCGGGTGCGCATTTGCGCGGGAATCGTGGCTCCCGGGAGGATACTGGTTCTTTGTCCAAGGCGGCTGATCGGTTATGCCATCCGGAACGCTCTACAAGAACAAATGGTTTCAGCCCACAGCTTTTTCCACGAAGAGGCGCTTGAGGGAGACCCAAAGAATCTCGACCAATGCCAGGCGCAGGTTGCATTCACGCTGCTGACACTGCTCGCGAACGCCGAGGATCGTGTTGCGCTGCGGTGCTGGCTGGGATTTGGAAGCCCTTCGCTCCGGAGAGTTGCGTATGAACGCCTGAGACAATACTGCGAGAATAATGCGACGACACCGCGAGCCGCACTCGAGTTGTTGGCCAGTGGGGACGTCGGCCTGCCCTATACCGGTGAGCTAGTCGAAAGGTATCGTCTTCTAGCCCAATCTCTGCATTCACTGGAGGCACTTCAGGGCCAGGCCCTTGCGGATGCCCTCTTTCCACCTGACCAGGATTGGGCGGAATCCCTCCGCATGTTGGCAGGGAGAATCGGGGATGACTTCGGGGCAGCGGAACTTAGGGAGGCGTTGCGAATCGGGATAACACAGCCGGAGCTGCCCACCGACGTGGACTACGTACGCGTGATGAGTCTCCACAAATCAAAAGGCCTTTCGGCAGACACTGTTATTGTGGCGGGATGCAATGAAGGGATGATCCCGTATATCGACCCTGACGTTGGGCCAGAGGAGCGCGAACAGATGCTCCAAGAGCAGCGGAGACTCTTCTACGTGGCGATCACACGCCCAACTGCAACGCTGGTGCTCTCAAGCGTTGCTGGGATACCAAGGGAGCAGGCGTATTCCATGCGAGTACCAGTCCGGGGTCGCGACGCACACTACGCTCGAGCGATTACGAGCCGTTTTCTCGCGGAAATGGGACCGGATCTCCCGCCAGTTCTCATGGGACACGTCTGGCTCGGAGAGGTGGGGGCGTGACAAGCGGAGATCGATCTCTGATAGAGTCTCGGCTTTCGCCATCGGGGTGCCGGTGGTTGGGTCGCTCTCGGCTGACCCGTGTCCTAGCCCCCCCGGCAAACGCCTGGCCTTCTTCGCCCACCTCCACCAGCGGCTCCAGCACCGGAAGGAAGGCCCGTAGAGGCCCTTCAGGCTGCCAAAACCAACCGGGACGAGGCGAACCGGGAAGCCTGGGGAGGAACCATTGGCGGGAAGCGAATGCATCCGGCGCAATAGAATGCATATTGACGCATTCCATGAATGTGGTATTATAACTGCCAATGAATGCGCTTTCAGAAATCCGAAGCTTGCTTCGGAGACTAGACGGCGAACCAGCGGATGCCATTGAGTCCGAGACGCTGGAGTGCAAGCCCTGGGAGCCGCATCCCGGGGCCTTCCAGTCTCAGCTCCGTGAGGTCCGCGAAGCCGTGGTTTGCCTGGCCAACGCCCGCGGGGGCACGATCATTCTAGGAGTGGCGGACGGGAAGCGGACCCGGCGCGAGGCCATCCAGGGCGTGGGCCCGCTGGATGCCAATGACCTGAGGCGTCGGATCTACGATGGCACCGAGCCCCGCATCCTGGTGGATATAGAGGAGCTGATCGAACCGGAGGGGCGCCTTCTGTTGATTCGCGTGCCCCGGGGCATGCCACCCCATACGACAACCGATGGGGTTGGAAAGATCCGCGTCGGGAAGGAGTGTAAGCCGCTCACGGGGTCTGACCTGTCTCGACTTCTTTTTGCGGGGGGACAGCGGGATCTGACGGCCGAGACGCTTCCGGGAGCCACACTTGCGGATCTGGATCCCGACCAGATCAAGCTCCTCCAGCGGACAATCGAGACGGAAGGAGGCAGTGAGGGCCTCGTCGGGCTTTCCCCCGAGGAACTCCTCCGGAATCTGGAGCTGGTCCGGGACGGCGAGGTGACGCTGGCGGCGGTCCTTCTTCTGGGACGCTCACCTGCGCTGGCCCGATGGGCTCCACAGCACGAGGTCGTCTTCCTACGCTTCAAGACTCAGACCCGGTACGACGTCCAGCGCAACCTCAAGGGGCCTCTTCTGGCTGTCCTGGATGCGCTCCGGCGGATCCTTGATGCGCACCTGCGTCTTGCAAGTCTGGAGGCCGGGGGATTCGGTCAGCTCTCCATTCCAGACCTGACCTGGTGGGCGGCCCGAGAGGCGGTACTCAACGCGCTGGTGCACCGGGATTACTTTCTGCGCCAATCGGTCCATATCGAACTCCATCGGGATCGGTTGGAGGTGTCAAGTCCTGGCGGGTTCATCGGAGGCGTTACCCCTCAGAACGTCCTGCGGCATCCCCCGGTTCGGCGAAACCCATTGCTTGCTTCTGTCCTTCAGGCTGTGGGGCTGGTGAATCGCGCTGGCCTGGGTGTGGACCGGATCTGGGAGGAACTCTTGCGCCTTGGCAAGGGTATGCCCAGATACGACGCGGACGAGAGCCTGGTGCGCCTTACCCTTCCAACGAGAGCCCACCCGGCCTTCGCCCGATTCGTGGCCGAGGAAACCAGGGAAGGTCGGAAACTCGATTTGGACGATCTCATCCTGCTCAGGGCCCTGACGGATCGAGGAATCTTGGACCGCTGGTCGGCGGCCGACCGCCTCCAGCTTCCGGAAGAGGAGTCCGCGGCGAGGCTGGTCTCTCTTCGGGAACGGGGGTATGTGACCGCCCATGGCAGGGGGCGCGGGACGGCGTATCGGCTGTCCCGGCACTTTTCCGATCTCCTTCGGGGTCCCGGAGAGACGGACCGGGACCTGCCGCTGGAGGACGAGGCGGTCCGCCTGCGCATTCAGGCGATTCTGGCGGAGAGGGGCCGCTTGACCAACGCCGAAGCGCGCCGGATTTCGGGCTACTCGCGAAACGAGGTGTTGCGGTTGCTGCGGTCTCTGAGCGAAGAGGGCCTCGTTGTCCTACATGGCCGAGGTCGGGCTGCCCATTACACGCCGGGTCCGAAGCTTGCCCCGGCTGGGAAGGCGGGGCGACGTGGGCAGAAATGAATTCCTGGAAATGCGTAGAATGCATCACCGGTGCATTTCCGTTGGCCTGGGCCAAAAGAATGCACCACCCGGTGCATTCCCGGTGGCCGGGATGCCCCTGGGAGCGATCCACCTTGGGGAATCGAGGGTTGTGAGGTGAAGCCGAATATCCCCCAGGCTGTCCGCCACCTGATCGAGGAATACCGCCGGTTCCTGCGGACCTCGTACCGGTTCCTCGATCCTCACCTGCGCCGGCAGTTCGAGGAGCACCTGGCGCAGGCCGACGTCGTGGTGCGTGGGCCATACGTCACGCTGACCCGGGACTTCGAACCAGGAAGGACGCTACGAGATCTTGTCCAGGCGGGGGAGGTTGATCGAGAACTCCTGAAGGCCCGCTGGCCTTTTGGAGAGGATCGCCTCTACCGGCACCAGGAGCGCGGGCTTGAGGCTGGCAGAGCGGGCAGGTCCTTCGTCGTAACGACGGGGACAGGGTCGGGGAAAACAGAAGCGTTCCTCCTTCCAGTGCTTGACGGTATTCTCCGCCGAAAGCGGGAAGGCGTGACGGGCGTACAGGCGGTCTTCCTGTATCCCATGAACGCCCTGGCCAACGACCAGATAGAGCGTCTGCGGCGGCTGCTGCGTGGGACCGGGCTCAAGATCTCTTTTGCCCTTTACACAGGCGATAGCGACACGGCCACCCTGAACCTCCGGGAGGATCCTGCCGAGACCGAACGACTTACCCGTGCGGCGATCCGGCGGAACCCGCCGGATATCCTCCTGACGAACTACAAGCAGCTCGAGTTCCTCCTGATCCGGGTCGAAGATCGGATGCTGTTCACGCCGGCGCTCAAATACCTGGTCCTCGACGAAATCCATGCCTACCGGGGCGCCCTTGCCACCGAGATTGCCTGTTTGATCCGGCGGCTGAAGGCCCATGCGGGGGTCCAGTCCGGCCAACTCGTTGGGATCGGAACCTCAGCGACGGTCGCCTCGGGCGATGGAGGGTTCCAAACCCTCGCGGAGTTCGCCACGGTGCTTTTTGGAGAGGAGTTCCGCGCCGAAGACATCATCGGAGAATCCATGGCGCCGGTCGCTGCCGGCCCAAAAGCCTGGACCCCTGCGGTGCCCACTCTGAACGATGGCGATCTCTTGGGCCTCGATCCCGAGGATGAGCAGGGCGTCATCTCACTGGCCGAGCGGCTCACCAGCCGGCAGTGCCCAGTGCAGGGGCACGTCGCGGAACGGGTGGCGGCCCTCCTGGCAGGGAACACTGTGGTTGAAATTCTGGAGGACACCTTTTCCGAGCCGGCCTCAATCTCCGATGCGGTCCGGGCTCTACAGGGACGGATTGAGGACCGAGCGACCCAGCCCGAAGAGGCAGTGCGCCGCGAGGTTGAGGCCTACCTTCTTGTGGGAAGCGTCGGGGATGAAGAACACCCGCCCCGACTCCGGCCAAAGCTCCACACGTTCTTCCATGGGGTCTACGATGTTGCCCTCTGCTTGAACCCGGATTGCCGGGCCCTCGTCCCGCAGGGGGGGATGGAGTGTTCGAGATGCGGCTCCGCAGCCCGGCCGGCGGCGCTCTGCCGCACCTGTGGCCAGGACTTCGTCAAGGTACGCTTCGAACGCGAAAGCGACGACCTGCCCGTGGGGACCGGCGATTTCTACAGCGACGAACGTACCGCCTTCCTGACCCATAAGGTGCACGAGCTTCCCGGAGCTCTTAGCGCGGAAGGAGACCAGCCGGAAGAAGAGAACCAGGCTACGGAACAGATCGGGGGGGGCCGGCGGGAGGAGGCCGAAGCGCGCCTGGAGAGCACGGGGCTCTGTCACAGCTGCGGCAGGATCCTTCCCGAGGGCCGGACTTGCCCGGCGTGCAACCGAATTACAACGCGGGTCCTTATTCATCGCGGCAGGCTCCACACCTGCCCAGCATGCGGCGACATTTACACGCGGGGGGACATCGTAACCCCTCTGCGCACCGGCACGGCCTCGACGGTCTCGGTCCTGGCGACGCACCACCTGGATCACCTGGAGGGGGAAGATCGGAAGCTTCTCGTCTTTGCCGACAACCGGCAGGATGTCGCCCACCAGGCGGGATACACCGCCGACAAGCACCGCTCTTTCGCCCTCCGGCACCTTGTCGCCCACGACGTTAAGAAGGCTGGGGAGCGTGGCGTTTACATCCAGGAGTTACCGGAGCGGCTGTTCGATCACTACCGGGAGCTGGGTATCGTGTCCCGCCGCCCGGCAAGGCCCGAGCGGGAACGGTGGCTCGACGCTTTGACCTACGAGGCGGCCAACGAGTTCACGCGGTACAGCGGCCAGCGTGCGTCTCTGGAGAACCTGGGGCTGGTGGCGATCGAGTATGAGTTCTTGGAGGAACTTGAGCGCGAAAAGGCGTTCGGTGAGGCGGCCCGGCAGGCCGGCCTGGACGTCCCCACTGCCCTTACGCTCGTGAGAGCCCTCCTGGACACCATGCGCAAGAACCGAGCGGTCGCCTGGGACTTCTTCCAGGAATACATTGACCCCAACCGGAAGCGGCGATATCGAGAGCTGGAGGCGGAGCCTTATAGTGTGCGCTTTCCCGACCGAGATCGGACGCCAAAGGCATTCGCCCTCGACCGACCGGACCACATCCGGCAGTCAAAACGGCTGATGGGCTTCTACCAGGAGAACCCACGGGCCGGGCAGTTGACCGCGATCCAGAAGGTGGCTGCGCGTCTGATTGGGGACCGCGAGCGGTCCGAGAAATTCCTCCGCGCCGCGGTCCCTCTCCTGCACCGGCTTGACGTGCTCGTGGCCGTGCCCAACTTCCCAATCCCGAAGGCCGAACGGGTATCCGGCCTTCGGCCGTTACAGATTAATCCCAATGTCATCCGGCTGGTCGAACCTCGCGAGAGATTCCGGTGCAACGCCTGTCAGACGTGGCGACCCTATGCCTTCCCCACCTGCCCGACGCCCAGGTGCGCCCAGGGCAGCTTACAGGCGGCCTCCTTGGATGAAGACAATTACTACGTGCGGCTCTATCTCGACCGCCCGCCGAGGCGACTGGCCGTGGCCGAGCACAGCGCGCAGATCCCGGGGGAAGAGCGTGCGAAGCGGGAGACGGCCTTCAAGGACGGTCGTCTGGACGTCCTCGTCTGCACCCCCACCCTGGAGCTTGGGGTGGACATCGGTCCCCTGCTCGCCGTGACGCTTCGGAACGCCCCGCCCACACCGGCCAACTATGCCCAGCGAGTGGGACGCGCGGGAAGGCGCCTCCGGATAGGCTTTGTCTCGACGTTCTGTGCCGGGGGGGCCCATGATCGAAACGCGTTCGAGGATCCCACCTGGCTCGTCGCCGGCCGTTTTGAGCCACCCCGCGTGCGACTGGACAACCCGCGCATCGTCCACCGGCACCTGCGATCGTATCTCCTCGAGTGCGTCGCCAGCCAGCTCCCGAGCCGGATGGGAGATCTGCTTGACGACCTGCGAACGCCCACCCGCTGGCAACGGGAGCGTCTGGACCCGATGTTTGAGGAGGTCAAAGGCAAGCGGCAGCATCTTGTGGGACAGCTTGCCTCGCTCTTCGGGCAGGATAGGGAGGCGGGACGAACTGACCGCTACGGCCACTACGAGGCGGATAGGATCGTCCAGGACTTCCAGACCGACCTGACCGCTGTCCTGGAGAGGTGGTGGCAGCGGGTGGCGCAGCTTGAGCGCGAGTTCCGGGAGTATTCCACCGTGGGGTCCCCCCGCCAGGACGATAAGAAGGCCGCTGCCCGAAAGCGTGCGTATTACGAGATCACCCAGGATGCGGAAAGGGCCTACACGCTGAACTATCTATCCACGCAGGGTCTTCTCCCCGCCTACCAGTTCCCGGTGGATACCTTTAGCCTCGACCCCGGGGTGGCGGACACGCCGACCCTCTACCGACCATCCGCCATTGCCATCGAAGAGTTTGCGCCTGGCAATTTTGTTTATGCCAACGGGCACAAGTTGCGTTCGATCCGCGTCCTGTTTGTGGGAGGGCCGGGCACGAGCGGTGGAAGGGTCGGCCGGTCGGACGCCGAAACGTCCGGGCGGCTCCAGTCCTTCTATTTCTGCGACCGCTGCGACGAGGTGGTGGAGGAAACCCGGAACGCCTGCCCACGATGCGGCGCGAATCTCCCGCCTGCTGTGGATGCAGTTTTCGTTGACGCATTCGAGGCCGAGGAATCATTGCGCATTGGCTCCGACGAGGAGTCCCGCCAGCGTCAGTACCATGTCCGCCGCGAGAGTCTCCTGTCGCAGGACAGGGGGAGTTGCCGGCTTTACCCATACCCCTTGGCGCCCGTGGAGTACTGGAAGCTGGCCGAGATTCTCGTGACCAACTGGGGCCGAGCCGACTCCAAGACGGGCGAAGCGTTCCGGTTCTGGCTCTGCCCGGATTGCGGTCGGCACCAGCCGTATGACCCGGCAAACCCGGCCCACAGCGGGCCGATCCGAAGCTGGGGCGAGAACCATGCACGGTATTGCGCTGGAGAGCCTGCATCCCTCATCCTGGCGTACCGCTTTCAGACGGACTGCCTCGTCCTCACCGTTCCTACCCGAGAGGATGCGACCCGAATCGGCCGCTGGTCCTTCTCGCCGACCCTCGTCACCGTGGCGGAAGCGCTCCTCGCGGGAGCGGGAACGCTCCTGGAGCTTGAGCCATACGAACTACACGCATTCGTCCGCCCAGCCCCCGAGGGCGGTGTCGAAGAGCAGATTGTCTTTTACGAGACGGTCCCCGGAGGTGCCGGCTACGTCGAAGAGATGGCAAGGCGCCTGCCGGAGGTGGCCGCCGCTGCCTTGAGGCGGCTCTATGGCCACCGCTGTTCCAAGGCCTGCTACCTCTGTCTTAAACACTACCGCAATCAGCGGTGGCATCCATTCTTCGACAAGGACAGGGTGAGGGATTTGATCCTGACTCTCTCGAAGCAGGAGCCCGTCGTGCCCGCTGAAGCGACAGTCGGGGCGGGCGTCCAACTGCTCGGAAGGATGCTTGCAGAGCGCCGCGAGGAGGCGGGGAGGGATCGTGTTCGGGATCCGCAGACGGGACGGTATCGGAAGGGCGCCATCGAGGAGCCCCTGAAGGAAGCGTTGGAACGCATCCAGGATCTGCCGCAAGGAAAGCGGGACCTAGAGATCTACGATGGCGACCGGCTTGTCACGGTGCCGGACTTCGCCTGGGAGGGCGTCAAGCTTGCCGTCTACTGTGACGGTTTCGTGGTTCATGGCAACCGGGAGACACTGGAGCTGGACGCCAGCAAGCGCAACTGGCTGCAGTCTCGCGGCTGGGTGGTCCTCACTTACTGGGGACGAACCGTCCTGAAGGATCCCGATGCGTGTGCGCGCCAAATCGCTGAGGTTTACTTCGCGCGAACCTGTGAGGTTGATTGATTCATCCCTGGGGGGATTGCCCGATTCTGTTCGGCGAAGGCGGATAGGCCAGCGTGTGCGCTCCATACCTGTTGACCACCAGTGGGCTCGCAGCCAGACAAGGTTGTCGGCGTCAGGATTGGGGCTTACACCGCCGAGGATTGTCCACGGCTTTGAGGCGGGCACCCTGGCGCACAAGGCCAGCGGCTTCATTCTCGCCCACAATCGCCCCAGCGGTGACCCCACCCCCTCGGCCCACGACCGCGAATTGACCCAGGCGGTGAAGGCGGCCGCCGCGACTGTCGGCATCAGGTTCCTGGATCACCTGATCATCGGCGACGCCGCCCCCTTCAGCTTCAAGGCCAACGGCCTGCTCTGAACGCAAACATCTCACCGCCAAAACGCCAAGAACACCATGTAAAGGCAATCAGGCAACTCGGCAACTTGGCAGCCAGGTGTTCCCAGTTGCCGGGTCGTCGGGTCGCCAGGTATTCTTGGTGCCCCTGTCCCGCCCTTGGCGGGATCGGTGGTTGAACCGCAATGTCCGGACTGATATCTACTTGAAAATGCACCAGGGACTGGTGGAATGTCCACCACTCCTTTGACGGTTTTTTTGTATTCTGAGGGGAATGCGATAGCTCAGAAACCGAAGAAGACTTGATCTCGGGATGCGTATGGGATACAATTGGGATGCGTTCACCAGGGTTGACCGACGATGGGGAGGCTTCTATGGCTGCACAGATTTCACTTCGGCTACCGGAGCCACTTCTCAAGCGTCTAAACCAAGAGGCACGCAGGCGGCGGCTTCGGCGGTCGGACCTGGTTCGCCAGGCATTGGAGGCGTTCCTGGACGGAGGGAGGATATTAGGTACCGACCGGCCCTATGATCGGGTCCGGGACCTGGTGGGAAGGCTCTCCGGCGGACCTCCGGACCTCGGCGAGCGCCATAGGGAATACTTGCTGGATCTGATTCGTGATCGGCGGTAGCGTGCTTCTGGACACTGGGCCGTTGGTCGCGATTCTCCACCGCGAGGACCGACACCACCAGCGGTGCCTTGAGGTGTTCGAGGCGTTCCGGGGTCTTCTCCTCAGCACAGAAGCGGTCTTGACGGAGGCAATGCACCTACTTGGACGGGTGCCTGGCGGCCAACAGGATTGCCTAGAATTCTTCATCCGGGGCGGTGCTACTCTCGTTCCGGCGACCCTGGGGAGTCTCAGGCGCTGTCAGAGCCTAATGATGCAGTATGCGGACGCACCCATGGACTTTGCTGACGGGACTCTCGTTGCCCTTGCCGAAGAGACGGGCATCCGGGAGATCTTCACCCTTGATCGGCGGGGATTCGAGACCTATCGGATAGGGAAAAGAACAACCTTCCACCTTTTTCCAGAGTAAGGCGGAACATCACGCCTTCGATAATCCTTCGGCCCCCGCTGGCTTTGCGCCGTGGCGCGTCGCGAGGATGGAACGGGATATCTGATTACCGCTTATCCAACCGATGCCGTCAAAGCAGGAGAAAGGATATGGACAAGATCAGGGTAATCCATGATGTCGTCGGCCGGACCTTGACGGTCTGGCTGGACGAACCAGGGAAGGAGCACGTTTGCGAAGAGACCACGGATGAGGTAGTCCTCATGAAAGACAAGAACGGGCGGGTGATCGGCTTCGAGCTGCTACAGTATCGTCCGTCTTCGACCGAACCGGGACTTGCTGTCGAAACGGTGGTAAGGGCAGCGTCTTGATCGTGGTCTTCAAGTGCTTCCCATCCGGACCTCGACGCCGGAGGGGCGGCCGATGATGACCTGATGGGCGATCCCGAGGAAGAGCCCGGTGCCCACGACGCCCGCCCGGGTCAGGAGTCGGGCGTCCAGACCCGCCGGATCTCGGATCCCGTTGAACCGGCAGTGGAGGATGTAGTTCCCCTCGTCCGTGACGAACGGACGGCCATCCGGATTCATCCGCAACTCCGGCTTTCCCCCCAGTGATTCGATGAATGCCAGATGCGTCCGCCAGCCGAAGGGGATGACCTCCACCGGCAGGGGGGCCTTGGTCCCCAGGCGATCCACGAGCTTGGACTCGTCCACGAAGATGACCACCCGTCGCGAGGCCGCCGCGACGACCTTCTCCCAGAGGAGCGCCCCGCCGAGCCCCTTGATGAGATTCAGATTCGGATCTACCTCGTCGGCCCCGTCCAGGTCGAGGTCCAGGACGGGATGCTGGTCCAGCGTCGTGAGCGGGACCCCCGATTCCCGGGCGACAGCGGCAATGGCGCTGGATGACGGCACCCCGACAACGTTGCGCAGGCTTCCCTCGCGCAGCCGGCGGCCGATCGCCTGCACCGCCAGGGTCGCGGTGGACCCGCTCCCGAGGCCCAGGACCATCCCCGATTCCACCAGGCTCGCGCCCCGCTCCGCCGCCATCTGCTTCGGATTCACCGCTCCATCCTTTCAGGCGGCCACGATCCCTGGAAATCCCCCTCGCCATTTCCTCTCCCCCATATCCGGGGGAGAGGAGTCGGCGTGGGGTCGCATTGGGTGAATCTGCGAAATCTCTGGATAAAAGGAAGTCTTCCTCGTCGTCTGCGGATCAGGGGATCTCCCGCACGGCCTCCAGCACCCGCCGCAACCCAGTGGAGATATTCCCTGTGACGTGGATCCGCAGGACCCGCCGACTCCGGCTTATGAGGGATTGGAGGTCGCCCAGAGCTTGGGCCGCCTTCATCACCCCGAAGGTGTACGGCTCTCCCGGGATGGACAAATCCACCGGATCATTCACCGTGAACTGGAGGAAGACCCCGTTGTCCCCGCCTCCCTTGTGGAGCTGTCCCGTCGAGTGCAGGAACCGGGGACCATACCCCAGCGTGGTCGCCACCCGGAACCTGTCCCGGATGCTGGACCGGATTGCCGCCAACGCCTCGGCATGGGCGGGGGTCGCCTGCAGGTACGCGGTCAGCGCCACGTAATCGCCCGTCTTAATCCGTTTCAGGAAACGCCTCAGGGTATCCCCCAGCGTCTCCGCACCCTTCATCGCATCGGCAGTCGCCTGGTCCCCGTAGAGCCGGATTCGCCCATCGGCGAGGAGCGGATCCTCCTCGGGGAGTCGGCCGTGTGCCCTGAATTCGCCGATCAGCCGCTTGGTGTTGTCCTTGCTCTCCTGGACGTTCGGCTGATCGAAGGGATCGACGCCGATCACGGCCCCGGCCACGGCCGTGGCGAACTCCCACCGGAAGAACTCGGCGCCCAGATCGTACAGATCCTGCAGGCGGATCGTCACCACCGGATGGCCGGCCCGCTCCAAGGCCTTGACCTTCTCATCCAGGTTCCGTCCGCGGGACGTCTCGAGCCTCAGGTACACGAAGGCCCGATCATTCCCATACACGCCCGGATCGCCCACGGCCTCCCCCTCCACCGGCAGGATTCCCGTCCCATCCTTCCCGGTACTCTCGGCGATGAGCTGCTCCACCCAGTAGCCGAAGGATGCGATCTCCGGTGAGCAGATGAAGGTCAGTTTGTCCCGCCCTGCCCTGGCCAAGGCCCCCATGACGGCCCCGAGCCACACGCCCGGGTTGTCCCGGATCGGGACAGAGGCAGCGCAGGCCTGCGCCATCCGTTCGGCCCGGTCCAGAAGCCGAAGGATATCCACGCCGATGAGCGTCGCGGGGACCATTCCGAAAAAGGACAGGGCCGAGTAGCGGCCCCCGATGTCCGGCGGGTTCAGGAAGATGTGCCGGAATTTCGCCGTGGCCCCGGCGCGTTCCAGCGCCGTCCCCGGGTCGGTGATGGCAATGAACTGCTCCCCGGCCCGATTCCTCCTGAGCGCCTGGATCCTGGCAAAGAAATACTGATAAAAGGCGGTGATCTCCGGCGTGGTTCCGGACTTGCTGGCCACGATGAACAGCGTGCGGGGCAGGTCCACGGACTGCTCGACCGCCCGGACGCTGGCCGGGTCCGTCGTGTCCAGGACCGCCAGTTTCGGAAAACCTTTCGTCCGGCCAAACGTCAGGCGCAGCACGTCCGGGCACAGGCTGCTGCCGCCCATGCCCAGGAGCAGCACGTGGGTGAATCCGGCCTGTCCCACCTCGACGGCGAACGCGGCAAGGTTTGCTGCGTGCTGCCGGATCGTGGGCATGACCGTCAGCCAGCCCAGGCTGTCCCGGATGATTTTCTGGTGGTGGGGATCCAATTTCCAGAGGGCAGCGTCCTTGGCCCAGATCCGCGCCACCGCGTCCCGCTGGACCAGATCGGCCAGCGTCGCCTCTACTTGCGCTGTATACTGACCGAGATTTCCCATTTGGCCCTTATCCAAAGGTCAATCCCCCCTGTCCAACCTCCCTGGCCTCCCCCGGCAACCTGGCAACTTGGCAACCAGGCAATCCGGGGATCGAGGAAAGGGCAGTCCCCGGTTGCCTACTTGCCGGATTGCCAGATTGCCATCCCTATCGCCTGAGGAGGGCGAGGGCCCGGGCCGCCACGTTCTCCGGCGTGAAACCGAACTTCTCGAAGTTCACCTTGCCGGGCGCCGAGGCACCAAAGCGGGTCATCCCGACAATGTCCCCCGTCGTCCCCACGTACTTGGACCAGCCCAGTGGACTCCCGGCCTCCACCGCGATCCGGGCCGTGACATCCAGCGGCAGGACACTGGCGCGATATTCTGGCGACTGTCGCTCGAAGATCTCCCAGGACGGCATACTGACAATGCGAGCTGCGATTCCTTTCTCGGCCAGAAGTTTCTGTGCCCCCATCGCCACCGAGACCTCGGAGCCGGTGGCAATCAGGATCACCTGAGGTTTTCCGCCCGGCGGATCCGCCACGACGTAGGCCCCGCGGGCCAGCCCACCGTCGCGGTGCATGCTCGAGCGATCCAGGATCGGGACGTTCTGCCGGGTAAGGATCAGGCACGTCGGGCCATGTTGAGTAAAGGCCACGCGCCAGGCCTCGACCGTCTCGTTGGCGTCGGCCGGGCGGATCACCGTGAGATTGGGGATGGCCCTGAGCGCCATGAGGTGCTCGATGGGCTGGTGGGTCGGACCGTCCTCGCCGAGGCCGATGCTGTCGTGGGTGAAAATGAAGACCACCGGGATTTCCATCAAGGCCGCCAGCCGCACGGCCGGCCGCATGTAATCGGAGAAGATCAGAAACGTCGCTGTGAAAGGGCGGAGGCCGCCGTGCAGGGCCATGCCGTTCGCGATGGCACCCATGGCGTGCTCGCGGACGCCGAAGCGGAAATTTCTCCCCCCATAGGATCCCGCCTGGAACTCCCCGAACTCCTGGATGTACGTGCTGGTGGAGGGCGCCAAATCCGCCGACCCGCCCAGGAGATTCGGCACCGTCGAGAAGAGGACCTGCAGCGCCTTCCCCGAGGCGGCGCGGGTGGCCATGGCCGGATCGGTGGGAGCAAAGGTGGGAAGACCGGTATCCCACCCGTCCGGGAGTTTGCCATCCATCAGAAGATCCCAGCGCGCCGCCTCCTGCGGGAAGCCCGCCGCATACGCGCGCAGGCGCTCGCGCCACTCCGCCTCCCATTTCCGCCCCCGCTCCAGCGCCTTGCGGAATTCACGCCGGACTTCCTCCGGAACCAGAAAGGGAGGCTCAAGGGGCCAGCCGAGCTTCTCCTTGGTGAGCTTCACTTCCTCTTCACCCAGCGGCTCTCCGTGGGCCTTGTGCGAGTCCTGCTTGTTCGGGCTCCCGTAGCCGATGTGGGTCCGGGCCAGGATGAGGGATGGCCGGGTCGTCTCTGCCTGGGCGTCGCGGATGGCCGCCTCCACCGCGGCGAGGTCGTTCCCGTCGGCCACTCGCTGCACGTGCCAGCCGTAGGCCTCGAACCGGCGACCGACATCCTCGGTGAAGGCCAGGTCCGTATGGCCCTCGATGGAGACGCGATTGTCGTCATAGAGATAGATCAGCTTGCCCAGCTTCAGGTGCCCGGCGAGCGAGGCCGCCTCGGACGCCACGCCCTCCATCAGATCTCCGTCACTCACGATCGCGTAGGTGTAGTGATCCACGATGGTGTGTCCCGGCCGGTTAAACTGGGCGGCCAGCCACCGCTCCGCGATGGCCATGCCGACGCCATTTCCCACTCCCTGGCCCAGGGGGCCCGTACTCGTCTCCACACCGGGGGTGAGGCCATACTCCGGATGGCCGGGCGTCTTGCTCTCCCACTGGCGGAATCGCTGGAGCTCGTCCATGCGCAGGTCGTAGCCGGTCAGGTGAAGCAGCGCATACTGCAGCATACAGCCGTGTCCCGCCGACAACACGAAGCGATCCCGATCCGGCCACCTGGGGTTCGCGGGGTTGTGCTTGAGAAAGCGGCTCCACAGGACGTAGGCCATGGCCGCCGCCCCCATGGGCATCCCCGGGTGCCCCGACTTTGCCTTTTGCACGGCGTCGACCGCTAGCATGCGAATGGTATTGATGCAGAGCTGATCTAGGTGGTCCGGGTGTGTCATTCCCATGCTCCCTTGGCTCAACAGAATTCGTATGGAAAGGCCGGCCTTCCGACGCGTGGTACCCTAACACAGTGACCCTGGGGTTGTCAGGCAGGATTCACACGTCTCCCGATCAAGGTCGGCTCCCTATTTAGCCTCGCGGCCTTCTTGTGACGCGGACGAGACCGGCCAGGCTTAGGATATAAATGGAGGTCGCCAGGAAACTATTGGTAAAGTAGCCGAGGGTCGTTCCAACCAACCGGGCCGGCAAAGCGACGAGAGCCATAGCGGCCACGAATGGAAACAGGTTGACGACGACCAGCGACGGAACCCGCATGGGTACCTCGGCGTCCAGGTGATCGTGCCCAACAAACGCCAGTGTCACGAACGCCGTGACCGCCCCGGTGACAAAGAGCAAAACATCGCCCACTGACGGTGGACCTATGCGGACGAATGTCAGTGCCCCAGCCGACCAGAGAGTTACCGTGTACCCGTATGGGATCGACAGGATGCTGGTTACTCGACCAACCGCGTTGTCCATAGCACCTCCGTGGTCCGTTTGGTCCCCCCGCACACCCAGGACTTGCGGGTACCCGCGGGAGGCATGGAACTCATTCGTCCTGGACGTGGACGTTGAGGCCAAAGACTTCCATCCGCGCACCGGCGATCTCGACCGATCCCCGGACCATCACGTTGACCGCCACGGCGATCTTTCCCGCATCCGTCTTGTACCGGACCAGGTTGCGCCCCCACTCGGAGAGATCCGCCTTGATGGGGATCTCAGGCGCCTCGATCGTCCACGCCGTCGGGATCTCCCGTCCCGAGTCCTTGTCCAGTCCGAGATTCTTCCATGACACCTGAACCTTGCGGCTCTGCTGGTCTCCCTTCCCGTCCGGCGTGAAAACTGCCGCCAGGTTGAAGCCCGGCCGGTTCCGGCTATGATACACGACCAGCACGCCACCGGACGGCAACTGCAACGTCATGTGGTCGTACAGTCCATACCTGTCTGTCCCATCGCTCCTGGAGCCCGGCGTGACGATCGCAGCGACCACCTTGCCCGGCATCTCATGGCCCTTCACATTCAGCGTCCCGTCGGTGAGACCCAGGACCAGCCGGCCCTCGGGATTTTCCAGGATCACCCGCGGGGCAAATGCCTTCGTTTGCAGGTCGAATCGCGTCCGCCCCTTGACATAATTCAGGACAAAGGCATTGTCGGGAGCCTTGCGGACATCCAGGCCCGCATCATTCTTCATTTGGCGATAGCGGGCAATAATATTGTTCAGGTCATCCGCCTTCGCCCCCGGGACGTCAATGGGCTCATAGATATAGGGAACCCAGGATCCGTTCCAGGCCCCCCACGCCTTGACCTCCAGAAAGACCACGCCCGGAAGCGGTTGCCGCTTGAGATCCAACGGGACGACCAGCGCGTACTCCCGGAACAGGAACGTCGTTCGCCCGAGAAACGTCAGCTCGTCACGAAAGGCGGCCGCCTCCGCGCGCGTGAGCAGGCAGAACACGCCAAGCAGTGAAAGCAGCGCCCGCAGGGCGCGGCGCGAGCGGGTGCCGATCCCACCTACAGCGAGGCGGCCACCGGCTCCTTGGCGGCCAATCTGCCCGGTCACCAAACTCCCCGATGGACGGTCGGCCCGGTTCCTATCCACGAGCCGGGATGGGCGGCAGGTCCGGACCGGTCGCTCGGACAAAGGCCCGAGTCTCGGCCAGGGAGGGGATCCCGGCCCGACCCCCAAGTCTCCGGCACTTCAGCGCTGCCACTGCGTTGGCAAGTCGCAGGATCTCCTGGACCGGCCATCCCCACAGCAGCCCGGCGAGGAAGGCCCCGTGAAATACGTCCCCGGCACCCGTGGTATCAACCACGTCCACCTTGAAGCCAGGAACGTGCACGGTCCTGGACCGGTGACACACCACGGTCCCTTCCTCCGCCAGGGTGAGCCCGACCACGCTGGGACCGAGTCGTGTCAGGCGCTCCAGGATCGCATCTACCTGCCGGCAGCCGGTGACTCGCTCGCCGAGGGCGCGGCCCATAATCAGGATATCGCTGAGGGCGAACAACTCTTCCTGGCACTCCGTTGCCTCCTCGGCGTCCAGGGAGACAGGCATCCCTGCTTCCCGGGCGATGCGGGCCGCCCAAAGGGCCGCCGGCCCCTCGTATCCGTCCAGGTGCAGCACCCGGCCCGCTGTCACGGCCGAGGCGGAGACCTCCTCCGGCCGCAAGCGAGCCAGCGGCGCAAGGCCGCGGACCAGCGTCCGCCGGCCCGACCCTTGCTCAATCAGCCCAAAGGTGACCCTGGTATTCTCGCGTAGGTCTACGACGAGGTCGGTGACGTCGATCCCTTCCTGTTCCAGGCTCTGCCGGGAGAGCCTCCCGGGATCGTCCGCCCCCACCTTCCCCACGTATTTCGTCTTGAGACCCAGACGGGCGCACGCGACGAGGGCCGTGGCCACCACGCCACCCCCCTGGCGGGTAGCTGCCAATGAGTCGATCTTCGTGTCCGGCTCGGGAAACCTCGGCACCAGGAACAGGTCGTTGATGACGTTGACGCCGAGACCGATGACGTCGAATGGCGCGCCTTTTCGCAGAGGGAGATCGATGTATTCCGGGTTCTCCATCATGCCGCCGCCCAGGCCTCCCGGACGAAACGAACGGCCTCCCGGAAGCCCTGCTCGCCGGTCCGGCTGTACTCCTCCACCGAGATCCAGCTATCGAAGCCGACTGTCCGCTTGAGGAAGCCGAAGAGGTCAGCGTACGGAACTAACCCCCTGCCGACCACGCAGAAGTCGAACTGGCCGCGCGTTCGCGTGTCGTTGGCGTGGAGGCTGACCACCCGGTGAGCGACCTGCTTGAGTAGCGGCAGGGGATCCTCGCCGTGCACCAGTGGGTTCGCCGTGTCGAAATTCACCCCGAGGGCCGTGCCCTCCGTGGCTCGGACGATCTCCAGGAACACCGCGGATTCCTCGGAGAAGTCGCGATACTGCCAGACCGACGCCTTGGTGTGGTTCTCGTAGGCCAGGGTGACCCCAGCCGCTTCAGCCTCCGGGAGCAGCCGGGAGATCCCCTCCCGCACGCAGCCCACCCCATCCACGCGGGGCACCGACGGATGAGCCTGTCCCGCCGTCACCCGGATCAGGGGTGCTCCAAGCTGGGTGGCGAGCTCGATCATCCGCCGCATCTCGTCAATCGTCGCCTGCCGTCCCGCCGGATCTGGATGGGTGAAGTCTGGCGCGCAGGTCAGCATGCAGGCCTGCATCCCCCTGTCCTGGATCCGCCGGCGGAGAGCGGCGATCGTGGCCGGTCGCCGATCCCGGAACCAGGCCTGGCCGAAATCCAGACCATCCAGCTCAAGTGAGGCCGCGAAATCAATCCAGGCCTCAATGCGCATCCGTCCCTCGGCAAGATCCATGAAATAGGTGGCCGGGATGCAACTCAGACGCACGGGGATTCCTTCCGGGGGCGTAGGCGGCCGGGAGACCTGGCTCCCGGTCACAACTCTCAAGCCGGCAGCAAAAAGGCCTGGATCCCGTGATGGAACCCAGGCCCTGTTGCTGGGATCCGCTAGGCCTTCTCGGTCTTGTCCAAGAGGTCCTGGAAATCCCTCTGGGCCTGATTCAGGACCGTCCGGACGTCCGCCCCCTCGATGGCCTTCTCGATAGCGACTCCGATGATGTCGCGGTATTCGGTGACGCCCACGATCTCGGGCACGCCCAGGCGCCCAACCTTGAGGCTCTCCAGATAGGCCTCGTACCAATCCTGCGGGTACTTCCGCTTGGCCTGCACCTCGGGGGCGCTCCAGGCGGAGACGCGAGGAACGCCGACACCAGCCACCAACTGGCGGACGTAGTTCTTCTTGCTCGTGGACCACTGGACGAAGTACCACGCCGCTTCTTTGTTTCGACTGAGCCGGCTGATGGCCATCCCGGGCGTGAAGGTGGCAGCGTACTGTCCTCCGGGACCTCTGGGAAAGATCACGTACCCGACCTTTCCGGCCGTCTTCGCCTTCTCCTTGTCCTCGAGGATGTTGGCGAAATTGACCCCATCGTAGTACATGGCGATCTGCCCCTGGCTGAAGGCAGAGCTGCACTCATACCAGTTGAAGGCCACCACCCCCGGCGGTCCGTAGTTCCGGAGCAGCCGCGCGTAGTATTCGGTCGTCGCGATGGCCTCTTTGCTGTTGAGGTTTGCCTTCCCGTCCTTGGTGAGGATGTCGCCGCCAAAGTTGTACAACATGCCGTCCCAGGTCGCGGCATTGGCGTTCTTGAGGCCGCGGTACACGATCCCGTACAACTGAGGGGGGTTGTGGAGCTTCTTCGCAAGCTCCTCCATCTCCGCCATCGTCTTGGGTGGCTTGAGACCATTCGCCTGGAAGATATCCTTCCGGTAGAAGAGGATCAACGCGTCCATGAAGCACGGGATGGCGCTGATCGTCCCATCCGGCTGGGCCGCCGTGGTTCGGGCGCCCTCGGTGAAGTCATTCCAGTCAAAGTCGGGGTTGGTCAGGCTCCGATTCTGGAGATAGGCATTCAGGGGCTCGTACCAGCCTGCCTTCCAGAACCGCTTCTTCTCCACGTGCAGGCTGCTGTAGAAGGCGTCGGTCCCGGGGTCGCCGGCCGTGAACTGGATCACGTTTTTCTGCCGCTGCTGCTGATCCGGCAGCATCTCGTACTTTGCCTTCATTCCCGTGAGTTCCTCGAACTCCGGGATCCATTTCACCATCTCCTCCGGCCACGGGTGCTTGGCCAGCATGATAAAGAGTTCTTTGCCCCGGAACCGCTTCCAATCGAACGTCTGGCCCTTGGCCGAGGTCCAGACGAACGGCCCTGCTGTGGTGCCGAGAACCGCTGCACCACCCAGTTTCAAGACGTCACGCCGGGTCAACGCTTCCTGTATGCGCCCACGAAATGTTCTCGATGTCCTCATCATTGTGCCCCCCTCCTCAGCTATTACAGGCCTACAACGAGACGTGGCAATCTCCCCACCCCTGATACCGTCCTGGTCAGGGTCCGGCCATGACCTCCGCAAGAGCGCTGCGTTCAGCCATGGCAGCGAGAGAGGATATACGCATTCTATTTACAATCAAGATATTTTTTGTCGTCTATGGCTTACCTCTGATCCAGAAAAGCGCTGACGCCAGTGGGAGGCGTACCTGCCGAGGCATGACTCTTGGACGCGGGAGAGATTCCTCAGCTCCTTCCAGTGGGAGAAACGACGACCTCTCTCGCCGGACCCAGAGACAGGTTATCGAGGCTGGAGATCGACCACGTAGCTTGGTCCAGCCCGAGGGCCCCGCGTCCGCGATCCACCGCCACCACCGGCATCCCGGCCGCGTGAGCCGCCGTCACCCCGGCGAGGCTGTCTTCGATGACCAGACAGGACGCGGGAGGAAGATCCAGGCGGCACGCCACGGCGAGAAACGGATCTGGGGCGGGCTTGGCGCGCGCATAGTCCTCGGCTGTCACGATGGCGTGGAAATCGCGGAGCAGCCCGAGACGTCCCAGGATCCGCTCCACTTCCATCCGGCGGGAGCCCGTGGCCACCGCGAGTCGCGTTCCATCAGGAACGCGCCGGAGAAGCCGCACGCTGTCCGGGAACGCTAGAACCTCGTTTAACCATTCCTCGTACAGCGCGTTGCGGCGGGCTACGATACGCTTCCCGTCCTCTTCGAAGCGATCTCCCAGCAGAGCCCGGAGGCCGGCGTCATCGGTTCGGCCGAGCCAGAACCGCATGAAGCGCTCCCAAGTCAAAGAGACGCCGATCTCCTCCAGAGCCTGGGAGCCAGCCTTGAAGCGAATCGGCTCGCTGTCCACCAGGACCCCATCGAAATCAAAGATGACGGCTCTGATTTGAATAGGGCTCACGTCTCCGCCGTGGAAGGGGGACTGTACCTATCGGATCGGGCGTGGCCCGCGAATCTCTCCGACTTCATCAACCGCTACTTTGTGCCCTTTGTATGTTGACGGGATCTTTCCGAGGAGTTCCTTGGTCTTGGATGCCACGAGGACCTTGATGCAGGGCTTCCCCTCGCACTCCCCGATGGCGATGCCGACAACACCAGGCAGGGCCATCACCTGAGGGGTGAGTTCTGCCTGCGCCTCTTCGATGCTCACTGCCATGGCGGCAGTTTCCTCATAGACGAATGCGGCGCTGGTCCCCGCGCCGACGGACGACCACGTCAAATCCGTGAAGCCGTTGATAGTGAAGAAAAAAACTGCGAGCGCGAACATTTTGGCTATTGGCACAAGGTACAAGTTATCACAAACAAGAAGAGCCGGGGAGCACTTTTCGCACTCCCCGGCCCGTCACAAAAGGGTTCAAGGCCCGGTGCTTCCCTCCTTACTCGCCGTCTATTTTGACCCCGAAGGCATCAAGCACCGGGTTGATCGGATTGGCAAAGGTATAGGAGGAGCTGCCGGCAAAGAGCAAGCCGACAGGCTTTCGAGCGTTGCTCCCTCGCTCGACCACGATGAGGGATCCGGAATCACCGCCCGCGCTGAAACTCCCGGGGGAGATGCCGATCTGCCCCACAAAGCGAGCGATTCCGATGCCATAATTCACATTAATCGTGGCATTGGTATACATGATCCTCCCTTTGGTCAGCCCAGTCGTTCGCCCGTACTTCATCACCCGAAGGAAGAGAGCCGCGGAGGCTGCGGTGGACTTTGGCTTACCATAGCCGTCCGATGGCGTCGCATCCCCGAGGAGATCCGTGGACGACAATGCGATGGCTGCGTCGATCGTATTGTTGGGGCAATTGGAAGGATAGGGACTGCAAAACTTGATTGGCTCGAAGTCGGAGAGGGTCCCGATCGCATCTTCGGGGTCCTTGCCTCCATCGTACGGGCCCGGCTGCAGCGCGCTGTCCCCATTGGACGCGTTGTTCGAATTGGCGTAGACATGGTTGTTGCTCAGTGCGAACACCTGTTCGCCGGCCTTGACTCTACAACAGATGGTCCCGGCAGTGATGTCCGGGTGACCCGTAGAAACGCCGATGGGCACAGGCCGATCACACCGGCTCTGCCTGCAACTCAGAGCGAAGATCTCTCCTGTCTCTTCAACGTCCACCAAGATTCCATCCAGCGCCCCAGGAAGTCCGCCGACCCGGGCGTCCTTTACAAAGATCTTGACCAGCCCATGGCCATGCGCTCCGACCCCGACCGCCGTCCCCACCACGTTCGGGTCGAGCATCAGCGAGTCTGTGTGTCGTTCCTGCGCGTGAATGGCGTCGCGCAATTGAGATCTTGGAACTTCGAGATCCGGGGGATGCGCTGCCAGGGAACCGGCTGGCAGGATGAGCAAAACAAGGGCTACGACGAAAAGCAGCTTCCGTACTTCATTTCCCTCCCCCTTTCATGACTGGCTGGCTAACGTCGTTCCAGCCTTGGGATCACCAGGCAAGCGGTGAGAGGCAATTCATTCATTCGGGGGATGCCGCAACCCCCTGGGTAAGATGAGCATCGGCGAGGGGAAATGGAGTCTGTCTGACATCGGTGGGTACCTCGAGAGTGAAAAGGTCGCGATGGGCGGAATTGTTCCTCTGGACTCGGATGGTTGTCTTGCTCCTCCGGGAATTTCCGCTGTTAGCCACCGGGCGGTTGGTCGCACGCCACCGGTGTTTCGGGCGCGGCGAGTTGGAACAGCTTCCGCCAGTCCTCCACGCTGGGATCCCCGGCGCGGCCCAACTGGCAGGTCGTGAAGTCCCGGTATTCGAGCCACGCCTTCCTGGCCCGCTCGTTGAACGCCGCCTGTTGTTCCTGTCGCTTGGGGTCCACGAGCTTCTCCCGCGTGATAGCCACCTGCCAGACGCGAAGCGCGGCCAGCTTCGAGGTCATCAGGTAGCCCCGCAGCGGATGGTCCCTGGATGCCATGCGCTGCGCCTCCTCCAGGATCCGCACCGCCCGATCGATCTCGCTTTTGGCCTTGTCGAACTCCGCTTCGCTGGCCGTCGGATTCACTGCCAGCGCGTTGGCCTGGTCAATGCGCACCAGCGCCGGGATGGCGTAGAGTACAGCCCGATCGCGCGGCGTCGTGTCCGTGGTGGATGTCGGCGGGTCGCAGTCCCGGCCCTGGGCTGCTACCTGAACGGCTGCGTCGTGCTCGCTTAGACGCCAGAGCGACATGGCCTGGACCAGGTATGCCGTGCAGAGCAGGTTGTCCCGCCGCAGTTCCTCCCGCTGCGTGGCCACGAGGTCATTCACCATCTGCGCGGCCACCCGGTAGCCGGAGGCGGATTCCGCCATGCTGCTCAACGGCGTGTTCGGGTCCAGTCGTCCGCGATTCTCCCGTTCGGCCGCGCGGCTGAACGCCTCCTCCGCCTCGCGCAACGTCTGGATGTGGCCGATGCCGCAGCCCACCAGCCCCAGGACGAGGACGATACCCAGCGCAAGGCGTGCGGCGCCCAAACGACCGTGTGCTTTCCACGGCGAGAGAATCATGTAACCTCCCCCGATCAGGCCAGCCCCTTTTCGAGCCGCGCCGTCAGATCATCCCATGACCATGATTTCCCCCGGGCCAGGGCCTTCACCGTGTCTTCCATTACCTTCCGGACCGCGGCGACCTTCGCTTCGCTGACCCCGTGCCGCTCCAGGGACCCGAGGACCACCTTCACCAGGCGCCTGACGGTGGCGTCGCGCGCCAGGCCCCACCTGGCCCGGGCGTGGGCGGGCCGGAAGATGGACGCCAGCACGGCCTCTATTGCCAGCCCGATGAAACGTCGGTTCTTGGAGGTCTTGTCCAGGAACTCGAGCCGCCGGCCGGCCGCATGCAGGGCAGCCTCCAGGATCGCCAGCCCGGTCTGCTTCCTCATCCGTGAGGGCGAGGATCTGCGGAGCGTCTCCAGGACGTCCCGGATCAGCTCCCCGAGGAGCGGATTCGCGTCGCCGGCCTGTCTTTCGAGCCAGCCCGGGTTCTCCAGCACCTCCGCGATCACGGCTTCCATGATCCGGAGCGAGTCGGCCGGGCCAAAGCGCACTTGCCACGGCGCACCCGGCGGCGCCGGTGCCGCAAGCTGCTCCAACATCGTTCTGGCCGCGACCACGAGCAGGTGTTGAGCGGGTTGATCCTCCCCCGCCGGCATCAGCAGGTCGAGATTCTCGGCCGTGCTCTCGAGGACCAGCCGGATCGCCTCTGGCAGGAGGTCCTGGCCGAGTTCCTTCGCCGGTCGAGCCAGCCCGGTGACTGTCGCTGCGATCAGTGTTCTCAAGAAACGGCTGTTGCCCCGGACCAGATCGGGATGGTGGCCCGCTACCGTCAGCGCGGCCTTCACGATGCGGTCCAGGCTTTCCCGCGAAAAAAGTGTGGTCAGGTCAACGCCATCCGCAGAAAGGATGGAGCCGAGCACGGCCCGGCCCACCTCGCTTGCCAGTTCGGCCTGCGCGGCCCCCGTGACACCGAGGAAGCGCTCCGGGTGGGCGAACACCGTTGTCACCGCGCTCTGCAGGACGCTGCCGAAGACCAGTGCCGACCAGGTGCGGATACGCTCCGTGTCCGAAAGGGTTTTCCCCGGGGTCAAGAGAAGCTTCTGCGAATCCTCATAGATCCCCCTGGCCACCACCTGCACCAGCGTGCGGGCGCGTTCGTCCTCGGAGAGCAGTTCGGCGTGAGCCCGCAGGGTATCCAGCGTGGCCACGAACAGCCCTTCGAGGATCTGGTCCCGGCCATCGGTGGCGACGTCAATGTGCTCGAAGGCCTCCAGGAAGCTGCGCAGGGCCTTCCCCCCGGGGGAACGGGCGGAGAGGACGCCCGGCATTCCCGCAAAATAGTCCACGGCAATATTCACCAGAGTCCCCGCCATGCGCCGGAGCAGGCTCGGGGTGGGGTCGTACCCCTCGCGCCACTGCCGGATCGTGACCAGGTGGACGATGTCCTCGTCGGTGATGCCTGCCGCGTTCTCTCCCGTAAAGACCAGCCCCGGCCCGCGGGCCCGGGTCAGGGCGGCGTGCTCCTGGAACAGCCCGGCGAACTCCTGGTCCTCTTCCGGGGAGAGGTCCCCGGTCTGGGACAGTCTCTCCAGAAGCGACCGCACCCGCAGGTTACGGCCGGCGAGCTCCTTGCCGTCCCCGAAGCGATAGAAGTTCTCCATCGAGCTGCGGTCGAGGGCGGCCGGAAAATTGGGCAGCGGCAGGGTGATCGCCTGCGATCGGGTGGAGTCGGCATAGGCGTGGCGGAACTGCTGGTTGATGCGCAGCGCGGCCTGGATACTAAAAAGGATCAGCTCTGCTTCACCCGGCATGGGATCCTCCGCGAAACCTCGATCCTCCGCCGCCATTACTCCTGCGGGGCCCCATCCCCACCTCTCCCGACTTCGTCGGGACCGGCGGGGTCCCTTCCCGTGGCCCCTCAGGTCCCGGGTCTCTGCGCATGGTTCGTGAACAGTGCCCGGCGTAACTCCCGCTCCACGTCCGCACCCCGGTACACGATCCGGTATAGCGATTCGAGAAGCCGAAGGCCCCGGAGTCGCCGTTGGCGGGCAAAGGCGTGGCCCATGCGGATGGCGGCGTAGCCCTCTGTCAGTTCGTCTCGGGCGGAAAGCTCCGCCACGACCTGGTCGGTCGGCACCCCGGATCCCCGCATCTCGCCAAAGGTGCGGTTGCGTCCGGCCACGCCGGTGACGAAGAGGTCCCCCACGGCCGCAAGGCCCGACACGGTGGCGACCGCTCCGCGGACGCTCCGCACCAGGGTCTGGATCTCCCCAATCGCCTGGGCGAAGAGGGCGGCCTTCGTGTTGGTGGTCGCCTCCCACCGCCCGGCCTTCACCAGGCCATCGCAGAGTCCGATGGCGATGGCGTAGGCGTTCTTGAAGGCCGAGCAGACCTCCAGGCCGCGGACGTCAGCAATTTCCCGGATGGAGTAATGGGGCGTCTGGAACAGGCCGCGAGCCAAACGGCGCGTCGTGGCGTCGGTCGAGCCGTAGCAGACCGCGGTCGGGACCCGCCGGGCCAATTCCATCGCCTTGGACGGTCCTCCCACCACCACCAGGCGAAACCCCCGACGCAGGGACCGGGGCACCCGTTCCACGATGGCCGCCGAAATCGTGTCCACGCGACCGGTCCGCCGACGCAATAGTCCCTTTGACACGCTGATCAGCGGGGTTCCCGGGCTCAAATGCGGGAACGCGCGCGTAAGGACGGACAGCGTCCCCTCCGACGTCACGGCGTTCACCACCAGATCCGCGTCCGACAGAGCCTGGGGCAGTTCCGTGTGATAATAGGCCCGAACGCCGGGGGGGAGAGGCAGCCGAAGCTTCGGATGGGGCTCACCCCGTCGAACCGCTTCGATCAGGTGATCATCCAACCAGGTCCCCCAGAGGGCGACCTGGTGCCCATTGTCGGTCGCCGGGATGGTCAGGGCGCTCCCCATGAACCCGGCCCCCAGGATCGTAATGCGCGCCATACTCGGCCCCCGGGCGATCCACCGGAATCAAGTTCGCCGGGTTAGGATTTCAGGGCGCCGGCCGTGATGCCCTGGACCAGCACCCGCTGGATGACCATGAAGATGAGGACCACGGGCAGTGTCGCCAGAACCCCGCTGGCCATGACCCCGCCCCAGTTCGTCTGGCCCAGGAAGGTGAGCAGTTCCGACAACCCCATCTGGATGGTCTTGGCCCGGGTCGAACTCGTCAGGATCAGGGCGTACTGGTAGTCGTTCCACGCCACCACAAAGGCGTAGAGCGACGTGGCCGCGAGTCCCGGCAGCGTGAGCGGCAGCAGGATCCGGGCAAAGGCCCCGACGGGGCTGCACCCGTCCACCAGCGCGGCCTCTTCCAGTTCCCGCGGCAGTCCCCTGAAAAACCCCGCCATCAGCCAGATGCAGATCGGCAGCGTGAGCGACATATACACCAGGACCAGCCCCGGGATGGTGTTGAGGAGTCCCAGGGCCGAGAGGATCCGGTAGTAGGGGATCATTACCGGCGGGCCCTGGAACATGGGCGAGAGGAGCAGGGACAGCGCCAGCACCCGGCGGCCCGGGAAGACGTAGCGCGCCATGGCGTAGCCGCCCGTGGCGGCAAGCGCCGCGCTGATCAGCGCCGTCGCGCCTGCGGCGAGCACCGTGTTCCAGAAGTAGACGCCCAGATCGGCCCCGGACGGTCCCAGGGCCCAGACATAATTTTTCCAGGTGAACTCCCGGATCAGCCAGGTCGGAGTCCGGGTAAAGATCTCCGTGGACGGCTTAAACGAGCTCACCACCAGCCAGGCATAGGGAGCCAGGGTGAAGAGCATGACCAGGGTGAGGCCGCCGTAGAGGAGCCCGCGCTGGGTGAGCCGCGTCTTCATGGCTCGCGCTCCTCCACTCGCAGCATCCGCCCGTAGATCACGCAGAGCACCAGCACCACCAGGATGGACAGCGCCGCCACCGCCGACCCCGAGCCAAGCTGGAAGAAGACGAAGCCCTTGGTGAACACGTAGGTGGCGAGGACGCTGGTGGCATATGCCGGGCCGCCCTCGGTCAGGACCCAGATCATCTGGAAGTTGTTCCAGGTGAGGACCAGGGCCACGAGGGTGACGATGGTGGCCACGGGCCTGAGCAGGGGCAGGGTGATGTACCAGATGCGCCAAAAGCCGCTGGCCCCGTCCACGTCGGCCGCCTCGTAGATCTCTTCCGGGATGGTCTGGAGTCCGGCCAGGAGCATCAGGCACATGTAAGGATAACCCTTCCAGAGGCTGGCCAGGAGCAGGGCGGGCCAGACCATCGCATCCTCGCCCAGCCAGACCACGTAGCGGTTCAGCAGCCCGACGACGGTCAGGTAGTAGTTCAGCAGGCCGTAGCTTCCGTCGTAGATCCAGCGCCAGATGATGCCGACGACGATGATGGGGGTGACCCAGGGAACCAGCATCACCCCGCGCCAGAAGCCCCGCCAGGGGAGTCGGGCGTTCAGGATCAGGCTGGTGGTCAGACCCAGGACGAACTGCAGCGTGGTGCTGCCGAAGGTCCAGATGAAGGTGTTGCCCAAGATGCGTCGGAAGTCCGGGTCGTTCCAGATGAGATCGCGGTAGTTGCCGAAGCCAATGAAGTGGGGCACCAGCGACTTGACCAGGTGCAGGTCCGTGACGCTCAGGTAGAAGACGTTCAGGATGGGGTAGATGGTGAAGCTGAGAAGGTACGCCACGCTGGGCAGGAGGAGGAGGTACGGCGTCCGATGCTCGACAAGTCTCCTGCGGAGGCGTGCCAGGGAGGGCATGGGTATAGGGGCGGCCCGCGGGGCCTCGCCTGCATGGGCCCCGCGGGCACTCGGGATCAGCCGCGCTTGATCCGGTCTATCTCAGCCTTGATCCGGTCGTACGCCTGCTCCGGCGTGAGCTTGCCGTCCAGCATCTCGATCATGATCTTCTGGAAGGCGACCTCCATCTCTTCCCGCCGGACGATCTTCCGCATAGGCACGCCGATGGGATGGGAGTTGGTCACGAAGTCGTTGATGATCCGGCGATTCTCTTCCACCGCCTGGGGGTAGAAGCGTGCCGCGGACTCGCCCAACTTGGCCATGTCAAGGTCCCGCCGCGCCGGGGTGTTCAGCATGGCCGATTCCTCGGTCAGGTTCTCCAGGCTGGTGAAGAAGGTGAGCGCCTTCCAGGCTTCCTCCTTCTGCTTGCTTCCCTTGAACATGGCCCAGCCGACGTTGGCCACGGGGGACCATGGCTTCGTGGCGGACGGGCCCTTGGGATAGGCGATGGCGCGCGAGACCTTGAGAATCTTGGGGTTGATGGGGTACAGGTTTGCCACGAAAAAGTCCCCGGTAGGCATCATGGCGATGTTGCCCAGGCCCCAGGCCTGGAACGCCTCGCGCAGGCCCATGACCTTCGTGGTGGGGGACATGAAGGGCTGAAGATCCTTGAACAGCCGCAGCATCTCCAGGTACCTCGGCTTCGTGACCTCGCTGGTGTCCGAGAGGTCGAAGTTGTTGCTGTACCCGGCGATGTAGGGTCCCTCACGCCACGCAAAGCGTGGCAGCCCCAGCGGGTAGCCGTAGCCGTACACGGTCCCCTTGGTCATGGCCTTGGCCGCCCGCTTCAGATCGTCCCAGGTCTTGAGGTCCGAGAGCTTCATCCCGGCCTCGGTGAGCAGATCCTCGCGGACGATGAGGCCGTAGGAGATGGCGCGGATGGGAATGGTGTATGCCTTCCCCTCATACAGGGAGAAGTTCCAGACCCCCTCGTAAAACTGCTCCTTTTTCAAGGGGCTGTCCGGCCGGGCGAGGTAGGCATCCAGCGGCTCCAGCGCATTCATGGCCACCAGGGTTGTTGCCTCCTGCTGTTGAACCAGATCCGGAACATCGCCACCCGGAATCATCACCGAAAGCTTCTTCTCCAGGTCCGGCCAGCCGATGTACATCATCTCGATCTTGATCCCGGGCAGTTTGCTTTCGGCGGTCTGCTTCAGTTTGACCGACCACTGCTTCTCCGTCTCTGAGGTGCCCGGAAAGACCACTCGCAACGTAACCGGCCGCTGCGCCTCGGCGAGAGCCGCCCCGGCCAGAACGGTGATGAGGAAAAGGGCCGTTGCGATGACAGCCATGCGTCTCATGTGGTTGCCTCCTCTCTCGTCAATCCAGCTCATCCCGGGCCAACGGTCCGCGGCCTCTCACAGCAGCTTGGCCCGCTTCAGCGCCTGGCGCAGCCGCTCGCGCTCGGCGTCACTGACCGGCAGGAAGGGCTTCCGGATGGTCGCCCGGGGGATCACCCCCAGCATGGTGAGCGCTTCCTTGATCCGGGGCCGGTAGTCCCGCAGCGGCGGCGAGAAGACCAGCGCCTCCAGCGGCCCAATCACGTTCCAGACCTCCTGCGCTTTCAGGATGTCCCCCTGCTTCACCAGGGTGAGCATCCGGACCTGTTCCTCGATGGCCAAGGTGGCAAATCCCAAGAGACCCCCGTCCGCGCCCAGCACGAAGGATTCGAAGATGAAATCATCGTTGCCGGTGAGAATGGTGATCCGGCGGGGCGCCTGGCGCAGGATCCGGACGGTGTCAATGAACCGTTGGCAGTTGAAGGACGCTTCCTTGATGGCGACGATCTGGGGAATCTCGAGGAGCCTGGCAAACATCTCGTCGGTATAGTTGATCCCGCCCATGGCCGGCTGGATCTGGAACATCACCATGGGCATCCCGACCTCCTCGGCCAGCGTCTTATGATAACCAAAGGGAATCTCAAAAGGACAGGGCTGGCCCAGGTACGCATTGATGGGGAAGACGAGAAGGGCGTCTGCGCCAGCTTTCCTTGCCTGCTTGGCCAGGGCCACGGCCTGGTGCGTGAAGCCGGCCGACAGGCCGGCGATGATGGGGAGCTTCCCCTGGAGCTCCTCGGCCCAGATCTCCAGGACTCGCACCCGCTCCTCGGGATAGAGCCACGGGCCCTCGCCGGTGTCGGCGTTCACGGCCACGGCCTGAATGCCGTGGCCCGCCACCCAGCGGATGTATTTCCGGAGCGCCGGCTCGTCGATCTGCTCGTCGGCCGTCATCGGCAGGCAGACGGCAGGGATAATACCGGACAGGTTGAGTGGCTTCGTCATAGGATTCCCCTCTTGGAAAAACCCGTGGGCGGCACCGGTGGGTCCTGCTGGATCCACGCCTGGGGAATCCGCCTGCCGCACCGCCGCGCCGCTCCAGACGCATGCCAAACGGATGCCCGGTGGGATGCAGCGCAGCGATGTCGGTCGCGGGCAGATTCCAAATGTAGGAAACCATATCACCCATGCCGAAGGAGCGTCAAGTGGCCCGCCGTGTGACAATCCTGTCCTGCGTCGCCGGGCGCGCCCTACTCGCCCGCCCTCCCGTGCCACCCCGCATGGATTCCCCCGACAAATTTTCCCCCTTGACGCCGGCACGGGGAAAGGCTATGGTCCGGATACAGAGACACTTTCTCAGCATACGGAACATGCCTGATCCGGCGCGCGGAACCGTTGCCTCCCTCCGGAAGGGGATCGATCTCCTGTTCCTCTTCTCCGAGGCGGAGCCCGTGTTGGGCGTCCAACAGATCGCCTCCCGTTTACGCCTCCCGAAGAGCACGACCTACCGATTCGTCAGTACCCTGCGCCAGGCCGGCCTCTTGGTTCAGGACCCCGGGTCCCGCCGGTACCGCCTGGGGGCCCGGCTCCTGTCCCTGCAGCCGGCGGTCATCCGTCCGGTGGACCTGCGGACGCTGGCCTTCCCGTTTCTGCAGGACCTGATGGAGCGGTCGGGGGAGACCGCGCACCTTTCGGAACGGCGAGGATCCAGCGCTGTGATCACCGAGGTGGTAGAAAGCCCCTCCATGCTCCGCATGGCCCCCAAGCGCGGCCAGACCTTTCCGCTCCACGCGGGCGCGCTATGCCGGGCGATCCTGGCATTCCTTCCACCCCGCGAGATCGAGAAGATCCTCCAGGCCAAGAAACTCAAACGCTTCACCCCCAACACCCCCGTCACCCCGGTGGGGGTCAAGCGAATGCTCCACGAGGTCCGCAGGGTAGGCTACGCCATGAGCCTGCAGGAGGTCACGGTCGGGGCCTGCGGCATCTCGGCGCCGATCCTGGGCCCGAACGGGTGGGCCATCGGCAGCATCGGGGTGTCGGGCCCGATGCAGCGACTGACCGAGCCGATGCGCCAGACGCTGGTCGAACCCATCCGCAAGGCGGCGGCCGAGGTGACGCTCCTTGTTCGCCAACAGCTCACGGGAGCGCCGGCGGCTGCGCCGGCGTCACACCCCGCTCCGGGCTGATGCGGGACGGAACCGGGGGCTGATGGTGAGGGCCTGAGGCGGTCGGAACGCGTTGAGCGAGAGTCACCCGCACCTCTGGAAGAGGCGCCGGCTTTTGACTGCCTCGGAAAGGTCAGCAGGACGAAACAGGGGACTTGCGTTCCATCTTCCGCGCCGACTTCACGCGAGGGAAGCGCCGACGTCCGCGCTGAGCCTCGCAGAGATGCGGCCGGCTCCCCTCCCCCGGTGGCTGGCCGCAGGCTGGATCCCCCCGGGCTGCTGTTGCCCGGGGGGATCCTTCCGGCCTGGGGGGTGGCAGTCCACCTGGGCCTGATACCCGGCGTCCTGCTCTCCAAGCTGGGCGCGGTGGGCTGGACCAAGGGTGGACTGGGCTTCCAACGTCGCCGGGGGGGCGAGACTCGGGTCGTGATCACGCACGGCCACACACCGACGGGCATCTTCGGTCCCGGCGTCACTCCCGAGATGCCCGCCTCGGACGACTCCTTTCCGATCGCCCACCTACTCGGGGCCACGAAGATCCTCGCCCCGGCCGCCGCCGAGTGGCGCGGGATCGCCTGAGCCGCTCGGTCCGTCCGTTCCCCCGCTGTCAAGAATACCAGGGGGTCGCTAGGACAGGGAGAAACGGACCTAGTGCACATGATTCGCTAACCTTGACAGGCTCGCGCTCATTGTGATCATAATCCCCGCCCGGGAGGGACGCACGGACCGGGGGATGCCGGTAAGGCTCATCACCACGTAGCCAGGACGGAACCTTCTGGTCGGCCCGGTCCCCTGTCGGGGCCCGGGCCTTCTTATCTGTCCGTGTGACGCGGGCGCCGGGCGCAAGCAGACGGCTAACCCCGATCCGAAAAAAAGTGGCGACAGTATGATCACCAGATTGCCTCGGTGTGTGGTCCCGTCCAGGGAAATTCCCATAGGCCCCTATAGGGGCGATGCATGCTGCCCGGCGCTTCCCCTCGTCGACGCTCTGTCAGCGTCTGTGCCGGGCATTGGGCCTCGTTGGAATTTCGGATCGGGGCTAATGGTTGACTACCCATCCTCCGCGGGAGGAGCCATGCAACGCATCGGCGTTATCGGACTCGGCTTGATGGGCCAGCCCATCGCCCGGCGCCTGCTGGAGGCCGGGCACCCTTTGACCGTCTGGAATCGAACGGCGGAGAAGGCCAAGGACCTGCGGGCCGGAGGTGCCGCCTGGGCTCCCTCCGCCAGGGCCGTGGCTGAAACCTCGGACATCGTCATCACGATGGTCACTGATTCGATGGCCTCCGAGGTGGTTATCTGCGGAACGGGTGGTGTCCTGGAAGGCGCCCGCCCGGGGCTGATCCTGATCGACATGAGCAGCATCGCGCCGGAGATGTCGCGTGCCATCGCGGGGCGGGCGCGCGCCCGGGGGGTTCCCATGCTGGATGCCCCGGTCACCGGCGCGCCCCGGGTGGCCGCCGAGGGGAAGCTGGGGGTCATGGTGGGGGGTCCCCGGGAGACCTTCGAGGCCTGCCGCCCGGTCTTCGAAACGCTCGCGGCCAAGATCGTCTATGCCGGCGGGAACGGGATGGGGACCACTTTGAAGCTCGTCAACAACCTGATCCTCGGCGTGGCCATCCATGCAGCGGCCGAGGCCCTGGTCCTGGCAACCAAGGCCGGACTCGACCCGCAGTCGGTCATCGAGATCACTTCGGTCGGCGGGGCCCGCACGGGGGCCATGGAGACCCGCGGTCCCCGGATGGTGAGGCGCGATTTCACCCCGCACTTTTCGGCCAACAACATGTACAAGGACTTGTCCACCGCCCTGACCATTGCCGAGGAGTGCGGCGTGTCCCTGCCGGTGGCCAGCGTTGCCCGGGAAATCCTCCGCGCGGTGAAATCGCAAGGCAGGGGCGACCTGGACTCCTGCGTCGTCATGACGGTCCTGGAGGCCATGGCCAACACCGTCGTGCAATCGAAGGAGTAATCGGTCTCCGGCGTTTTGGAGGAGTGGGTGGGACGACGAGGCGTATTCCAGCTTGCGGGAGTATCAGAATTCTGATTTGGTTCGGGCACTGCCAAGGAGGGTGTCATGCCGCTGATCAAGCCGATTTCGGATCTGAGGAACCGTGCGAAGGAGATCTCTCGCCTGTGCCATAGGGAAGACGAGCCCGTCTTCATCACCCGGAACGGTCAGAGCGACCTCGTGGTGATGAGCCAGGCCCACTATGACCGCATCCGGGCACAGCTGGAGTTGTACCGGAAACTGGACGAGGCAGAAACCCAAGCCGGCAGGGGGGCCAAGGGTATCGGCCACCGCGAGATGATGCGCCGGCTCCGTGCCCACCTGCCGTGAGCGGGCGCTACGACGTCCGCTATCTGCCTGCCGCCGAGCAAGACCTTCTTGACATCCTGGATTACATCGGCCGGGATAACCCGGACGCTGCACGGGCTTTCGTGGACCGAGTGGATCGGGCCATCGGGCGACTCGCGTTTTTTCCACGATGCGGGCCATAACCGCGGGATGCGCGCCTCCGGCGCCTGGGATATCGGATGCGCGTCGTGGACGACTACTTGGTTTTCCATGTCCTCATCCGGCGCACGGTCCAGGTCCGTCGGGTGATTCATGGAGCCCGACGATACGAATTCCCGCTGCCAAGCCGGTAATGCCCCGTTAAACCGCATCGCCGCTAAGTTAATTTGTAACTAGCTGAATTGATTGGCAGCTCTGACCACAGTGTGCTTCCCGCCCCCGGGAGCGCCCCTCGGGCGCCGGGCCGCGACGGAACTCCGCCGCCCCCAGGGGGTCCCCGGCGGAGTAGGGCCGT
>Ga0209172_10000239_pt1 | contig 161054 bp, 125 predicted proteins | sample LarsenN4metaG_FD_184113 | JGI IMG/M metagenome (GOLD analysis project Ga0209172, IMG submission 184113) | Hot spring sediment bacterial and archeal communities from British Columbia, Canada, to study Microbial Dark Matter (Phase II) - Larsen... ...
ATGCGGAAATTAAAGTGAGCGGCGGCGGAACGGTATTTGGCTCGCTGGTCGGGAAATCGGTCAAGGACGCTGGCAATGGCACCGTGCATTTCGACCGGGCCCTGCTCGATTTGGAAAGCCCGCTCAAGTCCAAGTACAGGGTCGTGGCCTGGCAGGTACTTTAAAAAAAGGAAGCAAAGACAAGGGAGGAAAAGCGATTGCAACACGGGAGGGGAGGCAGGAGGCCCGGAAGAAGTCCGGGCCTCTTTTTTGTTGCCCCTTCCCGCTTCTGGCTCAGTAAAGGTGCTTCATCATCATCTGTACTTCTCCACTCCTCGACTACACGCAGGGTAGGCTTGTTAAAGGGGACACAAAGACAACCCCTTTACTTGGTGTTTTCTTCGTGCATGATTGCATAGTCAGTATGCTTCCGGTTGCAACTTTCGCAATTCGCAATGGGGAGCGTTTCCCCCACCTCTCCCCTGCTCACGCGCTAAGTCGCTGTCTGTATACCCGTTACGGTTATGGAGGGGAGCCCACAGGTCATTTCGAGTTTAGGCCGCCAACGGTACGAAGCTTGCGAAAATTAGTGGTGAGTATGAAAAAGAGCGAATCCAAAAATGAGGAGGGAACCAAAATGAATACCATTAATACGTACCAGCAAAACGAACGGTTAGAAGAGGTCCCGCGGCCGCTTCAAAACGAGGGCGGCTTTGCCCTTATCACCGTCTTGGGCATCCTTCTATTGGTAACGCTATTGGCGCTTAGTAGCTTTGGTACATCGGACACGGATCGAGCCATCGCCTCCAACAATACCTACAATAATCAGGCCTTTTACGCCGCCGAGGCCGGCATCAACCGGGCTTTGGGAATGCTGTACGACAGCACCTGGCGGGCGGGCTTTACCAACGTCCCCATCGGCCCCACGAGCTACTCCGTACAGGTCATTGACAGCTCGACCCGGCCGGCCTTGAGGGACAGCTTGTTGCTCGTCTCCACGGGCCGTGCAGATGGGTCGGAGTCTGTCATCAACGCGTTTTTGGCCAAAAAAAGAAGCACGGTTTTTCGCCGGGCGGTCTATGGAGATTCGGCCGTGGATATCCTTGGAAACGCGTTGGTGGACGGATACAACTCCGACTCCGGCGCCTACGCCCCGGGCGGAATGGGTGGGGATGTGGGAAGCAACGGCTTAATCCACGTCGGCGGTAATGCGGACGTTTATGGAAACGTGGCAACCGCCGACACGATTATCACCAACGGAAGCATGACCATTTACGGAACGGCAAATAATTCCGCCTCCACGACCAATCTTGAACCGATCAGCAAGGCCGATTTGGATTATGCCAAATGGAACAGCGACGTTTCCACAGGGATGACCCTTTCGGGCGGAGCCACCTATAATTCCGGAACGTACGCTCTTTCCGCCAGCGGCAGCACGGCTCAAATCACGATGAACACCGGCATCTACTACTTCTCCAGCATTTCGCTGACTTCGGGTGCCAAGCTGGTGATTCCGGCCGACCAAAAAGTGGTCGTCTTTATGACCGGCACTTTGAATGCCGCCGGCGGAACCATAGCCAATACCTCGTCCAAGCCTGAAAATCTGCAGATTTATTCCACCGGTTTGACCGTTGACATCACCGGCAGCGCCACCATCTATGCGGCCATCTACGCCCCCAATGCGGAAATTAAAGTGAGCGGCGGCGGAACGGTATTTGGCTCGCTGGTCGGGAAATCGGTCAAGGACGCTGGCAATGGCACCGTGCATTTCGACCGGGCCCTGCTCGATTTGGAAAGCCCGCTCAAAGCGAAGTACAAGGCCGTCGCCTGGCAGGTCTTGTAAACCCCTCCTATCGGTACTGCAAGAGCTCCGCATGGGCGGGGCCCGAAACAAAAGAGGCCGGAACCTCCTCCCGGCCTCTTTTTTATGTCTCTAATCTTGGAGTAAGCTTTTTAAGCTAACTAAACCGAATAGTGCCGCGAACCGGGACGGCTTTTTTCTTCGCCGCCATACGCCGTTTGGTTCTTCGGACGATGCGTCGGTGGCGGGTCGCTTTTTTCATTTTTTGGAGCTCTTTTTTCAACAATTCATCCAGCCGCTTCTGGGGTTTCGGCTTGAAATTGGTGAAGGCGACCGTAAAGACCTCGTCCACCTTGTCCACAAATTCAAATTTAAGGGCCCGCCGGACGGAGGCTGGTACATCCTCCAAATCCTTCTGATTTTGTCTGGGCAAAACGACGGTTTTGATGCCGACCCGGTGGGCGGCGGAGACCTTCTCCTTGATCCCCCCCACCGGCAGGACCTTTCCCCTTAAACTGACCTCGCCAGTCATGGCCACGTCGTTTTTAATCGGCTGGTTGGCCAGAACGGAGGCGATGACCAAAGAGACGGTGATGCCGGCGGAAGGCCCGTCTTTGGGCACAGCACCGGACGGGAAATGGATATGAATGTCGTGGTTGGTAAACTCCTCAAAGGGGATACCGAGCATATCCGCCTTGGAACGGACATAGCTGTGGGCGGCTTGAATCGACTCCTTCATCACCTCCCCCAAAGAACCGGTGGAAATGACGCTCCCCGCCCCTTTCATTTTAAGCGCCTCGATCAGCATGATATCCCCGCCCGCCGCAGTCCAAGCCAGCCCTGTCGCCACCCCGACCTCCGGTGCCTGCTCCGCCACGTCCGGCAGAAACATGGGAGGCCCCAAAAACTCCTCCACGTTCGCCTCCGTGATTTCCAGGTGGTTTTCCCCTGAGAGCCGCCGGCGGGCGCACTTGTGGCAGAGAATCTCCAATTGCTTCACCAATTGTCCCAATCCCGCCTCGGAGGTATAGTTGCGGATGATTTTTTCCAAGGCCCCCGCGGTGATGATTAAATCCGCGCCCGAAAGGCCATGCTCGGAAAGCTTGCGTGGCACCAGAAAATTGCGAGCAATCTCTATTTTTTCCTCTTCCACGTATCCGGGGAATTCAATCAAGTCGAGGGCTTCCGTCAGCAGTTCGGAAACATTTTCCGGCACGTCCGCGGTCGTCAGAAAGAGAACCTTGGATAAATCGAAGGGAATGCCCAAATACCTGTCAGTAAAATGCCGGTTCGACTCCCCATCCAATACTTCCAAAAGCGCCCGGGCGATATCCCCGTGGACCTGCCCAAGCTTGTCGATATCCTCCAGCAAGACCACCGGATTGCAAACCCCCGCTTCCGAGATGCTCTGGATGATTTTTCCCGGCTGGGCCCCCAAGGACTGCCGCCGTTCGCCGATGATCTCGGAGGCCTGTTCCACCCCGCCGAGAGAAACCCGAACGAATTTACGTCCCAGTCCCCGCGCAACCGCTTCTCCAAAGGCTGTTTTGCCGGTTCCAGTTGGACCGCCAAAACAGAGCACTTCCGAGCGGGCGTCCCTTTTCAACCGGTGAACGGCGAGATACTCCAGAACTTTTTCCTTCTGCTTCTGCAAGGCGTAAAAACCGGAATTCAACTCCCGCTCCACATCCTCGAGGTTTCCGGTCTCCGGGCAGCTTTCCGACCAGGGCAAGAACAAAACCCACTCGATATAGGCCCGCGTGGCGCCGTATTCGGCCGAGGCAGTGGAAAGCATCCGCAGCCGCTCTACCTCGAAGAGCAGTTGGGCCTGGATGTTTTTGGGCAGGCGGGATTTCTGGATGGTCTTTTTCAGCCGCAGGGCTTCCTTCTCCTGGGGGTCCTCCTCCCCCAGCTGGCGCTTGATTTCCCTTAGCTGCTCCCGCAGGTAAAAGTCCTTCTGCGCCTTTTCCAGATTGACCCCCACCTTTTGCACCACTTCGGCCTGCGCCTCCAGCCGCTCGATTTCCTCCTCCACGTAGCGCAGCAATTTTTCCAGCCGTTCCGGGACGGAAATCGTTTCCAGAATGTCAATTTTGTTTCTAATGCTGATGTGCAGAATTGTCGCTGCCACGTCCGCCAGCCGGCTCGGGTTTTGGGCGTTCAGGTTGAAAATGTGCAAATATTCCGCCGGGTAGCGCCGATCCAGCTCCAAAAGCCGCCCGGTCCGATCCAGAACCTTTTCTGTTTGGGCTACGAGCTGGACGGGCCGTCCGTCCGATTCAAAAACGGCCGAGACGCGAGCCACAAAAAAGGGCTCTTCCTGCACGATTTCGTTCAACTTGACCCGCGAGAGTCCCTCCAGGGTGATTTGCAGGCTGCCCGAAACGGGCTCCGAAATGCGCAGAATCCGGGCCGCCACGCCGATTCTGGAAATATCCTCCCCGGTGATTTCCTCGACGTTCTCCTCCGTCGTACCAGCCAAAACCACCAACCCCCCTTCGCCGGTCTGGCGGAACAATTTTATGTTCTTGTCGAAACCAATCTGCAAGGTGGACACCCCGTGCGGAAAAATCACCGTGGACAGAAGCGGCAAAACCGGCAACTCGGGTGGCAACAAGGCCGCCATTTGCACTTCGGAGGAGGTCATCTATTCGCTCTCATACTGTATTATCGAATGAAAATCGTATTTGCTGAACTTCTCGCGTCCTTTCAAAAAAGACAGCTCAATCAAAACCGCGATGCCGGCGACCACGCCCCCCAGTTTTTCCACCAGCCCACAGGTGGCCACCAAGGTGCCACCGGTGGCGACCAAATCATCCACGATGAGCACCCGCTCTCCCGGCTGAACGGCGTCCTTGTGCATTTCCAACGTGGCATAGCCATATTCCAGCGTGTAATCCTTTTTGACCGTCTCGAAGGGGAGCTTCCCCAGTTTGCGCACGGGGATGAAGCCGGTTTCCATCCGGTCGGCCAAGGCGCCGCCAAAAATGAATCCCCGGCTTTCGATGGCCGCAATCATGTCGATTTTTTTATCCCGGTAGCACTCCGCCAGCCTTTCCACGGCATAATTGAATGCCGTTTTGTCCTGCAAAAGGGTGGAAATGTCCCGAAAAACGATTCCCTTTTTGGGAAAATCCGGGATGTTTCTGATTTTGCTTTTTAAATTCAAGCTCTCCTCCTTGACTCGGGATCGGTTTTCTGCATGGAGGGCAAAATACGCCAAACGAAACTAATATTCAACGCTGAAGCTTTTGTATCGGCCGGAGGGCTTGGCCCACTCAATCAAGACGCCGGAAACGTCCGCCGCCACCGGCCCCACCTGCAAAAGCTTTACAAATTCCTCCAGAAGACCGCGCTCTCCTTCTGCATAGGTCTCCACGCTTCCATCCGGCAGGTTTTTGACGTATCCCATCAATCCCAGCCGCCGAGCGTGCCCCACGGCGTAGTAGCGGTAGCCCACCCCCTGCACCAAACCGCTTACAATCGCACTAACGGCAACTTCCGCCATGGCATCCCATAATTTTTATACAACGGCTCAAGGCCTCCGTGAATCAATCATTTTCATCGCCTTCTCCACCGCTTCCCGGGGCGTTTGGGCTTTAAGAATGTCGGACGAGATTTCCCAGCTTTCCAAGCTGACCACTGGCCGGCCGATTTTCAAGGCAAGCGCGATTTCCGAAAGCGTTCCATATTCCCCCGGTAGTGCTATGACGGCCTGCGCGGTCTGAACAATGAGCATATTCCGGCCGTCGCCAAGGCCGGTTACAATGGGAATATTGACGTAAGGATTAGCATCCTGATGGGACAAGCCGGGGAGGATACCGATGACCGTTCCCCCCTTCTCCTTCGCCCCTTGTGAGGCTGCCTCCATCACGCCGCCAAGCCCTCCAGTGATAAGCAGGGCCCCGGCTTCGGCAACGGAACGCCCTACCTCACGGGCGGTTTGGTAAACCTCCGTGGAGACAGTTGAGCCCCCCACCACGGCGATTATCGGTTTCAAAATAAAATCGGGGCGACTGGATTTGAACCAGCGACTCCTTGGTCCCGAACCAAGTGCTCTACCAGGCTGAGCCACGCCCCGATGTTTTCAAATATACCGGCGCAAAAAAAAGTGTCAATCAAAAACCGGGAGATTGTTTTAAACCGGCCATCCTTCGATGACCTAAATGACGCACTATTTCCCACCCGGAGAAATCGGCGGGATCATGGTTTGATTGGGCGGTTTGCCGTTGTGCCAATGTTTATGATTGGGATCCCAGTACTGGTTTTTAACCGGATCGTACTCATACGGTTTATGGGAGGTTGTTTCTGCTGCAACCGGCTTAACCGTGCTCAAAATATTTTGGCTATCGGCCGACGGGGGTTTTCCATTATGCCAGTGGTTATGCCCAGGGTCCCAGTATTGATTGGTGGTGGGATTGTATTCATACGGTTTTGGCGTATTGGCCGTCGTTTGACTGGTTGGTAAAGTCGTCACAGGATTCACGGGGGACTGGTTCGCGGGGCTGGGTGTAGAGGTGGAAGTCGTTAAGGGCGGCGGGCCGTCATGCCAGTGCTTGTGTTCCGGGTCCCAGTATTTGTTGGTCGATGGATTATATTCGTACGGTTTGGGGGTAAGGGTCGAGCCGCCCCACTGGGTGTAGTACAGCGCGCCGAAAACGAGCACCAGCCCAACGCATAGCAGTAAAACCTTATTTTGCCAAAACGGTTTTTTTGCCGCCTCTTGTTTTCGCTTTGAAGCCATAGGTTAAATATAACATTAAATAGGCCCAAATTATATCAAATCTTGTCCCTAACTTCCGAACGACGGTAGTTTCGGAGTTCTTCCAAATCCAATTCCGCCGTCAAAACCAGTTCCTTGTCTTCATCTTGAAAGGGCACTCGCTTTAGAATTCCCCAAGGAGCGGCAATTAAACTGCGCCCCTGCAGCCGCCCGCCCAAAAGTGAGCCCACGGCGCAACATTTTGCCACATAAACCGAAGCGGTCTTCGCCCCAGCCAAAAAATAATCCAAATCTCGCTTCTCCTTGGCTTCTGCTGAATCGTCCGCCCTATACGGAGAAGTCGTTGGGACAAAGATGATATCCGGCTTCAATTCGGCCAGTTTCCGGTACGATTCGGGGAACAAAACATCGGCGCAAATCAAAAGCCCGACTCGGACGCCTCCGATTTCAAACACCTCGTACCGGTTGCCGGTTGAAATCCCCTTCCCTGCTTCCCGGCGGTAGAGATTCACCTTGCGGTATTTTCCAACCAACTGCCCGCGGTCGAGGATATTACAGACGTTGTAAAACCTACCGTTTTCTTTCTCCACCACGCTCCCCCCTATCAGGGCAGTGTTCAGACGAATTGAAAGTACAGATAACGTAGCGAGATTTTTTTCCAAATTTTTGGCTGTATCCAGTTGGGATTTAGCTTCAAGGGGAATGAAGCAGTATTCCGGCAGGCAAACAAAGTCGAACCCGCGGCCGATGGTTTTCTCAATTTTGTCTGGATCAAAAATGCCGTCGGACGCTTTCTGGAAGAGCGCCACTTTGATTCTCATTCTTTTTTCCACTTTGGTTTCCGCAAATCGGCCAAATAGACTGTCCCTTTCCCCCGTTCGTCTTCAAGAGTGAACAAAAGCCGGGTGCCGTCCAGATTGGGAGCCAGGTCGGCGAGTCGGCCGTGTTCAATCCGCCCGATTTCCTCGAACTTGCGGGTAATCGTGTTGATGCGCGCCAGCACCTCCCATTGCCTTTCCTTATAGACGGTAAACAGATACCGCTGGTCGCCGGAAAGGACAAAGTCGAAATCCGGATTCACCGGGCAGATTTTTTTGGCTTTGCCGCGGTGAACGTCGATTTCCCAAATCTCACCTTTGTGCACCACCGATGCGGCGCCGGTACTATAAAGCAGCCGGCGCTCCTCTTTGTGCCCTTCCTCCAAATAGGTTTTGGTTTTTACCGCCTTGGTCAAAAAACGCCGGTCATCCAGCCAGGCCACCTGCGGCGGCTCTCCGCCGGCATAGGCCGCGTTTCCTCCCGTCCAGACCAAAAGACGCCCTTCCGATTCAGGCTGGACGAGATAATAGCGAAAGCAGTTGAAGTCCTTATCCTGAAAATCGGTTACGACTTGGGTCATCAGCGAACGTTTGCGATCCGGCGAGCGGAACAACGACCATTCCAAATCAATTTCCTCTCGGTTCAACGCCAAAAGGGAGAGGGAAAAATACCGCCCCACCCGCCGCACGGGAGTCAAACTCACCGGATCCAGATAGAAAATCGAATCCACCAGCGTGTAATAAACGACATAGTGCCGGTCGTAAAAGCCAAGCAGGTGGGCATTGCCGTTGGTGGTGAGCCGGACTTCGTCGTCGTCGGCCAAATCAAAGCGGTACAGATCAACCCGCTTTCGGGAGGCACGGGATGCGGTCTCTAAAGCGGAATCGGGATAATACTTTCTCAAACGGGGATGATACGGCAGGTAGCTGTTCGTGTCCCAAACGACCTTTTCGTACACCAGAAAACGCTCGTCTTCGGAAAGTATCGGGAATTTTTCAGGATTGTAGGTGAGGCTGGAAAATGTTTTCCGCTTCCCATCAGCTCCAAACAGCCGCAGCTGAAAAAGCGAGTCGGCGGTTGTTTTTGCAAAATAGTAAATCCGCGCTCCTCCTCCCTGGAACTCTGGCCGCCGGGCATCCAGCTCGTCATCCGTTGAAATTTTTTGGAACCCGTAGTAGTCGAAAAGAAGCTGTGGTTCGTAGCGGCAACCGGAAAATGCTGCAAGGACTGCAATAAATAGGATAACTGCTTTCAATTTTACTGCGGCGCTCCGCGCAAGACCCAAGCATTGATGGTGTCCCGCATACCTTGCGGCAGTCCACCCGTTGGCGGCATCGTTCCGGCAGTCACCCGGATGCGAATGCGCTCCCGGAATTGAAAAATGGTGGCGTAGTTGTCCCAGCAGTACGACGGGCACATCGCCGGGTTGGGCGGGGGGCTGTTTGGGAAATGACAGGGCGTGCATTTGGTGTCAAAAATGGCCTTGGTGTGATTGGCGTAGGTAAGCAAAGCGGTGTCCACTTTCACGCGCACGACCGATGTGTCAGCCAACGCCCGGCTCGAAGCTACAAAAGTGACGGACGTGTCGGAAAAAGCATCCGCCTGCAACACACGGGTTTGCCAGAAAAACCCTCCCTTTCCGTTGCCGCTATCCACAAAGGAGGCGCCGGCCGGAAGCCGAATAGCCGAAAAGGAAATGGCATCTCCATCCGGGTCGGTGGCGGCAACGGAAAAACTCAAAATCTGGCCTTCCGTAACTTGTTGATCAGCCACCGGTGCAATTGAAGGCGCACGGTCAAAATCCAGCACAACTAGTATAGACCGAAAGGCAAGCGCATACTCCCGGTCGGTCGCGGAAAAAACCGGTCGATGCACTCCGGCTTGGTCAAAAGTCGGTTTCCAAAAAAATCCGCCGCGACCGTTCATGCTGTCCACAAAGAATGACCCGGGTGGAATTGAAAGTGCCGAAAGGAATAGTGAATCCCCGTCAGGATCGATGGCCCTTATACCAAATGCGCCCGAAATGCCTTCAATGAAAAACTGACTGTCTATATCTAAAATATACGGTGGGCGGTTGTCATTGGCGACTGAAACCATCACCCGTTCTGTGTCGGCCAGCGTCCCGTCGAAAGCGATAAAGCGGAAGAGATAATTTCCTTCCTGTGAAAAGGTAGGTGTCCAAGCAAAACCTCCGCGGCCGTTGGCGCTGTCCGCAAAGAACGCATTTTTGGGCAGTCCGAGCGCGGACAAAGCGGGGAGCACGCCTTCAGGGTCAATCGCCGAAAGCCCAAAAGTGATAGTTTGGTTCTCGTCAATCGCGGGGTTGGCGGGATTCGGCGTTAGTGTAAGTTGGGGCGGCTGATTGGGTCTTTGGGCGACCGGTTTCTTTTTGCTGCAGGCGGAAATGAAGAAAAACAAAAAACCGGCCAAGAACAGAAACGCGCCAAGACCTTTTAGCAGGATGGCGTTAACTTGCTCCCTCTTCCAGTTTCTCTTTAGCAAACTCATAATCCTCGTTGGAAATCATTCCATACTTTAACATACGCTGCAAAACGAGATTTCTTTTGCGCTTTAAATAGGCGGAATCGGAAAAAGGGGAAAATCGTTTGGGGTTGGGCAGAATGGTTGCCAGCCGCACGGCCTCCTCCGGCCAGAGCTCCCAGGCCGGCTTTTGAAAATAGGTCCAGCTGGCGGCCTGAATACCGAAAATCCCGTCTCCCCATTCAGCCCAGTTTAGATACAACTCGAGTATCCGCATCTTGGAGAGTTCCTTCTCCAGCTTGCGGGCGATAAAGAACTCCCGCAGCTTGCGCGCGGGGGTTTTTTCGTTGGACAAAAAGAGGTTACGGGCCAACTGCTGGGTGATGGTGGAGGCACCGCGGGAAAAGCGCTTTTTTTTGATGTCGGTTCGCACCGCCCGTTTGATCTCCTCCCAGTCGTAGCCCGAATGCTCCCAGAAATTGATGTCCTCAGACACCAAAACGGCCCCCACCACATAGGGGGAAACGTACTTGAAATCGACCCATTCCTCATGAACGTGGGCGGATTCGCCTCCCCCCTTCTGCAACTTTTTCCAGTGTTCGGCAAAGGCGGTGGTTTTTGGGTTTTCGCGTGAAAGATAACCGACTTCCGGCAGTCCGGTGGCGGCATAGACCACGAACCCGGCGGCCAACAACAAAGCGGCGGCAAGCCCCCACAGGATGTATTTCAAGCTACCCTTCCCCCGGCAAAACCCCCCAGTGGAGTTTGCTGCGTAAAACCTGGTAAAACGATTGCTTGTTAAAACGCACAAGCCGGATGGGGTGCGGCGCCCGCCGGACCGAAAGCCGGTCGGTGGAGGTGATTTTTTGCGAAAGCTGCCCGTCCACCGTGACCAGGGCCTCCTTTTCCGGCTGGGAGAGCGTTATTTCGAGAACATCTGTTGGTTCAAAAATCAAAGGCCGGGAAGCCAAACTGTGCGGCGAAATCGGCAAGGCCGTGATCAAAGCCATTCTCGGATTAATGATGGGCCCGCCCAGTGATAGGGAATAGGCCGTTGAGCCAGTGGGGGTAGCGATGACCAGACCATCCGAAGCGTAGGAGCAGATGTATTCCCCGTTGGCCGAAAGGGAGAGCCGCAAAAGCCGTCGCACTTCTCCTTTTTCCACTACGACGTCATTTAGAGCAAAAAATTTAAGACCGGTTGTTTTGACTTCCGCTTGCAAAACCATCCGGTTCTCCAGTTGATAGCCCCCTTTTTTCAAGACATCCAAGGCGGTTGAAACATTCCGGTTGGAGAGCTCGGCCAAAAAACCCAGCCCGCCGGTATTGATGCCAAGAATCGGCTTTTGGGAGTTTCCAACCGCGCGGGCGGCACGCAAGATCGTCCCGTCCCCCCCCAAAGCCAAAACGAAATCGGCACGGGAAGCCAGTTCGGCTTCGGCGACAGCCGTGCCACCGGAAGCGGGAAGCGCGCCGTCGGAAAAAATGAAAACCTCAATACTGGAATTTGTAGCCCAATCCAAAATTTCGGAAAGGACCGTCCCGGCGCCAAGGCGGCCGGCGTTGACCAAAAGGCCTAACTTCATTCGGAAGCGACCCGGCTTTTCTTCTTAGCCAGGTTCAGATTCATCGCGACAAGCTCGGCTTTAATCCCTTCTTCCGTCAAGCCGACGTCCTCCAGCAATATCTTGCGCGCCCCTTGGTGGATGAAACGGTCAGGGATTCCCATCCTCCGGAAAGAGATGCCGGAGAGCTTGCGGGCTTCCATATATTCCATAACGGCGGAGCCGAGGCCTCCAGCCAAGGCCCCTTCTTCAATGGTCAAAACGACCCGGTGGTCGGTGAACAGCAAGTCCAAAAGCCGCACATCCAGCGGCTTGACAAAGCGGGCGTTTACCAGCGAGAGATGGTATCCTTCATCACGCATTTGACGTACGACATTTTGGGCCGGGCGGACCATCGTGCCGCAGGCGATGACCAAAACCCCCTCCCCCTTTTCCAAAACCTCCCAGGAGCCGATTTCTATCTCTTTGAATCTGCCGGAAAGTTTGTCTGGAATGCTGGCGCGCGGATAGCGAATGGAAAAAGGACCGCCTTTGTGATTGATTGCCGTGTAGAGCAGGTTTGCCATTTCCTCTCCATCCTTCGGCACGGAGACCACGATGTTTGGCAGACAGCGCAGATAGGAAATATCGAAAATGCCGTGGTGCGTGGGCCCGTCTTCCCCGACCAAGCCAGCTCGGTCGATGCCGAAGACCACGGGCAGGTTTTGCAGAGCGATGTCGTGAATCACCTGGTCGTAGGCCCTTTGCAGAAAGGTGGAATAGATGGCGTACACCGGTTTTTTCCCCGCCGCTGCCAGACCGGCGGCGAACGTCCCCCCGTGCCCTTCGGCGATGCCGACGTCGAAAAAACGATCTGGATATTTTATGGCGAACTCCGAAAGTCCGGTCCCCTGGCACATCGCCGCGGTAATGGCAACCACGTCCGGATCGGCTTCCGCCAATTTTACCATCGTTTCACCGAAGGCCTGCATGTAGGACGTGCCGGAAGATGGCGCAAGCGACGCGCCGGTCACCTTGTCGAAGGCGGAGACGCCGTGAAAGCGGGCGGCATCCTGCTCGGCAGGCGGGAACCCCTTTCCCTTGGTGGTCAAAACGTGCAGCAAAATCGGGCCGGGAAACTCCTTAATCTGTTTTAATGTTTTTATCAGCTTGGGCAAATCATGGCCGTCCATCGGGCCGAAGTAACGGAAGCCGAGTTTTTCGAAAATTATGCCCGGCATAAGAAAACCCTTAATGTTTTCATCCATATAGGAAACCAGCGAGCGCAGTTTCAGCCCGCTTTTGGTCTTCCCCACCAGTTCCCAGATGTCGCCTTTGATTTTGTTGTAGGTTTCGTCGGCCAGAACGCCGGTCAAATACTGCGCGATGGCGCCTACGTTTTTGGAAATCGACATTGAGTTGTCGTTCAAAATCGCCAAAAAATCCTTGCCGGAGGCACCCGCATTGTTCAGACCTTCGTAGGCCAGCCCCCCGGTTAGGGAGCCGTCGCCAAAAACGGCAACGACTTTGTATTGTTCTTGCGCCAAATCCCGCCCGCAAGCCACCCCAAAAGCCGCCGAGATGGCGGTAGAGGCGTGCCCGGCGCCAAAGACATCGTATTCGCTTTCCTCAATTTTTGTGAAGCCGGAAAGCCCTTCATACTGACGCAGGGTATGGAAACGCTCCCTGCGACCGGTGATGAGCTTGTGGGCATAGGTTTGGTTACCGACATCCCAGACGATTTTGTCCTGCGGAGTGTTAAAAACATAATGCAGGGCTAAAGTCATCTCTACCGCCCCCATATTGGTTGCCAGATGTCCGCCGGTTTGAGAAACGGTTTTAAGAATTTCGGCACGGAGCTCTTCTGCCAGGGGAATCAAGTCCACCTGCTTCAACTTCCGCAAATCGGCGGGAGAGCTAATTTTTTCTAAAATCATACCCTTTCAACAATATAATCCGCAACGAGCAGAAGATACGGATAATTCCCGTCCAGAAAAGCGATTTCCTCTTTGGCTTCGGCTACCAGCCGCAGGGCAATCTCCTTTGATTTTTCCACGCCTACCACGGAAGGATACGTGGCCTTTTCCTTTCGCCGGTCGCCTCCGGTAAGTTTTCCCAAGGCCAAATCGTTGCCGGTCGCCTCCAGAACGTCGTCCACAATCTGAAACGCCAGCCCCAGTTTCTGCCCAAAGTGAAAATAGGCATCAACCTCGGTTTCCGGCGCTCTGGCTACCAAGGCGCCAATTTTTAGCGAAGCGGCAATCAAAGCCGCCGTTTTCATTTTGTGGATTTCCTCCACTTCCACAAGCATCACTTTCTTCCCTTCCGATTTTAAATCAGCCACTTGTCCCCCCAGCATCCCTTTCGGGCCGAGGGCTTGGGTGAAAGTCGTCAAAACCGTAGGGCCGGAGGAAGCGAGCAGTTCAAAGGCCAGAGCGGAGAGCGCATCCCCGGCCAGAACGGCAACCCCTTCGCCGAAAAGCTTGTGCAGGGTCGGTTTGCCACGGCGTAAATCGTCGTCATCCATACAGGGCAAATCGTCGTGTACCAAGGAAAAAGTGTGCACCAGTTCCATGGCGCAGGCGGGGGCAAAAATCGCTTCCCCTTTGCCCCCGGATGCTTCAAATGATAAAATTGCCAGAATCGGGCGGATACGTTTGCCGCCGGCAAAAACTGAATAGCGCATCGCCTTGTGCAAAACCGTCGGCGGCTCATTCTCCGGCGGGAGAAAACGATCCAGCCAACTATCCACCAGCTCTCGCTTTTCTTCCAGAAAAGTTTTTAAATCGATGGCAACTCCGGAAGCGGCTTGGCTCATTCTTCCCGAACCTCAACCTCGCCGCCCTTGTTGCGGACGAGAATTTTCAGCTTCTTCTGGGCTTCGTCCAGTTTTTTCTGGCACCAAGCGGAAAGCTGCATCCCTTCCTGATAAACAACGAGTGATTCTTCCAGCCCGGTTTCGCCGGACTCCAAGCGGGCGGCGATTTCCTCCAGCCGGGCCAAGGCCGCTTCAAACGACTTGGGTTCCTTGAAAGCGAGGGCTTCGGCTACTGGTTTTTCCTTTTTCACAACCCCTCCGCTGAGGTTTTGGTCACTTCCGCCTCCGCTTTTCCTTTGGAGAAGATTAAATCCACACTTTCCCCGGCCTTAACGTCCTTATACTCCCGAACCACCTTCTTGTCTGTCTGCCGCCGGACAATTGAATAGCCCCGCGCCAGAGCGGATTGGGGCGAAAGGGTTGCCAGACGGTCAGCCGCTGACTTGAGCTCCAAGCGCATCTTCCCCAACTGGTTTTCCAATGCCAGTTGGGTTCGGCGGGACATTTCGTCTAAAAATTGTGATTTTTGGTTCACCAAATCTACCGGCCTTTTCAGTCCGTAGCTGCCCAGAACGGCATCCAGCCGGGTCTGGGCTTGGGCTAATTGGTGGGCGAATAACCCGGCAATCCGCTGTCGACGGTCTTTTATTAAACCATCAAGTTCTGCTTTATCCGGCACTACCATCTCCGCTGCGGCGGAAGGGGTTGGCGCACGCATATCCGACACAAAATCGGCAATGGTAATGTCAATTTCATGGCCTACTGCCGAAACAACAGGAATTCGGGAGGCGTAAATCGCCCGGGCTACTTCCTCTTCGTTGAAGGCCCACAAATCCTCCAAGGAACCGCCGCCGCGGCCAAGTATGATTACATCCACACCGCCCCATTCGTTGAAAGCCCGGACACCGTCGGCAATTTCCTCTTTGGCCCCCTCTCCCTGTACCCGGGCAGGATACAAGTACAAGTCAGCAGGCGGAAACCGGCGTTGGAGAACTTTGAGCATATCCTGAATTGCCGCGCCGGTGGGGGAGGTGACAAGGCCGATGTTTTGCGGAAACTCCGGAATCGGTTTTTTATGCGCCTCGTCAAAAAGCCCCTCTTTGAATAGGCGCTCTTTAAGTTTCTGGAAGGCAATCTCCAACTCCCCCCGTCCGATGGGGAGAAGCTTCAATACGTTGAGCTGATACTGCCCCTGCTTTTCATAAACCGTTAAATTGCCGAAAGCGTGGACCTTTATGCCATCCTCCGGCTCAAAGTTCAAATATTGTCCCGCCGAGCGCCAGATGGTGCAGCGTAGCAGGGCTTCCTCGTCCTTCAGCGAAAAATAGCGGTGGCCGGAGGGATAGAGCTTGAAGTTGGAGATTTCCCCCTCCACCCAGACAGCCGGGAAGGCCTCTTCCAAATTTTCTTTGACCGAGCGGGTCAGCTCGCCTACCGTCCAGACCTTTTCGATAGCTCCTCCGAGGCGTAAAAATAACTGAAATTTTTACCAAAACACAAGCGAAAAGCCGGTGAATTCTTCGCCTAACAAACAACCGGGGTATATATTGCCAGGATGAAAAAGATTGACCCCGTTGAACTGGAGACGGTCAATAGGATCGTTGCCTTTCTCTGGCAGCCGGAAAAGGAATTGTTGTACCGTGATCGGTTTTACTACAAAGTTAATTCCTTCATAGACCGGTCAGGACGGCTGGAAGAAACCAACAGCCAGCTTGAACCGTTGGGATGGGAGGCCAAATTTGCTGGAAGAAATTCCGCCCCAATCTTGGAGGTAAAGCCAAAGGCCAAAGCGGCCTTCCCTTGGCTGGCGGCCGGGCTTTTTGCCTCCACCGTTCTTTCCGTAATCTTCTTTCCCCCCTTTTTACAGTATGAGATGGAGATTTTTCGGAACTGGAATCTGGTTGCCGAAAATCTCCCCTTTGCTTTCGGCCTGCTTGCAATTTTGACCTTCCATGAAGCGGGGCATTTTTTCGCCGCCAAGCGGCTCGGTATTGAGGTTTCTTTCCCCTATTTCATCCCCGGCCCCACCCTTTTTGGCACATTCGGGGCTGTAATCCGGGCCAATGCGCCATTCTTTAACAGAAGAGAATTAATGGAAATAGCTGCCGCTGGGCCGATTGCCGGGCTGGTGGTGGCCATTCCGGCCCTGATTTACGGGCTTCAGAACTCGCAGGTTGTGCTGGAAACAACTGGCGGGTTGATGCTGGGAGACTCGCTTCTTTCCAAATGGCTTTCGGATTTAATCTGGGGCAAATTGCCGGAGGGATACACAATCCTTATCTCGCCTTTGGGATTTGCCGGTTGGGCGGGACTATTGGTGACAATGCTGAACCTCCTCCCTATCGGCTCCTTGGATGGCGGGCACATTGCCTACGCTCTTTTCGGCAAAAAACAGAAATGGGTGGCGCGGGTTTTTTGGTTCTCCCTTTTTCCGCTAGGCTTCTGGTTTAACGGCTGGTGGATGTGGGCCCTTTTGGCCATTTTCTTCCGCTTGGAGCATCCGCCAACTCTGGATGACGGCTACGAGTTGGCGACCAGCCATCAAGTACTGGGCTGGCTCTCCTTCCTGATTTTTGTTTTGATTTTTATTCCCGTGCCGCTGGCCTGATTATTTGCGCGAGGAGGCGGCCTCGACCGGCAAATCGAGATATTTCCCGGTGGCCAGAAACTCCAAATCCAGTACGTGGTTTTCCCAGACTGATACAAAAGCATTCACCACGGAGGGGTCGAATTGTCGGCCTGAAAATTTCACCAACTCGTCCAGCGCCTTTTCGAACGGGACCCCCTTGCGGTAGGGACGGTCGGAAATAATGGCGTCGAAGGTGTCTGCCACGGCCAAAAGCCGCCCTTCGAACGGAATCTCCTCTCCCTTCAGTCCGTAGGGATATCCGCTGCCGTCATACTGCTCGTGATGGTACAAAACGTACGGCAGCGCCGGTTTCAGAAACTCAATCCCCTCCAACATCTTTTTGCCGGTTTCTGGATGTTTTTTCATGATGGCAAACTCTTCCTTGGTCAAAGGCCCCGGCTTGTTTAAAACGTGATCGGGGACGGAGATTTTTCCCACATCGTGCAGGATGCCCCCCATCCGGACTTCCTTTAGTTTTTCACCGGAAAAGCCGAGTTGCACCGCTAGCATTTCAGTGAGATATCGCACCCTGTCCGTGTGGCGGCGGGTGTAGCGATCGCGGGCCTCGATGGAGTTGGCCAAGACGTTGATGGTGTCAAAGTAGGCACTTTCCAGTTCTTCATACAGGCGGGCCGAATCAATAGCAGTGGCCGCCTTGCTGGCCACGATGCCGAGTGAAAAAAGCTCCCCCTGCGAAAAATAGTTCACCGTTTCCGTCCGCACTACGTTCAAAACACCGATGACCTGTCCTTTGGCCAAGAGCGGGTAGGAAACCATGGAACGGATGCGGGGACGGGGGGAGCCGTCCACCAAGGGGGAGGATTTGTTCACCACCTTAGGCTTGGCCGATTCGACCACGGAACGGCAGGCCGGATCGTTCCCCAAAACGAAATAGCTCCCTTGGATATCGCGGGTTTTGCCGCGGAATTGGGTGAGTTTCAGTTCACGGGTGGCGGGATCCAAGAGCAGAATCGAGGCCGTGTCCGCCTTGAATTCCTTCAGAACGAAGTCGAGAATCAACCCCAATACATCGTCCACCCGGACCGAGCCGACCATCGCCTCGGAAATCTGATACAGTGCGAGCTGCTCTTTTAGGTGGATATTTTCCCGCTGCAGTTTCTGCTTCTCCATTCCCCGTTCGACGGCGGCCTTTAAATCGTCACGGCGGAACGGTTTTACGAGGTAATCGTAGGCCCCCTCCTTCAAAACCGCCACCGCGCCTTCCACTGATGGCTGGGCGGTCATAAAGATGATTACGATATCCGGGTTGGCGGCCTTGGCCTCGTGTAGAATATCCAAGCCGGAATAGGAGCCCAAAAACAAATCGGAGAGAAGGATGTCGATTTGCTCGGAAGAGAGAACTTCAAACGCCTCCGGCGCCGTGCGGGCCTGCAAAACGCGGAAAGGCCCGAGCGAGGAGAGCATTTCCACCACCAGTTCCAGAACACGCGGTTCGTCATCCACCGCCAGAATGGTCGCTCGTATGGCCGCCCGGGCGCGCTTTTCCCCCATCGTAGTAAATATCGGCAGTAATGCAGGGGAGCTTGAATTTTTCGGTGGAAGATGGGTGAACAGCCGCTCACCTTGAACGGCGGCTACAAACGGAACGGATTAGCCGAAATGCTCTTTGTCTTCGAGGTATTCAGCGTAGCGAAAAAGCTTTTCGGCGGATTTCAAAAAAAGGGAATGCTCGGATCTCCCCACGATTTCCAACCGTTCCAGCTCGGCCAGAAAATCTGCAATCTTGCCAAGGGGGAGTCCGGTGGCGCCGAATAGCGATTGCAAAACTTCCTCCGTGTTAACGGGGAACTGCCCGTTGCCACCTCCCTGCAAAGTCAGCCACAAGGCGGCCGCCAGACGGGCCCCTTCTGAGCGGCCGGCTAGAAAAAAGGCCTTATCCAAACTCCGGCTCTTGCGGGCCAGATACTCGCAAAGTTCGTAAAGAAATTTAGGATTGGATAAAAGGTACGATTCCGCCAGATGGCGGGGAAGCTCCAGAACGACGGAGTCCAAAGCGGCGGTGGCCTCATCTTCGTGTGGGGCGCCGAGCAAAAACTCCTCGAGCCCGAAGAAACTTCCCTCGGTTACGATTTTCTGCAGGGAGCGTTTGTCGCCGCGGGTTTTGGCGAGCGTAACCCTTCCTTTTTCAAGCAGATAAAGGGAGTCGGGGCTATCTCCCTGACGGTAAATGACGGAAGCGGCGGAGTATTGCCTTTCGTAATCCGAAAGTTTCACACGGCGAAACTGCTTGCGGGATTGGAGAAAACCAGGGCTGTCAGCTCCTTTTTCAATACGTGCGCCGCCTGCTCGCCGGCATGGTACGAGCTGCGCACCAAAGGGCCAGAGAAAACGTGCTGGAAACCCATCTTCTCCCCGGCTATCCGGAGTTCTTCAAATTCGTCTGGATGGTAGTATTTTTCCACCGACAGATGCCAGCCGCCGGGAGACAAATATTGCCCGATGGTCAGAATGTCCGTGCCGCAGGCGCGGATATCCTGCATTGTTTGCAGAAGCTCTTCGGTGGTCTCGCCGCAGCCGACCATTATTCCTGATTTGGTGGGAATATCGGGATAATACGTTTTGGAGCGGGTCAAAAGTTCCAGCGTGCGCTGGTATTCGGCGCCGAGGCGCACTTTGCGGTACAGCCGCGGGACGGTTTCGGTGTTGTGGTTCAAAACGTCCGGCCGGGCTTCAAGCACTGCTTTAAGGGCATCCAAATTGCCGCGAAAGTCGGGAATCAAGACCTCCACCTGACAGCCGGGAATGGCTTGGCGCATTGCGCGAATCGTTTCGGCGAAGATGAAAGCGCCTCCGTCCTGCAAATCGTCCCGCGTGACGGAAGTGACCACGATGTATTTAAGCCCCAGCCGGCGGGAGGCCTCGGCCACCCTTCGAGGTTCTTCGAGGTCAACGATACCGTTCGGCTTGCCCCGTTTGATGTCACAAAAGGTGCAGCCGCGAGTGCAAAGTTGCCCCAATAAGAGAAACGTGGCCGTGTGCCGCTCGTAGCAGTCGCCAATGTTGGGGCAGTTCGCTTCCTGGCAAACGGTGTTCAAGCCCAAATCGGCCAGCCAAGATTTGGTCTGGCGGTAATTGCCGCCGAGCGGCAGTTTTACCTTCAACCAGTCCGGTTTGCGCGCGGGAAGCTTGGTTTCGACCGGCACTTCAACGGCGATGGGGTTCATTTCGAACTCAATTTACCTTTTTTTTAAATCTATTCAAGTCAGGCGCGGCTTGCCGCCGGCTCGTTTTTCAAAGCATCGATATATTTTTGGGCGGCCACGGCGGCAGTGGTGGCGTCGCCAACAGCGTTTGTGACCTGCTTGCAAAGCTGGGAGCGGACGTCGCCGATAGCATACAGGCCGGGGATGCCGGTTTCCATCCGGTCGTTGGTGATGATGTAACCCAGCTTGTCCTTTTGAATCGGGTCTTTGATGATGTGCGAGTTCGGGACAAAGCCGATAAAAATGAAAACGGCGCCCACCGGCAACGTCTTGGTCTCGCCGGTTTTGACGTTTTTTAACTTCACGCTCGAAACCTTGCTGCCGTTGCCGACGATTTCCTCCGCCACGGAATTCCAGATGACTTCGACTTTGGGATTGGCAAAGGCGCGATCCTGGATAATTTTCTGGGCGCGGAAGGAATCCCGGCGGTGGATGAGATACACTTTGCTGCCGAATTTTGTCAAGAAAGTCCCCTCTTCGACGGCCGCATCTCCCCCGCCGATGACGGCGATGACTTCCCCTTTAAAGAAAGCCCCGTCGCAGAGTGCGCAGTAGCTAACCCCTTTGCCGGCGTATTCCAATTCTCCGGGAATATCCAATTTGGTTGGCGAGCCACCGGTGGCAAGGATCACGGCCTTGGCGCGGTAGGTGTTGTCATCGGTTTTGACGACTTTTTCGTTTCCTTCGGAATAAACCTCGTTAACGTTCTCCGTACGGATTTCCAACCCGAATTTGCGGGCGTGGTCTTCCATTTTTTTGGCCAGCTCCGGCCCGCCAATCAGTTCAAAACCGGGATAGTCCTCCACCCAGGCAGTATTTACGATTTCCCCGCCAGGAATCAGTTTCTCCAAGAGAACGGTTTTCAAATTGGCGCGGGCTGAATACATCCCGGCGCAAAGCCCTCCCGGCCCGCCCCCCACGATGATTACATCAAAGCTTTCGTTCATTTTTTCCCTTTCGTTGGCACGTCATACATACAACCGCTACCGGTTCCCGCCAGTTCCGAAACTTAAGAGTATTCCTTTATCGCCTCGGCCCACGGTTTGAAGGTAATGCCAAAAACGCGGGAAGCAACCGCCGGATCGCAGGTGCGAAAATTCAAAAGCATCGTTAGTTGGTCGGGTGTGACCGGCGGATTGGGCAAGATGGCTTTCATAACGGCTGAAACCGGGCGCATTACAAAAAGCGGAACGTGAATTTTCGGTTTTTTGATTCCCTTCCAGCTGGCCAAAAAATCCAAAACCTCGTTCATCGTCATAATATCCGGCCCGCCCAGGCAGTAAGTCTGACCAATGGTTTCCGGCATCTGCAAGGCCTTGGCCACGAATTCGGCCACGTCTTCGATATAGACCATTTGTAATTTGTAGTCCCCCTTCCCTATCACCGGAATGAAAGGGCCTTTTTTCATCAATGAAAGCATTTCGGTCGAAAAACCGTCTCCCCGGCCAATAATCATCGCCGGGCGGAAAATCGTCCAGTCCAAGCCGGAAGCCGAGAGCGCCTTTTCCCCCGCTTCCTTGGTGCGAAAATAAGCCGTGTCGATGCCGGTGCCGGTGCCGAGAGCGGAAACCTGAATGAATCGCTTGATGCCGTTTTCTTTTGCAACAGTTATGAGATTTTCCACCCCCTGCCGGTGGATGGCGTCAAAGGTTTTTCCTTTCACTTCTTTGATGATGCCGACGGCATTGACGATGGCTTCGGCTCCCTTGGTGGCGAAACGAAGAGAATTTAAGTCGAGGATGCTCCCTTCCATTTTTTCAACCGCCGCCCCTTTCAGGACTTCATCGGCCCGTTTGTGGGCTAAGGCAATTACCGAATGGCCGTGGGAAACTAATTTTTTGACGATGTGACTGCCGACGAAACCGGTGGCGCCGGCGACAAAGACCCTGCTCAAAAATCAATCCCTCTTTGCGCCAGGATTCCTTTCCGGTAGGGATGTTTGATTTCCTTCATTTCGGTAACCAAGTCGGCAGCTTCGACAAGCTCCGGCGGGGCGTTCCGGCCGGTTATGACCAGATGCATTTCCGGCGGCTTGGATTTAATCAAATCCAGCACCTGTTCGACCTTCAAAAGCCGCAGGCCCAAGGCCACGTTTATTTCGTCTAAAATGATAATCCGGTGCTCGTTTTTATCGACCCACTCTTTGGCCTCCGCCAAGGCCTCTTCCGCTTTTTTGACGTGCTCTTCGAACGGCAACTTATCATCGATGATACCGACGAACCCCCTCCCCAACTGCTTCATCTCCACGTACGGCGCCAGCATTTTGACGCCGTTGATTTCGCCGTATTTCCAGCTTCCCTTGACGAACTGCAAAATCAAGACCTTCATTTTATACCCCGCCGCACGGACGGCAATCCCCAAAGCCGCGGTGGTCTTTCCCTTCCCGTCGCCGGTGTGGATGACCACGAGGCCGTGTTTCTTTTCTTTTTCTTCCGGCATTGCAGGAAAAGTAATGATAAAGAGGGGTTAAAAAAAGGGGATTTTCATTTGCACCAAAGGGGTCTTGATTACGGAAAGTAGGGAGTGTATTATAATGACCAAGTACATTATGCGGAAGCAGACAATGGGCATATCTGGGAACCAGATATTTAGATGTTAAACAGGAGGGCTTCAGAAATGAATGCAGGAAAATTTGAGTGCCCGCTGTGCCATTCACAACTGTCCGAAACGCGCTTTCTGGAAGTCCTGGGTGTATGGCAGGCACAGGAGAGGTTCAAGTCAAGCCTAAAGAAAAAGCTTGAGGAAGTTGAAAAGGCAAAGAGGGAAGCCATCGCTTTGAAGGTTCGGATGAAAACAGAGCATCAAAAGCGGCTCGAGGTGGAGAGGAGGAAAAGGGATCAGCTCATTGCAAGGCTGACTCAAAAGATGGATGCCCGGATTCGGGCTGCGGAGCGACGGGGCGCCCATCAAGAAGCCGTCGCTATGCGGAGAAACTTTCGCAAAGAAATCAGCGAAGTTAAACGAAAAGCGGTAAAGTCGGGCGAGTCCAAGATCAAAAAAGCAAACGAAAGGGTTCTAAAGACCGTTCGGATGAAGGATGTCAAAATCGAAAACCTGAATCGAGAAGTCAAGGAGCTGCATGAGCAGATTCGAAAGGGAACCATGCAGCAGATTGAGGGGCTCAATTTCGAAAAGATGTTGTCAGCGGAACTTCGCAAACGATTCGCGCCGAGGGACTTGATTCAACCGTACGGAAAGGGTGGCGACATACTACACACGGTAAGAGAAACAGGAAAAAACGTCGGCGCAATTCTTTATGAGTGTAAGAAGAGCAGTAATTGGAGTAACAACTTCCTCAAGCAGGTCAAAAAGGACATGGAATCTAGGGGGGCCAACTATGGAGTGGTCGTGACCTTTGCGCTTCCGAAGAGCCAGCGTGGCTTTATGGTGCGAGCTGACGTATGTTTCGTACACCCTTATGGGGCACTTTATCTGGCGGACACTTTACGCACGGCGCTCGTTGAGGCGCACAAGGCAAAGATGTCTCCAGGAAAGATCGAACAACGGCTAAGGGATCTCATGGAGTATATTCAAGGTAATCGGTTCAAGGGTGCGATCCGGCAAATCATTGGCGAAGCCGAGGAGTTGGTCGGGGCGATGGGGAAGGAAATGCAGGACCACTGGAGGTTCTGGAGGGAGCGCTACTCTCGCTATGGGGGTATCTACCATGCAGCGTCAAGGGTAAAAATGGAAACCACCGGAATTCTGAAGGGTGAAGGGGGTGGCCATATAGAGAGGCCGGCCGTTGCCGGCTTCTTGCCGATGCCAGAGCTCGAACGACAGGAATGACATAGAAGGTGATCCGCCTTCAAAATCTGCGCTACTCCATCGGGGCACGCATCCTCTTTTCGGAGTTGAACTGGAACTTGGGGCCCGGCGACCGGGTGGCGCTGGTGGGCCCGAACGGCGCCGGCAAAACCACGCTCATCCGAATCTTAATGGGCGAATACACGCCCGAGTCGGGAACTCGCGTAATCTCGCGCTGGACGCGGCTCGGGCACCTTCCCCAGGAAGCGGCCGAAACTTTCGACGGCACGATCCTCGACCGCGCGATGGAGGCGCACCGGCATCTCTTGGAAATGCGGGAGGAGCTGGACGCGCTCTACCACGAAATGCAAACCGTGCCGGCGGGCGATTCTCAAATGAAGGCGCTCCTCGACCGGGCCGGCGAGCTGCAGCATCACCTGGACTTAAACGACGAGCACGCGCTGGAGCCCGAAGCAAGGCGCCTGCTTTCGGGGCTCGGCTTTGCACGGAAGGATCAGGACCGCCCGATTGCCGAATTTTCGGGCGGCTGGAGGATGCGCGCGGCACTGGCGGGGCTTTTGCTCACCGACCCGACCATTCTTTTCCTCGATGAGCCGACGAACCATCTCGATCTTCCCGCGCTGGAGTGGCTGGAGGAGTATCTGGAAGAGTTCCACGGAGGGTTGGTCGTCGTCTCGCACGACCGGGTGTTTTTGGATCGGGTCGCCACGGAAGTCCGGGAGCTCGACCAGGGCACCCTTTCCGAGTACGCGATGACCTTCACCCGCTACCTCGAGGAGCGTGAGACGCGCCGGGAGCGGATCGAGGCGCAGAATTTGCAGGTGGGGCAGAAGATCGAACAGTTGAGCCGCTTTGCGGAGCGGTTCGGCGCCAAGGCCTCCAAAGCGGCGCAGGCCCAGAGCAAAAGGAAGCAGATTGAGCGCCTGAAGGCGCAGCGCGTGATTTTGCCGCGCCGCCCCCGCGCCATCCGGTTCAGCTTCGCGACGCCGCCCCACGTGGGGCGCTCCATCGTGCGGCTCAAAGACGTTTCCTTTGGCTATGGGGCGGTGGATGTATTCTCCGGCGCCGGCGTGGAAATTGAGCGGGGGGAAAAGATTGCGATCGTCGGCGCGAACGGCGCGGGGAAGACGACGCTTTTGCGGGTGATAGCGGGACAGCTTTTGCCGCGCCAGGGGGAACGCCAGATTCACGAGCAGGCCAGGGTGGCCTACTTCGCACAGCACGCAGCCGAGACCTTGGACGGCAAGCTAACAATCCTTGAGGCAGTGGAAGATGTGGCCGCCGACGCCGCCCGGCCGCGGCTCCGGTCGCTACTCGGCAATTTTCTGTTCACCGGCGACGACGCCTTCAAATTGTGCCGGGTGCTTTCGGGCGGGGAGCGCCAGCGGGTCGCGATTGCGCGGCTTTTGCTTCAGCCGACAAACCTGCTCCTTTTGGACGAGCCGACCCACCATCTCGATTTGGCGGGAAAGGAAGTGCTGGAAGAGGCGCTGGAGCAATACCCCGGCGCGGTGGTGGTGGTGACGCACGACCGCTCCCTGATGGCGCGACTGGCAACACGAATCCTGGCAGTTACCGACGGGCGCGTGACGCTCTACCCGGGCGGCTACGACGACTACGAGGCCGCGCGTCTCGCGGAGGAATCGGGGCGGGGAAGGCCGGAGGATTCGGTGGAGACACGGCAAGGGAAAACTATCTCCCCTGCGGCACCCGCGGCCAAGGGCCGCGAGGGAAAGAAGGCGGAACGCCGGGCCCAAAGCGAGGTGCGCCGCCGCGCCCTGGAGACGGAGCGTCTGGAGAAAGAGATCGAAACGCGGGAAGGGGAGCTCAAGACGGTCGAAGCGTCACTTGCCGATCCCACCCTCTACAAGGATAAGATGCGCACCAAGGAGCTTCTGGCGCGGTACCAGGGACTGCGCGGAGAAGTTGATTCGCTCTGGCGCAGGCTTGCGGAACTGCAGCCGCAATAACGAATATGAAACGCATAATCATTTACTGCGACGGAACCTGGAATACACGGAATAAGCAACTCGACTAAATTAAACCGAAATTACTTCGGTGACCAAGCCGGATGGAAATCGGAGCCGGTTTGAGTGAGCTGCAAAACCCGCTTGCCGTCGATGCTCGTGATGTAAATGCTGCCTTTCGTCGAGGAAAAGCAAAGCCACTTACCGTCCGGCGACCAGCCGGGAGCGGTGGTGCTGATTGACAAGTCGGGCTTGGAGCGCAAAAGCACCCGTTCGGAACTGCCATCCGCCGACATTATGTAAATGACTGGGTTGCCATCCCTCGTGGAAACATAGGCCAGCTCCTTGCCGTCCGGCGACCAACTGGCGGCGTATCCTTTGAGGCGCTTGCCGGCCTCGGTCATCAACTCCCGGAAGCCAAGCTTAATTTCACCCGCTGGCACTATGACCAGCCCCGCCACCTCCGGCAGTCCTTGCACGTTGGTCAAGGCTAGCGTTAAGGCCACTCGTTTGCCGTCCGGCGAGACCGCCGGCTGAAGCGCCTGCGCGCGAATTTTACCCGAGACCGGTAGCGAATAGATATTGGTGGTGAAGGTATCCCTTCCGAAGTTGAAACGGAAAAGCTGGAAATTCGGATACGTGGGCTCAAACAGATTGTTGAATTTGTTGGCGGAAAGGTCGGTGGAGGCCCAGACCGATTTGCCGTCTTTGGACCAGTCCGGATAACTGGTGCCAAAGTTGTCGGTCAGTTGGGTGTACCAGTGGTTGGAGTCGATGTGGGTGGTGAAGATGTCGGAAATCGGAGCGCGCATTGCCCCTCCTAAAGGATACTCAATGTTTGCCTTGCCGCGGGCGGCAAAGGCAAGCCGTTCGCCGTCCGGCGCCCAAGAGATTTTGCCGTAGCCATCCTGAATCACCAAATTCCGGCGGATCTGGTTGGTGCCGTTGGCGTCCATATAATAGAGCTGTCCGCCCCGCCAAAAGGCGATTTTGCCGGGGAGTTTCATTCCCGCAGCCTGGCTTTCTATTTGGGATAAGATAACCGGCTGGGTATCGGCCGGGGTCAGATGCGGTTCTTCTCCCGGCATGGTCTGGGTCAATGGACGCGATAGGTTCTGATTGTTGTTGGCTGATGCCGTCTGGGTCTCGGATTTCTTACTGCAGGCGGCGATTAAAAGAACCCCCAAAAGCAAAATTCTATAGCTCATTTCTCCATCCTCGGCAAAGTGATATTCCGTTGCGCTTGATATTTTCCCTTTTTATCCTTATACGAAATCTCACACAATTCGTCCGACTCCAGAAAGAGAATCTGGGCAATCCCCTCCTTGGCGTAAATTTTGGCCGGAAGCGGCGTGGTATTGGAAATTTCGAGCGTGGCATGCCCCTCCCATTCCGGCTCGAAGGGGGTGACGTTGACGATGATGCCGCAACGGGCGTAGGTCGATTTTCCCAGGCAAACAGTCAGAACGGAGCGGGGAATTTTGAAATACTCCACCGTGCGGGCCAAAGCGAAGGAATTGGGGGGAATCAGAATGTGGGGCGCCTTCACCTTGACCAGCGATTTGGGGTCGAATCCCTTGGGGTCGACAATGGAGGAATTGACGTTGGTAAAAATCATAAACTCGTCCGCCACCCGGATGTCATAGCCGTAGGAGGAAAGGCCGTAGGAGATTCTTCCTTTGCGCACCTGGCGGTCGGCAAAGGGGACAATCATCTTGTGGTTTTTGGCCATTTTCTTAATCCAGCGGTCGCTTTTAATCGGCATCTATTTTCCCTTTTTCGATGGTTGTCAATTCCAACAGAACAAGCGAATATAAGCGGGGGGCAGGTGGGTGTCAAAGGCTTCTATAATGGTTTTGAAGGGAATTCGACGGGATTATTCCGTTACTTTTCCAAGCCGACTTTTCTAAGCAACGCAGTAAAGCGCGGATCGTCGCGGAGCGGGTCGACGTGGGGATCGACTTTCAAGAAAACCAAAGCCTGGGACCGTTCTTCAAACGCTTTTTCGAACCAATCGAAGGCCGTATCCTTGTCCCCCAATCCGGCATAAATAGAGGCGAAATAATAGGCAGAGACATAGCGTTTCTTCTGCAGTTCCAAAAGTTCTTCCACCACCGCAAGGGCTTTTTCACCTTCGCCGGAAGTGGCGTAAGTATGGCCGAGGGAGGCGATGGTGATTGGGCTGCCGGAGGAAATGGCTTTGGCTTTTTCGTATTCCTCCAATGTCTCCCCATACATCGCCTTTTCCTGATAGGCGAATCCCATCCAGAGATGGGCCAAAAAGAAATTAGGATCCATTTCGAGCACTTTCTTAAACTGCTCAATCGCTTCGTCATACCGCCGCCAGTAATAATAAAGCCAGCCCAAGGCACTATTGATGATTAAGGAGAGCGGGTCCAACTCCTGCGCTTTTTTCATCCGGGGAAGCGATTCCTCCGGACGCCCCATGCAGGTCAGAAAGGTGGCGTAGAATTGATGCGCGGAGGCGTAGTTTGGATTCAACTGGATGGCTCGCTGGTAATCCTTTTCTGCGCCTCTCCAGTTCCAGTCGTGGTAATGCCGGGCGTAGGCCAGGGCAGGATACGCTTCGGCCAAATTTTCGTCGATTTCAAGGGATTTCAAAGCGGCCGCCCGAGCTTTGGGAAAGGCTTCCTTGGGCGGCAGCATGCTGTAGAAACCGAGCATATTGTAAGAATCTGCCAGCCCGGCATAGGCCAACGCGTAAAGCGGGTCTTTCTGAATTGCCTGCTCAAAGAAGCGTACTCCTTTCCAGATACTTTCCTCCGTCCGTTTGTTCCACCAGTAGCGCCCCTTGAGGTAGGACTGGAAGGCCTCCGGGTCCTGGGTCGGGCGCTGCTTCAAATCTTTTACCTCGTTGGGGGAAAGTGTGAGCCGCAAGGCACCCGTGATCTCCTCTGCTACTTTTTCCTGGATGTCGAAAACGTCCTCCAGTGTACCACGGTACTTTTCGGCCCAGAGATGGGAATCCTGCACGGCATCGATAAGCTGGGCGGTGATGCGTAAATCATTCCCCTGCCGACGGACGCTCCCCTCGAGAATGAACTCAACCCCCAGTTCGCTGGCAATCTGGCGGAGCGGTTTTTTGACCCCTTTATAGCGCATCGCCGAAGTCCGGGAAATCACTTTCAGCGTGCGGATTTTGGAAAGGTGTGTGATGACCTCCTCGGTCAGCCCGTCGCTGAAGTAATCGTTTTCCAGTTCGGGGCTAATATTGTCGAAAGGCAAAACGGCGACTGATTTCACGGTCGCTGAACCAACTGGTTGAACGGTGGAGCAGGCAGCCTCCGCCCGTTTTAAATCCGCGATCAACTCCTCGGTTTTCTGGTAGCGGCTGGCAGGGCTTTTTTGTAGGCAACGCGCTACCGCATTATCGAGAACAAAAGGAACTTCCTTCCGGGTTGCGCTGACTGGAGCAGGGACCTCGTTGAGAATGGCGTACAATACGGCCTGCTCATAATCCCCCCGGAAAGGGAGCTGACCGGTCAACATCTCATAAAGAAGAACACCCAAAGACCAGATATCGGCGCGGTGGTCAGCCAAATCTCCGGAAAGCTGTTCGGGGGAGATGTAGCCCGGCGTGCCGACCGCCTTGGTTTTCATGTGGGTCGTGTTCCCCAGCAATTTTGCCAAACCGAAATCGACAATTTTGGCGATGCCATCGGCGGTTATTACCACGTTGCCGGATTTGATGTCTCGGTGAACGATTCCCTGCCTGTGAGCTTTGGTCAGCCCTTGGGCGATTTGCAAGGCAATGGTGGTGGCCTCTTCCAGCTTCAAAGGCCCCTTCTCTATTTTCTTGTTGAGCGGCTCCCCTTCGTAGTAGGCCATGCAGATGAATATCTGACCCCCGTCGGTCTGGTCGATTTCATGGATGGTGCAGATGTTGGGATGGTCCAAAGCCGAGGCGGCCTTGGCTTCCTGAAAAAATCTCTTCCTCTGTTCTTCTTCCGCCCCAAGATGGGGGGGAAGAAACTTTAAGGCGACCAACCGGTCCAGCCGGAGATCTTGCGCTTTGTAAACGGCACCCATTCCCCCCTCACCCAGTTTTTCCAAAACCTTATAATGCGAAACGGTTTGGCCGATCATTTTTCCAAGCAGGCTTTCAAGCGGGCCTTTTGGAGCAACTCTTCAAAGCGGGGGTCATCCCGCAGGGGATCAAGCCAGGGGTCAACTTTCAAGGTGTATAGCTCCACGTATCCTTCGTTCAAGGACTTGTTCAGCCATTCGAAGGCCAAATCTTTTTCTTTGAGTGCGGCATAGATGAGGGCAATGGAGTGCGGGGAAACAATCCGGCTTTTGGCAATTTCCTTCACCTCTTCTATCGCTTCCAGTGCTTTTCCTCGTTCTCCCATCCGGGCGTACACCCGCCCCAAATAAGCCGTCCGGCTCCGGTCGCCGGTCCGTTCAATCGCCTTTTGAACTTCGGCCAAGGCCTCTTCATGCCGCCCGGTCAAGGCCAGCGCGGAACTCAAGCTTATGTAGGCGCGGGTGAAGTTGGGATCCAAATCGAGGGCCCTTTTGTATTGCTCGATGGCCCGGTCATACTGGCGGGCGAAATAGTACGAGAGCCCCAAGTCAGTCTGAATCGGCATGGAGATGGGGTCCAAATCACGGGCTTTTTCCATCATCCGAATAGCTTCCTCGTTCCGCCCGGTCGCCGACAAAAGACCGCTGTACCAGTGGTAGGTGGTGGCGTAGCTGGGATTGAGTTCGATTGATTTTTTGAACTCCTCCTCCGCTCCCTGCCAGTCATAATCGTTCATCTTCAAATAACCCATCGAGGTATGGGCTTCCGCCAACCCCTCGTCCAGTTCCAAGGCCCGGGCGGCCGCCTCCCGGGCCTTGGGATAGACATCGTGGGGATGCCGGGCGTACAAGCTCGTTTCTCCAAGCAAAGCGTAGCTGTCGGCCAGACCGGCATAGGCCAGGGCGAAACGAGAATCCTTTTGAAGGGCTTCCTGAAAGAGCGCTATCGCTTTGGTAAACCCCTCCACGGTCCGTTTGTTCCATTGGAAACGACCCTGCAAGTACAGCTGGTAGGCCTCCGTGTTTTCGGTATAGCGTTTTTTGAGCTCTTTGCTTTCCCCCGGCGTCAAATGCAGCCGCAGCGCGCCGGCAATCTCCTGGGCCACTTTTTCCTGAATGTCGAAAACGTCCTCCATCGTGCCGCGGTAGGTCTCGGCCCAGAGGTGGGCGTCCTGAAAAGCATCTATCAACTGGGCGGTGATGCGCAGATGGTCGCCAAACTTTCGGACGCTCCCTTCCAGAATGTACTGAACGGAGAGCTCCGCGGCGACCTGCCGCAGCGATTTGGCCGTTCGCTTGTACCGCATAATCGAGGTGCGGGAGATGACTTTTAAAGTGCGGATTTTGGTCAAATTGGTTATGATTTCCTCCGTCAAACCGTCGCTGAAATATTCGTTCTCCGGTTCCGGGCTCATATTGGTAAAAGGCAAAACGGCGATCGAAGGGGCCAGCGCTCCGTCCGAGCTTTCCGTTCCAAGGCGACCGGCCTTTACGCTTTTTCTGAGCGCCCGTAAATCGGCCAAAAGCTCATCCATTCGCTGGTAGCGCAAATCGGGGTCCTTCGCCAGGCATTTTTGCACCACCCGCTCCAGTTCCGGCGGGATGCCGCGGGCATATCGGGCCAGAGGTTGCTGGGTGACGTTCAGCAGTTCGTAGAAGACGGCCGTTTCGGTCTCACCGTCGAACGGCTTTCTGGCCGTCACCAGCTCATACAAAACCGCCCCAAAGGAAAAGATATCCGCCCGGTGGTCGACGTTTTTCCCCTCCACCTGCTCGGGGGCCATGTAGTGGGCCGTGCCGACCCGGACGCCGCTTTTGGTAAGCCCAGAAGCCTCGCTCCATTTTGCCAGACCAAAATCGGTCAACTTAATCGATCCGCGGGAGCTGACCAAGACGTTGGCAGGCTTGATGTCCCGGTGTACGATTCCGGCTTCGTGGGCCGCTCTAAGCCCCTCTCCAATCTGGATGGCCAAATCTAAAACTTCGAGAATGGAAAGCTTGCTTTCTGCAACCAACTGAGAAAGGAGACGTCCCTCGATGTATTCCATAACGATGAAAACTTCTTCCGGCGTCTCCCCCACTTCGAAAAAAGTGACGATGTTGGGATGGTTCAAAAGGGCCTGGGTCTTGGCTTCCTGAATAAACCGTCGGCGGGCATCTGGGTCGGCAATCCGGCCGGAGGAGAGTTTCTTTAAGGCCACCTTGCGCCCCAGAACGGCGTCTTCCGCTAAAAAGACCTCCCCCACTCCTCCTTCCCCCAGTTTCTCCAAAATTCTATAACGCGAATTTCCAGTGTCTGTCATTTTTCCAGTCGTAAGCAAAGAATATCTGCGTTCTACATCAACCTGATTCCTGCCGTGAAATTGAGAACATCGACCTTCCACGGTAATTTAAGGGACAGAGGACAATTAGTAAAATGGAAATAAGAAGGTCACTTTTTGTAGGCCGTAGTCCAATTCTTTGCGGCATGAAAATGCCGTCTATAACTGTGACGGATTAGTAGCGGGCTTGAAGCTTAAAGTTTTGAATCGCCTCGCGTGCGGCGGCGGTCTGGTTGTCGGTTGACGGTTTATCCCCTTCGGGACCCCGGCGGCCGTGGTCGGTAGCAGAATCGTAGGCCTCGTTCACTTCCCGGAAAACGGCGGTGATTTTGGAAACCGCCTCGGCGGTCAAGGCATCCAATAAGACGTCCAGTTGCTGGTCCATCTGGGCGCGGATGGCCTCGTCCGAGCAGGCCGGGATGGAGATATTGAAGGCCTTGGGGCATTTGGCAAAAACAGCGTCGGCAACCGGCTGGGCAACCCGTTCAAAGACCTCCCGGTAGATTTGGGCGTGCCCTTCCTCGTGGGCCTTTAAAACCTCCCAGCTCTGGCCGTCAATGCGATCGCCGTATTCCGGCCGGTAGGGAATGTTGACGGTCACGTCCCCGGTCACCAGTACGGTAACCGCCTCTACAGTGATGGTGGCTACACAGGGCTGGTTTTTGCGACCCGATTTCACGTTGGCGTGGGCATCCGCCTCCGTCCGGCAGCGCACGACCCCTTCTGTAAAGGCGGCTTCGTTCTCTTTCATCGGCTTGGGAGGACGCTGGCGGTCGAAGTAACGATCCGGTTGGCGGAGCAAATTGCGGGGGTCGGCGTTGACTTGCAGCTTGAATTCGGCGGATGCCGCCGTTTGCACGGTGGCAAAAAAAAGCGCTCCGGCCAACAACAATAGGGCTCGTTTTGACATAGGTCTCCATTCCTTGTTTCGGAAGAAACCGGAGGGTTATTGAGGAAAATTATTTGCATGTTGCGGGCGGTTTTTGACCCCTCTATCCACTGTTTTCCTTGACAGTCCGTATCAAAGGGCGTAAATTTTCGGGTGCAAGCGGGAGTAATTCAGCGGTAGAATGCAAGCTTCCCAAGCTTGACGTCGAGGGTTCGACTCCCTTCTCCCGCTTTTTATTTTTGCCAGGATAGCGCGACATTAAAAGCTCGACAGCCAGAAAAAAGAGCTGGAAAACTGCAAAATGAGAATTCGAGACATAGAGCCGAAATCGATAGCCGCCGAATTGGGGCTCTCAACAGGAGACGAACTTGTGTCCATCAACCGGCGGGCGATTGGCGATTTTTTGGATTTGCGCTTTCAGAGCGCCGGGGAGGAGCTGAAACTTTTAATTCGCAAGCAAGACGGCGAGGAAATTCTCTTTGAAGTTGAAAAGGATTATGACGAGGAATTGGGAATTGTTCCGGAAGCGGACAAAATCATCACCTGTAAAAACAACTGCAATTTCTGCTTCGTCCGCCAGAATCCCCGCCGGCTGCGCCGGAGTCTGTACATCAAGGATGACGATTACCGGCTCTCTTTCCTGCACGGCCAGTTCGTCACACTGACAAATTTGAAACAGTTCGACATCGACCGGATTATCGAGTACCGCCTTTCCCCTTTATATGTCTCCGTTCATACCACCAACGAGAAACTGCGCAAGGAATTTCTGGAAAACCCCAAGGCCCCCGATTTGCTGCCCTTGATGGAGCGCTTTTTCTCCCACGGCATCGTGCAGCATGTCCAGGTGGTGCTCAGCCCCGATTTCAACGACGGTGTGGAGCTGGAAAGGACGATAAATGATATGGCCGCCCACTATCCGATGGTGCCAACCTTGGCCGTCGTGCCGGTGGGGCTGACCAAATATCGCAGTCATTTGAGACCAATGCGGGCGGTCGACGCCGAATATGCGAACGGGATGATTGACTTTATCGAGAAAAAACAGAAGGAATTCAGGGCCAAATGGGGCGTAAATTTTCTTTACGCCGCCGACGAGTGGTTCACCATCGCCAGCCGGGAAGTCCCACCGTCCGAATATTACGACGGCTTTCCACAGCTCGAAAACGGGATCGGAATGATTCGTCATCTTATGGACGATACCGAGGCCCGTTTCAAGTTGATTCCAAAACAGGGACCGAACAAACGCTATCTCGTCGTGACCGGCCGGTCAGCCCTTCCGACGTTAACTAAGTGTGTTAAAAAAGTTCAGAACTGGGCTTCCCGCTTGGAAATCGAGGTGATTGGCATCGAGAACCTTTTTTTTGGACAGAGCGTGGGTGTGGCAGGACTTTTAATCGGTGAAGATATGCTGGCGGGGATTTCCGAGGCCGGGCGAAACTTCGACGCCGTCTTGCTTCCCCCTTATTGCGTCAACTTGTCCGGTATATTCTTGGACGAGATGACGCCTGCCGAGCTTTCCGAAATTCTCGGAACGCCGGTTTTTGTCGGCGAGGCAACACTAGTGGACACCCTTTTAAACCTGGAAAACCCAAATCAAAAACAACAAAACTTGAAAACCGAATTTAATTTCTCCGCGTGAAGATTTTTTCCCGCTGGCGGCAGCTCTTCGTCATTCTTGCCATTTTGGGGCCGGGGTTCATCACCTCCAACGTAGACAACGACGCCGGCGGCATCACCACCTATTCCATCGCCGGAGCGCACTTCGGCTACCGCTTCCTTTGGTCGTTTATCCCCATCACCTTTCTTTTGATTTTAATCCAAGAGATGTCCGCCCGAATGGGGGTGGTCACCGGCAAGGGGCTTTCGGACTTGATTCGCGAACAATTCGGCGTAAAAATCACCTTCTATTTTCTCATCATCCTCGTGGCGGCCAACTACGCCAATACGGTGGCGGAGTTTTCTGGAGTGGCGGCCAGTTTGGAGATTTTTGGCGTCGGGCGGGGATGGAGCGTGCCGATTGCCGGGATTCTGGTCTGGCTTTTGGCGGTCAAGGGAACCTATAAATCGGTGGAAAAAATCTTTTTATTGGCCACCCTTTTTTATGCCGCCTATATTGTCACCGGCTTTTTGGCCCGGCCGAATTGGAATGAGGTGGCGGGCGGACTCATGGCTCCAAAGCTGAACTTTAACCCCGGCGAAATCGGTATCCTTATCGCATTGGTGGGAACGACGATAGCCCCTTGGATGCAGTTTTATCTGCAGTCGGCCATCGTGGAAAAGGACGTCAAAATTGAGCATCTGACTTTCTCCCGTTTGGACGTTTTGGCTGGTTCGATAGTCGTTTCCATCGTGGCGGCCTTCATCGTCATCGCCTGCGCCGCCACTCTGTTTCAGCAAGGCATACTCATTGAATCGGCCGAAGAGGCGGCTTTGGCCTTGCAACCTTTGGCCGGGGACTATGCCGCCTTTCTTTTTTCCTTCGGGCTTTTAAACGCCTCCCTTTTCGCCGCTTCGATTCTCCCCCTCTCCACCGCCTACGTGGTGTGCGAGGGAATGGGGTGGGAAAACGGCGTGAACAAAACCTTTGCCGAAGCGCCTCAATTTTACGGGCTGTATTCCCTTTTGATTCTACTGGGGGTTTTGACCGTGGTGGTGCCGGGGTTGCCTTTGATAAAGGTTATGTACTGGTCGCAGATTTTGAACGGGATTTTGTTGCCGCTAACGCTCGCCTTTATGGTCATCATCATTAACAAGCCCAAGGTGATGGGAAAATACACCAACAATAAATTTATCAATTTCGCCACCATCACCGCCGTGGGTATTCTGACCTTCCTTTCCCTTTCGCTGGTGATTTCGGCGTTTTAAAACAAGCAGTCATCCCTCCTTCTGTAGTGTCATCTCGAAGAACTTGTGCCAGCTCGACCCGTCCGATGTCCGCTCGCCGATCTCGAACCACTCGCCAGCATCTGTCAGTTTCATAATGTAGCGGATGGTGCCGCGCGGGCTTTCCATCTGCCAGCGCCAACCGGCCGTGTCCAGCGTCAGTTCCCGTTCCCCGGAACTCCCCGTCGCCAGCCAACTTGCAAACTGGTACTTCTTTGCCTGCGGATCAAACGAGATTACCCCAAGCGTGCTGTGGACGGGGACTTCGGCCGTTGCGCCCGGCGGCTTGGCCAAAAAATGCCCTTCCACAAGCAGGACAGTTCCGTCAAGTTTCTTCTGAATCCGCTCAGTGCCGCGAAAGGTGACCCGGTTTCCGCCAAAATCCATCCAGCCCTCGCCGCTCCACTCGCCGACCATATAATCAAGGCGGGTGATGGCCGCAATCTGGGCTTCTGGTTTAGGACGGCCACTCTTTTGTTCCTGGGCACGGACAAGACCCCCGATGATTGCGCTGCCGGCGAATAGGAACGCGCACACAGCAATGATTTTTCCAACCGTCTTACGCATAGCTTCCTCCCATCAACAAACCGCTTCAAGTGCGGATTCGTCGCTCAAAATATTTCTGATTTCCAGGCAATACTGCCATCCAGGTGGACATCCAAAGTTTCATTTTACCGGATAATAGGAGGCATCCCGGCTCCCGTCAAGTTCGATACCGCCTCACGGTTTATAGAGAAACACTCTTTTATTCCCCGGAGTAAGGAGTTCAAATTCCTTGTTCTTCTGTTCTGAAAGAATAAAGTCCGCATTCTTTGGAGTACTGGAAAAGTAATTGCCGGCCAGATAGAACCCCACGGCGTGGGTGGCACCGCCGATGGTGAAGTAGTTGCCGTCCACGAAAATCGTTTTCCCCTTCCCTATCCGATCGGCAATGTGCTGGAAGTCGGCGGTCAAAACGTTCGTTCCGATATCCACTCCTTTTAAGTCATTCAGATGGATTTGGGAAGAAATAAAAATCAAAAACGCCGCCCCCGCAAAACCAACCAGAATGGGCTTGGAAAGCTTGCCCACAAAAAGCGCCAGTACGGAAAAAAAAACCAGCGGGATGCCGATGAAGAAAATGCTTTGGAAGTCATGAAAAACCACGAAGTACTTCATCGGGAACGCCCAAAAAATCCCAGAGAGAACCAAACTGGCAGTAAGAATTTTATGCCGTGAGAAAAAGGCGGCGGCAAGACCGCACAGCAAGGCCAGCCAACCCAGCCAGCGGAACTGGCGGTGAATGACCCCCTGGGGGACAAAGATGTGCGGAATGCACATTCGCCCCGCGCGGTTGGCCTGTTCATCCATAAAATGTTTCCATCGGAGATATTTGGCATATGATTCGTAGGTTTCCGGCGGGCCCTGGCCGAAACGCCATAAAATGGAGCCGAAGGAGGGAAGCTTTGTCAAGGGAACGTCGAGGGCCAGATACTCCCCCGTTAAGTTGACCGCAAGGATGGCCAGGCCGCATAAAAGCGCAAAAAGTCCTAGGACAAGGTAACGGCTCTTGAGTACCGAGCGAATGGAACGGGAAAGATACAATTCGCGAACACAGCCGAACAACGTGAACGGCAGGAGCAAGGCGAGCACCTGCCAGCCGAGAAGAAGCCCGGCGGCCGTTTTGACGAGGAGCTGGACAAAGCGGCCTTCCTGCACAAAAACGACCATTCCATGAAAGACGAAAAGCAGTCCAAAAAGGGCAGGCACATCGTTGAAAATCATGTCGTCGTAGTAAAGACAGTAATATGAAGAGAAGGCCAAAAGCACAGCCCCGGCGGCCACCCAGCCGTTTCCGGTTAGCCGGAAACCGGAAAAGTAGGCAAAAAGGGCGGCAGCCGCAAAGAAACCAAGCATCAACATACGTGCCGCCGAGATTTGCATCTTCAAGTTGCCGTCGAAAGGCAGCGTGGACAATCGGATTAGGGAAAAAGAACCGATTGGAAAACGGTTGTACAAATCGTACTGGATGGTTCCATCCTCTCCCCGGGTCATCCGGTTGAACATTAAAAAACCGTGCTTCGGTGAAAGATGCTGAGCAATGGCCATTCCGTGAGCGGACAAGGAGCCGTGATGTCCAGGAGGGAAACTGTGGAGGTCGTTTTGGAAAACGAACAGAGAGAAAAGCGCAATCAAAAGTAAAGGAACCGGGAGAACGGATGATTGGTACAGCCGTTGGAAGGCCTTGCGTTGCTCCATAACAGAGGTCGGTCAAGAGTTATGCCCGAGCGCAATTTTGAACACAGCCGCGCGAACCGCGCGTAAGCCTGGAAAACTGCAAAGTAAAAACATGCGGTTCGCGTCGGCTGTAACTGAAACGTGCTCTCAGGTCCCCATTATCTTCCGACCTGCCTTGCGATTTTTAACGCGTCCCTTTCCGCCGCGCGACTTCGCCGCTCGCTTCTTGGCGGCGGTCATTCTCCCTCCCCTGCTTTTCTTGGCCATTTTTGCAACACCTCCTTTCCTTTCTTACCCGAAGCATACCATATTCTCCTCACTGCCGTCAAGCGATACGGTCAACACGAAGGTTGTCTTGACTTCCCCACCTGCTTTTCTACTTTAGTCCCGATGCCGGCTTCCGCCCTCAAACGGGCTATGACGCTCAAAACCACCCTGTTTTTCGCTTTAATTTTGGCCATCCTTTTCGCCGGGCTGGCCTTTTTCGGAATTCAGAAATCGAAAAAGGATTTGCTCGCCTTGATGAGCCAGCAGGCAGAGGGGCTTTTGGAGACCCTCTCGCTTGCCTCCGGAAATGCGCTCAAAGCCAATCGGCTTCTGGAAAGTATGGTGGAAGACCGGCTCTCCGATTTGGGGTATTTTGTGGCCGATTTGTGGGAAAACCATTCGTTGGCCGCCGGCGACATCTCGCAAATCGCCCACGAAGCCGAGCTGGATTATATCAACCTGCTTTCCCCCGCCGGAAAGCTTTTGCTCACCAACGCCGGCGACCGGGACAACGATTACTACAGCCCCGCCTTTGACTCCAACCTAACCGACTTCCTTAAAAGCAAGGAACGGGACAAAACCTTCACTTACCGGCTGCCGGAGAATTTGCTGGCCGGGGAGCGGGTGGCGGTTTTGGTGCGTACGCCCAAGGGAATCGTGAATTTGGTGGCCGATCAAACCTTTATGAAAAATTTTCAAGCAGATGTCGGCATCGGCTATTTGATTCAAAAAATCGCCGCTTCCCCGGGGGTTACATATATTGTTTTGCAATCGCCAGAGGGAATCATTCTTGCTTCGCGGGACGTTTCCCGAATGACCAAACTTCAGGGGGACCCATTCCTCGAGGGGGCACTTGCCTCTCCCCATCTAGCCAGCCGGTTGACCGACTTTGAGGGGAATCAGGTCTTCGAAGCCGTGCATTCCTTTTCGGCACCGGATTTTCCCCACGCCCTTTACCGGGTGGGGCTTTCGCTGGAGGGATTTTCCGCCATTTCCGCTTCCTTCCGTTATCAGATAATTTTCTTTTCCGCCCTGCTTTTCCTTTTGGGATTGGTGGCGTACGGTTATTTTGCGTCCGCGGAATCGGTGAAAACGCTCAAGACCAGCTTCTCCCGGTTGAAGGGAACCACCGATAAGATATTGGAAGATATGGATGCCGCAGTGGTGGTCGTGGATGCCGGCGGCCGGATTGGCCTGGCCAACCGGCAGGCAGAAAAGCTGTTGGGAGTAACGGAGAATGATAAATCCAGATATGGAGATATTTTCCAACGGGATGAACTGGGACTTTTGGACGTTTTGCAAAACCGGCGGCCCAAAAGCGGCTGGCAGCTCGAAAAATCGGGGCAATCGTTTTTGGGCTCCTCCTCTCCCCTCTTCGCCCAAAACGGAGAATTGGAGGGGGCGGTGGCGGTCATCAGCGATTTGACCCGCTTGAAAAAACTGGAAGAGGAGGCCAAAAAAAGCGAACGGCTGGCGCTTTTGGGAAATTTGGCGGCGGGGGTGGCCCACGAAATAAGAAACCCGTTAAACACGATTTCGATTGCCGCCCAGCGGCTGAAAAACGAGTTTTCTGTGACATCCGACCAGGCCGAATTTGAAAAGTTCATAACCGCCGTGGAGAGCGAGGCCCGGCGAATCAACCAATCGGTTTCGGAATTTTTGGGCCTGGCGCGAAGCGAGAAATTAGAGAAAAGTAAAACCAACTGGGGAAATTTCTGGAGTGAACTGGTCACGGCGGCGCAGTTGGAGGGAAATCCGAAAAAAATAAAAGTCGAGGCCGACCCTTCCGTGCCAGTTGAAGTTGAAATCGACGCCTCTCAACTCAAAAAGGCCTTGTTTAACCTCGTGCGCAACGGTTGCGAGGCGACGCCGGAGGGGGGAAAGCTGGTTTTGAAGAACCGCAAAATTCCATCCGAAAACCGGCTTGAAATAATCGTTCACGATACCGGTGCAGGCATACCGGCGGACGTTCGATCAAAAATCTTTGACCCCTATTTCACTACCAAACCCTCCGGTACCGGTTTGGGGCTGGCGATTGCCCATCGTATTATCACCGAGCATAACGGGAAAATCGACGTGGCGAGTACCCCCGGAAAAGGGACGACTTTCACCATCAATCTTCCCCTTTCAGGATGAGCAAAGGATACCTTCTAATCGTCGACGACGAAGCCGCCCAGCGGGAAATGCTGGCGGGATTTCTTAAACGGGAAGGTTACGCCGTCACCGTCTGCGAGCGGCCTTCGGAAGGAATAAAGGCGGCCGAAGAAAAACTTTTTGACTTGGCCCTCCTTGATTTGCGGATGCCGGAGATGAGCGGCATCGAGCTTTTGGTCAAATTGAAGGAGATGAACCCAGAGCTGCAGGTGATTGTCATGACCGCTTTTGGCACGGTGGAAACGGCCGTCGAGGCGCTGAAAAAAGGGGCCTTTCATTACCTCACCAAACCGGTGTCGTTGGAGGAGCTTACGGTCACGCTCCAAAAGGCGCGCGAAGGGCAGCTTCTTTTGGCGGAAAACAAGTTTCTAAAAGAAACAATCGAAGCGGGCTACAAGGATGAACTGATTTTAGGAAAGTCGGAAAAAATCAAAGAGGTTTTGAGCTTGGTGGCGCGAGTGGCGAAGTCAAACTCCACCGTCCTGATTCTTGGCGAATCCGGCACGGGGAAGGAACTAGTGGCGCGCGCGATTCACCGGCTTTCGACCCGGGCGCAAAAGCCGTTTGTGGCCTTGAATTCGGCCGCCCTACCGGAGACCCTTCTCGAATCGGAGCTTTTTGGCTTTGAAAAAGGGGCGTTTACCGGCGCGGTTAAATCCAAACCGGGAAAACTGGAGATGGCCTCCGGCGGCACTTTCTTTCTGGACGAAATCGGTGATCTGCCTCTTCCCCTTCAGGCCAAACTGTTACGAGTTTTGGAAACGCAGGAAATCGAGCGGCTGGGAGCGACTGGGACGGTGAAAATTGACGTGCGCTTTTTGGCGGCCACCCATCAAAATCTGGAAGATAAGGTCAAGGCTAAAACCTTCCGGGAAGACCTGTACTACCGGCTCAACGTCGTCAGTATCAAAATTCCACCACTACGGGAAAGACGGGAGGATATTGCCGTTCTAACGGAGCACTTTATCCGCAAGTTTTCCTCCCAAATGGGCAAGCCGCCTTTGGTTTTGACGCGCGAGGCCTTTGAGGTGCTGTTGAATTATGGCTGGCCGGGGAACGTACGGGAGTTGGAAAATGCCTTGGAGCGGGCGGTACTTCTAGCGCGAGGGGAACAAATTGATGTTGAAGACCTAAAGCTCAAAAGTGAAACACCCCCAGCGGTGACTCCCTCTTCTCCCTCGGATGACAGCTTGGAGCTGTTGGAAGAAGTGGAAAAACGGCACATCCGCAAAGTGCTGGAATCGGTTGGCTGGAATTTTTCCCGCGCGGCTGAGGTTTTGGGGATACATCGAAACACCCTGCGGCTGAAAATTCGGGAATACGGGATTTCGGAAGTCACAGAAGATTAGGGCGACCACAAGAGTCGCTTCTACAAAACCTGCCCAAAAAGCCATCGCTTGACTGCACAAAAATTGGGCAAGTTTTAAGATGTAAGTAAAGCTACGCTTTAATATTCACTCATAACCTATTGTAAATCAATATGTCCGGTTTTTGGCAAGAGGGTTGCTAAATAAATGGCTGGAAGGGAGAATATATGAACAGGATAAAAATGATTGGATTGGCGGGTTTGATTCTTGTTTTAGCGGGTTGTACGGAAACAGGAACGGTTTATGTGACAGGGCCGGATATCGAGGCACCGGCGGCGCCGAGGGGGGTAACCTCTACAACGGGGAATGGACAGGTTTGGGTGGACTGGCTCGCCAATGGCGAAAGTGATTTGGCTGGCTATAAGGTATGGAGAGCTTCTGAAGCGAATGGCATAGCCGGAGGACCTTATACCCACATCGCCACAGTGGGCCCTTCGGTCACGACCTATACCGATCTAAACATGGCCAACGGTACTACCTATTTTTATGCCGTCAGCGCTTACGATGACAATGGCAACGAAAGCGCCCTTTCACCGGAGGACGTTTATGACACACCCCGACCGGAGGGTTCGAGTTTGGTACAGGATTTCAATCTGCATCCAAGCACGGCAGGGTTCGCTTTCACCAATTCCGCCCCGTACGGCAGCGTGGTGGCCTGGAACAGCGTTTCGGCGGACATCTATATGGAATACAGCTCGGCGGACGCGGCCTGGTTTATAAATGCCACTACAGTCAACACGGACCTTCAGGATATGGGGTACACCGACGGTTTTGACGATGTTTCTTATTCCCCAATTTCCGGCTGGTCGTCGGTGGGATGGGTAGAAGCAATTGTCGGCCACACCTACATCATCTGGACATCAGACGACCACTACGCCAAGATTCGGATTACGGCCATCGGCAGCCCCTCCACTTCGGGCGTCTCCTTTGACTGGGGTTACCAATTGGATACGGATGGTCGTGGCCATCTCGAATTAAAACCGGCGGTGCGGCCGCAGCACGATCCGGCCACGTATTTGCGGCGGACGATAGCGAGGTAGTTATGAACCTGGAGCTTTTGACAGACAAAATACATCAAGCCATTGCCGAGCGGGGAGGTTACTACCTCTCCCTCCTCGGCCTAAAAGGGGAAAAACCGGCGCATAAAGAAGCGCCAAAAGCGTATCAAAGAAAGGAGAACCATATGAAACGGCTGCTTTTGATAATCCTGATAGGATTGGGAATGACCGCCAACGGGTGGGCGGATGACGAGAATTATCCCCCCATCCAAGATGAAAATTATGCTCCCAACCGAATCGTGCCTGGGCCCCGGGAACCTCTGGAAGTCGAGGTCTGGGCGGATCGGGACAACGAGGCCACTTATCGGGAAGGGGAAACCATCTCCCTTTATTTCCGGACCAACCGGGATGCCTACGTGGCGCTTTATAACATTGACGCCAGGGGGCAGGTTTTTCTGCTTTACCCCCAGCACCAGGATGACCCGCACTTTGTCCAGGGGGGCGTGACCTACGAACTGCCCGACCGGCGGGATGACTATGATTTGTGGGTGACCGGTCCTCCGGGAGTGGAGTTCGTGCAGGCCGTGGCTTCTTTGCGGCCGTTCGATCTGCCGGACAACTGGCCGTCCTACTACCGCGGCAGCCGCGCCCCCAGCCGGACCTATTCCTCGCCGGTGCAGGTGGATGACCAGGATATCGAGGAGTTCATCTACGACCTCAACAGCCGGCTGGTCCCCATCAAGCGCTATCCGGACGAGTGCGCCGAGGATTTGTACACCTTCTATGTGGCGCCCCAGCCCCGCACGGTGTACCGGCCAGTGGTGTATGATTACGGCTACGGCGACTTCGATTTTCCGTATGGTTCGGAGATCTGGATTGACGGGGTGTATTGTGGAGTTGCACCGTTTAGCAACTACCGCCTCTTTGTCGGCGCTCATATCGTGCGGGTGATACAGCCCGGCTACCCACCTTACGTGCGGCATATCTATGTCTATCCGAGGCGCCGGTTTTCCGTCAATTTTTCAATCAGCTTCAACTTCGGCTACCGGCATCATCGCTACTATCGCGACTACTACCCCTATTCCTACTTCTGTTACATCTCGCCGGATTACCGCTACAAGTACCGGCACGCCTACTACGGCGAGAACCGGTACAAGGACATCTTCCGGAGGGACGTGCGCTTTAAGAGCTGGGTTCGGGATGCCGGCGACCGGGATTGGGGAAAATCGAAGCTCTTGGGCGACGCGGTGAAAAAGCAAACCCGCCGGGATGACGGCAAGAAGGTCTTCGACCGCCGCGAAGTCCAGAAGCGCTCTACGATGCGGGATGTTTTAGAAAAGAACCGGGATGGCAATCGGGAGAAAATCCGTTCCTCGGATGGCGGCCGGCAGAAGGTTAGCTCCGGGGAAGAGAGAAAATCCAGGTCGGTTTATGAGGCCTGGGAGAAATCCCGCAAGGGGCGCGGCGACGGGGAGGGGCAAGTAAAAGAGAAAACCCGCTACAGGGGCTGGGAAGAAGGTAAGAGAGAGCGATCATCCGGAAGCCGGGATGAACGGCCACGCTTTGAAGGAAGCAAAAGGGAGCGGTCTTCCGGGGTCTTTAATGAACCGCGGCAGATGGAAACCAGAAAAGAGCGCTCGTCCAGAGGCCGGGATGAACAGCCACGTTTTGAAGGAAGCAAAAGAGAGCGTTCTTCCGGAAACTCGGACCAGCCACGACAGATGGAAAGAAGTAAAAGAGAGTCGCATCAATCCTCCGAACCGGCAAAAGTGGAACGCTCCAAGCAGCGAGGCGGCAACGAAGGCCGCTCCCGCGGCTCTTCCAAAAAAGGAAGAGACGATTGACCCAAACTGGTCAAAAAGGTAAGTTGGTGAAACCGATGCGGGAAAAATTGACCATAGCCCTTCTGACGGCGGTGTTTGTTTTGGTTCCTCCGCCCGGAAAGGCGGCCAATTTTCCCGACTCGGTTTTCACCACGGGGGGGGATTCCGGCACGGTGCTGGTCGGCTTGGCGCTGTACAAGGAAAAGCCGTCCAAGCGCGAAAAGGGGGAAAAAGAAAAGAAAGAAACCAGCCGGGAAAAGGAAATCGAGGGAAAGAAAAAATACGACGACTTCCGGGACAAAAACGGCAACGGCATCGACGACCGGTTTGAAAAGCCGGGCAAGCCCGGAAAAGAATCTCCCAAAAAGAAGAAACAGAGGGAACCGGGAGAGGAAATACAGAGATTAGAGATTGGAGATTAGAGATTGGAAAACAAAGAGGGCGTTCCGAGTACGGAACGCCCTCTTTGTTTTGGCAAACCTCTCGGAGGTTTTTTAATTGCCTCCAATCACCCACCAAAGAGAGCCGTTAGTTACTAAAACAACATACTTGTTAACTGACGAGAGAGAATAGCTTGCCGCTCCATCAATGGTTTGTGCACCCAAAGCAGGCGTTATTGTAACAGCATTGGCAGTTCCATCGACCTTTTTGACCGTATATTGCCTGCCAGAAAGACCTTCCGTCGAAGGGAGGGTTATGGTCTTTGCACCACTTGAAGCGTCAACTAATACAACACTGTGATTCTCGTCCAAGGTGAGGTTGGCCATCGCGACACTGGTGGTTGTAGCAAACGCACCGTTGACCTGAAGGCGGCTGTTCGGGCTGGCCGTGCCGATTCCCACGCCGCCGGAAGCGCGGATTACGAACTGGTTGGCGGCTGTGGAGGCAAAATCCACGTTTTGGCTGTCCGCCCATACGAAAGCGCCGGTGTGGATGGCTTTGGCCCGTCTCCCAGCCGCCAATGAATAACGCCCCGAAGCAAAATTGCCTCGGCCGCCGGGAACAGTGGCATAAGCGCCGCTCGCGGTGTCCCCCCGGCCGCCGCTTACCGTCGAGGCCGAGTCGCTCGCCACATTAAAGTTGCCCCCGCTAATCGTGGCCCATCTTCCGGTGGCAGTACCGCCTTGGCCGCCGCCAACCGTCGCATATAAGTTGTTGGCAAGGTTCGATTCTCCGCCACCAACCGTGGTCCTCTGCGCGCTGGCGTTGTTTGCCGTGCCACCTGCAACGGTCGAGTAAGCACCGCCTGCGCTGTTCAACGCACCCCCGCCAATCGTGGCTGCGACGTCGCTGGCAATATTTCTCTGTCCGCCGCCAACGCTTGACCAATTTCCAATAGCCGCGTTGGAATCAGCCGCGCTGCTGCCTCCCCCGCCCGCCACCACGGAATACTCCCCGCGAGCGTTATTGAACCGCCCACCCCCTACCTTGGAGAACTGCCCCCCTGCAAAATTGTTGGAACCACCGGCTACGGTCGCCGCCAGCGCATTCGCCGTGTTGGTGAAACCACCGCTGACTGTAGAGTAATCGAAATTTGCCGTATTGGCCGAGCCGCCGCCAATGCTGGAGGGATTGCCGCTGGCGATGTTGTTGACCCCCCCGGCAATGGAAGAGCCGAGACCGGTGGTCTTGTTTCGAAGCCCACCGCCTATGGCTGAATAATCAGCCAAGGCCGAATTGGAATCGGTGGATGTTATCCCACCTCCACCGGCCACTGTTGAGAACTGCCCGCGTGCACGGTTATTGGCACCGCCGCCAATTGTAGCGAAGGAGTTGCTGGCAGCGTTAAGAGCCCCACCGCCGACGGTGGCTTTCTCGCTGCTGGCCGTGTTGCTCACTCCGCCGCCGATGGCGGCTTCGGAACCGCTGGCGGTGTTGGCGGCACCGCCGGCGACCACGGCATCCTGGCCGCTGACATCATTGCTGCTGCCGCCGCCAACAGTTGCGCCGGGACCGGTTGCCGTGTTGCTTCCGCCTCCGCCGATGGTGGCGGCGGTATTGCTGGCCGTGTTGAAGTAGCCGCCGCCGACTTTGGCGGCAAAGCCGCTGGCGGTGTTGTTGAAGCCGCCGTCAATCGTGGCTAAGAGGCCGCTGGCTGTGTTTCGAGTGCCTCCGGTTACCGTCGAGGAATCGCCGCTGGCGGTATTGTTTCCCCCGGCAACAAAGGCCTCGGCGCCGGTATTCGTATGCCCCGGGCCGATGGAAACCTTGCTGGTGATCGTTCCGCCGGAGGCGCTGTCCACGGAGTTGACCCGATAGGCATAGCCAACCGAAACCAACTGCTGGCGCTGCGACATCTCCGGGTCAGGGGAAACGGCGATTCCCAACCAACGGTCCGAGCTCTGAAAAACCGAATCCGGCACCGGATTGGAAGCGCCCAAAAGAACGGCGAAAAGACCGCCAGTCGTGCTGACCGACTGGGTCTCCGTCCAGAGGTTGGTTCCGCCGGCAGGAGCGTTGTAGATGGTGAAGGTGACGGAATAAGAACCATCCGCCACTGGATTGCCGGAGCCATCTTTCAAAATTCCCTGAAAGTTGATGAGTTTGGGGACAGTTGCTACGGCCATTGAGGCCAACAACACTAATTGAGCCGCTCCGAAAAACAGCGTAAAGCGCTTCATTTGGAACCTCCTTTTGGGTTGTGATTTGAAATCAAGGACAAAATCAACGCAAGGCATACTCCACCCCTTTCGGCAATGCTGTTTTATCTATTGCCGGCCCGATTTAAAGGCCGGCGCCTACCTTGCGAATGGAAAGCTGTCTAACGGGCTACCCTTCCCTCGGGTAGAAGGTAAAACGGGTGAAAAGCTAAAGCAAGCAATTTTTGGGGGATAAAAGAAAGAGGGGCACGTGGTAACGTGCCCCTACAAAAGGACACTGAAGATTACCCTTTTTTCTGGCTCGGTTTGAGCAGCTTCTCGTATTCGATCTTGTTGTTCAAGATTTCCAACGCCTTCTTGACGAATGGGTCGTCCTTAAAAACCGCCTGCTCGTAGTACCCTTTTTGGCTGTAGAGTTTCAGCAAAATCTCCCGTTTCAAAGCCCGGCGGATGTAATCCTTGCTGGCGGTGAAATCCTTTTCCTTTTCGGCCACGAGGGCCGTCTTCATTTGTTCAAAATAGGGGGCCAAGGCCTCCAAGCGCTTTTCCCGCTCGGCCTGAACTTTCAAGGAATCCATTTCGACCTCAAAGCCGGTCTTGTAGGAAAAGTCCTTGCTTTTGACGAACTGGCGGAACTCCTCAATCATTTGCTCCGTAACCGGAAAATCGGCCGGCAGGTCGGGATGCTTGGTGGTGTACTGCACGGCGAAATCGAAAAACATCATTTGCCGCTCCAGATTGAATTCGAGTGGCTTCCAGGTCTCGCGGGACATAGAAATATCCGGCACAATGCCGCCCGAGCCGATAACCGTGCGTCCGTTCTGGGTTTTAAAGGTCGGATGTTCGACCGAAGCCGGAGCGTCCGAACCGTTCAAGGAAGCAATCTGTTTGGGGTGCTTTTTCGACTTTTCCGGTTTTTGAATGGAGCGGCCGGAAGGAGTGAAATAGCGGGCCGTAGTCAGCTTCAAAAAGTAATCGTTGGTGCCGGACACTGGAAAGACCTGCTGAACCAGCCCCTTGCCGTAAGTCGTATCGCCGATGACCACGCCGCGGTCCCAGTCCTGCAACGCACCGGCCACAATTTCCGAAGCAGAAGCGGTCTGGTCGTCCACCAAAACCACCAGCGGGCCTTCTTTAAAAACCGGTTCGTCGCGGGAGATATAAGTGCGCTTTTCGTCCACATCCTGTCCCAAGGTATAGACAATCAGCCGGTCTTTTTCCAAAAAAAGATTGGCAATTTCTACCGACTGCTCCAAAAGCCCACCACCGTTGGAGCGCAAATCAAAGATTATTCCCTTGGCCCTCTTTTGCTTCAAATCCTCCAGCGCCTGCTTTATTTCCCGAGGGCTGTCTTCGCCAAAGCGGGAAAGCCGGATGTAGCCGATGCCGCCGTCCATAATCCCGGCGTACGGTACGGTTTTGATTTCAATCACCGCCCGTTGAACGTCGAAGTCCAAGTATTCGGGAACCCCTTCCCGCTGGATTTTCAAGTGAACGGTGGTGCCGGCCGGCCCGCGCATCAAGCGGGAGGCATCCTCGGTGGCCATATTGACAGTCGATTTGCCATCGATTTCGATGATTTTGTCCCCGGCGCGGAAACCCATCCGGTAGGCCGGCGTCCCCTCGATGGGAGTGATGATGGTGATGACGTTGTCCCGGGAGTCGATTTGCATCCCCAACCCTTCATAGCGCCCCTGGGTGGTCTCCATCAAGTCCTCGTACGGCTTGCGCTCCATCAAAACGGAAAAGGGGTCCAAGTCATCCAGCATCCCGCGGATGCCGGAAAGGATGAGATTGCGGGATTCGACGTCATCCATATATCGGTTTTTAATCTGAATAGCGACGTCGTTGAAGATTTTTACCGAGCTGTAAATGGTTTCAGGAGAGAGCCGGATGGTGCCCCGGTCGCCGGTTTCGATCCGCAGGGTGTCGTCGGCCTGGGCTATTTTTGGGGACGTTTCGGGCGGGGTGGCTTCGCTCTGGCCAACCACCCAGATGATTCCCAGGGATAGAAAAACCACGAAGACCAAAAGCAATTTATAAAACTTATTCTCCTGCATTTTATCCTCTTTCTTGCCCAACCGGGTTATGTGCACTATGGCAAATGATGCCCGCCACGCTCTCCAACCCTCCGTTTTTAATCTAACACCCGCTTTTCAAAAGTCAAATTCTTTCATATTTGAATACCCTTGGGGGCGGACTTTTGTTCCCTTCTGTCTGCGAGGGGTGCGGGCGATTGATTAGAAACTTTAATTGACAAAATTTGGTCAGGCGCTGATATTGGCTTACGACCGGGGCGGTAGTTCAGTTGGGAGAACGCCTGAATGGCATTCAGGAGGTCAGGGGTTCGACTCCCCTCCGCTCCATTTGAAACAGGTACAGGCAAGTTGGAAACGCATCCCGTCAAAATCTCCTTTGTCTCAATAACCCTTCAGCGGGGGTTTGCGGGGTGAGAAAAGAACTCCAAGGAGGTTGCAAAAATGGGCAAATCTGTTACGTTGGAATGGGCGCCCTTTTCTCTAAAAGAAGGGGTGAGTGAAGCGGAAATATTAAAAGCGTCTGAGAACCTTCAAACCGAATTCCTCTGCCAACAGAAAGGATTTATCCGCCGGGAGCTATTAAGAGGCGCTGACAATCAATGAGTGGACTTGGTATATTGGGAAAACCGGGAAGCCGCCGAACAGGCAGCCAAAAACGCTGCCAACAGCCCGGCTTGCTTCAAGTATTTTGCGTTGATGGACGCCGACCATAACAACCCTAGCGCCGGCGTACTTAACTACGATCAGATAAAAACGTACGAGTAACTGTCCCGCTGAATGGCACGGTGATAGCGTTGCGTCTTTTATTTGGATTTGGCGGCTTTGGGGGTGGGTGCCGATCTTCTCGCAGATCTTTTTATTGTCAGCATCACTTCCGCTTGCTTCAAGGCGGCCTCCCCGGCCTTGGAACCCGCCAGCATCCGGGCAATTTCCGCCTTGCGTGCCGACTCGGACAGCTTGGCGACTTTGACCAAATTCCGCGAGCCGATCTTCTCTTTTGAAACCAGAAAATGGTGATTCGCCAAAGCTGCGATTTGCTGCAGATGGGTGATGCAAAAAACCTGATAATGCCCGGAGGCCTGCAAAAGCTTCTCCCCCACCCGATAGGCCGTGTCACCCCCCAAGCCCTGGTCTATTTCATCAAAAACCAAAGTAGTGGGCTGATCTTTTCCAGCAGCCAAAAGCTTTAAAGCCAGCATCAAGCGGGAAAGCTCCCCGCCGGAGGCAGTTTTGGCCAGAGGTTTGGCTTCCTCACCCGGGTTGGCGGAGAAGAAAAATTCTATCTGGTCAAAACCGTTTTCGTCATAGTTGACCTTCGACCCATTCCATTCAATCCCTTCTTTTGATTCCTTTACACTGAAACGAACTTCAAAACGGGTATCCTTGAGGGCCAAATCCCAAAGCTGGGCGGAAAGCTCTTGGACAAATTTGCGAACCCCCTTTTGGCGCTGTTCGGAAAGCTTTTTGGCGGCTTCCAAATATCCTCTTTCGGCTTCGCTCAATTCCGTCAGGTATTTCTGTTCAAGCGATTGTTGAGAGGTATAGGCGGCCAGTCGCGCTTCGGCGGCGGATAGGAATTCGTGCACGGTGGCCACCGTTCCGCCGTACTTCTTTTTCAGCTTTTGATACAAATCGAGCCGGTCCAAAACCTCCACCAGTCGCTCCGGGGACGCGTCCAGATTGGAGCGGTAACGGCCGAGATCCCGGATGATTTCGCCCAATTCGACAGAAGAGGTTTCCAGTCGGGCTGCCCAGTCGGCAAAATTCGCATCCAACGCTTCCCCTCGTTTTAACTCCTTTAAAGCAGCAGAAACTTGCAGCCGCGCCGCCATTTCTCCCTCATCCAGAATGGAAATTGCGGTTTCAAGCGACACCAGGAGTTTCTCAACATTTTCAAGAATTTTTCTTTCGGCGGCAAGTTTGGCTTCTTCCTCCTCAGACAAACCGGCGGCTTTTATCTCCTGAATTTGAAAAGCCAAAAGCTCCGCCTCTTCGGGCGTCAATTTGCGCTGATTGACAAACTCGTTCCAGACCTTCTGCTTTTGCTTCAAGTGGGCATATGCTTCCGCAATCGTCGAAAGAGATTGTTCCGATAGAACCACTCGGTCAAAAAGGTAACGATGGTTGGCGGCGGAAAGAAGCGACTGATGTTCGTGCTGGCCGTGGAAATCGACCAAAAAGTTCCCCAACCGGCGCAAAAACCCGGTCGTAATCCCACGGCCGTTGGCAAAGGCGCGGGAGTTGCCGTCCGCATTCAGTTCGCGGCGAAGAATAAACTCGGCTTCTGGCTCGATGCCCCCTTCATCAAGCAGTGCTCGTATATCGGCCGGCAAATCGGAAAAGATTCCTTCGACGACAGCCCGGAAGGCCCCGGTGCGAACCAATTCGGTGGAACCCTTTTCTCCCAACAAAAAACCGAGGGCGCCAACCAGAAGCGATTTCCCCGCCCCCGTTTCTCCGGTGATGGTGGTCAGGCCGGCCTCAAAATCGAGTCCCAATCTTTCGACTAGACCGAAGTCGGAAATGGCAAGACGTAAAAGCATTTTATTTTAAAATTGATTTAATCAAAAGCGCAATGCCGGCCCCGACGGAAAGGCCCAAGCCAAGCCGTACGTAATTCCCATCGAGAGCGGAGGAAAAAGCACTCAAACCCGCTAAAGCGAGCGATGCGGCAACCCCGATGATTATTAACCGCCTGGAAAAAGGAAGGGAGAAAAGCGGAAGAAAAAGTCCAGCCAATCCAAGTCCGAGATAAAGGCCGAAGCAGCGAGCGCAGAGGGGTAAGGACCAGAAAGAACGTTCTGGGTTTTGATGGCAAACGGGCGAAAAAATTGTTTGTCCAATAGACGGCGCAGCCATTGAAAGGGTCAAGGCCGCCAAAGGAAGAACAAGAAAATGGCCAAAAAACAGAACGGTTTTTTGCCGCTCCACAAAAGTGCCGAATCGATACCCCCAGTTGTAAAGCACGGTCATGCGGTTGCGGGGGGCGGAGATGCTTCGGGCGCGGCCGATTTCGGCGCCACCCGGACGAGCGATCCCGAAAGATAAAACATCGCCACTTCCGCCCAAAAGGCGGAAAAACAGATGCCGATGAAAAACGCCAAAACGCCAAACGAGGCCACCACGGTAGCCAGAAGCCCGACGAACCAGACCACCACCAGATTGGTCAGATTGGCCTGAATGAAAGTTAGCATCTCATTGAAGCGAAAGGCGGAGGCAAAATCACCGGTCTGTGCAAAGCGAAAAGCCAGAACGGGAAAGATGAAGTAAAGTAAAAGCAAATAGGGCAATGTCAGACATCCTGAAATGACGGAAAAGAAAATTACCGGCAAAGAATAAACCAGAATGATAATAAAAAATATAAGCCCTTGTCCGAAGAAAATTCCCCACTCCTGCCATTCCGGAAGCTCAAAGGTCTCCTCTTTCAGGGCTCTGCGGGTGATTTCGAGCAGGTAGCCCAAAAGAAAAGGTATCCCGATTATCAAAACCGCGGCAATATGCAAAAGGGCCCCCAGAAGCCACTTTTCCAGCCAGCGTTTGTCAGCGAAAAGGAGCGAAAAGGCCTTTCCAACGTCAAGCATTAGATCCTCCCGTTCGAAGTGCGGCCGTCCGACCAAGCTGGCGCAAGAAACGCCAGCCGTAAACGGCCGATGAAAACAGAATCATCCCCAAAGCCGCCGGAGTGAGAATTTGAGCGGCGGAATGAAAATCGAAAACGTAGGCCAGCAAAGTCACGGCTACAACCAAGGCTGCCAGTTTGCCGATGAGATTGGAAGTAGGAACAAAAGTCAGTTTGTTTCTCCAAATTAACGCCAAAAGAACAATCAGTATATCTCTTCCCAAAATCAAAACTCCCAGCCACACCGGGAAATTCTTCTCCAGAATCGCAAAAATGATTATGGCGCCGACAATGATTTTATCCGAAATTGGATCCAAAACCTTGCCGAATTCGGTCACCTGATTCAAACGTCGGGCCAAAAAACCATCCAAAATGTCTGAAACAAGGCCGAAAAGTCCCAAAACGTAGGCCCATAGGCGGGCCGCTGAAGTTTCAGTAGCTAAAAGGAGCAAAAAAACCGGCAAAAGCCCCAAGCGGGCAAAGGAAAGTAAATTGGGCAGGTTTACCATCGGTCCGTTTTTGGACACGGGCGAAGTATAGCCCCAAGCCGTCGGGCTGTCAACCGGATTGACAAAGATGTGAAAATATGCTTAATAGGATTGGAAGATGGAGGCTATATAGTTTAGCGATGCCCGCCGAACTTTTACCCGAAAAATGTGGAGTTTTTGGCGTCTATGGGGCTAAAAATGCGGCCGAATTGACCTATCTGGGACTCTACGCCCTGCAGCACCGGGGACAGGAATCCTCCGGAATCGTCTCTAATTTTAATGGAAAACTGCACATCCGAAAAGGGATGGGGCAGGTCAACGACGTTTTTACCAAGGAATCACTGGCGGAACTGCCGGGCCATTTTGCCATCGGTCACAATCGCTACTCCACAACCGGTGCCAATTCCGTTACTAACATTCAACCGTTTTTGTTCCATTACAAGGGAAAAAGCATTGCCGTTGGCCACAACGGCAACCTGACAAACACCCTTTCCTTGCGCAAAAAACTGGAGGATGCCGGCGCCATTTTCCAATCCACAACGGATACGGAATTGATTTTGCACTTGGTGGCACACTCCAAGCAAGACGGCCCGGTTGAAAAAATTATCGATGCTTTAAAGCAGTGTGAAGGGGCCTATTCGCTCACCTTCATCATCAATGAAGCCATCGTGGCAGCCCGGGATCCAAAGGGGTTCCGGCCTTTGGCTTTGGGCCGAGTGGATGGCACCTGGGTGGTGGCTTCGGAAACCTGCGCCTTCGACATCATCGGCGCAACCTACCTGCGGGAGGTGGAGCCGGGCGAGGTTATAGTCATCAACGAAAAAGGGCCGAAATCCTATTTCCCCTTTGAAAAGCAAGAGCACGCCTTCTGTATCTTCGAGTTCATCTACTTTGCCCGGCCCGATTCGATGATTTACGGCGAGAACGTGGACAAGGTGCGCCGGCGTCTGGGGCGGCAGTTGGCCATCGAGAAGCCGGTGGACGCGGACATCGTCATTGCCGTGCCGGACAGCTCCAACACAGCCGCGCTGGGCTTTGCGGAACAGTCGGGCATCAAACTGGAAATCGGCTTTATCCGCAACCATTACGTTGGACGCACCTTCATCCATCCGGAACAGTCCATCCGCGATCTGGACGTGCGCATCAAGTTCAACCCGGTCAAAGGGGTTTTGAAGGACAAACGGGTGGTGATTGTGGACGATTCCATCGTGCGCGGAACCACTTCCAAAAAACTAGTGACGATGGTTCGCGATGCCGGAGCAAAGGAAGTGCATTTCCGGGTTTCCGCCCCGCCAATCATTTCCCCCTGTTTCTACGGCATCGATATGCCGACCAAGGAGGAGTTGATTGGCTCCAGCCGGACGGTGGAAGAGATTCGCAATTACCTGGGGGCCGATTCGCTTGGCTATCTTTCCATCGAAGGGATGCTTTCAATGCCCTCCTTGCCCAAGGAAAGTTTTTGCGTGGCCTGTTTTTCGGGAAAATACACAACCAAAATCGAATATCACAGCAAGGACGTTCTGGAAAAGAAAGACCGCCGCCCGGCGGAAATCTGGCCGTGAAAACATTGAATCATTTAATCATAATTTGATTTGAAAGCTCAAAAAAGGAGAAATAAAATGCATCGGGGACGCAACCAATCAACACAAACTGGCCTTTTGCATCTGATTTTTAAGAGTTTCGTTTTGTTTCTCGCTCTGTTGGGGCCTGCCCAAGTCGGTTGGACAGAGAAGCTCCCCTATCCACCAGCGCGGATGGACGCCAGCGTGGTGGATGATTACCATGGCACCAAGGTGGCCGATCCTTACCGTTGGCTGGAAGACCCCGATTCGTCGGAAACGATGGACTGGGTGGAAGCTGAAAATCAGCTGACTCGGCAATACATTGACGCCATACCGGCGCGGGAAAAAATCAAAATGCGCTTGACCAAGCTTCTGGATTACCCCAAATACTCCCTACCTTACAAAGAGGGGGATTGGTACTTTTTCTCCAAAAACGACGGCTTGCAGAACCAATCGGTGTTGTACATGCAAAAAAGTTTGAACAGTGAAGCAACGGTGGTCCTCGACCCCAATAAGCTCTCCGACGACGGAACAGTGGCCTTAGCAAGCAAATTCCTCTCCAGGGACGGTAAGCTGATGGCCTATGGTCTTTCTGAACGGGGAAGCGACCAGCAGATAATCAAAATCCGCGACGTGGAAACCGGCCGAGATTTTGGCGAGACCTTGAAATGGTGCAAGTTCACTACGGTAGCTTGGAAGCCGGACAACTCCGGCTTTTACTACGACCGTTTTCCGGAGCCAGGAACGGTTCCCAAGGAGGATGAAAGCAACTACAACCGGGTATTTTGGCACAAGCTCGGAACCCCCCAGTCGGAAGACGTTCTGGTCTACGAACGGCCGGATGCGAAGGAGCTTGGTTTTAGCCCGATTATCACCGATGATGGCAAATACCTTCTGCTCTCGGTCTGGCACAGCACGGAGGTGAAAAACCGGATTTATTACCGGGAGCTGGCCTCGGGCGGCCCCTTCACCAAGTTGCTGGACCAAGTCGACGCGATGTACACCCCCGTCCACAACGTCGGCTCTCTTTTCTATTTTCATACCGACTTGAACGCCCCGCGCGGCCGGATAATCGCCATCAATTTAAAAAACCCCGCCCCTGAAAACTGGAAGGAAATTTTACCCCAGCAAAAAGACGTGATCGCCTCCGTTTCGGCAATCAACGGCCAATTCGTGGTGGAATTCCGGCAGGACGCCCATAACCAGCTGAAGCTTTTCAAACTGGACGGTTCATTCGATAAAGAGATAGAACTGCCGACCATCGGGTCCATCGCCGGCATTTCCGGCAAACCAAAAGATACCGAGATGTTTTTCAATTTCACCTCCTTTTTGTATCCCACCACCCCCTTCCGGTACGATTTCAAAAGCGGAACGCTTGCCCCCTTCCACAAACCGGAAGTCGACTTCGATCCCTCCGCTTTCGAAACCAAACAGGTCTTTTACACATCCAATGACGGGACGAAAATCCCGATGTTTCTCACGCACAAAAAGGGCCTGAAACTGGATGGCACGAACCCGACCCTTTTGTACGGCTATGGCGGATTCAACAGCAGCGCGACTCCCTCCTTTTCCGTTTCGCGCGTGCTTTGGATGGAGGCGGGCGGGGTGTACGCCGTGGCGAACCTGCGCGGCGGAGATGAATACGGCGAGGATTGGCACCAGGCCGGTATGCTGGAGAAAAAACAGAACGTTTTCGACGATTTTATAGCGGCGGGAGAATGGCTGATTCAAAACAAGTACACCAATTCCTCCCGGCTGGCTATTCAGGGGGGCTCCAACGGCGGGCTTTTGGTGGCGGCCTGCATGCTGCAACGTCCGGACCTATTTGGCGCGGTGATATGCCAAGTGCCGGTGGCGGATATGCTACGCTACCACAAATTCACGGCCGGGCGCTTCTGGACGACGGAATACGGAAACGCCGAGATAAACCCGGAACATTTCAAATTCCTGCAGGCCTACTCTCCCCTGCACAATGTCAAAAAAGGAGTAGCTTATCCCCCCACGTTGATCACCACGGCCGATACGGATGACCGGGTGGTGCCGATGCACTCCAAAAAATTCGCCGCCACGCTGCAGGCGGCGGACGCCGGAAAAAACCCGATTTTAATCCGCGTGGAAACCAAAGCGGGGCACGGCGGAGGAAAACCGACTGCAAAAATCATCGAGGAGCAGTCGGATATTTACGCCTTTGTGTTCAAGGTCTTGGGAATGGAAGAAAGCATTCAGGCCCTGAAAAAGCCCAAAACTACAGAGCCCTAACCACCAAAAGGGTCAAATCATCCGCAGCCGGGGTATTGCCGGCGAAACGGCGAACGGCCTCGGTTACCTGTGCCAAAATCTCCGGTGCTGTTTTCGACAAAACCGGCCTTACGGTTTCAATCAAGCGTTCTTCTCCGAACATCTCCCCCGTATCGTTATTGGCTTCGGTAACCCCGTCGGAGAAGATTACCAGGACTTCTCCACCGGAAAGTTGTACCGTCTCCTCGTCATAGGGCAGACCATCAAACGCCCCCAAAAGCGGCCCGCCGACGGTCAGTTCTCGGAAACTGCCATCCGGCCTGAAAAGATAGGGCGGATTGTGGCCGGCGTTGCAGTAGGAAAGCGTCTTTTTGGCCGGGTCCAGCGCAGCCAGAAAAAGCGTGACGAACTGCCCCGGAGAAACGGAAAGCTTGAGCATCCGGTTGGCGACCACCACGCATTGGGCGCAGGAACTGGTCACGCCAGCCTGGGCACGGATGGTTCCCTGAAGATTCGACATCAGCATCGCCGCCGGCAGCCCCTTGCCGGCCACGTCGGCAACCACGAACCCCCAGCGCTCTTCCGGCAAAGTCAGGTAATCGTAATAATCCCCTCCCACTTCTTTGGCCGGAAGCATGTAGCCGGCCACGTCAAAGCCGGTAATTTGGAGAACGACTTTGGGCAGCAGATTTTGCTGTATAGTTTTCGCGGCGCGCAAATCCTCCTCCAGCACTCTTGCCCGCTCCTCTTCTTGGTATAGCCGGGCTGCCTCAATGGTCTGGGCCGATTGCATCCCGACAATGGACAAAAGCCGCTGGTCCTCCGGCGTGAAATCGCCTGCCTTCCGGTTGAAAAGGGCCATAAAGCCGATGAGCCGGTTTTTGACCTTGAGTGGAACTGCCAGAACGGAGCGGACGGGCACACCGTTCCACTCCGTTCCTTGGAAACGCTCGTCTGTCAGAGCGTCGTTCACTAAAAGCGGCGTTTGATTTTTGACCATCCAGCCGGTGAGGGTAATACCGAGCCGGAAAGGCACCGTCATCGTGGACTTGTCGAATACCCGTACCAAGGTATGGGTATTCCCGGTTTTTTCCTGACTGTCAATGAGCGAGATATACCCCTGCTCCGCCCGTATCCGCGTCAAGCATTTGCCGACGATAAGCTTGTTGATTTCTTCCATTGGCATCGTAGAAGAGACCGCCGTGGCGATCTCGTTCAACAGCGAAAGCTCCTCCACGGCCTGCTTCAGTTTCTGGTTTTCCTCCTGCAAATATTCAGCCATAGGACTATAATATGCTTTTAAAAGGTCGTTTCGGCAACCAATTAGAACCAGAGGCGAGCACTTAAGATATTGGCAATCAAAAATTTGCTTGACAACGGCCGCCTTGCGATTAGATTGACCCTCGAGGGAAACAAGAGGATAGCCGACCAAAAAGGAGGTTTTGCTTGAATTGTTTGTTGGGGGGTACCGGTTGTCACGGTTATCAATTTTCAATTTAATTTTCCACAAAAATCAAATTTCTTTTAGGGCGCCCAAAAGGAAAGTTGAGGTTTTGTTGTTGTGCCTTATTGCCATGACTCTTTTGGGTTTTTCAGAAGTTCCACAATTGGGTGCATCCGAGCAGACCTTCAGCCCCGCGGATACTACCATCTTTGCCAGCGCCAACACCCAACTCACTTTGACGACCACCCTGCCGGACATCCTTTGTCCGGGTGAGATCATCGAGGTCTGTGCCAATCTGTCCCAAAATTGCGGTTCAGGAGAGTTGTCGCCCTTACCCGGCCGGAACCTCATTGTTTATGTTAACGCAGGGGATTGCGGCGCCAACGTGGGTCAGGCCGGTGAGGATACGGTTCAAACCGATTCCCAAGGAAACGCTTGTTTCAGTTTGACCGTCTCATTTACTCCGGGCCTTTTTGCGCTGCGCGTCAAGTTTCAAGGAGAGGCTAAACCGGACTCCTGCCCGGAAGTTGGTAACAGCGCCTGTAATCCCTCCGATCCGGCAGCCAACAAACGCTGTACCAATTTGTCCTCCGCCAACACCTGCGCCACGTATATTGTCGATTCCGCCGCCTGCGGCTGCGGTATTCCGATTTTGACCTGCCCTGCATTTGTTACGCAAGGCAACAACCCGGGGCAGTGCGGTGCAGTTGTCAACTATACCGTTGAAGCTTCAGGCAAATGTGGACCCATAAGCGTTGCCTGCCTCCCGCCCGCCGGTTCATTCTTTTTGGTCGGAACGACCCATGTTGTCTGCACGGCAACAGATACAGCCAAAAATTCGAGTAGCTGTTCCTTCCCGGTAACGGTGCAGGATTTAGAGCCCCCGCAGGTTTTTTGCAACCAAAACATTTCGGTCACCACCGGCCCCGGGCAAACAAGCGTGCCGGTCGCTTATTCTGCTTCTGCCGTGGACAATTGCGCCAGTTCGGGATCAGTTTGTTCCCCTCCCTCCGGCTCGCTGTTCCCCATCGGCGTAACCACGGTAACCTGCACGGCCACCGACGCTGCGCAGAACTCGGCAAGCTGTTCTTTCACGGTAACCGTGAACAGTATTCTTTTCTTCCAGCATTCCGGCAATTTCTCAGGTGACCAGCTGGGCTACTCCGTGGCCGGCGGCGGGGACGTGAACGGTGACGGATTCACCGATTTTTTGGTTACCATTCCCGGCGCGGATGCTGGAGGAGCAGGAAATTCCGTCGCCCTCTTAGATGTCGGCTCGGTCGAGGTCTACTCCGGTGCAGATGGTGAATTGCTTATTCACACGGACGGTTTAAATGACGGAGATCGTTTGGGCGGATCGGCCAGCATCGGAGGGGACGTCAACAACGACGGCTACGCCGATTTCATCGCCGGCTCCCCGGAGGCGGACGTAAACGGCATGGTGGATGCCGGCGCCGCCTATGTCTATTCCGGCTTGGACGGGAGTGTGCTCTACGAGATCAAAGGGGGCGCTACAGCCGATCGGCTGGGAGGCTCGGCCGGCCTTCTGGAGGATTTAAACGACGACAATTATGATGATTTTATGGTCAGCGCCCCGGGTGCCGATGTCGGCGGAGGCGGGGCTTCGGCCGCCTTCGAGGACGCCGGCGCCATCTACGTCTTTTCCGGTCTGGACGGGAGTCTGCTCTATCAGATAAACGGCGAGGAGGCCGCCAATCGACTCGGGGGTTCTTTGGGGGTTGGTGGGGATGTGGACGAAGATGGATATGAGGATTTTATTGCAGGGACACCCGAAGCGGACATAAACGGAATGGTGGATGCAGGCGCTGCCTACGTTTACTCGGGCAAAACTGGCCAGCTTCTTTATCCGACATACGGAAGTGCCACCGGCGACCAATTGGGCTACTCAGTTGGGATTTCCGGGAATGTGGACGGGACGGGCGGCGATGATATCATCATCGGTGTACCGGGAAAGGACACCCCTTCAGCCGGGGACGCTGCCACGCTTTTGGATGCCGGAGCCGCCTACATCTATTCCGGCTCGGACGGGACGCTTTTATATGAATTCAAGGGAACGGGAACCGCCGACCGCTTGGGAGGTTCCGTCGGTTTTACTGAAGACATAGATGATGACAACTATGACGATTTCTATCTGGCCGCACCGGATGCCGATCCAAACGGGCTTTTGGACGCCGGCAGTGTAACTGTTTATTCCGGACAAACCGCGCAGCCTCTCTTTGAAGCCGATGGCGCCGATTCCGGGGACCGGCTGGGAGGCTCGGTAAGCATCTTTGGGTCGACTACAGGCGAGGATGGCGGAACTACCCGTTTTCTTATCGGCGCTCCGGGGGCCGACTTTGGAACGGAAACCGACGCCGGTTCAGCTTTTGTTTATCAAATCGCCTTTAAAGGCGATTTGAACGGTGACGGACGCTTGGCAGCAGCGGATGTGGTGCTTTTGCTTAACTGCATCTTTTTGGGCCGCGGCTTCTGCCCTCCTGAAATTGCCGATTTGAATTGCGATGGCTCCATAGTAAGCCCCACGGACGTGGTGATTCTGCTCAATGCCACCTTCCTTGGCGAGCCGATTAACTGCGTGCAGTAGGGACTCCTTCAGGGCATTTCCCCAAGTGTTTTCCCCTTCAGGTCCCGAAGCAGTTCTTGGTACTCGGGCTCGCCTCGCAAGCTTTCCAAAAGCGGGTTCCGTTCCAAGAAAATCCAGGCGATTTTGTTTTCTGCCATCCCCTTGTGAATCCAATCGTACAGCTTCTCTTTTTCCCCCAAAAAGAAATGTGCAAGGATCAAATTCTCTATGATGTCCTCATCCCAGGGGGCGCTTTTTAGCGTGTCGGCGATCTTGGCGCGCGCTTTTTCGCGCTGGCCCAACGCGGCATAGAGTGAAGCCAGGGCGGAGTCGCCAAACGGCTCGTCCGGCTCCGCCTCCACGTATTTCTGCAAGTATTGAAGTGCTTTTTCAAATTCCCCTTGATAAAAACAGGTCCGCGAAAGAAGGTAGTAGCCAATCTCCATATAGGAGGATTGGTCGGCGGACTGCACAACCCGCTGGAGGCAGTTTTCGGCCTCGGGGAACCGGTTTAAGCTCAGATAGAGCCTGGCCAAAAGCCACAAAACAAAAGCAAGAGAGGGATCCTCTTCATAAGCGGCCAGATATTCACGCTCCGCCCGCTCAAAATCGCCAAGATATATGTAGGTGCTCGCAAGATTGGAACGGGCCGCCGCAAAACTCGGTTTCAATTCGAGGGCTTTCAAAAACTGCTCCTTGGCTTTTCGGAAACGCCATTCCTTGTAGTAAATCAACCCTAACGACTTATAGGCTTCAGCACATAACGGGTCGATGGCCAACGCCTTTTGTGCGGCCTCCTCCGCTTTCTTCAAAATCCCCTTGTCCGTCTCGTAATACCGGTCAATCATCTGTACGTGGCTGTCGGCCAGACCGGCATAAGCCAAGGCATAAAGGGGATCGATTTTCAACGCCTTCTCAAACATTAGGATGGCGATAAGCAAGTCCTTTTTAGTGTACTTGTAGAAATAGTTCCGGCCTTTAAGGTATAAATCGTAGGCCTCCAGGTTGTTTTTGTATTTAAGCGCCATTTTTTCCTCATCCTGATCGGAGAGTTTTATTTTCAAGGCGGCGGCAATGCTTTTAGCAATTTCCTCCTGCAGGACAAAAACCTCCGTAAGTTCCCGGTCGTACCGTTCGGCCCAGAGGTTGAAACCCTCATGCGCATCGATGAGCTGGGCCGAGATTCGGATGCGGTTGTTGGATTTTCGGAAGCTCCCCTGCAAGATGGCGTCCAATGCAAGGTTTTTTCCCAGTTCTAAAACGTCGATAGGTTTATCCTTGTAGGGCAGTACGGCGTTGCGGGAGGCGACCCGGATATTGCCGATTTTGGACAAGTCGGTGATGATGTCCTCGGTCATTCCGGCGCAAAAGTAATCGCTATCCGCCTCCTGGCTTAAATTCTCGAAGTACAAAACGGCGACGGACTTCCTTTCTTTTTTTTCCTTTACCGGCTCTACCCGTTCTTTTTGACAGTCTCGGAGGGCGGCAACGAGCTCCGCGGCGGAACCAAATCGCTCCTCCCGGTTTTTAGCCAGCGCCCGATCCACAACGGCTTGAAAGCCGCTTTTGATATCCGGGCGGAAACCGGACAAAGGCGCGGGTTTTTCGTTCAGAATCGAATACACCACAGCCACCGGGTGGGCGCCCGTGAAGGGAAGCCGGGAGGTCGCCATTTCGTACAAAACCACCCCAAAAGAGAAAATATCGGTACGCAGGTCCAACTCCCTCCCTTCAATCTGCTCGGGGGACATATAGCCAGGCGTTCCGGCCGACGTTCCGGGGTCGAATCCGGATGCCCCCTTGAGCTGAGCCAGCCCGAAATCCAGAATTTTGACCCTGCCGTCCGGGTTGATCAAGATGTTGTCCGACTTGATGTCGCAATGCACGATGCAGGCTTGGTGGGCCTTGGCCAGCCCCTCCGCAACCTGAACGGCAAAGTCCAGCAATTGCCCCATCGACAGCCCTTCTGTCACAATTACGTCCTTTAACGATCGCCCCTCGACGTATTCCATGGAAATGTAGGAACGGCCGTCAAATTCCCCCACTTCGTATATGGTGACGATGTTGGGGTGATTTAAAGCTGCCGCCGCCTGGGCTTCTTGCAGAAACCGTTTTTTGATTTCCGGGCCGACAGATTGCCCGAAGGGAAGGAATTTGAGGGCAACTTTCCGGTTGAGTTTGGTGTCCTCGGCCAGATACACCTCCCCCATCCCACCGGCCCCCAGTCGTTTTAAGATTTTATAATGCGCGAAATCCGGCCCGTTCATCACGGCCGAATATAATCTTTATTTCCCCGACATAAGTTTTTCAATTTCGTCCACTTTCCGGGGAATGTGCCCGGTCAGAAGCTTAAAACCGTTTTTGGTGACCAGCACATCATCTTCGATGCGCACGCCGATTCCCTGCTCCGGAAGATAAATTCCCGGTTCAACTGAAATCACCATTCCGGCCTTCAACGGGCTGCCGTAATCCCCCACGTCGTGCACATCCAGCCCGATGAAGTGGCTGGTATTATGGATAAAATACTCCCCGTAACCGGCCTCTTCGATGACCCGTTTGGCCTCGGCATGAACGTCTTCCCGCACGTACGCCCCCGGTTTAACTTTGGCCATCGCCGCATTCTGGGCCTTCAAAACGATTTCATAGATTTTGCGCTGCTCCGGTGAAAACTTACCTGACACCGGAATCGTGCGGGATACATCGGCGGCGTAGTGGTCAAACTCGGCGCCAATGTCCATCAAAAACAAATCCCCCTCATTGACTATAGCATCGTTGCGAGTGTAGTGCAAGGTGGTGGTGTTTTTGCCGGTCGCCACGATGGAGGGAAAGGCCAGCTGGCGGGCGCCGCGGACCTTGAACTCGTTTTCAATGATATCCTGCACGTCCCTTTCCGTCATGCCCGATTTGACGGTCAATGCAGCTTTTTTGAAACCCTCTCCCGTGATATCTATGGCCTTTTGCATCGCCGCCAGTTCCTCATCAGTTTTTACGGTACGCATCTCCCGGATTAAATGAGACATATTCTTAATCGACGTGCCCGGTACTCGGGCAGAGACGTCCCGGTAAAAATTCAAATCGGTCGGAACCGGTGAACTGGCAGAAACGGAAGGGGAAAGGTAACAGAGGTTTGTGGTATGCTGAAGGTAGGAATTCACTATCCATCCCAGCCCTCCAGTTCGTCCCACATATTCGAAACCGAGCGAATCCTCCAGTTTTTTCCCCAACGATGGCCTTTCCCCACTCCAGCGCTCATCTTCTGGGTTGCGGGGAGCCAAAAGCAGAACCTCTTTGCGGCTGTACTCCTTGGGAGCCAAAACCAAAATGGCGCCCGGCTCCTCCACACCAGTCAAATAGTAAAAGTTGTCGTCCTGTTTGAATTCCCCTTCAAAGCTGCCCGTCTTTCCGTACAGAACAGCCACGCCATCCCCCATCAGATCCAAAAGCTTGGTACGGCGCTCCTTGAAAACTTCCTTGGGCAAACAGAATGCGGCATCCGCAAGAAACACGGCAAACCCTAACGTAAGCAGAATTTTTCTCATTGGCTCTCCTTTTTGGTTTTTCAAGCAACCAAATACGCCTTAAACTCGGGAGAATTGGCAATAATTTTTAAACGAGGATCCAAAGCCGCTTCGACGGCCGTGTAGTATTTGGAGCGGGAAGTTTTCAGCGCCTCAACCGCTTCGGCGGCCTTCCTCTGTTGAGCATACAGAATACCTTGGACGACTTTTAACCAAGCCTTTTCCTCCGGTTTGACCAATTCGACAACCTCACCTTTATTGCTCGTGTCCAAAGCGCAATCAACTTGACCCAGGGCGCCTTGAATCAAGGCCAAACTGTACAACATAAGCGGCGTAAGAGGAGCGGGAACCTCCGCCAGTTGCTTTTCCAGAAAGGCGGCCCCGGCCTTCCAAGCCAATTGCGCTTCCTTATCCATCCCTTTCAAAGAATAGGCCAGCCCCAAAAGGTATAGGTTGGTGCCGTTTACGGAATTTCCCACCCGCTGCAAAAGCTGAATTGCCCGGTCGTAATCGGACAGCAAAATCAAACCGAGACCGATGCTTTCGGCAAAACTAGGATTCTCGCACCGTTCGGCCGCCAGTCGGAAGTCCTCCCTTGCCAACTCCAACTTGCCCTGACGAATGTGCAGCCAGCCGGCGATGTCGTAGGCCTTGAAATGCCCCAGAATTAACTCGTCGCAGCGCGCGAGATAGTTTTCGGTAAGTTCGTAATTTTGCAAAACCCAAGCGGTTTCCGCCGCCGTTAGAAAAGCCAGAAAAAAAGTGGGGCGCAGCTCCAGCACCTTTTGAAAAGCCCGTAATGCCTCGGCATACTTCCCTTCTTCAAAACGGGCGGCACCGAAGCTGTAATAGGCATCCGCATAGTTCGGCTTCAGTTCGATGGCCCGCCCCAATTCGCTGGCGGCCTCGGAAAACCGGCGCAGGCTGCCGTAAAAGCGGCCCAATGCCCGGCGGGCTTCGGCCAGTTCAGGTGCTAACTCGAGCGCCCTTTTTATGTTGTTTTCCGCTTTCTTTATGTAGTCCGGATTGAAATCAATCCGCCGGATGCTGTAGGAGGTGTACACTTCCCCAAGTCCAGCCCAGGCCTCGGCGAACGCCGGATCCAATTCAATCGCTTTTTCGAACATTTTCACAGCCAAATCGATGTACTCCTTCTGCGCTTCGGTAACCACGCTCCAGTTGTATTCCCTGCCTTTCAGAAAATAGTCGTAGGCTTGCAAATTGGTGGTCGGAATTTTTTCGATGCGGGCCAAATCGTCGGGGGAAAGCCGGACTTTCAGAGCCGACGCCACTTCCTTGGAAACCTCGTCCTGTATTTCAAAAATATGCTTCATTTCCCGGTCGAACCGACGGGACCAGACCTGGAAGCCATCCGCCACCTTGGTCAGCTGCGCAGTGATGCGCACGATGTTGGCCGCCCGGCGGACGGAACCCTGCAGCACGTAGTCCACCTGTAGCCGCCGTCCGATTTCCGCCAAATCAATCGGTTTGAAGCGGAATTGCTCCACCTGCATACGGGAAGCGACCCGCAGCCCCTCGATGTTGGACAAATCGGTGATGATGTCCTCCGTTATGCCCGCCGCGAAGTACTTGTCTTCCTCCGAGTCGGACAGGTTGTCAAAATGCAAAACCGCCACGGAGGGCCGGATGGGGGCTTGCGCTACCGGCAGGGTATGGAGCGGAGATTGAACCAGAAAGCGCAAGTCCGCAGCCAGTTCCCGGGCACTCTGGTAGCGCCGGGCCGGGCTTTTTTCCAGCGCTTTGAGGATGACCGTCTCGAGTCCGGCCGGGACATTGGTGGCATAATGCGCCAACGGTTCCGGCTTTTCGTGCAGAATGGCGTAGATTACGGCCGCCGGATGTTCCGGGGCCTGCGGTCCAGCAAAAGGATGCCGCCCCGCCAGCATTTCGTAGATCATCATCCCCAAGGAGAAAAGGTCCGCTCGGGCGTCTACCAATTCCCCGCGGGCCTGCTCCGGAGCCATGTACGCGGCGGTTCCAAGGGCAGCGCCCGTCGTCGTAATCCGTGTGGTATGCCGGACTTTCGCCAGGCCGAAGTCCATTATTTTCAGTCGCCCATCGGCGGTCAACAAAATGTTATCCGGCTTAATATCCCGGTGTATTACTCCTTTTTTATGAGCCGCTTCCAATCCCTCTGCCATTTGCAACGAGTAATCAAGCACGGTCGGTACAGGAAGTTTGCCGGCTGCGATTATTCTGGAAAGCGCTTCCCCTTCGATCAACTCCATGGCGATGAATTCCCGGCTGTCGCATTCCCCGATTTCATATATGGTGCAGATGTTTGGATGGTTCAAGGCCGAAGCGGCCCGCGCTTCGTTTAAAAAGCGGGTTTTGGCCTCCGGGTGTGAGACAAATTGAGGGGAAAGAAACTTCAGCGCCACCAGACGCTCCAGCCGGGTATCAAAAGCCCGATAGACCACCCCCATACCCCCCTGGCCGATTTCCGATTCAATCCGGTAGTGGGAGACGGTCCGACCTATCATTCCAGCGGGGGAAATTCAGAAACAAAATGGAAGCCACAAAAAAAAGAAGAAATGCTACCGCCCTTGAAAAAGACGCCGGCCCGTTCCATACGGTTTTAGTATGCTTCTTCACGGAAGGAAAGTAAAGGGGTCAGGCCCGGCGGCCGGTAAAGCGGACGACCCAGATGGAAATCTCGTACAGGATGTAAAGAGGCACCGCCAGCGCAATCTGGGAGAAAAGGTCGGGGGTCGGGGTCACGGCGGCGGCAACAATGAGTATGATAATTACCGCCCAGCGTCGCCCGGAGACCAGCATCGCGGCATCCACGATGCCGAGTTTGCCCAAAAAGAAAGCCACCACCGGCAGTTCAAAAACGGCCCCGAAGGCAAACACCATAAAGGACACGAAACCAACGTAGTCCCCGACCGTGATAATGGGGGTCAGTTTTTCGGTTTGAAAACTCATAAGGAACTTTACCGCAACCGGCAAAACCACCGTGAAACAGAACGCGCCGCCAACGGCAAAGAAAAACGTGCCAAAGAAAATGACCCCGAAGGCCGCTTTGGATTCCCGCTCCAAAAGTCCCGGCACCACGAACTGCCAGGCCTGATAAAGAATGACCGGCACGCTGGCAATAAGCCCGCCCCACATCGAGATTTTAATGCGAACGCCAAATGCCTCCGTGACCGACGTGAAATAGACTTTTGGGACATCCCGGGTGATGAGCTCCAAAATCCCTTCGGAAAAGAACCAAATGGCTATGGAAAACGCCAGAACGGAACCAAAGCAGACAATAATCCGGCTGCGCAGTTCCTCGAGATGCTCGACGAAGGTCATCTCTTTTTGATTTTTAACCATCAGCGAAAAAGTCGCGGTTTTTCGTAAGGAGGAAAAGTTTAAGAGCCCAAAAGTTTCTTTAATTCGTCCAAAAACTGTCCCTTATCCTGAAATTTGCGGTACACCGAGGCGAAACGGACATAGGCCACCTCATCGACTTCCCGCAATTTTTCCATCACCAGTTCACCAATTAACGGAGATTCGATTTCCCCCTTGGACATCGCCAGAAGTTTTTCCTCTATTTCATCCACAACCGCATCAATCCTCTTGGAGCCAACGGGCCGCTTTTTGCAGGCCAGCTCGATTCCCATGCGCAGCTTTTGACGGTCGAACGGCTCCCGGCGGCCGTCGTTTTTGACCACCATCAAGGAGACGTTTTCGACATACTCATAGGTGGTAAATCGCTTGGCGCAGGCCAGACATTGCCGTCGGCGGCGGACAGCTTTGCCATCCTGCACACTGCGGGAGTCGATGACTTTATCCTCTTCCTTGCCGCAATAGGGACACTTCATAAAAGCTCCAAATCAACTTTTGTGCCGATTTTGGCTTTCAAAAGTCTTTGCGCCGAAACCGCATTACCGGCGATTTCCAGATAGCCCAAGCTTCCCAAAATGTGCGCTATTTGACCTTTCGGAATACTCCCGTAGTTCGGCACAAGGCCCTTCATTTTGCGGCTCCCCAGCTTCACCTCTGCGTTTTTCCCTTGCACCATTTCGTAAGCAAAATTGGTCACCAGATTTCCAAAACGGTCAATATATATAATTTCTCCGTTAAAATGCCTCCCCCTCCTTGTAGCCTGCCCGGCCGGTTCGGGAAGCCGGAGGAGGTTTATTGAGCGTACAACCGATCCGAATTCCTCCGGAGCAACTCCCAGAGAAAGGTAGGCCGCCGTTGGCCCGAAAACATCCCTTGCGTCGAAGGTTCGTGAAGTATCCTTGAAAAAGTATCTGCTGTTTTTGAGCCAATACGCCGTTTTATGTTTACTGTTCTGCCAGATCAAGCTGAAGAGTCCGTTGTCCGGCCCGACGTAAATTCCTTTCTCGGTGACAAGCAACATCGGCTTTCGATTCGAGCCGACGCCCGGGTCAACCACGCAGAGATGAATGGTGCCCACGGGATAAACGGGGCAGGCGGAGGCAACAAAAAAGGCCGCCCGGCGGATGTCGTGGGTGGTCAACTCGTGCGAAAGATCTATTATTTTTGCTTTGGGATTTATTGATAAGATAACCCCCTTTACGATGGCAGTATATGGATCGGCAGTACCAAAATCGGAAGAAAACGTTATCACAATTCCAAAAGGTTCAACCCGATTTCCGGGTTCATCTTGCGCTCGACTTTAGCTGAGGAAGCGAAAACGAAGATTTCTAACGTAAGAGCCACGTCAGCGGAAAAAAGATGCCCCGTGAAGGCCTTCAAATCCTTGCCGGAAACCGTGACGTGGGTATGCACGAAGGGTTTTCCATCCAGCGAAGCGATATTGCCGGTGATGTTGCCCACTTCCATATCCTCAACAAAGTGTGCTTTCTCGTATTTACGTTTTACCAAATCATAGTAGCCCAAGTCAAAATTATTGATGGCGCCCAACCCAAAAAATGCCCCCGAGCTGACCTTCTCATTGGCGGCGAACTGGGCAATGGAGAAAACCACTTCCTCCCCCTTTTCAAGCCGAAGGAAATAACCGTTTTCGACTTTCCGGTACTGCACTAACCGGACTCCCTTCGCATCCAGGCAAGGTAGTTGGCCGATCCTTCTCCAATTTTGAAAGCCAATATCTCTGGCACCTCGTAGGGATGCAATTCCGAAATTCTTTTTTTCAATTTTTCAACGGGAGTTGAGGTCTTAATCAAAAGCTGGTGTTCTTTGGCCTGCGCGATTTTTCCCTGCCAGCGGTATCGCGAAAGAACTGGAAAGGCCGAAATGCAGGTGGCCAGTCTTTCTTTCAGCAGGACGGACGTCAGGTTCTTTTGAGTCTTTTTATCCGGAACAGTTACCAGAACTAGCCAGCTTCTGCCGTTCATCGACGTATCTTGCGTTTTAGAACTTTTTCAACCCGGTCTACCTTTTCCGTCAGCGGGCTGAAGAAATTTTTGCGGTCGTCCACGACAATGCGCGTATAGACGCGAGTGGAGTCTTTGCGGAGCAGGTAATGGCATTTCTTAATCAAGGCAAAAACTTCGTCCCAGTCCCCCTCAATAAGCGTGCACATCGCCGTGGTTTTATACTTTAGTCCGCTCTTGTCGATTAAATCGATGACCTTGGCCACCGGCTTGGAAAATTTGGGTCCCTTGTCAACCGGAAAGGCAGCGAATTCAACCAGCATAACCGGACAATCGTTGGGCATAGAGCGGAAAACGGGAGGCCAGTTCCTCCACCTTTTTAGCGACCTCTGCCAGTTTTTCCTTGGAGGTTCGATTTTGTAGCGCCTCATCCATCAAACCAGCAATTTCTTCCATTTCCCTTTTATTCATCCCCCGCGTAGTCACGGCCGGAGTGCCGACTCGAATGCCGGAGGTAACAAGGGGAGGTTGGGGGTCAAAGGGAATCGTGTTTTTGTTCACGGTAATGCCAGCCAAATCAAGCGCTCCTTCCGCCTCCTTGCCAGTCATTTCCTTGCGCCGCAAATCCACCAGAAACAGATGGGTATCCGTTCCGCCGGAAACTAGCCGGTAACCGCGCCGAGCAAAGCTTTCCCCTAGTGCTTTGGCATTGCGGACAATTTGCCGCTGATACTCCTTGAACTCTTCCGTCAACGCTTCTTTGAAAGCGACCGCCTTGGCAGCAATGACATGCATTAGGGGGCCTCCCTGAATACCTGGCATAATCAGCTTGTCCAATTTCTGTGCATGCTCCTTTTTGCACATCACCATTCCTCCCCGCGGCCCACGCAGCGTTTTGTGCGTCGTAGTGGTGACGAAATTGGCGTACGGCACGGGGGAGGGATGCAACCCCGCCACGATAAGCCCGGCGATATGGGCGATATCGACCATCAAATAAGCCCCCACTTTATCACAGATGTCCTTGAACCGCTTGAAATCCAGAAGGCGCGGATAGGCCGAACCGCCCGCCACAATCATTTTCGGCTTTTCGACGATGGCCTGTTTTTCCAGTGCATCGTAATCGATGGTTTCCGTCTCTGGCGAAACACCATAGGCCACAACCTTGAAAAATTTGCCAGAGAAATTGAGCGGATGGCCGTGGGTCAAATGCCCGCCGTGTGACAGATTCAAACCCAATATTTTGTCGCCGACTTCGAGCACCGCTAAATACGCCCCCATATTCGCCTGCGAACCGGAATGCGGCTGGACGTTGGCATGCTCGCAGCCAAAAAGCTTTTTGGCCCGCTCGATTGCCAGATTTTCGGCAACATCCACAAACTCACATCCGCCGTAATACCGTCTCCCCGGGTACCCCTCGGCATACTTGTTTGTCAAAGGTGACCCCATCGCCTCCAGAACCGCCTCCGAAACGAAATTTTCGGAGGCAATCAATTCCAGCTTGTTTGCCTGCCGTCGGGTTTCATTCTGAACGGCCGCATAGGTTTCCGAGTCGGTTTTTTTAAGATGTTCCAACATTTATTTCTTCCTTCTCCGGATTTTACCAGTTTTCCTTTTGGCGGTGGCCTTTGCTGGAGTTTTCTTCTTTTTCAACGCAGGCTTGGGCCTCGGTTTAACTTTCATTTTTCTCTGTGCCACTATGCTTTTTGGCCTCGCTTTCACGCTCGGCGCCTTCTTTTCAGCCTTAGGCGGACGTAAACGGCCGCTGTTAAACTCCCTGACCGTTTTCACCATCCATTTCAGCTTGGCTGTGGCATCCGAATGAGGAAGAAACTCCAGCCCGCACGACGGGGAAACAAAAATCTCCGGTCGGTTTTGCGATGTTAACTTTTTATAAATGGAAAAAAGATCCGCTTTCTGCTCTAGTTTGATATTGCGGGCATCAAAGCAACCAGCAATGATGCCTTTATTCAAGGGGGCTTTCAACAACAAGTCAAGGTTTTCGGGCTTTGAAACCGTATCCACCGCAAAAATATCGACCGGCAGGTCATACAGAGCCGGCACCAAGGGCTTAATTGAACCGAAGTACAGACACAAAATCGTTTTGGCGCGAATACCGGAAAGCATTTCGGTCAAGGCGCGCTTAGCCAAACCCAAACCCTCCGACGCCCCGGTCAAATACGGTTCATCAATTTGGATATATTGTGCGCCGGCTTCTTGAAGAGCAAAAACCTCCTCCTGCAGAATCGAGGCAAGGGTCATCACCAGCCGTTCTTCATCCCGATAGTATTCATCCACCGACATCTTTGCCAGCGTATAAGGACCGATAATTACTCCCTTGAGTCGCCGCTTTGAATGAATCGAAGCATTTCGATATTCCGTTCCAGAGACAGGGGCTTTCAATTTCAATTCCCCGGTAAAAACCGGTTTGCGATAATAGACGTTGTTGTCAAAAAAGCGGATCAAACCGTTGATGTAAGCCCCTTCAAAATTCTTGGAGAAAAAAGTGGCGATGTCATCCCAGCGGATTTGCCCGTCCGTCGGCAAATCGACCCCCGCCTCTTCCTGCTCGCGCACCACCCGCTGGATGGTGGTTTGATAGATCCGTTCCAATTCTTCCGCAGAAATCTTTTTCTGGTCAAAGCTGTTCAGCGCATTGCGCAAATTCGGAACGCTTTTGTCCGATGAAATTTTTGGATAATTACCAACAACTGTCGTTTTTATCATTTCCCCTCGCTTCGATTTCTAAAATACACTTTCTAAATAGGTTTGGTAATGCTTTTCAATTTCGTCCATGTTATCGCCGCCAAACTTTTCCATAAAAGCGGAAGCCAGCACCAAAGCAACCATCGACTCGGCCACAATACCATAGGTGGGGACCACGCAAACGTCCGAGCGCTCCACGATCGCTTCTTTGGGCTCCTTAGTTTTAATATCTACCGTCTTCAAGGGCTGCATCAAGGTGGATAGCGGCTTGCAGCAACCCCGAATGACGATATCCTCGCCGTTCGTCACGCCTCCCTCCAGCCCGCCGGCGTTGTTCGTCTGCCGGAAAAAATATTTCGCGCGCTTTCTCTCTGCCGACATTTTCGAATCGTAATAAATCTGGTCGTGCACTTGCGAGCCGAACATTCCCGCCTGCCGAAACCCCGCGCCGATTTCCACCCCTTTGACGGAATGAATGGACATCACCGCCGCAGCCAGTTGACCGTCCAGCTTGCGATCCCAGTGGACGTAACTGCCCAAGCCGACCGGAGCGCCCGTGGCAATAACTTCAAACACACCGCCGACTGTATCTTTTTTCTGAATGGCCTCATCAATTCTCGCCATCATCCGTTTTTCCAAACCGGCGTCGATGGCCCGCACCGGCGAGGCCTCCGCCTTCTGCGACAGGGCATCAAAAGGCGGACGCACGCCCTCCAGCAACCGCTCCCCGCCGATATCGATGACGTGACTGGTGATACGGATGCGGAATTGTTGCAACAAAAGCCTCGCAAAAGCGCCGCAGGCGGTGCGGGTTGCCGTTTCGCGGGCGGAAGCTCGCTCCAAAACGTTCCGAATATCCGACTGATTATATTTAATGGCCCCCGCCAAATCGGCGTGGCCCGGGCGCGGCGCAGTCGAAGGATTCGCTTTCTTCCTTTCATCTTCGGATTGAGGACTTGGCCCGACGCCTTCTATGTTCATAATATTTTTCCAGTTTTCCCAATCCAGATTGGCAATTTCGAAGGCGATGGGGCTGCCCAAGGTTTTTTGATGGCGAACGCCGGAGAGGACTTTGATTTTATCCTGCTCGATTTTCATCCGACCGCCGCGACCGTAACCCTTTTGCCGCCTCGCCAGCTCGTTGTTGATGAAATCGAAATCGATGGCCAGCCCAGCCGGCAGCCCTTCCAAAATCCCAACCAAAGCCGGCCCGTGCGATTCCCCGGCAGTGAAAAAGCGCAGCATAGGGGGCTAATTTATACAAAACGCCCCCCCATGCCAAACGTTTCTTGGACAACCAAGATTGACAAACTATTGCGGATGCGTTAAGCTTTTTTGCTTATGAATAAGGCAAAATCGGATGTTGTTATCGTCGGCGCTGGACACAATGGCCTCGTGGCGGCGGTATTTTTGGCCCGGGCGGGGCTGAAAGTAACCGTTCTCGAAGAAAAAGCCGCCGTCGGCGGGGCGGCTAAAACCGAATATCCCTTTCCCAAAGCCCCGAATCTGGGCACCTCCACCGGCGCCTATCTTTTGGGGGTTATGCAGCCGGAACTGATTTCCAAGCTGCAGGCGAACTTCAAGCTCATCCGCCGCGACCCGCATTATTTTTTGCCTACCACCGACCACCGCTATTTGCTGTTCGGCTCCGATGCTGATTCGATGCGTCGGCAATTTTTGGAGTTTTTCACCGAAAAGGACTGGAAGGCGAATGAAGCCCTGTCAAAAGAAATCGGTCAGCTTCGGGAAGACATCGCTCCAAGCTGGCTGGAAGAACCGCTTTCCTTACAAGAGACGGCGGATAAATACATCCGACCGGCCTTGCGGCAGACCTTCATCAATCTGGTGACGCGTCCCGTAGAGGAGCACCTTGCCCGTTTTGGATTTGAAAGCGAGCTTCTGATTGCAATGTACGCCGTCACGGATGGCTTTTCCGGGCTTTCCGCCAGCTTTGGCACCCCCGGAACGGGGATGAATTTTTTGGTTCACAATATGTGCCGCCTACCCGGCGCGGACGGCACCTGGATGATCGCCCAGGGCGGGATGGGGAGCGTCACCAAAGAATTTGCCCGGCTGGCGAAAGCGGCGGGTGCGGAAATTTTGAATGAAGCGGGCGTGAAGGAGATTATGACCAAAGCTGGGCAGGCAACCGGCGTGGTGTTGCAGGATGGCCGGGAATTTTTCGCCGAGGTCGTCATAAGCAACGCCGACCCGTTCCGCACTCGCGCGCTGGTGGGCCGGGAGAAGTTTCCGGAAGCGTTCAACGCCAAGCTCGACAACTTCAAGCGCACCGGAACGACGATGAAGGTTAATCTTGCTCTCGACCGCCTGCCCAAGTTCACCTGTCTGCCGGAACTGCGCGGCCAGCACAATGCCACCATCCACCTTTTGCCGCAGGGGCCGGACGTGATTCGTCAGATTCGGCAGGGGTTTGAAAAGGTGCAGGCCGGAGAGCTGGCCGACTTCCCCACTATCGAATGGTACATTCACACCGCCGCCGACCCTTCGTTGCAGGACAAAGAAGAGCATCACAACTCCGCCTTTTTTGTACAATGGGTGCCGTATGAACTAAAAAATACGACTTGGGAGAAGGAGGAAAACCGTTACGTCAACCATCTTTTTGACATCGCCGAGCGCTTCGCCCCCGGGTTCAAAGACAGCGTGGTGGATGTTTTTCCTTTAACTCCCAAGAAAATCGAAAAGCATTTCGGCATCACCTACGGGCACATTCACCACGTGGACAACACCTTCGGCTTTGACCAACGAATGCCCTACGCCACCCCCATTGCCGGGCTTTATTCCTGCAGCGCCGGTTGCCATCCGGCCGGCTCGGTCATCGGCTCCGCCGGCCATAATGCTGCGATGCGTGTGATGAAGGATTTAAGTGTACAAGTGAGGTAACGCTAAGAACAGGGGAATGGATATTGCACAAATACAGCCAGCAATTCCAAAACCACATCGGCGGGCGATAGAATTCCATCGCAGTTGACATCGGCAAAACAGAGATTGCAATCGCCTTCGTTTAGAAACGCGCAATTTAGTTCCAAGGTCACGTCAAACACGGTCACATTTCCATCCGCGTTCAAATCTCCCTTTAGGGCCGCCGCGCAGGGAGCATCGATTCCAAATACCACCAGCGAATCTCCGCGCGCCAGCAACACTTTAGGTTTTGCGGGTTGACCAAATAATCCTACCACCATAGTATCGGCCCTGAAAGGAAGTGGTGTAAATCCAAGTGTATCACCATCAGAAACCCGAAACTCATAGAGCACTGGCTGGCTGTTCTGAACTTTGTAGGCCAAAAGCTCGTCGATACTATCACGGTCAATATCAACTACTGAAATGAATCGAAAACCGGTTACATCACGCGTCCATTGAATTGAACCGGTAAGAAGGTCTCTTGCTCTATACACGGATGGAGGGAAAATACTCCAACCGAAGGGACTGATATATTCTACCCCCTCCCTCGCAGAATCAGCATCTAAATTTCCAGTCTGATAATTTTGCAAAATCATGTCGGCTACCGCAGCAAAATCATTCCAATTGTATGAGCCCGAGAAAATTTGGATACCTCCAATCCATGAGCTCCAGTGCGTATTACACTGAAATGACCCACAAGGGGAGCAACCATTATTCTGATAGCGTCCTGCCAAAAGAAGAGTTTTTTGTCCTGGGGAGATCTCCCTCCAGAATAGAATTCTTGGAGCGTAACCCAAAGTTGTAATTCCGGAAGGAGTAAAAGTTGTATCAATATATTTGGTAAGGTGCCCAGTAGTTATGACTCCACCCACGGGGCCGGAACAAAAGCTGTATACATCTGAGAAACCATACGTAAATTCCACTTGCCCATCCTCTCGATTTCGCACAGCAAAGACAGGAGAGCCGACTGGGACAATATATGTCCTTCGATTCAGAAAATCGGGCCCATACCAAACGATTATACTTGACGCACCATCCGTGGCTACGATATCGAGGATGCCATCCCTGTTTACGTCTACTTGACTAAGGTTAGCTGCGGCAGGAGCAGTTGCATCCAGAAATAAAGTGTCGAATATTTTACCGTCCAATATTAAAAGCTTGCCAACTTTTCCAACCACGATGTCCGGTTGGTTATCGTTATTTACATCAAATGGCCTGATGGCAAAACCTACAGGGAGCCCTTGAATAGCAAATTCACGGGTAAAACCGTTAATCAGCTTTTGAGAAAAGGCAATACTTGAGAGTAGTAGAACCAAGAACAGAGCCAAAAACCAGCGTGAGAACATATCAAATCCTCCGCTTTCAATATAGTTAAAGTTTCCTTGTCAACACCAAAAATCTTGCGGAATACGTATTTACCGGACGACCGGCTTGGAAAGCAACTCCTCCACCGTCTTCATCAACTGCTCGATGCGGAAGGGCTTGGTGACCACCCGGTCCACACCCGATTCTTTCAGCTTTTCCTCGTCCAAATTCTGCCCCCAGCCGGTGATGAGCACGACCGGCATATCCGGGCGGAGCTTTTTCACCTCGCGCGCCACCTCCCAGCCGGATAAATCGGGCATCGACAAATCGGTGACCACCAAATCGAAACGCTGGATTTTGAACTTGGCAATCCCCTCCTCCCCCCGCTCGGCGGTCGTGACCTCGTGCCCGGCGGAGCCGAACATATTGACCAATAGGTCGCGGATGATTTCCTGGTCGTCGATGGCTAAAATTTTGAGCGACCGCTTCCACCCCTTTTTAGCGGCCTTGGGAATCGGAAAACGGAGGGTGAGCGAACGGCCGGCGGTTTGGTCTTCCACCAAGCTCACCTGCCCGCCGGCTTCGGTTATCCAGCCCAAATCGGAGGGGGACAAGCTTTCCTCCAGCCGTGAAAAATCGGAACGGAAAATCTGGCCGAAGCTGACCCCGGCAATCCCTTCGGGGTTTAGTTCTGGGTTTTTGGAAAGGAGGCGGATGTAAACATACTGATTGTCGGTATCGGTCTTCAAGCTTAAAGCATTGCTTGCACCTTTGGCCATAAGCTCGTGTATCACTTCCCGCAAGAAACCCTTTAATTTTTCGGAATCGACCCGCACTTCCGGAAGCGGAGTCAAATCCGCTTCTAAATTCTCCCGCTCCGCTTCGGCCACTTCGTCCAACAACCGATTGATATCCCGGTGCTGTCCCGCAAGGGAAGAAAGATTGCGGGCCAACTGCCCCACCTTCTCTCCTGTTTTCTGTGCAAGCCCAACCAGTTCTCCCAGCCGTTCGCGCAAGGGCGACCCTTCCGGCAGTTCGGCGGAGGTAAGCTCCAAGTTGCCGATGATGGCGGTCAAGTCATTATTGATTTCATTCCCAATCGCCACGCCGCCGTCCAAGCCAACTTCCTTTTGCTCCAAGGCAGAAAGTTTTATCGACACCAGCTCCGCCAAAGCGGCAAATTTTTCAAAATCGGCCGGCGTGAAGGAATGGCGGTACCGCTCCAAACTTAAAACCCCCCAAACTTTTTCTCCTTTGGAAAGCGCCACCGCCATCTGCGAAACTGGCAGTCCCACACCGCCGGTGGCTTTTAAAATCTGCTCGAAGGAGGTCCGGTTGACCGTCTCCATAAACTCCTTGGCTCGCTCACGCGGAACGATGAGGGACGCTCTTTCGACTGCAACGTGTCCCCAAATTCCTTCCTCCAGTTCCAGCTCAACCGAATTGAAAGCCGGATACCCCCAGTTTTTTGCCAGTCGGAGCTTGTCGTCTTCAAAACGGAAAAGAAACCCGGTATCGAAGTGAAAGAATGTGACTAAAGCAAAATCCAAAAACGAGCGCAGTTCTTCTTCGCGTTTGACCGTTGCCAACGTCTGCAAAGCCCCCACCCAGTTTTCCGCATGGGCCACCGCCGACGGCTGGCTCAAAAGCGCCACGGTGATACCGGCCAAGGCGGAAAGATGGGTCAAGACATACTCACCGTTCGGGGCGTTCCCCTCGAATCCAAACATAATCGCGCCGACAACTTTTCGTTCGTCGAAAAGCGGCAACAAGAGTGCCTCGGTAATGGGAGGTAGTTCGTGCGGATGCTCAAAAAAGGAAGAGAGTTTTTGTAGTTCGTAGAGCCGTTTTGGTTCGGGACTCTGACAGCCATTGGAAACGGTTTCGGTCAATACGGGGGATAGCCGGTCCCCTACCAGCGGCTCCAAGCTGGAAGAGACCACCTCCCATTTTTCCAGCCGATGGGCCAAAATCATTCCGAGGCGGTACGGTAGCCGCGCGGCGGCCAAATCGAGGATGTTATGCAGCGTGTTCCCTTTGGAAATGGATGCAATTCCGGATAGGGTTTTTTCAAGCTCCTGCCGCCAAGCCGCACTTTCTTCCGAGCGGCGGCGTCCTTCCCGCACCAACCGCACGCCGTCGGCAAACATTCCCAAAGACAGCCCCACCGGCCCCAACTCCTCTTCCTCCACACGGCCGAAACGGTACGGCTCACTGGCCAGTAGAACGAGAACGCCCAAAACCCGCTCCCGCCCGATCATCGGAATGGAAACCAGCGAGCCGAAATTGACGAATGGCGCCAGAGCGGCCCAGGTCTTGCGTGAATGCGCCAAATCGCCGATGACCAGACTCATCCCGGTTTTGGCGGAGCGGGAGAAAAGCTCTTCCCTGGCGCGAACCCTTTCCCACTTTTTCTCCTGCTCGCGGGAAAGCCCAAAGCTTGCGGCCAAAAGCAGTTCATCCGTGCCGGAATGATAAATGAAGACCGCTCCCGCCGGCGTTCCCCAGAGCCGGCAGATTTCCCGCAGGGAAAGGTTGAAAACTTCAACCAGCGTATGGGGGTGCATCAAAAGTTCTTTCATTGCGCCAAAAAACTCCGCCAGAAGTGCCGCCTCGACAATCACCTTTTCCTCCCTCGCCTCAAGCGTGCGAAAAGCAAAATAGAAACCGGCAAGAGCGAAAAACGCCGCCGCCCAGTTCGAAAGCCCCATTCCGAACAAGAGAAGCTGGTTTTCCAAACCGAAAAGTTCCGGCAGAAGAAAAAAGGAGGCTGAAAGAAGGAAGGCGGCAAAGCTCAAAAGAAATCTTTTGTCTCGGCGCAGACCCAAAAACAAAGCGCCCGCAGCGCCTGCCAACAAAACCGCCCCCCAGAGCACTTTCAAACCTCCCCTCGCAAGCTTTTCCCCTCTACGGAAAGAATCTTGACCGTTTTCAACTGGTTGGCTAAGGCCCCGTCGGCGTTCACAGTGACCCGAATATAATTGTCCGCCGTTCCCACCGAAACCCCAAACTCGCGCGAGCGTCCGCCTTCAAACAGAACCGAAAGCTCCCGTCCAGCAAAACGGGAAAGATGGGCCAACCACTTCCGTTCGGAAAGCTGCCGAAATTTTTCCCCGCGCGCGGCCTTGGCTTCAGCGCCAATTTTGCCCGGCATTTCGGAAGCTGCCGTGCCCGGGCGGTCAGAATAGGGGAAAACGTGCATATGGTCAACGGGGATCGAGACGATAAAGTCGTAGCCGGCCTCAAACTCCTCTTCTGTTTCTCCGGGAAAGCCTACGATTAAATCAGTGCCGATGGTGCAATCCGGGCGGATTTCTTTAAGTTGTGTCAACACTTCGCGCACTTGCGCGGTGCGGTAGCGTCTTTTCATCCGCTCCAGAACGGTGTCGCAGCCGGATTGAATCGGCGTATGAAAATGCGGGCAAATCCGCTCCTCGGAGCGGAAAAGCTCCAAGAGTTTCTCATTTACCTCATTGACTTTGATGGAAGAAAGCCGCAAGCGCGGAATCTCCGTGCGTTCCAGAATAAGCCGCAAAAGCCCGTCCAAGCGAATTTGCCCGTCCCAGTACTTTCCGATATGCACCCCGGTTAAAACCACTTCCTTGTAGCCCGCTTTTTCCAACCGCAAAATCTCGGCCAGAACATCCTCGGAGGAACGGGAACGGTCATTCCCGCGCGAGAAGGGAATGACGCAATAGGAACAGTTATCCTTGCAACCGTTCTGGATTTTTACAAAAGCACGGGTATGGGTTCGATTGGGACTGACGAAATCAATCGGGACCGAAAATCTCCCGGAAAGAATATCCTCCGGAAAGAGCTCCGAAAGCTCGGCAAGAATTTCCTCTTTTTTGCCGTTAGCGACGACTTTGGCCACTTCCGGCATTTTTTCTAGGTCCCGATGGGTTTCGGCAAAACAACCGGTGACTACCACCTTGGTCGCAGGCGATATACGTTTGGCGCGGAAAATCGCCTGCCGCGAGGAGGCGTCCGCCGAAGCGGTCACCGTGCAGGTGTTGATTAAGGTGAGTTCGGCTTCCTGGCCGAATGGAACGGTGTCAAAACCGACCGATTCGAGGGCTTCCCCCATCCCCTCGGTTTCGGCTTGGTTCAACCGGCAGCCAAGGGTAAAAAGGGAAACCCTCGGCACGGCTTACCCTTCCGGAGTGGGAGGAGGTTCCGCAGCGACCGGTTCGGGGGCCTTGGCCGGATGTTTTTCCTTCTCCGGCCGGACAGGATGCGCGGCGACGAATTTTTCCTGTTCGGACTTCTCCCGCCGTTGAAAATAATTCTCCACCGAGCAGATGATTTTATGGTTGCCAGCGTCGAACTCCAGAATGACCACCGGCAAACTCTCCCCTTCCTTGAAAGCCAATTGGGGTTTGGACAGACCTGAAATTCCCAAATGATTGAGCGGCACAAACCCTTCCACGTCCCCCGGCAGTTCGACTACCACGCCGCGGTCCATAAAGCGGGAGATTTTCCCCTGCATTTCGGTGCCGGAACGAAAGCGGTCCACCAGCGTCGGCCAAGGATCGTTTTGCATTTGTTTGAAACCAAGTGAAACCCGGCGGTTATCTTTATCCACGCCCAAAACGACCACGTCCACTTTATCTCCCTTTTTCATTACTTCCGAGGGATGGGAAATCCGCTTGGTCCAGGACATGTCGGAAATATGCACCAGCCCGTCAATTCCCTCTTCCAGCTCAACAAAAGCGCCAAAAGCGGTCAGGTTGCGTACCTTCCCGGAAAGACGGGTCCCCACCGGATAGCGCAAATCCAATGTCTGCCAGGGGTCCGGGGTCAACTGCTTGATGCCGAGGGAAATCTTTTCATTCTGCTTGTCGGTGGAAAGCACGATCGCTTCCACGATGTCGCCGACGGAAAGGATTTTGGAGGGATGCTTGACATGCTGGGTCCAGCTCATCTCGGAAATGTGGATGAGCCCCTCCACTCCCTTTTCCAGTTCGACAAAGGCGCCGTAATCGGTAAGCGAAACCACTCGCCCCTTGATTCGCCGCCCCATTGGATACCGCTCCTCCACCCCTTCCCAGGGATACGGGGTGAGCTGCTTCAATCCGAGCGAAATCCTGCCGGTGTTTTTGTCAAAATCCAATATTTTGACGTTGATTTTCTGATTTATCGCCACCACTTCGGAAGGATGGGAAATCCGCCCCCAGGACATGTCCGTGATGTGCAAAAGGCCGTCCACGCCGCCCAAGTCGATAAACACACCAAAATCGGTAATGTTTTTGACCACACCCTCCCGCACCTGGCCAACGGCGATTTCGGTCAAAAGATGCTGGCGCAGCTTGTCCCGCTCCTCCTCCAAAAGCTGGCGGCGGGAAACCACGATGTTGCGGCGCAGTTTGTTTATGCGCACGACCTTGAGTTCGATGTTCTGTCCGATCATGGCGTCAAAATCCATCACCTGGCGCAAGCCGGCTTGCGAACCGGGCAAAAAGGCCTCCACGCCGAAAACATCCACCACCATCCCGCCTTTAATCCGGCGCATAACTTTTCCGGTGACCGACTGGTTGGCGTCGTGCGCTTCCTTGATTTTGTCCCAAACCCGCAGAAAGTCGGCCTTTTGCTTGGAGAGGATCAGCTGGCCGTTCTGGTCTTCCAAAATCTCTATTAAAACGTCAATCTCTTCTCCCGGATGAACACCGGAAGCATCGCCGAACTCTTCCAGGGAGATGATTCCTTCCGATTTAAAGCCAACGTCCACCAACACATCCTGCCCGGCCGTGCCGATGACCCGTCCTTTGACCACCTCTCCTTCCTTGACGTCGGGGGCTGTGGTGCTGTGGCTGGCCAAAAGCTGGCCGAAGCCGGAGCTGTTTTTTTCGTTTTCTTCAAATAAAGCGGAAGCATCCCCCACCACCAAGGCGGCGGGCACGGCCAACATCACCGGGGCTATTTTTTCCTTCAGTTTGCGGGTTACTTTTGGTTTTGAATCGGTGGGAACAATTCGTTTGGCTTTTGCGCGCGCACCTCCCGTTTTGGAAACAGTTTTAGCGCCTTTGGACTTCGATACCACTCGTTTTTTTTCCTCCTTTGGTTTTCGCCATTCTTGGCAAAACACCTAAATATAAAGACCCAAACCACAAACGCAAGCCGTTTATAGGCAACCGGCCCGGCCTACTGCTATTGTACTTGTCGGCAATCGGAATTGCTAAAATGAGGGAAACGCTTTAACTATTCGCGGCCAAAACCTCCCGTTCCGCCTCCTCCCCCAGTTTTTGCGCCCGCTCCATCACGGCCTGAATGATCCAGTCCGGAGTAGAAGTCCCCGCGGTCACCCCCACTCGCTTCATGCCGTAAAACCAATCTTTTTGTATCTCTTTCGGCGTCTCAATATGGTGGGCCGACTTGCCCAAGGCGCGGCAGATGACCGCCAGTCGCGAGGTGTTAGCGGAGTTTTTGCCGCCGATGACCAAAACCATGTCCACTTCTTGCGAAAGTTCCTTAGTCGCTTCCTGAATGTCCGTGACGGCGTTGCAGACGTTGTTGAAGACCCGCACTTCGCGTGCCTTTTCTATCAAAAGCCCCACCACGCGCAAGAAATCCTTGACTTCAAGGGTGGTCTGCGGAATCACCCCCAGTTTTTTACCCGGTGGAATCTGAACTTCGGTAACGTCTGGGTCGATGACGATGGCGGTTTCGTTGGTGTATCCCAAAAGCCCGATTACTTCCGGATGGTGCCGTTCGCCAATGACCACCACTTGGTATCCCTCATCATAAAGCTTTTTGGCGTACTTCTGGCTGTGCTTGACAATGGGGCAGGTGCCGTCCACCACCTCCACTCCCATTTGCTTGATTTCCGATTCCACCGTCGGCTTGACCCCGTGGGCCCGGATGACCACCACCCCTTTGGCGGAAATATCCTCCGGGTCGGCAATCACCTCCACCCCTTTCTTCTTGAAATCCTCCACCACTTGCGGGTTGTGGATGATGGGGCCGAAGGTGTAGACCTTTCCGGCTTCCTTTTCGGTGGACTGCATCGCCATCCGTATGGCCCGCTCCACGCCAAAACAAAAGCCGGCTTCCTTGGAGAGTATGACTTCCATCTGGCGTTAATTTATACAACCGAGCCGGATTGGCAACCCTTTTTTAATTCCCCAATCCGGCGCATAACCTCTTCGGCAATCTGCTGGTAGCCGGGTTTTCCTTCGGGAACTGACATTACCCAATCCTTTGGAATCGGCTTTCCAAAAATTACCCGCACCCGTCCAAAGCTGAAAAAAACTTTGAGCAACTCTTCCGAGCCGGAAATGTAGGTCGGGACGATGGGCACCTGCCCTTCCCGCGCCAAAACGCCGATTCCGGCCTTCGGGGGCAAAAACTCTCCCCTTGTGCGGCTGCGGGTTCCCTCCGGAAAAACGATTAAGGCATGGCCGTTCTTCAAAACCTGAATGGAATTTTCCAACGCCTGCCGGTCATATTTTCCCCGGCTAACAGGAAAGGCGTTCAGGTTACGGATGATAAAACCAAGAACGGGGATGGAAAAAAGCTCCCGCTTGGCCATAAAGTGCACCTCCCGCGGGCAGCTTACGGAAACGAAGGGCGGGTCGTACCAGGAAATGTGATTGCTGGCAAGAATAACCCCTCCTTCGCGCGGAATATTCTCTATTCCTTCCCAAGTCAACCGCCAGAGAAAACGGGAGAGATTTCGAACCAAAGTCCAGATGAACAAATAAAACCACTTCATCGGGCTCCGCTTTGTTACCAGTGTTTTTTTATCCGTCAACCCCAACCTTTCGTTTGCAAGCGCAAGCACCTTTGCCACCTGGTCTTCAATGGAAAGCCCTGTGGTGTCGATGACCACCGCCCCCGGGGCGATTTTCAAGGCCCCTTCTTTGCGGCTTCTGTCGGCTTTATCTCTTTTTTTCAATTCTTGGGCGAGCAGTTCGGGGTCGGCCTGTTTATCCACCGCCTGATATTCCAAAAGCCGCCTTTTGACCCGCTCATCTGACGAGGCATCCAGATATATTTTCAAATCGGCGTTCGGGAAAATAACCGTGGCCACGTCCCGACCTTCCGCCACCACATTAAGACCCTTCCCCATCTCCTGCAGCCATTCCACAATCGCCTTGCGGACGCGGGGCAGGGCCGCCACCGGCGTCACCTCGCGGTCGATTTCCGGCGTCCGTATGGCATCCGTTATTTCGCGTGAATCGAGGAAAACCCGGTTTCGGCCTTCTTCGGTCTGAAAGCGAATAGCCATTCCTCGCGCAAGCTCCGCCAGCTTTTCTTCATTGTCGAGAGAAATCCCCTGTTCCAAGGCCAAAAGCGCCACGGTCCGGTATAAAGCGCCGGAGTCGAAATAGGTGTAGCCCAGCCGGGCCGCCAGAAGCCGCGCGGTGGTGGATTTTCCCGCCCCGGCCGGTCCGTCAATGGCGATGATTTTTCCCATTCGCACACATTTAAACCAGAAACCCCGTTCCGGTCAAGCTGTGCCCAAATGAGCCGCCCGCTCCATTTGGGTCCAAGTCAGCGGAGAACCGGGGTGCAAAATCTTTTGCACTTTCCGCAAAAATTTTTGCGTTGCACAGTCCAGCTTGACAGGGCTACTTTCAAGCGTACCTTATGGGTGGGTAGCGAGCGCCCGGCAGGGGAAAAAAGGAGAGTACTATGAACGCTCGTGTAAAAAAGTCCTGGTCGCATTTCATCCTACTAATCGTTTTGTCTTTTTTTGTCGCTGCTTCATCTCTTTTTGCGCTTCCTGCGGGTAAGAAACAAACCGCCAAATCCTCCCCATCCCGTGCGGCCCAAAATGTCCCCGCCCGTCCTATTCCCTTGGTGGTGGATGACGATGCAATGCGCACGTCAAAAAGCGGCCTTCCAGCGCCTGCGCCAGTTCCTCAATACTTGGGGCCCCGCGCGGTGGAAACCGCCGCCTCTCCCTTTGTGGACGTGCGGGTTGGCATCCCGGAAACCCCCGGCGGCAACAACCATATGCGCCGCCAGGTCGCCTTGAGCCCCAACGGCACCGTGCATATGGTGTACGGCGTCATCAGCGGCTGGACCGCAGCCGACTCTGCCACGAACTTTTTTTACTTCTACAACGCTTATAACTGTTCCGGTTCGGGAGCGCTTGAATTTGGCAGTATGGACGTACCAATGACGGCCCCCGGCCCACCGGCCGATCCCCGTCCCCGTTATATGAATCAAGGCGGGCTTTTTATCCAACACGGCTCCACCATCCCCATCGTTTACGGCAATCGCTATATCCTACGTACCGAAACGGACCCGGCACAGGATGTCTCCCGGCGCGGCGGAGCGGTAATGCGAGACAGCGCCGAATGTCTTGGAATGTTCTCCATGGACACAACACTAGTTCCCAACAATGTCCCACCCATAGCCGTGCATTGGGTTATGTATCCTTTAAACGAAAGCACCTGGATAGCCACTTGCCGTCCCAGTAGTAACCCTTCAGACGTCGGCTGGACCTACACCACGGACCGAGGGTTAAGCTGGACCGCCGTAGCCATTTTACAAATCACCAGTCCTTGGTTCAATTCGGTCGATATTACCGGGAGTGGAAACACTTTTTATATCGTTGCCGTTGGCGATCCGCAAGGCCCGATAGAGTGTTTTACTACTTGCCAACGTCCCATTTATCAAAAAGGAATCTATAATCCTGCGACTGGCGAAATAAGTTTTGGGGTTGTTACGGACATTATTGGAGATTACGAACTGCCCGGTTTCATGCCTAATATGCTTGGTGTTTCTGCTTTGATGATAAGTGACACACTGCACGTCATCTGGACGGACTGGAACAACTGGGAAGGTAACGGCTTTGATGGACCCGGCGGCCACGTCCACCACGCTGCTGTCCAACCAAACGGAATCGTGCAAGGTCCACACAAGATTGCAGACATCAAAATTGACGGCCGGTTGCCGATTCGTTCTGTCTGCTCTCCCACATGGGGATGCTTCGGTTTCACGATAGAACCTTGGCCGTACGTATCCCTTACCTATAATCCAAACACCGGCATTCTCTACGGCCTTTGGTCCCAACCGCCGGATGACAGCAACTTTGGCTGGGGAGATTACGAGCAATACAATGCTTTGGCTTGTTATGACATCTTTTGTGCCGCCTCTCCGAATAACGGCCGGGCGTGGGACGATCCTCAAAATGTTACTCAAACAAATAATCCCGGATGTGACGGTTCTCCTCAAAATCCCTGTCACCACGAGGACTGGTTTTCCACCGCAGAGCTTGCCGACTCGGTAATCAATGTCGTGGCGATGGTACAGCGTTATCCGGGGTTTCAAGAAACGTATATCCGTTCGGGCATCACCCCCGACCCCGGGCCGTTAACCGAACTTAAAGACGTTTTCCGCCTCTACCGCGTTCCCGCCCGAACTCCCGTGCCGACGATTCGGGCGGTGCTGGCGGTTTCCGCTTCGGATACAACGAAACTGGAAACGGTCTCGCTGCGCCCGCGGGATGGAATCACCAGCGTCAATATGCGGCTTTCAAACTTTGGTATCGGGAATTTTTATCTCGACAGCGCCAAGTTAACCGGCACGCTGAACGATGGATTCCTCGTTACCTCCACCAACGCCGTTCCGGGAACTTACATACCCTCTTCCGAAAATTACGGTTTCAATCTGACCTTCAACCCTTCCGGCGTCGGCCCGGCCGACCAGGGCCTGCGCTCCGGCTATTTGAGGGTTTTTGTGCACACGGATGACGTCGGCGTTCCCCCCGGCGAAGAGTTCAAAACTCTCTACTTGCCCATAAACGCCTATGTGGTAATCAACCTCTGTTTGAACCGTAAAATCCAAATCCACTCCGGAAAGAACTATACGGATATCGGCGTCCAGGGTTCGATAAAAGACCGAGCCGGTTATGGAATGTATTATCCGGTAACCGGTCACGACAATTTTTATGACGGGGGAATGTTCATTGGCAACTCTTCCTTAATTGCGGAGGACATTTGCGGCCAGCCACGAAAGGTGAGTCAGCAATTTTGGAACGATAAATACCTGCGCTGTTTAGCGGATGGAATACTGGATTCTATTCAAGGCACCGGTTCCTATTACAATCTGTTTTTGAAATCGATAGGCGCGGATATCAACGATTCCGGGCTGGCTTGGCAGAATATTTGGGAGCAGTCCACTCATCCCGATTCTTCCGATTTCCTTATCCAAACCGCGCGAGTTATTAATATTGGCGGCTCTTCGATTGACAGCGTGGCTATGGGCGTGCGTTATGATGTGGACGTGGATGTGGAAGGTGTAAGCTACTCGCTGCTCAATGTGGCAGGGGATACCACCGTCACACATCTCGGCCGAACTTGGTGGTTGGGCTGGTTTGCCGACAATGATGTGCTTATCGACAGCTGTTCGCCGGGTAGTTATTTCTACGGCGTTGTGGTTGTTCCCGGCTCCATCGGCAATCCCGGCGATACGGTTCGCCCTCGCGGAGCAACTCTGCACAAACAAGTGGGCTTCAATAATGATCCTTGCATTACCATGGATAGCGTATTCCAGCGCTATGCCTATAATCTCGACGTGCTTGCCAGCCCGCGGGATCGGCAATACGATTCTCTTACCGGAACCTTTGGTGATACATCGGCAACGTGCATAGCCAATAATACTTGCAAAATCTGCGGCGGACCGGGGGCTTATTCCACCGGGCCTCCCTATCATTTTGATTTGGCCTATCTGGCCATCGCCAAAAAGGTCTACAACCTGCCGGTCAACGGCGGCGGTCAGAATACTGTTGCCCGGTATGGATTGGACGGTTTGGCGGCTTCTATCGACACTTTCTTTTCCGGGCCGGGAGAAACCTACACGGTCATCCACGTCGCCTCCTCGGGCGGAGGGCTTTCCGGCTTGATGGCCAATGCCGTCAAAGGCATCGATTGGTACACGAACCACGCCGGCTCTCACGTCGGGCCGGTTCAAACTTGGCGCAAAGGGGATTTAAACAACGATGGCCTTATCACGCCATCGGATATTGTCGAGGAATTGCAGTACGTGTTCCTAGGGGACGATGTTTCCCGTGGAAACGCCATCCCGTTTTGCACTGCCGACCTAAACAACTCGGGCGATTTGACGCCCGCGGATGTGATAGATGTTTTGCAGGGGGCCTTTGCCGGCGGTGGCGGCTGCCCCAACTGTCTGCGTCCGTGCCTATAGGGGAGGAAATATGAAAACGCCGAACCAAATTTTCCGAAATGCCACGAATCTTTTGGGACTGGCCGCCCTCCTGATTCTTTTCAACTCCGGTATCTCATTCGCTCTACCAAAAGAGAAATCAGCGCGGGCCAAAACTCCCGCCAAGACAACTTCCGTCCCGAATCAGCCCCGCTTCACGCCGTTGGTTGTGGACGATGACGAAATGCGAACTTCCGGAGCCGCAATCCCCTACCCGGCTCCCCAATACTTGGGCCCCCGTGTAGTGGAAACCGCCGCCTCCCCGTTTGTGGACGTGCGGGTCGGCATTCCGGAAACCCCCGGCAACCAAAACCATATGCGTCGTCAAGTCGCCTTAAGCCCGAACGGCGTGGTGCATATGGTTTATGCTGTCATTAGTTGCTGCACGGCCGCCGATACGGCACGCAACTTTTACTATTTTTACAACGCCTATAATTGCTCCGGTTCAGGCGCTTTGCAGTATGGCAGCTTGGACAAGCAAATGATAGCCCCCGGCCCGCCAGCCGACCCAAGGCCAAGGGTAATGAACCGGGGTGGAATTTTTGTCCCGCCCGGCTCCAGCACTCCGGTTGTTTACGGCGTTCGTTACATCCTGCGTACCGAAACCGCACCGGCGGCTGATGTCTCTCGGCGGGGCGGGGCCACGATGCGGGACAGCATCGAATGCCTCGGAATGTTTTCGATTGACACCGCGTTAGTTCCCAACAATTCTCCAACAATAGCCCTCGATTGGGTGATGCATCCCCTGAACGACAGTGTTTGGGTGGCCACGTGTCGATCCGGTTTCAGCCCCTCGGAAATCGGCTGGAGCTATACTACGGATAGGGGAAAAAGCTGGACACCTGTGGGCATTTTGCCGACCTACAGTCCTTGGTTTAATTCGGTGGATATCACTGGCGCCGGCAATACCGTTTATGTTGTCTCCCATACCGACCCGAATGATCCCGGCGCATTCCAGACAACCGAGCGCCCCTGTTATTTGAAAGGCACCTATAATCCCGTCACGGGAAGCTTGACTTGGGGCATTATTCAAGATATCACAGGAGACTTCGAGCTCCCGGATTTTCTGGCTAACTTCGTGGGCATCTCCGCTTTAATGATTGGAGATACCCTGCACGTAATCTGGACGGATTGGAACAACTATAACGGCAATGGATTTCCAGGGGTAGGCGGTCACGCCCATCACGCGGCGGTTTTACCGGACGGCACTGTGCAAGGGCCGCATAAAATAACCGACATCAATATCGACGGCCGCCTGCCCGCTCGGACCCGGACCGCATCAACGTTTGGATTTATGAGGGGAAATTGGCCAAATGTTTCTCTATCTCATAATCCAACGACGGGAATTCTATATGCTCTTTGGTCTCAGCCACCCGAAGACGGCAATTTGGGTTGGGCTGATTGGAGTGATGTTTACTACAACGAACGATATCTGGGCTGCTACGATATCTTTTGTTCGGCTTCGCCCAACAATGGACAGGCTTGGGATGATCCACAGAACATTACCCAAACCAATAATCCCGGATGTGAGGGAAGTTTTGATGATCCCTGCTCACATGAAGACCATTTTTCTGCTGCCGAGAAATCCGATTCTGTTATTAATGTAGTTGCTATAGTGGACCGTTCTCCCGGCCTTCAGGAATTCGGTTGTTGCATCGACCCCCCACCATGGGACCTTGGGTATGTTACTAACCATTATAATGTATTTCGTCTCTACCGTGCCCCCGCTCGTGCGCCTATTCCATCCGTTCGTGCCGATTTGAATGTCCTCCCCGGCGATACGACCAAATTGGATTCCATCCAGTTAAAACCTCGCGCCGGGATCTACAATTTTCCAATGCAGCTTTCCAATATCGGTCTTGCCGACTTCATCTTGGATAGCGTTAAGTTTACCGGAACCCTGAACGACGACTATTTGGTCACCTCCACAGACGCCGTCCCCGGAACTTCTGTACCGATCGGTCAAGTCAGTTATTTCAACCTCACTTTCAACACTTCCGCCGTCGGCCCGACTAACCAAGGCCTACGCTCCGGCTTTTTGGAAGCGTATGTCCATACGGACGATTTGGGCGTACCGCCGGAATTGCGCCAAAAAACCGTCAAGGTCTATATAAACGCCTTTATTGTGTTGGACCTCTGCTTGAATCACAAAATTCAAATCCACTCTGCCTCGAACTACACGGACATCGGCGTTCAAGGCTCTATCAAGGATCAGGGCGGTTTGGGCATGTTCTATCCCGCGAACGGGCACGACAACTTTTATGACGGCGGAGTTATGATTGCCTGGGATAACAACCTGCCGGATGGCCGGGGCAACTGCGCGGACGGCTTTCCCCGCCGGGTGACCCGACAACTCTTTGGCGACAAATTCCTGCGCTGCGTGGCGGATGGCATTCTGGACTCCGTTCAGGGCACCGGTTCATATTACAATCTTTTCCTCAAATCGGTCGGCACGGATATTCAGGACTCCACCATCGCCTATCAGAATATCTGGGAGCAATCCACCCACGCTGATTCCTCCGACTTTCTCGTTCAAAGCACGCGGGTAATCAATATCGGCCCTGATCCGATTGACAGCGTGGCGGTGGGAGCGATTTACGATGTTGATGTTCAGGTGGACGGAGTAGTGAACGCCAGTGAAAATGTGGGGGGTGACACCCTGCTCACCCATCTCGGCCGTACTTGGTGGTTCGGCTGGTTGGCTGGGAACGATGTGCTCATCGACTCCTGTTCGCCCGGCCCATACGCCTACGGTTTTGTGGTTGTTCCCGGCTCCATCGGCAATCCGGGCGACACGGTTCGCCCCCGCGGGGCGGTGGTGTATCAGCAAGCCGGTTTTTCTTACAACATCGGCTGTGAAAACCCATGGGCTGGCGATTCGCTCTTGGAACGCTATGCTTGGAATCTGGACGAACTCGCCGGCACTCGCGACCGGAATCAGGATACTTTGACCGGCACTTATCAGGATACGTCCTACATCTGTATAGTCAGCGGCAACTGCACCATCTGCGGCGGCCCGGGGGCTTATGCTACCGGTCCACCCTGGCGGGCGGATATGGGGTACATGACGGTCGCCAAGAAAGTTTACAATTTGCCGGTCAATGGCGGCGGCAGCGGCGTGGTGGCTCGCTACGGGCTGGAGGGTTTGGCAGCCTCGGTGGACACTTTCTTCACCGGCCCAGGGGAAACCTACACGATTATTCACGTCGCCTCGAGCGGTGGAGGGCTCTCCGGATTGATGGCTAATGCCGTCAAAGGCATCGATTGGTACGTCAATCATTCCAACACCCACGTCGGCCCGATACAAACGTATCGCAAAGGGGATTTGAACAACGACGGTATCATCACCCCGGCGGATGTGGTCGAGGAATTGCAGTATGTGTTTTTGGGGGATGATTTGTCCTTCGGCAAAGTTATCCCCGTCTGCGTGGCGGACATGAATAACGCCGGCGGTTTATCACCGGCGGATGTGATATTTGTGATTCATGGGGCTTTCCAATATGACATTCCCGGCATTTGCCCCAATTGTCTGCGGCCGTGCATTTAGAGGAGAAGAGATGAAGATGAAGCGGAAAAGGTTTCTACAGCATGTAACGACTTTTCTGGGGCTGGCCTCTTTTCTGATTCTTTTTCTCTCCGGTTCTTCATTTGCCTTGCCCAAGGAGAAACCAGCCGCCAAAAGCTCGACAGAAACGCCCAACATGCCTAACGCCGCCCGTTTCACTCCCTTGGTTTTGGATGATGACGAGCTGCGCTCGTCAGGAGTGTCTTACCCCGTTCCCCTTTCTCCTTATTTGGGTCCGCGCCAACCAGAAACTGCCGCCTCCCCGTTTGTGGACGTGCGGGTTGGCATTCCCGAAACCCCCGGCGGCAACAACCATATGCGCCGTCAGGTCGCCTTGAGCCCGAACGGCGTGGTGCACATGGTTTATGGAGTCATCAGCGGATATGCCGCCGCCGATTCCGCCCGCAGTTTCCTCTACTTTTATAATGCTTATGACTGCGGCGGCTCGGACAGCTTGCAGTTCGGTAGTTTGGACAAGCAAATGATTGCCCCCGGCCCGCCGACCGACCCAAAACCGAGAGTGATGAACCAGGGCGGAATTTTTATCATCCCCGAAACCAGCAAACCAGTGGTATATGGCAATCGCTACATTTTGCGCACAGAAACCAATCCCGCGGGCGATGTGTCACGCCGGGGCGGGGCAACGATGAGAGACAGTGTCGAGTGCCTTGGACAATTCACAATGGATACAGCGCTGGTTCCCAGTAACAGCCCGCCTATTGCCGTGCATTGGGTGATGTACCCCTTGAACGAAAGCACTTGGGTGGCTACCTGTCGGCCCAGCAGTAATCCTTCTGACGTTGGCTGGAGTTATACAACGGATAGGGGAAAAAGCTGGACGGCGGTGGGCATATTGCCAACCTACAGCCCTTGGTTCAATTCCGTCGATATCACCGGCGCCGAAAACACTGTTTATGTCGTCTCCCATGCCGATCCCAACGACCCAAACGCATTCGTGACCACTGAACGCCCCTGTTATCTGAAGGGAACATATAACCCGGGGACGGGGGCATTGACATGGGGCACCATTCAAGACATTACCGGCGATTTTGAGCTTCCCAACTACCTTTCCAATATGCTCGGCATTTCCGCCTTGATGATTGGCGACACCCTGCATCTTATCTGGACGGATTGGAATAACTGGAAAAGCGAATTCAATTCCGACCAAGCTAACGGCTTTGACGGCCCGGGTGGCCACGTGCACCATGCCGCTGTCCTTCCAGACGGGGCAATCCAAGGCCCTCATAAGATTGCGGATATAAATATTGACGGCCGGTTGCCAGGCCGCTCCCGCACCCTGTTCGGCTTTGCCATAGGCGTTTGGCCAATGGTGTCGCTGTCCTATAATCCAACTACAGGCATTCTATATGGTCTCTGGTCCCAGCCACCGGACAACGGCAATTTTGGCTGGGCCGATTACGAACAATATGGCGTTTTGGCCTGTTACGATATTTTCTGTTCGGCTTCTCCCAACAACGGCCGCGCGTGGGATGAAACGCAAAATGTAACCCAAACGAATAATGCTGGGTGCGACGGGACTCCGGGCGACCCTTGTCACCACGAAGACCATTTTTCCGCGGGCGAACGTGCCGACTCAATAATTAATATTGTTGCTATGGTTCAGCGCTATCCCGGCGTACAGGAAATCGGCGTGCGCTCCGGCATTACCCCCGACCCCGGCCCTCTCACCGAGCCTAATGACGTCTTCCGCCTCTACCGCGTTCCCGCCCGCACTCCGGTGCCCTCGCTCCGGGCGGATTTGGGACTTCTTGCCAGCGATACGCTGTTCCGCCATCTGGACGAGCTCGTGCTTAGACCGAGAGGCGGATTGTTTAACCTCGAACTGCGACTCTCCAACTTGGGGCTCGCAGGTTTCTTTTTGGACAGTGTAACGCTCGGGTCAGGGTTAAACGACGGTTATTTAGTGACTTCATATACGTGCGTACCCGGCACATACGTGCCCGCCGGCAACGCATATGATTTTCTACTTAGCTTCAACACCGATGGCATTAGCCCAACCAATCAGGGTACACGATCCGGCTCAATCACAGCATATGTTCGCACCATAGACCCGGCCGTCCCACCCGGCGAACGTGAAAAGGTCTTGGAAATTCCGCTCACCGTTTACGTAGTGACCAACCTTTGTCTGAACCGCAAAATGCAAATCCATTCCGCGAAAAATGTCACCGATATTGGTACGCAGGGCTCCATTAAAGATATGGGCGGGTTAGGGATGTACTACGAATTCAACGGACACGACAACTTTTACGACGGCGGCGTCTGGATAGCCAATTCCGCCCTGAACGCTCCGGTCTGCGCCTCCAGCCCGCGCAAGGTCTCCCGGCAGTTGTTTGCCGATAAGTTTTTGCGCTGCGTGGCGGATGGAGTTATGGATTCCACAACCGGAAGCGGATATGTCAACGTTTCCCTGAAATCGATAGGCACGGACATAAATGACACCACGCTGGTCTGGCAAAATATCTGGGAGCAGTCCACGCACGCCGACTCATCCGATTTCCTTATTCAAACCACACGGGTCATCAACATCGGCGCCAACCCGATTGACAGCGTGGCAATGGGGGCGATTTACGACGTGGATGTGAACGTCGACGGTGTCGTTGGCGGTAATGAAAACGTGGGTGGAGACACCCTACTTACCCATCTGGGACGAAGTTGGTGGTTCGGCTGGTTGGCTGGCAACGATGTGCTCATCGACAGCTGTTCATCGGGCCCCTTCGCTTATGGCATTGTCGTGGTTCCCGGCTCCATCGGCAATCCGGGCGATACGGTTCGCCCCCGCGGCGCTGTGGTGTATCAGCAGGATGGCTTCTCTTATAATATCAGCTGTCAAAATACTACCGGCGGCGATTCGCTTCTCCAGCGCTACGCCTGGAATCTGGACGAACTTGTCAGCACCCGCAACCGCAGCCAAGACTCCCTCACCGGCACCTGGCGCGATACTTCCGGCTGCAAAGCCACGAACAAATGCACCATCTGCGGCGGCCCAAGTGTCTATGCCACCGGCCCGCCGTGGCGCTCAGATATGGGCTATATAACCGTCGCCAAAAAGGTCTATAACCTGCCGACCAACGGCGGCGGGCAAAACATGGTCGCCCGGTATGGATTGGACGGCTTGGCCGCTTCCATCGATACTTTCTTTTCCGGCCCGGGCGAAACCTATACGATAATCCACGTCGCCACCTCGGGCGGCGGACTGCCTGAATTGTTTGCCAATGCGGTGAAGGGAATCGCTTGGTACGTTAATCACGCCGGTTCGCACGTTGGCCCTGTTTTAACCTGGCGTAAAGGGGATTTGGATAATAATGGCGCATTGAACCCGGCGGATGTGGTGGCAGAACTGCTTTACACCTTCAGCGGCGTTGATTCGGTTGCCAATCAGGCCATCCCGCTCTGCGCCGCCGATTTGAACAAAACCGGCGATCTTACTCCGGCGGATGCAGTCTTGCTGTTGAACGGCGTCTTCGCCGGCGCCGGTTGTCCCAACTGCTTGAAGCCTTGCATATAAAAAAGGGGCGGCCAAAAGCCGCCCGTTGAGGTCAAGACAAGAGAAATTAACGAATTATCTTGTCCAGTTCGGAAACGAGCTCCTGCGCGCGGGTTTCGTCCGCCGCCTTTTCCGCTTCCATCAAAAGCTGCTTGAGCTCGTGCACCCTTTGGTTTTTCTTCCGGCCAGCCAACTTGTTTACATAATCCGACAACAACTGCTTGCCATCCGCCTCCCCCAAATCCCGCTGGGATAAAACGAGGAGGTAGGGGTGAAATTTATCCTCCGGCAGCTCGCTCATCAAAACGTCAAAGCCGATTTTGGCCCCCTGCACATGCCGCTCCAGAAGAATTTCAAAAAGGGAAAGCGCGTCCGATTTGGAAAAATACTCCAGCCATTCGGCGGAAGAACCGGCCAAAAGCTCCGGCTTGGAGATGAGCAGGGCAAGAAAATCCCCTTCCAAATCGGAGGGAGCGGCCAGTTGCTGCTTTTCGGTCGCCGGCGCGCCCGCTTTGCGCAGCCGTTTGGAATACCGCTCCATAAGCCGGAAGTCAAAATCCAATGCCCTTGCTGCCTCCTCAAGGAAGAGCAGCGACCGGGCGTCGTCCCGCATCCGGTTGGAAATTCCGGCCAAATCGAGCAAAACCTTTTCCTGCTCGGAGGGGGGGAGAGCCCGAAGCGCCCCGCCGATTCTTTTCTTTTGAAATTCAAGATAGCTCAACGACTGCTTGATCAGTTCGTCAAACCCCTCCTTGCCGTGGTCGCGGATGAAGGAGTCCGGATCATCCCCAGGTGGAAGCTGCACCACCTGCACGTTCAAGCCAGCGTCGTACAAATTTTCAACGGCGCGGAAAACGGCCGATTCGCCGGCTGCGTCCCGGTCAAAAATAATGATTACGTTTTCGGCGAAGCGGGCCAACAGTATCGCTTGCTCGGCGGTGAAAGCCGTCCCCAAAGCGGCGGCAACATTCAAAATTCCCCGCTGGTAGAGCGAAATCAAATCGATGTACCCTTCAACCAGAATCGCCGTTTTGGTTTTACGAATCTCCTCCTTGGTCACAGCCAGCCCGAAAAGTTCTTTTCCTTTTTTATAAATGGGGGTCTCGGGGCAGTTCAGGTATTTTGGCTGGTCCTTCGGATTGACTGCCCGTCCGCCAAAGGCCACGATGCGTCCGGAGATATTCTGAATAGGAAAAGTGAAACGCCGGCGGAAGCGGTCATAATAGCCGGTGCCGGTCGGGATTCTAAGCATGGAGTCCTTTTTCACGGCCAGTCCGGCGATGGCCAAACTGTCCGTGCTCACCCCCCGCTTCCGGCCGAACTCGATAATCCCCTCCCAATTCATCGGCGCGTAGCCGATTTGAAACGTGTCAATCATTTCACGGGTGACGCCCCGGCGATTCAAATAGGCCCACCCCTCCACCGCGGTTTTTTCGTCCATCAAGGATTCACGGAAATACTCCTGCGCCGTGGAGACGGCCAAATAAAGCCGCTCATAGTAGTCCAGTTCCTTTTTGTCCCGGTTTTCAGGCAAGGAAATATTTGCCTTGCGAGCCAAGTAGCGCAGGGTTTCCGGAAAGGAGAGATGCTCCACTTCCATAACGAAGTTGAAAACATCCCCTCCCTTGCCGCAGCCGAAACAGTGGTACACCCCTTTTTCCGGGGAGACAGAAAAGGAGGGCGTCTTTTCCTGGTGAAAGGGGCAAAGCCCTAAGAAATTTTTTCCCTTTTTCTTAAGCGTTAAATACTCGGACACCAAATCAACGATGTCCGTCGCCTCGCGGACTTTTTCCGTCCATTCGTTGGAGAGATTTCCCTTTTTTGCCTGGTTTTGCATCCCCAATCCCGTTGTTTTTTCTTTTTTTGTTTAAACCTCCGACTATACTCCCGCAGCAAAATTTTTTTGAAGGGTGCCGGATTTTTTGTACAGATTTAATATAGAATGGATTGCAAAAATGTCAATACAAAAGTCAAAAAACTATTTTTTCAGCGTGACGACGGTCACCCCTTCGCCTCCCTCGCCGCTTTCACCGGGACGGCTTTCCAAAACGGCGGGGTGAGTCTTCAACAATTCTCCAATTCGTTTTTTCAAAACCCCGGTTCCCTTGCCGTGAATGAGACGAACAAACGGCGCACCGGACAAGAGCGCCCGGTCTAAAAATTTGTCCACTTCCAAAACGGCCTCATCTCCCAAAAGTCCGCGCAAGTCGATTTCGATGGAAGCCGCCTCCTCAAAAGAGCCGGAGGAAAAAATCGCCGCCTTCTTTTCGGCGGGCGATACGGCAATCAGACGCACCTGCTCCCGCTTCAGTTTGTACATTTTCCCTTCAATTTCAACCGTTGCTTCGGCGCCATCCAAAAATGTCAGCGTTCCTTTCGCATTAAAAAACGGCACAAATACCGTTTTGCCCACTTCCAGGGGTTCGTCCGCGAAATTAATTTTCTCTGCCAGGTTTTCCCGTTCTTTGTCGATGGCCTGCTGACGAGCACTTATTTGCCGACGCGCCTGTTCCAAAGCGGATTTGTCCTTGGCCTGCTTTTTCGCTGCATCCAAAAGCGCTTCCATGTCTCTTTTGGCCTGGCGGACGTACTGGGTTGCTTCTTCCAACACCTTTTTTCTTTTTTCCTTTTCAAATCGTTTGAATTCCTCACGCTCCGACTGGAGAAGCTGCGTATCCGACACCAGTCGTTCCTCCAGCCGGGCAAGCTCCCGTGATTTCACCTCCAGTTGCTTTTCCTTTTCCGCCAACCGGGCAAGTAAATTGGAAAGCTCTCGCTCGGAGGTACCGATTTTTCCTTTCGCTTCCATGACAATGCCTTCTGGTAGTCCGATGCGAGAAGCCAGCTCGATGGCAAAGCTGGCCCCTGGAATGCCGGACCGCAGCTTGTAGGTGGGTCGAAGGGTCTGGGTGTCGAAATCGAGCGAAGCGTTCTGCATCGCCGGATATACCTCTGGCAGTGTTTTCAAACTGGAATAATGGGTGGTGATTATCACTTTGACGCCTGCTTGATGCAGGTACGCCAAAAATGCCTCCGCCAGAACCGCCCCCTCCTTGGGGTCCGTGCCCGAAAAAAGCTCGTCAAATAAAAGCAAACTCTCCGGCGTCAAATCCTTCAAGCTCTCTTTCAAACGGACGAGATGGGCGGAAAAGCTGGATAATGAGAGCTCGATCGACTGCTCGTCCCCAATGGTAGCGAAAATTTTCTTGAAAATCGGCAGCTTCGTTCCTTCTTTCGCGGGGAGGGGGAAACCGGACTGAAACATCAAGGCCGATAGCCCCACCAGTTTCAAGGCTACGGTTTTGCCTCCCGCGTTCGGCCCTGAAATCAAAAGCATTCGATGTGCCTCCGTGAGCGCCAAATCGCAGGGGACAACATCGGTTGAGTTGTACTCCCCTTTGGGAAACAAGAGAAGCGGATGCCGCGCACCAAGGAGTGCAACATCCTCACCGGACAGTTCGGGCAAAACCCCTTCAATTCGATTTCCGAAGCTCGCCAGCCCGAAGAAACAATCCAATTGCGCGAGAATTTCAAATTCCTTCTCCAACTTCTCATGCCGCTCGACAACTAATGCTGAAAGATTGGACAGAATCCGCTTGACCTCTTCCTCCTCCGCCAGCTCCGCTTCTTTTAATTCATTGTTCATTTCGACTGTAGCCAGCGGCTCCACGAAGAAGGTGGCCCCCGAGCCGGAGCGGTCGTGAACGATGGCCTTCTTCAAGTCCGGATCTTTTTCGCCGTAAGGGATGACGTAGCGCCCTTCACGCAGGGTTACGTATCCCTCCGGCCGCCCGACCAGTCCTTTTCTTTCCAAAATTTTCCAGAGTTTATCTTCGATTTTCTCCCGGAAGGCCCGGATTTTTTGCCTTAGCGATTTCAAGAGCGCCGTGGCGCTGTCTTTGACCTCGCCGGAAGGCTCCAAAGCTTTAAAGCAAGCGTCGGGAAAGATTTTATCGGTCTCTAAAGGCGAAAGAAATTCTGCCAATCCGGGAAATCTTTCTTCCAAGTCCTTGCGTGCTTTAATCAGTTGATTGACCAGTGCAACAAAATTGGCCACTTCCCAAAGTTCTTTTGACGTAAGGATTATGCCCTCGATGCCGAGCTTGGGAAAAAGCGAAGCCAAATCTTCAAAACGTTGCAGGGGAAACGGAGTCTTGCTTTTGACAATCTCCAAAAGCTCGCCAGTCAGCTTTTGACGAAAGAGGATTTCCTCCCGTTTATCGGACGGTTCGAGCATCAAAAGCTTCTCTGCACCTGCAGGAGAAAAGGCAAAGCCGGCGGCTATCCTTTTTATTTTTTCAAATTCTAAAGCGCTTTGGCTGTGCTTATCAACTATCATTCGGTCGCCTCAAATAAAATGACCCCGGAGCGCAAACCCCGGGGTCATAAAATAACAAACTCCGGCCGGCCCGCTTACGGGTTTTCGCCGTAGCGCGCTTCCAAATTGGCCAAAACGCGCGAAACCCGCTCCCCGTAACGCCCGTCATCCCGCCCGAACGCGATGCGGCGGCTCCCGTTCCCCCGCGCGGCCAACCGGGGATCGAGGGAGGCCCGTATCTTCGGCATAAACTCCGGGCTCTGCGGATGCATAAAATCGGTGCTTTCGTACAGCATCGGCACGGAGCCGGTCAAAGCCGGGGCGAAGAAGGAATTTTCAATCGAATCGTAAAAACGCTGGGGAAACGGGAGGTAAAAAAGCAGAAATAAAACAAACCCCACCAAAACCCATCCGCGGATGAATCCGACCAATCCGCCGCCCACCTGGTCGATTCGCCCCAAACTCGAAAGCGACAGCGCCTTGTTGAAAAGTATCCCCAGAAGCCGGAAGGCGAAGTAAAAGGCGGCCAGAATCAAAACGAAGGAAACAAACGACACCACCACCGGCGAGGCCTTCATATGGGAAAGCACCCAAGCCGTGACGGCATCCACTTTGTTGATGGCGATTACCACGCCGATGATTAGCCCGATGAACCCCATCACCTCCCGTATCAGCCCCCGCTTGACTCCCAGGGCGATCGAGCCGACCAGAAGCGCCAGCAAAACGAAATCCAACCAGTTCATAACCCACCCCTCCGTGAGTTAGGGTTTGTATTTTCCCGCGCCGGAGGTCTCGTTCCTCCGGGCGGGGCTCCGATAAAAAAAGCCGCCCACTTTTTTCTTCAGGCAGCCGGTTTTCCTATTCACCATACAAACTTCAGCCCCCCAGATGCGCGGCGACGAGCGCGTTCACCTTTTTCCCGTCCGCCCGGCCGCGCACTTTGGGCATCAAACTTTTCATCACCTTCCCCAAATCGGCATTGGAGGAAGCCCCCGTTTCGGCGATAGTGGACTTTATAATGTCGGAAAGTTCGGTTTCGGTCAGTTCGGCGGGCAGGTAGGATTGCACGATGGCCAGTTCGGCCTCCTCCTTGGAGACCAAATCGGGCCGGTTCCCCTTTTTGAATTCTTCGATCGATTCCTTCCGCTTTTTTACCGACGAGGAGAGAACGAAAATCGTCTCCTCGTCGGTAAGCGGATGCTTTAAATCAATTTCCTTGTAGCGTATTTCCGATTTCAGAACGCGCAGCACACCCAATTTGACCTTGTCGCCCGCTTTCTGGGCGGAAGTCATTTCGGCGTCCATTCGCTCTTTTATTCCCATTCTTCCATCATTTGCTGGCGGCGGACCTTTCTTTTGGCCGCGGCCATTTTCCTCTTTTTGCGTTCGGATGGTTTCTCGAAGTGCTGATGTTTTTTCAAATCGGCCAAAATGCCGCTTCGTTCGCACGATTTGTTAAATCGGCGCAATGCCTTCTCGAATGTCTCATCCTCCCGCACTCTAACGCCGGTCATTAAATCGACCCCCTTTCACAATAGGCGTCGGCGGAAGTTAGCGTTAACTTCAGTCTCAAAACCAATATAGGGGCCATATCCGGGACTGTCAAGGGTTAAAGTTCCTCTTTAAGGACAAGCACCCTGGTGGCCAAAACCAGCCCGGCGGTTTCGGTTCGCAGCCGCCGCGGCCCAAGTGAAACGAATCGGCCCCCGGCTTGCCGGATGGCTTCAACCTCTTCCGGCGCTAACCCGCCTTCTGGTCCGACAGCTGCAATCACCTCTTGTCCTAGCGAACCACTGTTAAGTATCGAAGCTCCGCTTTCCACAGGATGAGCGGCCAAAAGTTCTCTATTTCCTTTCCTGTTAACAACTTCAGCGAGATTTTTCAAAATCTCCATTTTAGGAATGACCGAGCGGCCGCACTGCTTGAAGGCCGCCAAAGCAATCCTTTGCCACCGGGCGATGTTCTTTTCGACCTGTTTTCTATCCCATTTGACTTCAGAATAGCGGGCAAAATAAGGCCAGATGGCGAAAACCCCCATTTCAGTCGCCTTTTCCACCAGCCAGTCCAGCTTTTCCCCTTTTGTCAGTCCGACGGCCAGTGTCAACTCGACTTTCGGCTCGTTCTTTCCGGTCTCGGAGTTCAGAATTCTGCCCTCAACCTGTTTTGAAGAAGCAGATAGAATTTCCGCGTCATAGCTTTTCCCCAAACCGTCGGAGGCGACGATTCTGTCCCCTTTTTTATGCCGCAGAACTTGTACCGCATGCCGGGCTTCCTCGCCGGTCAATAGCAACAAATCTCCCGTTACATTGGAAGGTTCGACGTAAAATTGGGTGATAAAACGCAAGGTTAGAGGGAAATGACCAAAGCTGCCCAATCACAATCCCGCCCGAAGGCGGTAAGTTCAGCCCTATTTTCCTTCAAAAAACGCCCCAAATCAGCCAATTGGTAGGTCAAAATGCCGGAGGCCACCAGAAACCCCTTCTTTTTGAGGACTTTCTTGAATCGGGGAAAGAACTCTTTCACTTGCGACAAAATCAGATTCGCAAAGATTAAATCATACTTTTCGTTCGGCACTGCCTCAATGGAACCAAGTTTCAGTTTGACTTTCGGTCTAACCCTGTTCAAACCCGCATTTTCCTCCGCATTTTCAGTTGCCAGCGCATCGTTATCAATGCCCAAAACCTCGGAAGCTCCCAGCTTCGCCGCCAAAATTGCCAAAATTCCGGAGCCGGTGCCGAAGTCCAAAATCTTCATCCCGGGTTTGACAAGGCCCAACGCCGCCTGGCAGCACAGTTGGGTGGTGGCATGCTCGCCGGTGCCGAAGGCCATCTTTGGCTCAATAATGATCTCATTCGGATGCCGCCCCTTGTGCCACGGCGCCGCCACCCACCAGCCCGGCGCTACCTGCCGGGGTCGAAAGCTTTTTTTGAACTGCCCCACCCAGTCGAATTCCTTTTCGTAGCGAACGAAAGCCCGCCCCGGCAGAAAGCGTGGGTTTTCTGTCTTCAAATCCAACAAATAACGGCTCAAACTCTTTTTCATTTCCTGAATCGGCAGACGCGGGGAAAGATAACCGACCACCCGCATCTTTTTGCCGTTTTCCTCCAAAAGCAAATTGTGGGAGAGGTTCTGAACGAAAAATCCAACCACCGGGTCTTCCAGCCGTTTGTCTATTTCCGCTACAATGGCACAATACATATCAAACCCCCAAGGTCTCCCTCAGCCGTTCCATAAAGCTTTTATCCTTGGGGGGCTTGAAACCGGGCATTTCCGAAAGCTGCTTGAGCAATTTTTTTTCCTCCACGGAAAGAGCGGTCGGCACCCAGACCACCACCTGTACCAACTCGTCCCCCTTGCCGTAGCCGTTCAGGGCCGGAATCCCCCTTCCCCGCATCCGAAAGATTTTTCCCGATTGTGTCCCGGTGGGAATTTTAAGTAGCGCTTTTCCATCCAGGGTCGGCACTTCGATTTCATCGCCGAGGGCTGCCTGCGCAATGCTTATCGGCAAATGAATCAAAATGTCGTTCCCTTCCCGACTAAAAACTGGATGCTCTTCCTCTTCGATGAAAACGTACACGTCTCCGGCTGGCCCACCTCGCGCTCCGGCATCCCCGTGCCCCCGCAGGGGAATGTAATTGCCTGTTGCCACCCCCGGTGGGACTTTGACGTTGATGGTGGAACTGCCCCGCACACGGCCGTCACCGCCGCAATTGCTGCAGGGCTTCTCGATGATCTCACCTTCACCACGGCAGCGGGGACAGGTGGTCACGGCCATCATCTGGCCGAAAATCGACTGCCGAACGTGACGGATTTCCCCGGCTCCTTTGCACTGCGGGCAAGTGGATTTTCCGCTTCCTCTTTCCGCGCCACCCCCGTTGCAAACTTCGCAAGGTATCATCCGCTTGAGTTTGATGGTCTTCTCCACCCCTTTGGCAATTTCCTCAAGTGTAAGCGTTACTTCAACTTTTAAGTCGCGACCCCGTTCGCCTGCAACCCGTCCTCTCCGGCGGCCTCTCGTAGATTCGCCGAAAATCTCTTCAAATCCCCCCATCCCGCCGAAATCCCGCATAAAGGTGCGCAAAGCGTCGGACAAATCGAAAGCGCCAAAGTTGAAATCTGCATACTGCCCGCCGGCGCGCGCCCCGGCGTGGCCGAACTGGTCGTAACGCCGGCGTTTTTCGGGGTCGCGCAAAACTTCGTAGGCCTCCGCCAGCTCTTTGAACTTTTCCTCGGCGTGCTTATCCCCCGGATTTTTGTCGGGATGATGTTGAAAGGCCAGCTTTTTATAGGCCTTTTTTATATCCCCGTCCGTGGCGTTCCGCTCCACCCCCAAAACGTCGTAATAATCCCTTTTAGCCATAGCTATTCAATATATCGGGTCTCCCAACCTCAGGCAAACCGGTCGGCAATCACACATTTGTCATTCCGGGCATAGCGAGGAATCCGGGCGGGCGGAGGGGTAAACCAATCGTCAATTCAACTAAATTGGGTTGCAGACCTTGCTGGGGGTAATATTTCTTTCGGAAATTACTTCTTTTCCCCTTTTAGCTCGTTGTAGCAGCGCGTGAGGTTTCCGGGCAACCAATCGTCCCATCCGGCCAAATCTTTATATTTGGGCAGCGAAAAGTCTTTCAAAACTTGCTCCAAGGTTTTCCCGGCATCCACTTGCACCTTCACCGCTCGGATGAAATCGGTCAAATAATTTTGAAAGCTCAACAGCCCGTCGTTGCCGGAAACCGGCCCGTGCCCCGGCACGACTGTTTGAGCGGAAAGGGAACGGAGCTCCTCCAGCGTGGCCACCCAGTCCCGCAAAAACCCGTCCCGCATAACCCCTGCTTTGCCGTTGAAGTACAAATCGCCGGCGAAAAGTATTTTCTCCTCCGGCAGCCAGACGGCAATGTCCCCGTCCGTATGCCCCCGCCCGAAATACAAAAGTTCAATCGTCCGATTGGAACGATGAAACACCAATTTTTTGTCGAAAGTAACGGTCGGAACTCGAAATGCGGGCGCCGTGTCCGCCGCCATAACCGCGCGCGTGTTTTCGTGGGAGATAATTTCCACCCCTAAACCGAAAGCCGTGGTGCCGCCGACATGGTCGCGATGCTTGTGAGTTAAGGCCAGATAACGAATCGGCTTGCTGGTGACTTTGCGGATTTCCTCCTGCAGCATCCGCGCCATTTCAGGGCTGATGTGCAAATCGATGACCACCACCTCGCTGTCGTTGACGATAAATCCGGAATTGGAAACTGCCTTTCCCTCCGGCTGGGCGATGGCGGCATACACCCCCTCGGAGAGCTTCTGAATCTCGAAGTCGGCTGCTTGGGTTGTGCAGAATGAAAAGAAGACAAAAAGCAGGAAAACGAAGGAGAATCTATTCTTTGACGTCATTCGCTTCCCCGGTGGATTCGGTTTGTGCTTTTCCTTTCGATACGGTCACCCGCGCCGGGCGCACGACCTTACCCCCCAGCGAGTAACCCTTGGATAAAACCTGCAAAACCTCCCCTTCCGGCCGTTCCGATTCGAGATGGGCAATCGCCTCGGAAGTGGAAGGGTCAAACGGCTGCCCGTCCACTTTCAATTCCTCCACCCCTTCTTTTTTCAAAACGCCGTCTAACTGCCCGGCGATAAGTTCGATACCCTGCCGGAAGCTTTCGGCATTTCCGGCGGAATTGGAAAGCGCCCGCTCAAAGTTGTCCCGCAGATCCAAGAGCTCCAAAATCAGCCGCTCGTTGGCGGTTTTGATGACGGTTTGGAAATCCCGCGCTGTCCGTTTGCGGAAATTGTCGAACTCCGCCGCCAAGCGTAGATAGCGGTCTTCCAATTCCTTGGTCCGAGCCACCAGCTCTGCCGCTTTGGCCTCGGCGGCGGCCACCACCGCCTCCGCCACTCCGAGCTCCTGGCTTGCTTCTGGAGAAGAGCCTTCAGCGCTTCGTTCGGACTTCGAAATTTCCTTTTCTTTTTTTTTCTTTTCTTCGAACATAGGCATAACTTGGACTCAAATTCGGGGTGTACAAAGTTACTCGGACAAAATTTCAGTCAAGAGTTTGGCCGTGTAATCGACGATGGAAACGAGCTTGGAATAGGGCATGCGCGTCGGCCCTATGACCCCGATAGTCCCTTTCAGGCCGCCGACCTCGTAGGTAGAGGTAACCATGGAGAGATTTCTGGTCTCATCCCGATCGGTCTCCCGGCCGATGGTGATGACGATTCCCTCCTTTATTCCTTTAGCTGATACCACCTCCACCAGCGATTTCTTTTCCTCCAGAAAATCCACAAGAGCCGAAACTTTTTCCTGATTTTTGAACTCCGGCTGGCGCAAAATGTTCGCGGTTCCTTCAAGATGAACCTGCTCGGGAGCGGCACTATGCAAAAGTGTTTCCGAATGGTCCAGAAAGAGTTTGATGAGCCGGGCATCTCCAGCGGAAACATCATTGAACCGCTCCCCAAGTGTGGCCCGAATCTCCCCGAGCGACCGACCGGAAAGCCGCTCGTTCAAAACCCGGCGGGTCTCTTCAAGCGCTACCGTATCAATTCTTATATCCACTTCCAAAAGAATCGAACGGGCCAGTCCCCCTTTAACGGCCACAATCATCAAGAGTTTCCGCTCCGCCACCGGCACCAGTTCGATTCGGGTCAAAATTCCCCGTTCAAAACTGGGGGCCACTGAAAGCCCCAACTGGTGGGTGAGATTGGCCAAAAGGCGGGAGGTCTGCTCCAGAATGCGATCTACCGCGACGGAGTCGGCCGAAATCTCCCTCTTTATCTGCTCCTTTTCTTCATCAGAGAGTACTTCCGGCTTAAGCATTCGATCCACATACAACCGATACCCGCTATCCGTAGGCACCCGTCCTGCGGAGGTATGCGGTTGTTCGATAAGCCCCAGCTCCTCCAAGTCCTGCAGCGTATTACGTACCGTGGCGGGGGATATACCCAGCTTGTACCGGCTGGCAATCACCCGCGAGCCGACCGGATCGGCGGTTTGGATGTAATGGGCAATCAAAAGCTCCAAAATCTGCCGTTCTCGTTCATTAAGATTTTCAAACGCCATATCCGATAATAAGTTACCTCAAAAATTCGCCTTGTCAACTTCGAATGAGAAACTCCCCAAACTGTTTTGCTCCACGAATTATACACCCAAAGAGCGAAATACTCTTGACGATGGGGCTTTCAAAAACGATTTTGGGAAAAGCAGCCGGAGTGGTGAAACTGGTAGACGCGCGGGACTCAAAATCCCGTGGGGCCTAAACCCCGTGTCGGTTCGATTCCGACCTCCGGCAGAAATTTCAAGCGATTTCTTGGATTAGTTTATAGCCACCACTAAACGGTTAGTCTTTTTTTCCGGCGTCCAGCGTTTCCCGCACAGAGCGGGTGAGCTCTGTTGGGGTGAACGGTTTTTGCAGAAAGGCGCTCCCCGCCGAGAGTATCCGCTGGCGGACCGAGTCGCTGTTGGTATAGCCGGACATATACAAGACCTTGATATCCGGCCGCCGGGAAGCAAGCTTCTCCGCCAGTTCCGTGCCACCCATTATCGGCATCACCAAATCAGTAAGCAAGAGGTCAATCCGTCCGGAATGGCGCTCCAAAACCGTCAAAGCTTCCGACCCGTTGACGGCCGCCAATACGGTATAGCCCTGCTGGTTGAGAACTTTGATAATTACGGCACGCACCTCCTCCTCATCTTCCACGAGAAGAATGGCTTCCTTCCCTTTGAATTGCTCCAGTCGGATTTTCCCCGTTCCCATTTCCAAGATAGCCCGTTCGGACATGGGAAGATACAAACTGAAGGCGGTCCCCTTCCCTAAAACGCTCTGCACGGTAATGTGGCCTCCGCTTTGCTTGACGATGCCGTACACGGTGGAAAGCCCCAGACCGGTTCCCCTACCCACCTCCTTGGTGGTAAAGAAAGGTTCAAAAATTCTCTTTTGCACCTCCGGGGACATTCCGCAGCCCGTGTCCGCAACGGTCAGCGTGACATATTTCCCGGGCGGCACCTCGCCTTTAACCGAGTCATCAACGGTCAAATTGCAGGTTTCAATTAAAAGCTCTCCCCCATTGCTCATCGCATTGCGCGCGTTGACCGCCAGGTTCATAATTACTTGTTCCAGTTGGCCGGGATCCGCCTCGACAGGCCACAAATCCTTCCCCTTCACGGAAAGCAAATCGATGTGCTCGCCGATCAACCGGCGCAGCATTTTGTCCATATTCATAACGATGTCGTTCAAATCCAAAATCTTTGGTTGCAGAATCTGGCTGCGGCTGAACGCCAAAAGCTGGCGGGTTAAATTGGCCGCCCGCTCGGCGGTCTTGCGTATCGCCTCGACTTCCTTGCGCGGCGAAAGGTCGTCCCCCATTTGGTCCAAGAGAAACTCGCAGTGGCCGTTGATAACAGTCAAAAGGTTGTTAAAGTCATGCGCAACGCCTCCCGCCAGCTGCCCGATGGCCTCCATTTTTTGCGCCTGCTGTAGCTGTTCCTCTAATCGCTGCTGTTCGCTGATGTCCCGAAAGCTCCAGACCCGCCCCACGCTTTTTCCATCGACTTTTTGTGGTTTGGAGTACCGTTCGTAGACCCGCCCGTCTTTGAACTCCAGCAAATCATAGCTTTCCGCCTCCGGCGAGGCGTACAGCTCCCTGACCTTTGCCAAAAACGCCTCGGGAGTCTTCAATTGATTCAAGACGAACTCCAGGGCCCGATTGTCGTCGCGGGACGAGATAATTTCCTCCGGGATGCGCCACATCTCCACGAACTTCCGATTAAAGCGGACAATCTTTTCTTCCCGATCAACCACTAAAATGCCGTCGGCGGTAGATTCCAGCGTGGCAGAGAGCAGGGAGAGCGTGTTGCGGAGTTCCTCCTCCGCCTCCTTGTAGTCGGTGATGTTTCGCACGTTGACAATAATCTGATGCTCCAAAAGAGGCACAAAACGCGCTTCGTAACAACTGGCCCGTCCGCCATTGTCGATGGAGTATTCGAGCGTGACCGAAGACCTTTTCTCCTTCATCAAGTTGACTGAGTCCGAAAACTTGGAGGACACTCCGGCCAAAGGAATGGATTGGATTTTTTTCCCGACGAGTTTTTCCTTTGGAAGATACAAATCGGTGGTCGTGCCTCCTTTGCAGTCCAGAATCGTACCATCGCTGTTCAGAAGGAAGATGAGATCGGGAAAGGCTTGTAATACCGCCCGCATGTCGAAATTGGCGCGCAGAAGCTCCTGTGCGCTTAAATCTAGGGAGCGTTCCAGCATCGCCCGGTCCGCGTCAAACTGCCGATAAACAACATCGATGGCCCGAACAAACGACTCCCATTCGCTCGGAAGTGGCTCGGATATTCCCCTATGCTGGGCAAGCTGGTGCTTCAAAAGCGGATGAAAAGCGCCTTCCGATTTCTCCTCGGCTGTTTGTTCGCTGTCGTTGGTAAGAGCCAAAGGTGCGATTTCTAATTCGTCCAATCCTTCGGATGTCGGTTTTGTCTTATTTTGTTTTGTTTTCAATTCTTTTTTCCTTGGAGGAGATTCGAACTTTTGTCTCTGGAACAAGCGCATCCTTTCCCGCATCCAAAATCTCGCGCACTTTTTGCGCCAGCGCCTGCGAGGAGAAGGGCTTTTGAATCAAGCCTGTTCCAGGAGGCAAACTCCCCTCCCGAAAAGCGGAATGGTCCGTGTAACCGGTCATAAAAAGAACTTTGATTTTCCGCCGGTTGCTCCGCACCCATTTGGCCAGCTCCGGCCCCCCCATTTGCGGCATGACTATATCAGTCAAAAGCAAATCCAAAGTTCCCTGATATTCCTTCACAAGGGCTTGCGCTTCGGCCCCGTTACCTGCTTCCAGAACGGTGTATCCTTTGGCCCGAAGTATCTTCGCCACGAGAGCTCGCACCGGTTCCTCATCCTCGACCAAAAGAATGGTTTCCCTTCCACCGGATGACTTTGCCAAAACGGGCTGAACTGTTTTTTTTGGGGCGGGCTGGGCGGCCTGCGGTAAATACACTTTAAAGGAGGTGCCGCGGCCCGGCTCGCTGTAAACGGAAATGTAGCCGCCGCTCTGCTTAACGATGCCGTAGACGGTGGAAAGCCCCAGACCGGTCCCCTTTCCTTTTTCCTTGGTGGTGAAAAACGGCTCGAAGATATGTTTTTGCACCTCGGCATCCATACCGGAACCGGTATCGGTTACCGCGAGCATGGCGTAATCACCCGGCTGTGCGCCGACATGCTGCTGGATAAATGCATCCCCCAATTCCACGTTGGATGTTTCGATAACGAGCCGCCCCCCTTCCGGCATCGCATCCCGGGCGTTAACGGCCAGGTTCATGATCACCTGCTCCAATTGATGCGGGTCAGCTTTTACCCGGAACAAATCAGGTGCGCAGACACAGGCCAGCTCAATATTTTCCCCGATTAACCGCCGCAGCATCCCCCCCATTCCACCCACCAATTCGTTCAGGTTTAAAACGACCGGCTGCATCACCTGCCGGCGGCTGAAAGCCAAAAGGTGTCGGGTCAGCCCGGCCGCCCGCTCGGTTGCCTTTTTGATTTCTTCCACGTCCGTCTGCAGCTGGCTTCCCGGTTCCAGTTGCTCCAGTATGAAGTCGGTGTACCCGCCTATGGCCGTGAGCAGGTTGTTAAAATCATGGGCAATCCCCCCGGCCAGCTGCCCCACAGCCTCGATTTTCTGAATTTGCTGGAGCTGCTCGGAAAGAAGCTTTTCTTTGGTCACGTCCTCGGCGATTCCGGCAATCCGGTAAACCTCCCCCTTCGCATCGTGAATGGGATAAGCCCGGTCCCTAATCCAGCGCACCGAACCATCCGGACGCACAATGCGGTATTCCTCGTTGAACTCCCCTTTAATTTGCTTGGTCATTGCCGCATCAAGCACCCGCTGGCGGTCTTCGGGGTGAATGGCCTCCACCCAGGAAATGGGGTTTTCATACAAGCTCGTGCAGCTCCGTCCCCATATCCCCTTGTAGCCGGGGCTTATGTAAATCATTTGGTTTTTATGCGGATCCGTGAGCCAGAAGACCTCGCTGATGTTCTCCGCAATCTGCCGGAATCGTCCCTCGCTTTCCCGCAGCGCTTTTTCGGACTCTTTCCGCTCAGTGATATCCTGCACGGAGCCGTACATTCTCAAAGGGCGTCCGGTTTTTTCGTCGTAGATAATGTCGGCATGCTCGTGGACGATTCGTTCTGCTCCGCCCGGACTCAGGATTCGATGCTCAATGCTGTAGGAGGTTTTTTCCGCCAAAGCCTTGGATACGGCCGCCACGATTTTCGGCCGATCCTCTGGGTGAACGCACTGGAAGAAGAGGTCATTGGTTACTTTAACCGACCCTGGTTGGAAGCCGAAAATCCGGAAGGCCTCGTCCGTCCAGCGCAACTCGTTTTTGTTCAGATCCTCCAAATTGGAAAGGTCCAGCTCCCATCCTCCCAAACGGGCCATCTCCTGGGTTTTGGCCAAAAGTATTTGGCTGTTTTTCAACGCCTCTTCCGCCTCTTTGCGTTCCGTGATATCAATGGCTGTCCCCACAACGGCCGGATTTCCTTCAAAAGTGATGACGCTGGCCGTAAAATCGACCCATCGCGCTTCCTTTTTCTTGGTTAAAAACTTAACCTCATAGCGGGGAGGTACCTCTGCTCCCGCTTGCCGAGCCATTCCACGTTTCTTTACCAGCTCCCGGAATTCCGGATGAATGATTTCCCAAAAATCCATTCGCAAAAATTCTTCCCGGCTGTATCCGGTCAACCGTTCGGCGGCCGAGTTCACATAGCGCATTTTGGTGCCTTGGTAGATAAAAATGGAGGCTTCGGTGGTCTCCGCCAGCGCGCGGAATTTCGTCTCGCTTTCGCGAAGGGCTTCTTCCGCCCGTCGGCGTTCGGTGATATCCTGCACGACCCCTTCCAAACGAACCAGCTTGCCTTGGGCATCCAATACCGGGCGCACGTTGGCGGAGACCCAGATTCGCCGCCCGTCTTTGCACACCAATTCACTCTCAAAGTCGCGCACGCTCCCTTTCTCGCGAAGAAGGCGCAAGAGTTCTTCCCGGCGTGCGGGGTTGGCATACAACTGCGAACCTACGTCGGTCAGCGCGGCCAGAAGCTCCTCCGGCTTTGCATAGCCCAACATCTTCGCAAAGGCCGGATTGGCCGTAAGTACCCGGCCCTCCGGCGTGCTTACAAAAATACCTTCCACGGCGTTTTCAAAAATGGAACGGAACCGCTCCTCGGCTGCCTTTTGCGCTTCCTGAACACGCTTCTGTTCGCTGATATCCCGAACAAAACCGGTAAAAAGGGGCGGCTCCCCCAAGGGGATGCGTTGGATGGAAAGCTCCACCGGAAATTCTGTTCCGTCTGCGCGTAGGGCGCTCATCTCCAGCCGTTGGCCCAAAATCTTCGCCTGTCCCGTGGCCAAAAGTCGGCGCAATCCTTCCCGATGCGCTTTCCGTAGCGCAGGGGGGATGATGAGTTCCGCCATTTCCTTGCCAATTACCTTGTCCCGTTTGAAGCCGAATATCCGTTCCGCCGCTGGATTGAATTCTACGATCTGCCCGCGGTAGTCGATGGTGATGATACCGTCAAGGGCTGACTTGAGGATGGCCCGGTTGCGGTTTTCCACTTCCTGCGCCAGCTTTTCGGCCCGCTTGCGCTCCGTGATGTCGGCAAAAACAGCCATGGCACCGACCGGCCTGCCCCGGGAATCCAGAAGGGCGGCCGTGGTCAACGCAACCTCGACCGGGCTGCCGTCCTTCCGCTTCCGTACGGTTTCGTAAATCGTGGTCGGTTGCCCTTCCAGCGCCCGGCTGAAAATCTCCCGAAATTCCGGGTGCTTGTCTTTGGGGACGATGGGCAAGGTTGTCCCCAGCACTTCGGGCTCACGCCAGCCGAACATCCGCTCGGCGGCCGGGTTCCACAAAGTCACCTTCCGCTCCAAATCGAGGGTCACAATCGCCAGGGGGGAGCTTTGGAAAAAGGCCTTGAGGGTCTGGTTGGTTTCTTCCAGCCGAAGCTCCGCCTGCCGGCGTTCGGAGATGTCCCTAAAACTCCAGACCCGGCCGACGCACGTCCCGCCTATTTTTTGCGGCCGGGAGAAACGCTCAAAAAGCCGGCCGTCCTTGAACTCCAAAAGGTCAAAGCTTTCCTCCTCCGGCCGCTCGTACAGTTCCTTGATTTTGGCCAGAAAACTTTGCGGGTCCTTCAACTGGTCCAAAACGAACTGTAGCGCGGAACCATCGTCACGCGAGGCCATAACCGCCTCCGGAATGCGCCACATCTCCACAAACTTCCGGTTAAAGCTGGTGATATGGCCTTGTTGGTTCACCACCAGAATTCCGTCGGTGGTTGATTCCAGCGTAGCGGAAAGAAGCGAGAGGGCGGTTTTCAGTTCCTCGCGGGAGCGGCGCAAAATCTCCAGGTCCGTGATATCCTGCACCATCACGATGACCTGTTCGATTTTCCCTTCCGGCGACTTGATGGGCATCGCCGAAACGTAGGCCTGCCGGGCCTGGCCGCCGATTTCCAAAGACAGCTCCTCGTGCATAACGGTTTCGGTTTGGAACGGTTTCAAAGCCGGGCATAGTCCGCAGAACGCGCGCTCTTTGCACAGTAGCCGATGGCACTCCGTTCCAACCAAGGCCCCGGAATGTGAACCGGCGCCGAACCTTTTGGCAAAAACCTCGTTGGCCCAAACCACCTTGCCGGAGGAATCAAAAACCAAAAAACCGCTGTCGGAATGGTTGACCACGGCGGAAAGTTTTTGGCGCTCTCCCTCCAAGGCCCGTACCTGGTAGTCCAGGGTGCGGAACCAGCGTTCATACTCCTCAATTTTCCGCTCCAGGGATTCGATAATCCCGTCGGAATCCAGAGGGGGACGAATTTCCGGTCTCTCTTCGCTCATCAGCGGGCTTGGTCTTTGGCGGTCATTGTTTTCGGCGAAGACGGCTCACGATCCCGCGCATAGGCGGCCGCCAGCAACTCGGCAACTTCCTCCACCAAGCGGACGGCGGCTTCGTCGAAGGCCGCCAGCTCGTGGCTGTCAATGTCAATTTGGGCGAAGATGAGCTCCCCTTTACGAATAAGAACCACCAGTTCCGATTTGGTCGCACTGGAACAGGCCAAATAATTGGAGACCTTGGAAACGTCCGGAATGTTCATGTTTCGCTTCTGTGCCACGGCCGTGCCGCAGACCCCCTGCCCCACGCCGATGAAGCAATGGTCGGTGGGGGCGCCAATGAAAGGGCCCAGCCGCAAGACGTTATCCGGAAACAGCTCGTAAATGCCGGTCCAATGAAAACGGGGGTTGGACTCGTGCAAAAGCTCCACAGCCGCGGACAAAATCTTGTCCAAGGAGGCCCCTCGTTTTTGCTGTTCTTCCAGTTTTTGGCAAATCTCTTTTCCGTGCATATTTCTCCCAGCGGCTTAAAAGTTTTTCCGAATGCTCATCCCGTCTTCTTCTTGGCCAACCCGGCTTTCTGTTTCTCCGCGCACTCCGGGCAGATGGAGTGGCTGAAGTCGATTTCCGTGTGGGATTTAAGGTATTCTTCGGCGGTCTTCCACAATCTTTCGTCATCGCGAAATCTATGACACCAGGCGCAAACCGGCAAAATGCCGCGCAGGGTTTGCACGTCGGCCTGCAGGGACAAAATCCGTTCGGCCACCGAAAGCCGAACTTTCAACTCATCGGCGTCGAATGGTTTCGTCAAGTAGTCGTCGGTTCCCGCCTGCATCCCCTCCAAAAAATTCTCCTTGCCGGTTTTGGCGGTCAGCAAAATGACATAGGTGTAATCGGAGCGCTTCAAGGATCGGATTTTTTGGCAAAGCTCCGGCCCGTCCATTTCCGGCATCATCCAGTCCGAAATCACCACCCGGAATTCCCCGGAGCGGTACAGGGCCCAGGCGGCTTGGCCGTTGTCGCAGGTGGTGACCGAATGTCCCCATCCCTGCAGGGTCTTATCCAAAATCAATCGGGAAACGGCGTCGTCCTCCGCCACCAGTATTTTCATCTCTTTTCCACCCTTCTTGCGGCCAAACTGCCCTTTACCCGTTCAAATTCGCCAACCATTTGCTTGACGGTGTTGCGGCAGTGATCCGGCAGCTTTTTCCCGGCCAGCTCTTCCAATTCTCCCGCGAGGCGTGATAGCCCGGCCGCCCCGAAGTTGGCGGTGGCTCCCTTGACGGAGTGCGCCTCCCGGGCCATTTGCTCAAAGTTTTTTGCCCGCAGCGATTCGTTCAAACGCCCCAAACGCCCTTCGCAGTCGGCCAGAAAAACCTCGGTCAACTGCCGGCGGAACTCGGCATCCCCGCCGGAGGACTGCTCCAGCTGGGCCCAGTCCATCGCGGCACCGCCAACCTCCGTTTCCTTTTCAGGGACAGCCAAAGAAGACACGGGCCGCCGCGCCATCCAGCGCTCGACGACTTCTTTCAGCTCCAAGGGCTCAATCGGTTTGGACACGTAGTCGTTCATCCCCGCTTTCAAACACTTTTCCCGGTCGCCGGAAAGGGCGTGAGCGGTCATCGCGATAATCGGTATCTTGGACTTCGGCCCGGCCAACCTGCGGATTTCCCGGGTTGCTTCGATTCCGTCCAGTTCCGGCATCTGCACATCCATCAATACCAAATCAAAATGCCGGGCGGCAAGAACTTCCAGTGCCTCCCGTCCGTCTTTGACGCATACGACCGAATAGCCGGCCCGGGAAAGCACGGCTTCCGCCACGGCCTGGTTCACCTGGTTGTCTTCCGCCACGAGAATGGAGCCCCCCCGTTTGGCCTCCTCCAGCCAGTGGCGGGTGATCAAGGGCTGTTCGGCATCCGTCGGTTTTTCCCGGCCCAACACCGCTGTTATGGCCTCTAAAAGCTGGGACTGCTTGACCGGCTTGTGCAAATAGGCGGCGAAACCGGCCGCCTTGGCCCGGGCCGCGTCCCCCCGGGTCCCCACGGACGTCAAAAGAATCAAAAAGGTCGGCTCCAGAGCTGGCTGGGATTTTATCCTTTTTGCCAGCATCTCTCCATTTTCCTCCGGCATCTGAAAATCGATGATGGCGGCCCGTATGGAATCCCCCAAAGTCAACTGCTTTTGCAAAATCCTCATTGCCTCGGCCGAACTCCCGGCCGCAAACGACCGGCAGCCAAACGACTCCACCATCCGGCAAAGAATGTCCCGGTTGACGCCGTTGTCGTCCACAATCAAAACAGCGGCGTTGCGAATGTCCGCGCTTACGATCCGAGGCCGCGCGGCAAGATTTTTGGACAAGGGAACTTCAAACCAGAACTCGCTTCCCCGCCCCGGTTCGCTTTCAAACCCGATCTCCCCTCCCATAAGCTCCACCAACTGCTTGGAAATGGCCAGCCCCAGACCGGTGCCGCCAAAGCGGCGGGTGGAGGAGCCGTCCACCTGGGTGAAACTTTGGAACAGCATGTGATGCTTTTCGGTCGGAATGCCGATGCCCGAATCCCTCACCGAAAAGCGGATGCGGGCGGTCTGTTCGTTTTCTTCCAGCAAACTGGCCCGGATGACGATTTCCCCTTTCTCTGTGAACTTGACGGCATTCCCGGACAGATTGATCAACACCTGCCGTAATCGGGTGGGGTCCCCTTTCAAGGCGAGGGGCACGCCGAATTCCACCAGACAAGCCAGTTCCAGCCCCTTCTGCTCCGCTTTGGGAGCCAAAAGCGAAGCCGTATCTTCCACTACCGAACGCAAGTCGAATTCGATTGATTCGATGGAAAGTCTTCCCGCTTCGATTTTGGAAAAATCCAGAATGTCGTTAATGAGAGTCAAAAGCGATTCGGCCGAGCTTTTGGCCCCCCGGACAAATTCCATCATCTCCCGTTCGTCCCCAAACCCCCGGCTGGCCAGAAGTCCCAGATAACCCAAAACCCCATTCATCGGCGTGCGTATTTCGTGGCTCATATTGGCCAGAAACTGGCTTTTTAAACTGGCCTGTTCCAGGGCGGCATCCCGGGCCATGGCCAGTTCCTCCGCGGCCCGCTTTCGCTCGGTAACATCCTGAATTAGGGAGACCCCGTAAAGTGGTTTGCCATCTGTATCGTACTGCCAGGCAGCCGAAATGTGCCCCCACATTACTTGTCCGTCTTTCCGCACGTATCGTTTTTCCAACTCAAAGACGTGTCGCTTTCCAACAACGACTTCCCGAAGTATCGACCGGGTTTTTTCAAAGTCATCAGGATGGGTGACGTCTAAAACGCCCATTCTTAATAGTTCTTCCTTGGAATACCCGAGCCAGTGGCAGAATGCGGGATTCACCTGCAGATAGCGCCCCTCGGGGCTGACTGTTACCATTCCAGCCGAGGCATTTTCAAAAATGGAGCGGAAACGCTCTTCGCTCTGTCGCAACGCTTCCTCCGTGTGCTTGCGCTCCAGCTCGGCGGCCGCCCGCACACCAAAAATTCCCAAAATCGAACGCAAATCGAAATCATCCGCCATCGGCTCCGTGTGCAAAACCCCCAAAACGCCGAGTGCCCGGCCGTCCGAAGCGAAAAGAGGCGTTCCCAGGTAGCTTTCCGCATTCATCTCCTTCAGGATGGGATCGTTGGGGAACTGGCGCTGCACCTCGCGGGGGTAGAATTCCAGGTTTTTTCCCACAACGTTCTCGCAGGGTGTGCCCGCCAGCTCGTATTCAAAGTTTTCCATAAAGCCGTCCCCCCCCCAGACGGCTATCGTGCGGGCCCGTTCCGGCTCCCCTTCTTGTACTTCGCCGACGAACGCGTAGCGAACCCCCAGCACGGTGGCCAGATGCCGCACCAACGAACGGAAAAAGTTGACGCCGGTGGCCGAGGAAATCCCTTCGGCAATCGCCCGCAGCGCCTTTTCCACTCGTTTCTGCTCGGTAACGTCCACCATGCTGCCAACCATCCGGACCACTTTTCCGGACGGGTCCCGAACCAGCCGCCCCTTGTCCCAAACGTCAATGTAATGGCCTTCCTTGTGTCGGAACCGGTATTCGCCGATGAAATCCTTACCGGCGGCAAGATTTTCCTCCAATTGCACCTGGACACGTGTCAAATCGGTGGGATGCAGCCGCTCTTCCCGCCAGGCGAAAGCGGAATCGACTTCCGCAAGCGCATAGCCAAAGACGGCTTCAATGTTCTCGGTCCAAACGATGGTGTTTTTTTCAATGTCCCAATCGTAAATCACCCCGCTGGTGGCCGACGCTGCCAGATGGAAGCGCTCGTTGGATTGCCGCAGGGCTTCTTCGGTTACCTTTATTTCCACCAGTGTTTCCGACAGGGACTCGGAAGCTTTACGCTCCCGTTTCTGGCCGACCCGTACGCGCACCAAAAGCCAGACCGCCAATAAACCGATGGAAAAAGAAATGCCTGCCAATCGGTATAAGTTCTTGAGAAGCCCGATCTGGGCTTTCATCAATTTGTTTCGTTCCGATTGATAATTCTTTTCAATTGTTCTCAAGATTCCAAGAGCACCAGCAAACTGTCTGTCCATTCTTGCTGTGGAAGCCCCGGCAAAGGTTTCCAATTCCCGGATTTTTTTCTCCGAGGCTCCCCTATTCCGCAACTGTTCTCTTTTTTCCACCGCCGCCAGTGTTCGCTCCGCTTCGCTCACCAGCCCTTCCACCGCGCTGTCCAGTTGGCTGATGATGGAGAGAACCGGGGCATTTTTGGATAAGGCAGCCGCAAACTCGGAACGGACCTCCTGGAATTGCTGCCGGTAGACAGAAAGAAGTTTGCGCTCCTTTTCAACCTGGTAGCTTTCCAAAACGTCGTTGCCGGGGCGGTTCAATTGCACAAGGGCATCCCGCAGCCGGCTCTCCATCTGAAGCGCCTGGTTCAGTTCCTCCCCTTTGGAATGATTCTCCAGCCCTGAACTGATTACATTAATTGCCCAAATACCGAAGAGTAGAACGGCGAGCGCGGAAAAAACCACCAGCCACCCCCTCCGGCTTTCCGGGGGCAGGGGCTCACGCCCGCCGAACCAGGGCCCTCCCAGTCCTGGATAACTGTGTTCAAATTGCTGCATGCCATTACTGTTTTTCGGCATAACTCCAAAAAACATAAAGGGATACCTGCGTCCTTACAGGAATAATTTGTGCTTGCCGCTTTTATCCGTTACATTCGCCGATATGAAACTGGCCGTGTTGGGAGCGGGGAAAATGGGGCGGGCCCTTGCCTATGATTTCTGCCGGCAAGGGGACGTGACCCAAGTCACCCTTCTGGAGGAAAACCCAAAGAGCTTGAAAGAGGCGGTCGGTTTCGTCAAAAACCGCAAATTGAAAGCCGTTCGCGCCGACCTTTCCAACCCTTCTCGAATCGCCCGGCTGACTAAAGGACATACCGTCATCACTTCCGCACTCCCCTATTTTCTCAACCTCAGTGCCAACCGTGCCGCCATCCAAAACCGCGCCCATTTCGTGGATTTGGGAGGAAACGACGGCGTGGTTGCCACCCAGCGGAAATTGGACAAGACGGCAAAGAAAGCCCGCGTTGCTGTAATACCGGAGGTCGGTTTGGCCCCTGGTTTGGCCTCCATTTTGGCCTGTGGTGGAATGCGCGAACTGGACGCCGTGGAGGAAATCCATATGCGCGTCGGCGGCCTCCCGCTTCACCCCAAACCACCGCTCAACTATCAGGCCGTTTTTTCCCTGGACGGTTTGATTAACGAATATGTCGAACCCTCCAAGGTTTTAAAGGACGGAAAGCTCGTTTCCTTGGCATCGATGGGCGGATTGGAAGAACTCCATTTCCCCGAACCGTTCGGGAAAATGGAGGCCTTCTACACCTCCGGCGGCGCCGCCGCTCTGCCGGAAATGCTGAAAGGAAGGGTGAAAGAGCTGGATTACAAGACGATTCGCTATCCCGGTCACGCCGAAAAAATCCGCGCCGGCATCGAGATGGGCCTCGCGTCACAGACAGAGATTACAATAGGCAAAGCGAATGTGGCGCCGCGGGCGGTATGGATTAAACTTCTTTCCGAGCTTCTGCCCAAAACCGGCCCGGACGTCATCTTGCTTCGCGTCTGGCTGGATGGATTCAAGGACGGAAGGAAAACCCGCTTGACCTATGAAATGATGGAAAAAGCCGACTCCAAATTTACGGCGATGATGAAAGCCACCGCCTTCCCGGCTTCGATTATTTCTCTGCTTTTGGCGCGCGGGGAAATCTCACAATCCGGTGCCCTCCGTCAGGAGGAAGCTGTTCCCCTCCAAAAATTTATTGCGGAACTGGAAACCCGCGGCCTCCGCATCCAGTCCAAATTTGAAGCGATCTGATTTATCGCTTTAACTGAAAAACTGCTCCGCCGCCTTGTGCAGAATGTTCTCTTTGGTCTCGTCCGAAAGTTTAAGTTTTTTGAAATCTTCGATGTTCTTGGCAATCGAAGCCACCCCCGGCCCCGGCCAGTCCGTGCCGAAAAGGGTTTTGGAGGCCACCTCCTCCAGCCGCGGAAAATACTCGAGCAGCTTGGCCGGCGGGATGCCGGAGATTTCGAGATATACATTGGGGTGCCGCCGAACGAGAAAAAACGCCTCCTGCTGCCAGAGCGGCCGTCCCCCGTGTGCCAGAATGATTTTTAGGTTCGGGAAATCCACGGCCACGTCGTCAATCGGAATGGGATTGCCATAGCGGCTGCGGGCACCGGGGAAGATCGACGTGCCGGTATGAAACATTACCGGCAGCTTTTTCAGCTCGCAAAATCGGTACAATTCCTCCAGATTGCGGTGGGACGACAGATAATCATTGGGTGAAAACAACTGGTGCGGCGGGTGCAGCTTGATTCCCCGTATCCCCCAGTCCATTATTTTTTTTAAATCCTCGGTAACGTTTTTTGAGGTCCGCGGGTTGACCGACCCGAACGGAATCAGCCGTTGGGAATGGTTTTTGCAGTAATTCGCGCAGAAGCGATTGACCTCAAAGGTAAATCCCATCAAATCCGGCGAATCATAATTGATAACCCAAGCCTGGGTAATTCCGGTGGAATCGAGATACTCCACGAATGCCTCCGGCGACTGGATAAATTTCTGTATCTGCTCATAATCCTTTCGCCCGTTTTTCATCCGCGCCAAAACTTCCGGCTTCAGTTGATTCCACGGCTGGATGTGCACGTGGCAGTCGATAACTTTCATTTCACGCCCCACACCGGCGGCCGTTTTTCTTGAAACGCGTTCAGGCCTTCAGTCATATCCTTCACTTTAACTAATTCCCGTAAGTATTTAGTTTCAGAATACTTAAGCCGCGCTTCAAGATTCGCTTTCGGCCCGGTCAAGGCCTTCTTTGCCAATCTCAAGACCGCCGGGCTGAAATGCGCAAGCTTTTCATAAAGCTTCCATATCTCGCTGTCCAAATCGTCCGCCACTCGGTTGACCAGTCCGGCTTGTCGCGCCTCTTCCGCCGAATAACTTTTTCCTTCCAGAATCAGCTCCGCGGCCGCCCGGTGTCCAAGGCGGGCCGGGAAATAAGCCGCCCCAAAAGGGGGAAAACAGCCCACCGCCGCTTCCGGTTGCGCAAATACCGATTTGGGTGTGGCAAAAACGAAATCGCAGGCCGCTGCCAGTTCGCACCCGCCGCCGAAAACGTAGCCATCTACCGCCGCGCAGGTAATCAGGTTGGACTGAACGATGCGCCGCAAAAGCCCGTGAAAAGCCGAAAGCATCTTTTTGACCGTTTTTGGAAAATGCTCTTTTATCTCAACCCCCGCCGAAAAATTTTCCCCGGCTCCGGAAAAAGCCACAAGAACCGGCTTTTCCTTTTCCAAAACCGCAAAAGCCTTCGACATCTCTCCCAAAGTCACAATATCGAGAATGTTCAAGGGCGGGCGGTTGATAATAACCCGCGCCAGGCGTTTTTCCTTTTCGATTAGGATGTTCTGGTATTTCATGAAAAGCCCTTTAACGCTGTTTCAAGTCCGCCGGCAGCTCTCCAAAGGGCAGCTTCACCTGCTGGCCGGTGGCCATATTCTTGAACGTCACCTGCCGTTCTTTCATTTCATCCGGCCCGACTGCGGCGGCAAAAGATATCTTTCGTTTTGCGACCCACCCAAATTTGTCCCGCATTTTGTCCTCCGCAAAAGGATACACCTCCGCTCGAACCTTCGCCTTGCGCAGAACAGCCGTGACTTCAAGCCCGTAGGCCAAACTTGATTCGTCAAACGGCAGAACGACAACTTGTGTTACCCCTGCGGCTTCTTCCAGTTTCCCCCTCTCTTCCAGAACGTCGATGATTCGTTCCAGCCCGAAGGAAGTTCCCGTGGCCGGCACCTCTTTGCCGGTAAAAAGCCCGATAAGGTTGTCATATCGCCCCCCGCCGGTAACGCTGCCGATTTTGGCGTCGCTCAAAACGGTTTCAAAAATCGGCCCCGTGTAGTAATCCAGCCCGCGTGCCAAGGAAACGTCAAAGGCCGCCTCTTGTGCGGGAACGCCGAGATGGGCCGCGTATTTTATAAGGCGCTCGGTTTCCTCAACAGCTTTTTTCCCTTTTTCCGTATGTCCCAAACTCTGCTTCAAAAAATCCAGCGAATTGGCTTCTATTACCGGCAGAATCTGCTTAATGGCTTCGGCGGCCAGCCCCCGCCCTTCGAATTCTTTTTTTACCCCATCCAGGCCGATTTTGTCCAGCTTGTCCAGGGCTGAAAAAAAACTGTTCCGGTTTTCTTTGGCAATCCCGGCCCATTCCGCCAAAGCCGAAAGAATCTGCCGGTGATTGACCCGAATGGAGAAATTGGAAAATCCCAAAGTCGTCAAAACCTCATACGTCATCGCAACCAATTCCGCATCAGCAAGGGGTGCTTCCTGCCCGACCACATCCACGTCACACTGGTAAAATTCCCTGTACCGCCCTTTCTGCGGTTTGTCCGCTCTCCAGACCGGCTGGATTTGGTAGCGACGAAAGGGGAAACTGATTTCATTTTGATGCAGTGCGATGACGCGGCACAAAGGCACGGTCAAATCATACCGCATCCCCATATCCGCCAGCTCCTCCCCCTTGGCCAAAGCGGACTTCAGTTCTTCCCCGCGCTTGAGCACTTTAAAAATAAGCCGGTCCGCCTCCTCCCCATATTTGCCGGAAAGTACGTCGAGCCGCTCAACCGCCGGCGTTTCCAAAGGCAAAAAACCATACCGCTCGAAGACCTCCTTCATTATCCCGATGACTTTCTGCCGGAAAATCAACTGCTCCGGCAAAAAGTCCCGCGTTCCAGCCAGCAATCCCACCTTAGCCATCTTGCGCTAACCTTGAGATTTCATCAGACCGCACCAATTCAACCACCTTTTTAATATCGCTTCCCAAATATCTGTCCTCATTCAGGTACGGAACCTTCCCTCGCACCACGGTATGCAGCCGGCCCGTAACCTTCCCCATTCTATAATTCTTTAAAAACGGTTCGGAAACGTCGATTCCTTGCGCCGCCGCAAGCAGTTCCAGCCCGACGATTTCCTCCGTGTTATCCAAAATTTTCTGTGCCTTCAATCCCGCCGTAACCGCCAACGAAACGTGGTCTTCCTGATTTCCCGCCGTGGTAATGTTGTCCACGGAGGCAGGATGAGCAAACACTCTGTTCTCCGCCACCCGCGCCGCCGCCGTGTACTGCAAAAGCATCAAGCCGGAATTGAGCCCTGGCTCCCCACCGACGAGCTCCGGCTTGAGACCGAAACTGAGCAGGGGCGACAACAAGGAGAAAATCCTTCGTTCGGCCATATTGGCTATTTCACAAAGGGCGATGCCGACAAAATCGGAAACAAGCGCCAGCGGCTCGGCATGAAAGTTCCCGCCCGAAAGCGAAACCAACCCCCCTTTCTCCTCAAAGACCAGCGGGTTGTCCGTGGCGGCGTTCAACTCCCTTTCCACAATCTCTTCCGCAAATAAGAGCGTATCCAGAACCGCCCCGTATACCTGTGGAATGCAGCGGAACGAATAGGCATCCTGCACGCGCGGCGTCTTGCCGCTTTTTGAAACCCGTTCGTCGGGCAAATTTTCCATCCGCGCCGCTTCAGTCATCCGCTGACTGCCAAGGACAAAGCGTTGGATATCTTTGGCGATTTCGACTTGCCCCTTCTGCCTCCGGGCGGCGTTCAGTCGGGAATCAAGCGGCGATCGCTCCCCCCGGATTGCCTCCAAACTCAAAGCCGCAGTCAGTTCTGAAACCTTCAAAAGTTTTTTCGCACGATGGAGAACGAAGGCCGCCAAAGCCAGACTTACCGCCGTGCCGTTGATGAAGGACAGCGCTTCCTTGGCCTCCAGCTCAAACGGCTTAATACCCGCCTTTTTTAGTCCGGCTTGAACCGGCAACTTCTTCCCGTGGAGAAAAACCTCCGCCTCCGGCTCCCCCAATAAACAGGCCGCCACGTGTGCCAACGGAGCCAAATCGCCGGAAGCTCCCAACGAACCGACGGATGGGATGGCTGGTAGCAAACCGGCATTCAAGAATTCCACTAACTTTTCCGGCACGCCCGGCCGTACACCGGAAAAACCGGTCAACAGCGAATTGGCTCGGAAAAGCAAAACTAAGCGGGTGACTTCCGGCGAAAAATAGTCCCCCACGCCGGCCGAGTGGGAAACAATGAGATTTCGTTGGAAGGTTTTCTGCTTCCCTGCTGCAAGCCGCCAGTCCTTCAGCCGTCCAACGCCGGTGTTGATGCCGTACGCCACCGGTGAATCTTCAGCCAGAAACTGTCTTTCCAACTTCCGCCGGATTGCGGAAAGTTTGTTCTTTGCCGCGGGGGAAATGCGAACTTTCGTACTTCCGGCAAAAACATCCGCTAAGTCGGGTATCTGGATCGACTTTCCGTCAAGGGTCAGCATTAGTCAGGGGAAAATATCTTTTAGAAACGAAAGAGGCAACTGAAAGAACGGTAGATAACGGCTCGGCTGAATTTAAAATCGCCCAAAGAAAGAAAACAAGGCTACCGCTCCACCAAAACCGCCATCCCCATCCCCCCGGAAACACAGAGCGTGGCAATACCCCGCTTGGCGTTGCGCTTTTTCATGGCAAAAACAAGCGTGGTTAAAATCCGCGCCCCCGTGGCGCCAATGGGGTGACCGAGCGCAATCGCCCCGCCGTTTACGTTCAGCTTGGCGCGGTCGAACTTCAATTCCCGCTCGCAGGCGATCACTTGGGCCGCAAACGCCTCGTTCAACTCAATTAAATCGATGTCGGCCAGCTTCAACTTTGTCTTTTCAAGCATTTTCCGCACCGCCGGCACCGGCCCGATTCCCATTACCGCCGGGTCAACTCCTACGGAAGTGAAATCAACAATTCGCGCTAAAGGCTCCAGCTTCTGTTTTTTGACGGCCGATTCGGATGCCAAAACCACCGCCGCCGCCCCATCCGTGATGCCCGAGGAATTTCCCGCGTGCACGGTTCCGTCTGACTTGAAGACCGGTTTCAATTTCGCCAGCGAGTCGACCGTAACACCGCCACGGAAATGTTCATCTTTTTCTATTTTCATACCTGCGGCCTCGATCGGAACGGCTTCATCCCGAAAATCGCAACGTCCCCAAGCCGCCTCCGCCCGGTTTTGACTCATTGCCGCATATTCATCCTGCTCCCGCCGCGAGATTCTGTATTTCTCGGCCAATGTCTCCGCCGTCTCCCCCATCACCTTCCCGCAAAGGGGGCAGAGAAAGCCATCCTTGTACATCCCGTCCACCAATTCCGCCGACCCCAGCCGGTAACCCCAGCGGGCCTTGGGAAGAAAATAAGGAACGTTGGACATACTCTCCGTTCCCCCCGCAATAACAATTTCGGATTCCCCCAACAGAATGGACTGGTAGCCGGCAACGACCGACCGCAATCCGGAAGCACAGGCCTGATTGATAGTATAGGCCGGTTTTTCATCCGGCACCCCCGCCCGGTGAGAAATTTGCCGGCCGACGTTGGGGCCCACACCCGCCTGCCGGGCGCAGCCAAAAATAGTTTCGTCAATTAAATTAGGAGAAATTTTTGCGCGGGCAATTGCCTCGGAGGCCGCCGCTGTTCCTAAGTCAGCCGCGGTTAATGAAGAAAGCCCCCCACCAAATTTTCCAATTGGCGTCCTGACAGCCGAAATGATAAATACTGATTCCAAGACTTACCCTAAATTCACCCAGACGGTCTTCAACTGGGTGTACGAGTCCAAGGCCGCCTTTCCCAAATCCCGCCCGAAGCCGGACATCTTGTATCCGCCGAACGGTGCGGCGGCATCATAATCGCCATAGGTGTTGATCCAGACTGTCCCCGCCTTGACTGCCTTGGCAAAAGTATGCGCCTTTTTCACATCCTTGGTCCAGATTCCCGCTGCGAGACCATAGGCCGTCGAATTCGCTTTTTGAACCGCCTCTTCCAGATTTTCAAATCGAATAGTCGCTAAAACTGGCCCGAAAATCTCCTCCTGCGCGATTTTCATACTCATTTCGACTTGGTCGAAAACCGTCGCCTCGACAAAATATCCCATGCCGTTTGCGACGGTGGCCCGCTTCCCTCCGGTCAAAACCTCCGCCCCGTCTTTTTTGCCTGCTTCTATGTACCCCAAAACCCGCTCCATTTGGTTTTTAGAAACCAGCGGGCCCAGACGAGTTTTCGAATCGAACGGGTCTCCCGGCGTCATTTTCTTCGACCGCTCCACCAGTTTCTCCATAAACGGCCCGTGAATTTTTTCCTCAACCAAAAGCCGCGACCCCGCCGTGCACACTTCCCCTTTGCCGTAGAAAATGCCGGAAACCGCCCCCTTGACCGCCGCATCCAAATCGGCGTCGGCAAATACCACATTCGGCGACTTCCCGCCCAACTCCAGAGAAACTTTCTTGAGCGACCCGGCTGCTGCCTTCATTATCTCCTGCCCGGTGGAAGTCGAACCGGTGAAGGCGATTTTGTCGATGCCCGGATGTCGTACTAAAGCCGCGCCGGTGGATGGCCCCAGTCCGGTAATGACATTGAAAACTCCGTCAGGAAATCCTGCCTCTTGTGCCAATTCGCCGAGACGCAAAGCAGTCAAAGGTGTCTCCTCAGCCGGTTTCAAGATGACCGTATTCCCGCAGGCCAAAGCGGGCGCCACTTTGTAAGCCGCCAAAAGTAAGGGAAAATTCCAGGGAACGATACAGCCGACCACTCCCACCGGCTCTCTTAACGTGTAGTTCAAATACGGCCCGGAAACCGGTATCGTCTCCCCTTCAATCTTGTCCGCCCACCCGGCATAATATTCAAAGCATTCGACGGTTGAAGGGATATCGACCCGTGAGGACTCGAAATACGGTTTGCCGTTGTTCAAACTTTCCAGCCGCGCCAGCTCCTCCGCTTTTTCGGAGATTCGCTGGGCCAGTTTGTAGATGAGCCGCCCCCGCTCCCGGGCCGACATTTTCCCCCAAGGTCCTTCTTCGAGGGCGGTGCGGGCGGCGGTGACGGCGGCGCCAACTTCAATCTCCGTGGCATCCGGAACTTCTGCGATGACCGTCTCGGAAGCGGGATTGAAAACCTCAAACGTTTTGCCCGTCCCCTCTAGCCACTTGCCCCCGACAAACATCTTCTTCCGCTCTACCGACTGCTGCCGGATAACGCTCATAGCTTTACCGCCTGCGAGGCCTCGGTGAGCTTCTGCAACTGCTCCAGATGCCTCAAACAATGACTCGTATTACGCACCACCAAATCATACGTCCGCATCTCTCCGGCCTCTTCGTGAACCCCTTTCTTCTCCCACAGGGACGCTGGAATTTTTTTCAAAAGCCGGATGGTCAAATTTCGGTTCGCTTCAAAACAGCTTTTCATCAGGGGGAGTTCCTCTTGCTCCGGCGCCAAGGTGGCCGACCAGTTATTCTGGTTGAACGCCTTCAACTTCGGCTGGTTTTCCGAAAGCAGCGTGCGCAGCCGATAGGCCAGAACGATTTCCGAATCGGTCAAATGGTGCAAGACCTGCCGCGCCGACCACTTCTCCGGCGACGGTTTGAAATCCATCCGGGAACCGAAGGAGGAAAAGCATTCCGAAATCTTCCGCCCCGTCTCTTGCAGAATGGACAACTGCTCGTCTATTTCTTTTGCCGTCAGCATAATATTTTTTCCCTCTTTTCCTCCCTTTGAGAGGAGGGGTAGAGATGGGGTCTACTTCCCGGCAAACTGCGGGGTCCGCTTCTCCACATAGGCGGAGAGCCCCTCCTTGGCGTCGGAGGACATAAAGAGCTGCTGCTGCAGTTCCCGCTCAATCGCCAGCCCTTCGGAAAAGGGGACTTCCACGCCGGAGCAAACCGAGCGCTTAATCCGGCCAACCGCGCGGGAGGCCTTTTTGGGCGGGACGAACTGGGAAGCGTACTCCATAACTTTGTCGAAAAACCCTTCCGATTCATACACCTGATTGACGATTCCCAACTGCATCCCTTCCTCAAACTCGAAGGTCCGCCCGGTGGCCATCATTTCTATGGCCCTCGATTTGCCGATCAGCCGGCCCAGCCGCTGGGTGCCTCCCGTTCCCGGCAAAACGCCGAGCGTCACCTCCGGAAGACCGATTTTTCCCGCCCCCCGGCGAGCGATACGGATATCCGCCGCCAAGGCGATTTCCAGTCCGCCCCCCACCGTGTGCCCGTTCAAAGCGGCGATGACCAGCTTGGGGGTCTGCTCCAGCCGGTTTAGGGTCTCGTTGGCGTGCAGACAGAAATAGTATTTGAATTCCGGTGTGACTGTCGCCAGCATCCGGATGTTCGCCCCTGCCGAAAAAAACTTGTCCCCATGCCCGCGCAAAAGGATGACAAAAACCGAATCGTCGAACCGCGCTTTCAGAATACAGTCATCCAGCTCCCGCATCATCTCGTAGGTGTAGGTGTTGGCGGGCGGGTCGTTCAACTCCATTACCGCGATGCCGTTTTTAACCGAATATTCCACTAAAGCCATATTTTCCTCCTGTTGGTTTCTAACTTTCCACCGACCGCTCCAAGTTACGCTTTCCGCAAATCTGTGGCAAGGGGTTTTGGAATCCCTGCGGCAATTGTAGGCAAGCACGCACCCAGTAAAATCATAAAAACTTGCCCGCGGGGATGTACGACCCTATATTAAGACCGGTCGCTAACAACCGAAAAAAGGGAGTACGAAAAGAATGGTTCGCGGGCGGATAATCGGCTTTGCTTCGGCAATCCTTCTCTTGGGTGGCTTTTTGACTCTCGCAGCACCGTCCAAAAAGCAGGTGAGTTCTTCGGTTAACTTAAATCCGTCTGTTAAACAGACAACCATCGCCTTCCCGCCACTCCCAACCTCATCCGCCAATATTCTGACCGAATGGGATGACGACAACTGGTGTGGCACCACCCGGGATGGCGCCCAAAAAGCACTTGAAGAACATACCAGACGGCAAGCCCTGCTGCCCCAAAGAGCGCAGCGTTTCACCCTTTCCGCCACGGGTACCGCTGATAGGGGAAACATTGCCGTCATCGAGGATGACGGTTTTCTTTTGGCCGATTTCGGTCAGGGATTGGAACTGGATGATGTTCTGGCCTGTAAGCGTTTTTACGATACTCACCCGGACAGCTTCGACATCGTGGCCATTTACACCACCGCTGATGTCAACCTCGGCGGCGCCTTTGCCTACGAACGCAACATTAGTAACGAGGTAAGTGGGATCGGCCTCGGTATTTTCGACTATTCCGCCGGCTTTGGCAGCGCGGGTCGCCTCCGTTCGCAGTTGAATATGAACACGATCAACGTTTATCCCCCCTCCCCACGCTCCCGTTTCCTGCGCACCGACCACCATCTAAGCATTATGGGACAGGAAGCCGGCCATCGTTGGGGAGCGTTCGTTCGTTTCGATTCCGCCCAGGGGCCCTCCGTGGTCCCAAGCACCGAATTGCTTTTGTGCGACGAGGCCCATTGGAGCTTTTACTCCGATGCCCGTTCACAGTTTTTCAATACTTCCTCGTCATTGGAAGGCAATTTGTGGCAGGATAATGGCGGTGGGACCTACACCTCGGCAACCGTCAAGGATTACTATATGCGGCTGGACCAGTATCTAATAGGTCTGCGTTCCGCTAGCAGCGTTGACTCGCTTTGGCTTATACGCAACCCGTCACCATCCAATTTAAGCTGCAACCGTGCCACGGAAAACCCGGTCAACGTCAGCGGCACAAAGGTCTGGGTCAAGATTGATGACGTTGTGGCCGTCGAAGGGCCCCGCCTTCCGGATGCTTCCACCGCCCAAAAAGATTTCCGAATGGCTTTCATTCTGGTCGTTCCGAATGGCGTCAAACCAACGGCTTATGAACTGGCTCGATTGGACAGCGCCCGCGCCCAGTGGGCCGCCTACTTTCAAACAGCGGTGGAAAATCTCGGAACGATGAATACCGATCTTACATCTCCGGGTCCGATTGAAATCGTCTCCGACACGCTGGTCGAGGGAGCCGTCGGCGGAAACTACCGCGACCAGGTATTCGCCGTAGGCGGTCAACTTCCTTACGTTTCGTATGCTTTGACGGGAGGAGGTTTGCCGCCGGGTTTGTTGCTGAACACCACAACCGGCGTTATTTCCGGCCTTCCACTTACACCTGGCGGATATGATTTCACTGTGGAGGTGTGCGATTCAGATGGCGCCTGCACCTCCCAGCAGTTACACATTGATATTATTGCCGTGGGTATCGGAACAGTGGTGATTAACGAAGTGGAATTAACCTCCCGAGGCGGCTCGGTTGAGCTGTATAACAAGGGCCCCCAGGCTCAAAACATCGGCAACTGGATGGTGGAAACACGAACCCTTTCCACCTTGGCCACCCTCACTATTCCAGCCGGGACGATTATCCCTCCCGGTTGCTATTTTGTGCTGAACGAATATGCCGGAACCAACACGGCTAATTATCTTTACTTCAACACGGCAATTCCGTGGACCAATGCCGCCTCCGGTTCCTGTGCGTTGAAGGACAACTTGGGAAACGGCGTCGATTTTTGCCGTTGGGGGAGCTCTGCACAGGCCCCGCCCGCTGGAACCGGTTGGAATGGCACCAATCCCGCCTCCCCTGCCGGAAGCCGGAACCTGGGCCGCGATGGTTTGAGCACGGATACCGACAACAGCTCCAACTTCACCAGCCAGCCCGGAACGCTGGGACGTCAAAACCTTCCTTACACTTCTTCGTTGCAGACCGTAACCGTCGGAACTCCAACCATTCAGGCCCTTCTTACGAACTGGAACAACATTGCGGCTAGGGGAACTTTTCCCACTTTGAGCTACAAGGACGACGGGGTCCCGTTTCTTTATGATGCTTCCTTCTTTGTAGGCGCGCTTAAGCCAAATGGCGACACGGTGGTCTATCGCAGCTTTTTCTCCGACCAGCAGTTTCTCCCAGCCGGCCCTCTCGCTATCGACAGTGTTTCCGATCCCCGTGCCACGCACATTCGTTCGACTTCTATAACCTTTGACTCAGTGTTGGACATCCAGGCCCACTACCTTCTTCCCAAATCAGCAGATAGCGGCGAATTCATCATTTGTCACTTCACGGTAGAAAATCGTTCCGATGATACTCTGAAAAATGTATTGCTGGGAATGGTGGCCGATTATGACGCTCCTCCCGACCCCTCGGTTAATGACAATTACTTTGATGCAGACAGAAATCTCATCTGGCTCGAGTCTCCGTTTCAAGCACCCAAAGCTGCGCTTTCCGGGCTCGGGCTTCCATACATCTATTATAGTGCGCACGCCCGGGACAACCCGACTTATGTTTGGCCCTACAACGGCTACCGTACCGGTGAGTTATATGGAATCGCAAACGATCCCTTCTATTCGATACATACGGAGAGCCAGAGCAACGATTTGAACGTCATCTTAACTCACCAGAAAATCACGGCCTTTCCGCCTGTCGGTTGCGCTACCGCCACTTTTGCGATGATTTTGAACCGCTCCACGCTCGGGGATCTATGGAGTTCGGCACAGAAAGCCAAGGTCTTTACGGAAGACATTTTTCCCTCGCCGCCTTCCACGCTGCAGGCAGTCGGAAATTGTCTGGGAGCCATCAATTTGTCTTTCAATCCATCGGTAGACCCGGATTTTCAATACTTCAAGATTTATCGTAACCGTAGAGCTGGAGATTCTGCCAACCCGTTTCTCCTCGGAACAACAAGTGACACTTCGTTCGTTGATTCCGTGCCGCCATCCGGTCTATTTTTCTACTGGGTTTCGGCGGTTCACTCCGCCTGTAACGAAGGTCTCCTGTCGCCAAGAGCCAGTGCGCTTGCCGGATTGAAGGGGGACTTAAACGCCGACACCACTTTAAGCCCGGCCGACGTAGTGCTGGAACTAAATGCTGTTTTTTCAATTGATTCTTTTCCGGCCCCGTTCTGCGCCGCCGATCTGGACTGCGACGGCAGTTTGAGTCCCGCGGACGTAGTTTTGGAATTGAATCTGGTCTTTTTGAATATCTCGGCTGCCTGCGCTCCATAAAGCGCAGCCTCCAAACCGCATAGACACCAAAATCGCTTGACAGACCCGGGGCCGGCCCTTATACTATAAACAGTGGAGTGAAAACCTCCACTGAATATGTTATGAACGTGCGGACGCGACATTCTCGGAGAGCCAAAAAACCGGCCGCCCTGCGTCGGAAACCCCTCCCCTGGCGGGACGACCCCGAATCGCCCCTTCGAACGGTTCAACTTCCCTCAAACGTTTTACAAATGATCGGCCACACACCCATTGTCCGACTGGAAAAAATGTCTCAAAACCTCCCCGCCACAATCTGGGCCAAATTGGAGTACACGAATCCCTCCGGCAGCGTCAAGGACCGTATCGCCTGGTTCATGATTGAGGAGGCCGAGCGGCGCGGCGACCTGAAACCGGGCGGCACCATCGTGGAACCCACTTCCGGCAACACCGGCATTGCCCTGGCCCTGGTGGCCGCTGTCTTGGGGTATAGGATGATTGCCGTGATGCCCGAGGCGATGAGCGCCGAGCGCAAATTTGCCATGGAACTTTTAGGGGCCCGGGTGGAAATCGTCCCCTGCAAAAACGGCCATGACGGTTCCTTTACCAAGGAGGATATCGAGGCCACGCTGGCGCGAGCGCGTGCCATCGTCGAAGCAATCCCCGGCGCTTATATGCCCAATCAGTTCGAAAATCCGGATAATGTCCGTGCCCACACCGAAACTACCGCGCGGGAAATTATTGACCAAACCGGTGGTCAACTCCACGCCTTTGTCGCCGCCTGCGGCACGGGCGGTACCTTTACCGGCGTGGCTAAAGTGTTGAAAACCTATTTTCCATACGTCCGGAATATCTTGGTCGAGCCGCAAAACTCGGCCGTCATCTCCGGCGGCTGCCCCGGCTTCCATAAAATTCAGGGCATCGGCGAAGGATTCATCCCTGCCGTCCTGGATGCCTCGCTGGCGGATGAAATCGTTGCCGTCAGCGACGCCGATGCCCTACAAACCGCCCGCCGCCTGGCGCGGGAAGAAGGTATTCTGTCCGGAGTTTCGGGCGGCGCCAACGTCTGGGCCGCCCTGCAAGTGGCCCAAAAAATGCATCCCGGCAACGTCGTTTTGACGGTCATCCCCGACAGCGCCTTCCGCTATTGTTCCACCGACCTTTGTGAAAGGAGAAGATAGGATGACCACCAAACAAGCCGACCTGGCCGGTCCCGGCATCGGCAATTATGAAGAGCTGGAAAAAATTCTCCCCACCAATTATCGCTCCCTTTTAACTCCCAAAGAAACCCAAAAAGCCATCTTTGCGGTGAAAAACTACATCGAGGAAAACCTGTGCAAAGAGCTGAACTTGATGATGGTGCAGGTGCCTTTGATTGTGGATGTGGAAAGCGGTGTAAACGATTTGTTGGACCGGGACGGTTCCCGCACCCCAATACAGTTCCACATTTCCAACGATTATAACAAGCATCCGATCGATGCCCAGGTGGTGCAAGCTGCCACCAAGTGGAAACGGGTTGCCCTAAGAGAGCTCGGGATGAAGGTGGGCGAAGGGCTTTGCACTGATATGCGCGCCGTGCGCAAGGATTACTTTTTGGACCACGACCACAGCGTTTACGTCGACCAGTGGGACTGGGAGCGCTCGATAACCGAAAAAGAGCGCAACCTTGAATTTTTGAAGGACGTCGTGCGCAGAATCTGGAAGGTCCTAAAAGGCGCCGAAAAACATGCCCAAGCCCTTTTTCCTCAACTGAAAACCGACAAATATCCCAATCTGCCGGAAGAACTGGTCTTTATGCATGCGGAAGACATTTTGGCGCGTTTCCCGGATATGCCCCGCAAACAGCGCGAAACGGCGATTTTGCAGGACTATCCCGCCATTTTCATCATTGGCATCGGCTGGACGTTGCAAGACGGCTATCCGCACGAGCTGCGGGCCGCCGATTATGACGACTGGGTAACGGAGACGAAAACCGCCGACGGCCGATCGATGCACGGGCTGAACGGCGATATTCTGGTCTGGAACCCGGTCACCCGCCGCCGCCACGAGCTTTCCTCAATGGGCATCCGGGTCAACGCCCAAACGCTCAAAAAACAGTTGGAAATCACCGGCCAGCTCGATTTCCTAAAGCTCCCCTATCATCAGGGAATCATGAAGGACGAGCTTCCCCTTTCCATCGGCGGCGGCATCGGCCAAAGTCGTACCTATATGCCGTTGCTCAAAAAAGCGCATCTGGGCGAAGTGAGCGTCAGCGTCTGGCCCAAAATATTAAAGGAGATGTGCCGGCAGAAAAACATTCACGTTTTGGAGTAACCGAAGAATTTTAAAAAAACGTTAGATTTCCACGCAAACAGCATCCCCCTCCACCGTTATCGGATAGAGAGGGATTTTCGCTTTGGGGTTCATCAAACACTCCCCGGTGGACAAATCGTACTGCCAGCCGTGCCACGGGCAGGTGACGATTAATTCTTCGATATCCCCTTCTCCCAAAGGCCCGCCGCGATGCAGGCAAACGTTGTCGCAGGCGACCAATTTGCCGTTGACGTTGAAAATTGCAATCTGCTTCCCTCCCGCTTCAACAACCAGACGCCCTCCGGGCTGAATTTCACTCGCGGATGCAACTTTGACTTTTTCGCTCATTACGGATACAACCGGTACAGCATTCTCGCAAACGGAATCGTCTCCCGCACATGTGGCAACCCGCAAAGCCAGGCCACCGTCCGCTCAACCCCCAACCCAAACCCGGAATGCGGCACGCTGCCGTACTTGCGTAAGTCCAAATACCACTTGTATGCCTCTTCCGAAAGCTTGTGCTCTCGCAGCCGGGAAAGCAGCTCCTCGTAATCATCCGCCCGCTGCGACCCGCCTATAATTTCTCCGTATCCTTCCGGCGCCAATAAATCGGCGCAGAGCACGGTCTTCGGATTCTCCGGGTTCAACTTCATATAAAACGCCTTGCATTCCTTGGGATAGCAATAGACGTATACCGGCTTGTCGTACATTTTGGTCAAAATTGTTTCGTCTTCCCCTCCCAAATCGGTGCCCCAGGTGATGCCCGACCCTGCCGCTTGCAGTTTTGCGACCGCTTCATCGTAGGAAATCCGGTAAAACGGCCGCTTGATATTTTCCAGGGGCTTCGTATCCCGCTCCAGTTTTTTTAATTCTTCTCCACAGTTTTCCAGAACGGAGGCGACGATGTAGCAGACCAGCTCCTCCCCCAAATTCATGTTGGCGATGTAATCGTTGAACGCCACCTCCGGTTCCACCATCCAGAACTCGGTCAAATGCCGGCGGGTTTTCGATTTCTCCGCCCGGAAGGTGGGGCCAAAACAATACACTTTGCCGAACGACATACAGGCCGCTTCGAGATACAGCTGTCCCGTCTGCGCCAGATACGCCTTCCCCAAATCAAAGTATTCCGTCTCAAAAAGGGTGGAAGCCCCCTCCGCCGCCGAGCCGGTAAGGATGGGGGTGTCGATTAAAACGAACCCGTTTTTGCGGAAAAATTCCCGGATGGCCCAGATAATCTGATCGCGAACTTTGAGAATGGCATGCTGGCGTGAAGAACGCAACCAAAGGTGACGGTGCTCCATTAAAAACGCCGTCCCGTGTTCCTTGGGGGTTATCGGGTAATCTTCCGCCAGCTGGACGAGTTGCAGCCCGGTGAGCGAAAGCTCGTATCCCCCCGGCGCCCGGCTGTCGGCTCGCACCTTGCCGGTGGCCACAAGGGAGGACTCCTGCGTGATTTTTTCCCCCAGTTTGAAAATCTCCTCCGGCACCTCGGCTTTGACCAGAACCCCTTGCGCAAGCCCGGTGCCGTCCCGGATTAAAAGAAAATGGATTTTACCGGAAGAGCGCTTGTTGTAGATCCACCCCGCCACCTCCACTTCACTGCCGACGAATTTTCCCAAATCGGAAATGTAGGCGTGCGGCGGCATTAAGAAGCTAAATCTTACCCCAGTTGATTTTGTCCAGAATCTCCGGCCCGAAGGAACCCAAAAAGGCGGCCGAAAGCTGTTTCTCGGAAAAGAGTCGGTTGGCCTTTTCGACCACCTGTGTCGGCTTGACGGCCTCGATGGCCGAAAGCGCCTGCTTCATCGAAACGTACTCTCCCAAAAAAATCTCGTTTCGCCCCAACCGGTTCATCCGGCTGGAGGTGGACTCCAGCCCCAAAACCAAATTCCCCTTCAACTGCTCCTTGGCGGATTCAAACTCCCGGCGGGGCAGTTTTTCCTTCTTGATTCGCGCCAGTTCATCCAGAACCAGTTCCGTCGCCGGCGCCGCCTGCTCCGGGGAAGTCGCCAAATAAAACCCCATAATCCCCGCATCCTCGTAAAAATCATGGTAGGAATAGATGCTGTAAGCCAGCGCCTTCTCCTCCCGCACTTTTTGAAAAAGCCGCGAGCTCATCCCGCCCCCCAGAATCGTGTTCAAAACGAGCGAAGCGTATCGCTCCTTTGCCTTGAAGGAGTCGGACGGGAAGCCGAGGCAGATATGCGCCTGCGAGGTATCCTTGGAAGTCGCTCCCCGTTCCCCGGCCTCGGACGGCGCCGTGCGGGATAAAGGCGAAACGCCGTTGGCGGAGGGAAAATTGAGCTTTGATTTGGCCAAAGCCACAAGCTTGGCGTGCGAAACGTTGCCCGAAGCCGCCACCACGACTTGCTCGGCAAGATATTTAGAGGAGAGGTACGAAAGAACCTTGGGCCGGTCGAAGCTTTTTATCTTTTCTTTCCGGCCGATGATGGGCCGCCCTAAAGGATGGTCTTTCCAGATCTTCTCGGCGAACAAATCATGCACCCAGTCCCCCGGGGAATCCTCGATGTCTTTGATTTCCTCGATGATGACGTTTTTCTCTTTTTCCAGCTCCTGCGGGTCGAAACGGGAATTACGTAGAATGTCGGCCAGAACGTCCATGGCGCGGTCCAAGTGCCGGTCCAGAATCCGGGCGTAGTAGCAGGTCTGCTCCCGGGAGGTGAAGGCGTTCAAGCTCCCGCCGACCGACTCCAGTTCGTGGGCAATCCGCGCTGCCGTCCGCTTGCGCGTCCCCTTGAACGCCATATGCTCGACGAAATGGGAAATCCCGTTTTCTTCGGGACGCTCGTCGCGGGAACCGACGTTCACCCAGATGCCGATGGCAATGGAGCGGACTCCGGGCAGTTCTTCCGTAACAACCCGCAATCCGGAGGGAAGCACCGTTTTTTTATAAACGGCGTTCCCCATTTATTTTCGGGCTTCGGAAAGCGTCGGCGCGTTTTCTAAAACGGCCTTGCGCGAAAGCCGGACTTTCCCCTCCGGGTCGATGCCGATCACCTTTACGGTGACCATGTCCCCCAGCTTCAAAACGTCCTCCACCCGCGCCACCCGTTTGGTGTCCAGTTCGGAAATGTGAATCAAACCGTCCGTTCCGGGAAGAATTTCCACAAAAGCGCCGAAGGCGGCGATGCGACGGACTTTCCCTTCATAGACACGGCCGATTTCCGGCTCCTCCACCATCCCCAAAATCATGTTCTTGGCCGCTTCCCCGGCGGCGCCGTCGACGGAGGCGATTAAAACCGTGCCGTCATCCTCGATGTCGATTTTCGCGCCGGTCTGCTCCACGATCGCCCGGATGTTCTTTCCTCCCGGCCCGATCACCTCACCGATCCGGTCCGGCTTGATCTTGATGGTAATGATTCTTGGTGCGTACGGCGATAGCTCCGGTTTCGGCTTGGAAATCGTTTTCTCCATGATCTCAAGAATGTGCAGTCGTCCGGCTTTTGCCTGTTCGAGCGCTTTCCCCATGATGTCGAGGGTAATGCCGGCGGTTTTCAAATCCATCTGAAAGGCGGTGATTCCCTGCCGGGTGCCGGTCACTTTAAAATCCATGTCACCGAGATGGTCTTCCACACCCAAAATGTCGGAGAGAATGACCACCTTGTCCCCCTCTTTGATGAGCCCCATCGCGATTCCAGCCACCGGGGCCTTGATGGGAACCCCCGCGTCCATCAAGGACAAGCTGCCGCTGCAAACCGTGGCCATGGAGGAGGAACCGTTCGATTCCAGAATGTCGGAGACGATCCGGATGGTGTAGGGAAACGTTCCTTCGGCCGGAATCACCGGCTCGATCGCCCGCTCCGCCAAAGCCCCGTGGCCGATTTCCCGCCGGCCGGGCCCGCGCAGGGGACGCACTTCCCCGACCGAAAACGGGGGAAAATTATAATGCAGCATGTAGCTTTTGTAGCTCTCTCCTTCGAGGGCATCGATTTTTTGCTCGTCCATCTTGGTACCGAGCGTCACGGCGGCCAAACTCTGCGTCTGCCCCCGGGTGAAAAGGGCCGAGCCGTGGGTGCGGGGCAAAAAGCCGATCTGGCAGGAAACCGGCCGGATATCTGCCGGCCCCCGCCCGTCCGCCCGCCGCTTTTCCTCCACCACCGCCCGGCGCAAATCGGTCTGTTCCAACTCCTCCAGAACCTTGCCGATTTTCCCTTCCTGTTCCGGAAATTCCTCTGCCAGCGCGGCCAGAACCTCTTCAGTGATCTTGCCGATTTCCGCCTCCCGTCCCGCCTTGTCGTGAATCTTGTTGGCGGAATTGATTCGCCCGGCCGTCAGTTCGCGCACCTTTTTTGTCAAATTCGGATCCATCTCCGACGGGATGACTTTGGGTTTTGGTTTTCCCGCCTGACCGACCAGTTCCTCAATCATTCCCACCAAAAGCTTCAACTGCTGGTGGCCAAACTCCAAAGCGGCAATCATGTCCGCTTCCGAAATCTCTCGCGAACCCCCTTCCACCATCACGATGGAATCCTTGGTTCCGGCTAAAACGATGTTCACGTCCGACGTTTCCAACTGTTCAGCGGTGGGAAAGGCAATCAATTGTCCCTCCACCCGCCCCACCCGCACCCCGGCGATGGGGGTGTTGAAGGGGATGGCAGAAAGCATCAAAGCCGTCGAGGCGGCGATGATGCCCAAAACGTCCGGGTCGTTCTCCTGGTCGTATGAAAGCGCCATCACCATGATTTGCACTTCGTTGAAATACCCCTCCGGGAAAAGGGGGCGCAAAGGCCGGTCAATCAGCCTTGCGGTCAAAATCTCCTTTTCGGAAGGCCGCCCTTCGCGTTTGAAATAACCGCCGGGAATTTTTCCGGCGGCGTACGCTTTCTCCCGGTAATCCACGGTGAGGGGGAAAAAATCCTGCCCCTCCACCGCCTCTTTGGAGGCCACGGCCGAGGCGAAAACCATCGTATCCCCGAACTGCACGGTGACGGCGCCGTCCGCCTGCTTGGCCACCCGTCCGGTCTCGATGACCAGTTTTCGGCCGCCGATTTCCTTTTCTGCTCGTCTAATACCTGTATTGTCCATACTTCCTATTTCCTCAAGTTCAGATGTTCAATCAAGTTTCTATAGGCGTCGATATCCTGATCCCGCAGGTAATCCAAAAGCCGCCGACGCTGGCCGACCAGTTTCAAAAGCCCCCGCCGGCCGGAAAAATCTTTCTTGTGCCGCCCCAGATGCTCGGTCAGCTCGTTGATTCGCTCGGTCAAAAGGGCGATTTGTACCTCCGGCGAGCCGGTGTCCGAATCATGCAGCCGGTAGGTCTCCACCAGCTCTTTTTTCCGTTCCCCTGTTATGGCCATTCCGTTCCTCCTTTGCGCCCCGCAGCAGCCACTTTCCCCTGCGCGGCAAAATACACTCGTATGTTCTTCTCGTCTGTTTTCATCTTCTCAATCAGTTCCTCGGTGGAGCCGAATTTCTCATCCGGCCGGATGAACCGCTCCGCCAATACCAATATCTCGCTCCCTAGCTCAATTTCCTCGTCCAGGATGTTGATTTCAACGCTCTGGGAGCCCTCCCCGAAGGTGGGGGATTGCCCAATATACAACATTCCGTCCAAAAATCGAGTCCCCCGAACCGCCCGCGCGGCAAAGATGCCGGGCCCCGGCAAAAGTTTGTGCGGCGGGATGGAAAGGTTGAACGTGGGATACCCCAGCTTTTTCCCCCGTCCATGTCCCTTGGTCTTCTCCCCGAAAATGGGAAAGGGGTGCCCCAAAAGCTCGACGGCCTCGTTAAACCGCCCGGACGACAGAAGCTCCCGCACGGCCGAGCTCTTTACCGGCTCGGAGCTCTTCCGCACCGGCTCCAAAACTTCCAGTTCGAACGAGTATTGCGCCGCCATTTTTTCCAGCAGGGCAATGTTTCCCCGGCGTCCCTTGCCGAATCGGTGGTCGTACCCAACCGCCAAATGCCGAATGCCCAACCCTTCCACCAGAATTCGCTCCACGTATTCCTCCGGCTCCATGGCCACGAGCGACCAGTCGAACGGATAAACCAAGGTCTCATCCAGCCCGAATTTTTCGAAGAGAAAAAGCTTCTCCGGCAGTATGGTTAAAAGGCGGACGGTGGTTGGGTCCCCCAAAACCATTCGCGGATGCGGCTCGTAGGTCAAAACCAAGGCGGAAAGATTTTTCTTCCGCGCCGCGGCCACCGTCCGCTCAATCAGGGCTTGATGACCGCGATGAACGCCGTCAAAACTCCCCATCGTGACCGAACAGGGTGCCTTGGGGCGTTCTGCCAATGAGCGGTAAACTTTCATACCAGTACCCGCCCGTAAACAAACGCTGGCAGGGAAGGATTCTTTTTCAAAAACTCCGCCGACTCGGAAAGATGTCCCCAAGCCAGAATGTTTTCGCTGCCGTTCTTGACGAAGACGGTCTCCCCTTTTTCCAAATCATCGAGCCCGTCAAAATCGGAACAAAAAAGCGGCTTCCCGTCCCGCACCTTAGCCGGCGCCGACAATAGTCGCAAAATCGGCAGCCCCAAAACATCCTGCGGATAAAGCAGATGCTCCCTCCAGTTTAGCGGGTCAAGTTTATCCAGCGGCACCGATTGCCCAAGTGTCACCGGCCCCACCTCTGTGCGTACGAGGGAGGACATAACAGATCCGCATCCCGCTTTTTCACCAAAATCCCGCGCCAAGGCGCGTATGTAAGCCCCGGAGGAGCAGGTAACTTCCAGTTCCACGTCGGGAGATTTCCAGCCAAGCAGTTGGATGGAATAAAACGTCACCTCCTTCTCCGGCCCTTCAAAAATCTCCCCCCTGCGCGCTTTTTTGTACAACGGCCTGCCTTCCGATTTGACGGCCGAAAATGCCGGCACCCGTTGCTTTATCGTTCCAACAAAGCTGGACAGCAGTTTCTCAATTTGCCCGTTATCCAACGCCGGAACGGGAACTTCCGAAAGAATTTTTCCCCAGATGTCATTGGTGTCCGTAGCCAACCCCAACCGGAACGTCGCCCGGTATTTTTTGGGCAAGCCGACAAAAAGCGTCGCCAGTTTGGTGGCCTGGTCCAAAAATACGAGCAAAACGCCGGAGGCCTGCGGGTCGAGCGTTCCGGCATGCCCCGCCTTCAGCCCGCCGACTTTTCGGCGGATTTGTTCGACGACGTCGTGCGACGTGGGGCCGGGCGGTTTGTTAACGGCCAGCAAGCCGACCATTTTGCAAAAGCTCGGAAACTTTTTCTAAAACCGTCCGTTTCGCCTCTGCCAGAGACAGGGAAAGCGCGCAGCCGGAGGCGTTCGGATGCCCCCCCCCGCCGAACGATTTGGCAATGGGGGAAATGTCGATGCCGTTCTGCGAGCGCAAGCTTACCTTCGTTTTGCCGGGAGTGAGTTCCTTGAAAAGCGCCCCGACCTGCACCTCGCGTAAAAAGAGGGAGTAATCCACAATCCCCTCGGTATCCTCAAAGCGAGCCCCGGTTTCCGCCAGGGTTCGGTTGTCGATGGAAAGAAAACAGATTTGATTACCATGATGAAGCTCCATCCCTTCCAAAACCCGCGCCACCAGCCGCAAATCGGAAGGGGAAATCCGGTAATACACCTCCTCCGTTATTTTCTGCGGGTTCGCCCCCAGCTTCATCAAATGGGAACAGATTTCCAAAGTCCGCGGATGGGTGGAGGAATAGCGGAAACGGCCGGTGTCCGTGAGTATGGCGGTGTAGAGCGCCTCCGCCACCGCAGGGGTGATCTTGAAGCGTGCGGCGGCCAAAAAATCATAAATCATTTCCCCTACAGCGGAGGCCTTGGAATCCAGCCAGTTCACCTTGCCGAATTTTTCGTTGCGCGGGTGGTGGTCGATGTTGACGATGACCGTCTCCGGCCGCAAAAGTTTCTGCACGCAGCCGATTCGCCGCAAAGACGGACACTCGACCACAAATGCGGCGTCCGGAACTAAGTCAGGAAGCGGCTCGGCGGCCTCTTGAATAATCCCCTTGGGGTCTAGAAACCGGTACTTGTTCGGCATCTTTCCCTGATTGAACGCCGCCACCTTTTTCTTTTTTTTCACCAGATAGGCAATCAAGGCCATCTGCGAACCGACCGAATCCCCGTCCGGATCCTGGTGGGAAGTGACCAGAATGTTTTTCGCCCGGTTTAAAACTTTTTCAACCGCTTTGGCCGTCTTTACGCTCATCCTTGATTTCCTTCAAAAGCCGCTCAATCCGGTCCGCCTTTTCAATCGATTCGTCCCGCCGGAAAACGAGATGCGGCGTGTAGCGCAGCCCGAGCTGTCGCGCAGCCATTCCTTGGAGCAAATGCGCCGAGCGTCCCAAAACCTTGGCTGTCTTTTCCCGCTGGCCCTCGTCTCCCAGAACGGAGTAAAAAACCACGGCGTTCTTCAAATCCGGGCTAATCTCCGCCCCGGTCAAGGTCACGAACCCGAGTTCGGCATCCCGCACTTCCGTGGCCAGAAGCTCGGAAAGTATGTGCAGAAACTCCTCCGCCACCCGGCGGGGGCGCCCCCCCCGGCCACTGTTTGTTTCCCCCATAAAAGTTATTTGATTTCGAGTTGATAATCGAGCAAAACCGCTCGCCGGTCTTCGGCCACGAACGATACCACCTTGGAAAGGACCTGGTCGGCAAAAGCCCGCTCGTTGGAAACAATCACCACCCCCAAGCGGCAGCGCTGCCACAAATCGTTCTCCCCCACCTCCGCCACGGAGACGTTGAATCGGTTGCGCACTTGGTCTTTCAAATGGTTCAGAATTTGCCGTTTTCCTTTGAGCGAGCGATTGTCCGGCAAAAAAAGTTCCAGGGTCAAAGCGCCGACCACCATCTATTCCAGCTTGCGCGCCACGGACGTAAGCTCGTAGCACTCGAGCGTGTCCCCTACTTTGACGTCGTTGAAATTCTCGATTTTTATGCCGCATTCAAATCCCGCCGCGACCTCCCGGGCGTCATCCTTGAAGCGCTTCAAGGCCTCGATTTTCCCGTCGTACACAACCACCCCGTCCCGCACGAGCCGGACGCGGTCCGTCCGGCGCACGGCGCCGGATTGGACGTAGCAGCCCGCCACCGTGCCGATCTTGGAGATTTTGAAAACTTGCCGCACCTCGACGGTGCCGGTGATTTTCTCCTTGATTTCGGGTGCCAAAAGCCCTTCCAAAGCCTTTTTAATTTCCTCCTGCGCTTCGTAAATCACGGTATAGAGCCGAATGTCCACCTTCTCCTTGCCCGCCAACTCACGCGCCCGCAGATCCGGACGGACGTGGAACCCGACAATGATCGCCTGCGAGGCGGCGGCCAGAAGCACGTCGTTTTCGTTGATCGCCCCGACTCCTTTGTGAATGACGGTGACTTTCACTTCGGAGGTTCCTATTTTTGAAAGCAAATCCCCCAGCGCCTCCACGGAACCGTCCACGTCCCCCTTGACAATGACCCGCAACTCCTTCATTTCGCCGGACTTGACCTGCTGGTACACCTCTTCCAAAGTCAGCGACTTCAAATGCCGGAAATCCTGCTCCCGTTTGATTCGCATCCGCCGGGCGGCGACCTCGCGCGCCTCCTGCTCGGAAACGGTGGCGACGAAGGAATCCCCCGCCTGCGGCACGCCGCCGGAGCCCAGAACCTGCACGGGCGTGGAGGGGGGCGCCTCCTGTACGGTCTGGCCGCGCTCGTCCAAAAGGGCCCGCACCCGGCCGGAAAAAGGCCCGGTGACGAACGGTTCACCGACGTGCAACACCCCTTTTTGCACCAAGACGGTCAAAACCGCCCCCTTCCCTTTATCCAGACGGGCTTCGACCACTGTCCCTTGGGCCATACCGGCGTAGTTCGCCTTCAATTCCAAAAGGTCTGCTTGCAAAAGGATCATTTCCAAAAGCTTGTCAACGTTCCGCCCCATCTTGGCCGAGATTTCCACGAATATGGTTTTCCCGCCCCATTCTTCCGGAATAAGATTGTACTTGGAAAGCTGGTGCTTGATTGATTCCGGATTGGCTGCCGGCAAATCGATTTTGTTGATGGCGACGATGATGGGAACGTTAGCCGCCTTGGCGTGGTCGATCGCCTCGACGGTCTGGGGCATCACGGCATCGTCCGCGGCGACCACCAAAACGACGATGTCGGTGATTTGCGCTCCGCGGGCCCGCATCGCCGTGAAGGCCTGGTGTCCGGGGGTGTCCAGAAAAGTGATTCGGCCTCCGGAAAGCTGCACCTCATAGGCGCCGATATGCTGGGTGATGCCGCCCGATTCCCCGGCGATGACGTTGGTTTTGCGGATATGGTCCAAAAGGGAGGTCTTGCCGTGGTCCACATGCCCCATGATGGTGACCACGGGCGGCCGGGGACGAAGGTCGGTGACTTCTTCTTCAACTTTCTCTTCCAGCCCGATTTCTTTCACCCGCTCGGTCTTGAAGCCAAACTCCAGGGTCAGGGTTTCAATGGTATCCAGATCCAGCCGCTGGTTGATGGTGGCGAAAAATCCCAGCTCCATGCATTTGGAAATCACTTGCGCGGCCGTGAGCTCCATGGCATGCGCCAGCTCCGCGACGGTCATATACTCGTTAATCCGGACGGTCTTTTCGGCCTCGACCGCCACTTCCCCCCGCTCGTCCCGGCGGTAGTGCTTCTTTACTTTCCGCTGGCTGTCCAAATCGGCCAGCGTCTTGCGGAAGCTTTCCTCCACTGAACGGCGGTCCACCGGCTTCCCCCCCTTCACGCGGGGTTTGATTTTCTCCTTCTGGGGGGTTTCGATGACTTTCGCGAGCTTGGGAAGAATCACCTCTTCATCCAGATCCACCACGGCGACCGGCGGCGGGGCGGCCACCACCGCCGCTTCCCTCTCCTTTTTCTCGAACTCGGCGTGTTTCCGCTTTTTCTCCGCCTCCTTCTGCTTGATCGCCTCTTTTTCCTTCTTGAAACGCTCGGCAACGGCGGCAATCATCGGCTCGGTGGCCGCGCTCATGTGGCTTTTGGGGGAAAAGCCGAGTTCGGCTAAAATCCCCATCATGGCGTCGGCGGAGAGGTTGTTCTCCTTGGCTAATTGATAGATTCGGATGCTGCCCACTATTTTTCTTCCTCTTTTTCACCGTCGGCGGAATCCGACGCGGTCTCTCCCGCTTGCCCTTCGTCCGCTTTTTTCTCTTCCTCCTCTTCTTCGTCTTCCTCCTCTTCGATTTCCTCGGATTCCACATCCATTTCTTCCTCTTCCGATTCCTCTTCCTCCTCGGCGGGGCGTTTCTTTAATTTTTCCAGATACTCTTGCGCGGAAGCAATCAGTTTCTCGGCTTTCTTCGGGCCGATTCCCTCAATTTCCATCAAATCCTCACCCTTAGCGGCGGCCAAAAGCTGCACAGTCTCGAATCCCATTTCTATCAATTTTTTGGCCAGCACGTCGGAAAGCCCCTCCAAATTGAAAAGCGGAATCCGTTCCTTTTGCCGTTTTTTCCGTTCCGCTTCGTGTTCGCTTTCGGCCAGCACATTGATTTTCCAGCCGGTGAGCTTGGCTGCCAGCCGGGCGTTCTGCCCCTGCTTGCCGATGGCCAAAGATAGTTGGTCGTCCGCCACCACCACGGTCATCTCGTTTTCCGCCTCGTTGGCGGTGATGTGAAAAACCTTGGCCGGGGCCAAAGCCCGGGTGACGTAGACGTCCGGGTTGGCCGACCAAGCGATGACATCAATCCGTTCCCCCGCCAGTTCGCGGACGATGGACTGCACGCGGATGCCGCGGATGCCGACGCAGGCCCCCACGGGGTCGATCCGCTCGTCCGCCGAGGAAACGGCGATTTTGGAACGCTCCCCCGGTTCGCGGGCCACAGACTTGATTTCGATGATTTTTTCAAAAATTTCCGGCACCTCCAGCTCAAAAAGCCGGCGCAGCAAATCCGGATGGGCGCGGGACAATATGACGGGAGGGCCTTTGGCCGCCTTCTGCACATCCAAAACCAGACAGCGCAGCCGCTCCCCAAGGCGGTATTTTTCCCGGGGGATTTGTTCTTTGGGGGGAACGACCCCTTCCGCCCGGCCCAGATTGACGATGACGTTTCCTTTATCCATCTGCTGCACGCTCCCCACGACCACCTCGTTCACCCGGCCGATATACTCGGCGTACACCCGTTCCCGTTCCGCTTCCCGGACTTTTTGGACCAAAACCTGCTTGACCAACCCGATGGCATTCCGCCCGAACTCGGCGATTTCAATCGGAACCTCAACTTCCTCCTCCAGCTTCCCCTTCAATCCTTTTTCGGCAAGCTCCTCCAAGGTGACTTCCGTCCCGGGGTCCAAGACCTCCTCGACCACCTTGCGGCGGGCGGACATGGAAATCCGGCCGGTCTTGGGGTCCACTTTTACGGTTACGTTATCCGCCTGTCCGTATTTTTTCTTGACGGCGGATAAGAGCCCGGCTTCCAAAGTCTCGCGGACGTAATCCGCTTCAACGTTCCGTCCTTTGACCACTTCGGAGAGCGCTTCGGCCACGTCCACCCCCTGCGGCTCCCGGTTTTTTTCTATCCGTTTAGGCATCCATCCTCTCTTTTTCAATTGGTACCAAAGGCCTTCCGGCCTCCGGTTTCACAAAATTTCCTTTCCTTTCAAAATCGTCTCGAAGGGAAACTTCTTTTCTCCCTCCTCCGTCTCGAGGAAAACCCCGTCATCGCTAACGGAGACCAAAGCCCCGGCCGCCTCGCGGGTGCCTCCGTTTTCGGTAAACCAGACCCGCACCGTCCGGCCGATTTTCCGTTCAAAATCCCGGCGGGATACAAGCGGCCGGTCCAGCCCCGGCGAGGAGACCTCCAGAATATAGGCCCGTTCAAAAACGTTTTCCAAATCAAACCAGTCGGCCAGCTTTTGGGAAAGGCGCGCGCATTCGTCGATGGAAATCCCCCCCCGGGGACGGTCGGCATAGACCCGTACGAGCGTCTTGTGCCCCCGGTCGGAGACAGCCAGTTCCACCAGTTCGAACCCTTCCTTCTCTATGACTTCCTGCACCGCCCGTTCTATCCTTTCCTTTAAATTCATGGTTGACTCGTCGGTTAAATTGCTAACTTTTAATGATAACAAAACCGGACCGGTTTTGCAACTCCATAATGCCTAAGCGGTTTAACTTTTTGCCCGGGAAGAGTTTAGTTGATCGGAGCACGAGCCGCCGTATCGGCCCGCAGCATTCGTTGGACACTTTCCAAAAACGTGCGCACTTCCGGCGCCCGCGCATCGTTGGGATAAGCCGCGAGCCAGTCGTTGACCACCCGTTCCACCTGCCGGTATTTTCTGGTCTGGTAGTAGTAAGCGACCAGGTCGTTGAACCCCCCCGCTTTGTTCCGCTCGTAGGATTGAACAAAAATCTTTTCCGCGCGGGCCGAATCCCCCTCCTGCAGGTAAACCATGCCCAAATAGTTGCGGATGCTGTCCTTGGTCGTCTCCGGAAGGGGGGCCGTATCCACCAGCGATTCGGCGGCGGCCACCCGTTTTTGATCGGACAAAAGGCCGGTCATGTATTGATAGGAGGAGACCTCCCGCGGGCTTACCGCCATCGCCTTTTTAATCACGGTCTCCGCCTGGGCATAATCGCGCGATTTTCTGAGCGTGTCGGCCACGAACATGAAGGCCGAAACGTAGTTTTGAATGATCCGCCAGTCGTTTTCATCCTTGCGCACCTTCGGGTCGGCCGTGCCGCGGTAGCGAAACACCTGCTCGTAAAACCGGCGGGTTTCGGCAATGTCGATCCGCGTCCCCGTCCCTCTCCCCTCCGGCACCACGTCGTAAATCATTCCGCGCATGACGAGATAGGGATCCACGGATCTCCCGCGGTAGACCCGGGCGTCGGAGGCGCAGGTGACCGAAAAATGCACCGGTATTTTCCAGTTGTTCGTTTCCAGAACGTTGTCGATGATCTTGTCCTGGATCCGCTTGGACAACCGGCCGGTGGCGGGGTCAAAATCCGGCGCGATGTTTTCGATTTCCGCGTCGGACAAACTGATGGGAACGCTGTCCTGATGTTTTTTCTGCAGAATGTACCATTCCGTGTTGATCAGACTCAAATTGATGTTCTTCACGTCCCGGCGGAAACCGTACGCCTCCTGCAAAGCCCACAAAGGAAAGGTGTCGTTGTCCCCGTTGGTGAACAAAACCGCCCCCCGTTCACAGGAAGACAAAAGATTGTAGGCGTAATCATAGGGGAGATAATTGTTGATTCGCTGGTTGACCGAAAAATTGGAGGCGTACCCGAAATACGGAAAAACGAGGGCAAAGACCGCAACGGCACCGGGTATGGCAAAAAGCGGCCGGGGAAGATTCCTTTCTTTAATCCACTCCAAAAGTCGAATGCCGAGCGCCGCCAGTCCCAGCCCGATGCACAAAGCAAAGGCGATGAAGCCGGGCGTCCAGAAGTAATCCCGGTCCCGCACTTCCAAATACCCCTCCCCTGTGATGGGGTCCTGCCGGGTGCCGTCGGCGAAATTCATATACCAGACGAGGCCGATGGTGCCGAAAAGAACGGTAACGGCCATCATCAAACCGGGAGAGCGGCTCTTCCGCCAGGATTCATAAAGCCCCCAAAGCCCGATGACCAAAAGAAGGAAGAATGCCTTCGTCAGTCCATATTGCTTCTCAAAAAAACCCCAAAATCCCATCCGCGGGTAGCGACCGAACTGGTTGGAGGGTTCCCCCCGTCGCTTCATCGCCCGCGTAATCATGTTGGTTTGGCCGTACTGCTTGCGTTCCAGGAAATACTTGAAGCTTTGCCAGTCGTCCGGGTCGTTTTCGTTGATGTGCGGGTTCTGGGCCGCCCGGATGGGAATGAAAAGCTGGGAGGAAAATCCCATAACGGCGGCCAAACATAGCCCCAGCGGCAGCTGCCAGCCGAAGGCCCGGGGGTTGGAAAAAACCATCCCGGCCGTGACCAAAGTCCAGAAAGCTAAGGAAAGCAAAAACATATCGAGCGATGCAACGACGAGAAGGAGAACGAGTCCGGAAATCCAAATGCGCCAGTCCTTCCGCTTTTCCTCGTCCGCCAAAAGCACCAAAAGCATCACCGGCGGCAGCGCCAGAAAAACGGTCATATGCAAAGCGGTGCCCAAAACTCCCAGGTAGGCCGCCAGAATGAGATACTGATTTCCCCGCGCCTCGCTCGGACGCAGCCACCAGAGAATGCCCAAATAGACAATAAGCAGGGTGAAAAGCATCGCCAAGCCATACACTTCCGCCTCCACGGCCGAGGACCAGAACGTGCGGGAAAAAGCGAGTGTCAGCCCGCCGGAAATTCCGCCCACGTATTTCCAGATGCGGATAGGCCATTCCGTTTTATCCTTCGTCCAGTGGTCAACAAGCCGGTGGACGATTAAATAGCCGACCATCGCCGTGAACGCGGACGAAATCACGGAAACCAGATTCACCCGCACGGCGATGTCGTCGGAAATCGGCAACAGGGTGAAAAACCGTCCGATGATTACGTAGAGCGGCGCGCCGGGAGGATGGGGAACGCCCAAAATAGCCGCGCAGGCAATAAACTCCCCGCAGTCCCAGAAGGAGATCGTCGGCGCCTTGGTCCAGTTGAAAACCAGATAGGACACCAGAAACACCAGCCCCGCCGAGCCATAATGCAGCCAGTCAACCTTTTTATTGTTCAGCATCGATTCCTTCTCGAAATATTGTTATACACGCCAAATGAATTTGCGAATATAGCCATTTCTCAACCATTTATAAAGGATTTTATGGACAAACCGCCTTAATCCAGGTCGAGCAAAAAAGGATTCGTCCCCCGCTCCCGCCCGATGGTCGTCGCCGCTCCATGGCCGGAATAGACCGCCGTGTCGTCCGGGAGTTCCAGCAGCCGTTTGAGCGATTGCATCAAAACCTCCCCGTCCGAGTGCGGAAAATCGTACCGCCCGATTGAACCGGCAAAGAGCGCATCTCCCGTGAAGGCGATCTTTTCCCCGTAAATCGTAACCCCCCCTGGCGTATGCCCGGGCGTCTCAATGACCTCGAACTGCAAATCCCCCAACTCCAGCTTATCCCCTTCCTTTATGAACCCGTCCGCCTTGCCGGCGGAAATCGGCATCCCAAAAGCCGCCGAAAGATTATCTTCCGCGCTGATGAGCAAAGGATGGTCCTTCTCGTGAATTAAAACCGGAATGTTGTAATATTTCCGTAACTCTTCGACCGCCCCAATATGGTCCCCGTGCGCGTGGGTCAAAAGTATTTTGGAAGGCTTCAGCCCAAGGCGTTGAATTTCAGCGCGTATGCGGCTCCCCTCCGCCCCGGGGTCAACAATCCATGCCTCTTTCGTTTTCTCATCCGCAACCAGAAAACAATTCTCAAAAAACGGCCCGACGGTGATGGTGTGAACAAGCATTGAGACGTGAGCTAACCCTTCCGTCTCATTCTTGACTCAAGAACAGGTTGGGCCAACCGTAAACGTGTTACAGCTTGGCTTTCATCTATTTCACCCGATAAAAACTTGTCATAGATATCCTCTACATCTGAGTCCATTGATTTTTTATCTAACAAACCCAACTTTCCATCCGTTAGCCATTTAATAATTTGTTCATAAGTTTCCTTTAATAATTTAAATCCTTCAATCTGGAATTCACGCTTGGGAGAGTCCCAAGCTCCCAGTGATCGAGCATGGAGATGAAGGTAGTCACTTAGTTCATGCCATCTTCTTTTTATAAATTCAATGTCAATAATTGCGATTTTAGGAGCTCCAGAGTATAGCGAAAAAACAAGATTAGTAAAATGAGCACGTTTCCTATAATTTGACTCCACATCATCTAATAATTCCAAAGTCCCCTTTATACTCCTGCAACGCTCTTCTTCCTCTGGAGTTAAAAGTCCATCCTTTGCCAGATAAAGGATCTCGAATGCAAGCCTCTCTATAGCACATCTTAGCTCAAAGCTTGCATAAACCAAAACATTATCAAGGTTTCTTCCCGCATCAAAATCAAGCCATCTTTTTACTTGGATTAGATGAAAGTCGGCTCCGACTTTTCTCCCTTGCAAAAGGAATTCTGCTTGCTCCATGTCTTGCATTACTATGCTGTTGCCTCCTCTCTTCTCCTGTTTAAGTGATTATAAACCTTCTCCGCCACGCTCTTTGGAATTCCCGGCACGGCGGAAAGCTCCTCCAAACCCGCCTGTTTCATATTCTCCACCGAGCCGAAGTGAGAGAGCAGAATCTGCCGCCTGCCGGGGCCGATGCCGGATATTTCATCTAATTCGGAGCGGATGGTGCGTTTCTTGCGGACTTTCAGGTTATAGGACAGGCCGAAGCGGTGCACCTCGTCCCGTATGCGCTGGAGCAATTTCAGGGAAGTTGAGCCGCGCGGCAAAGTCAAAGCGTCGCTCGTGTTCGGAAAAATTATCTCCTCCAGCCGCTTCGCCAGCCCGATAACCGTCTGCTCTTTGATTTCCAGCCTTTCCAGGGCCGACTTTGCCGAGGAAACCTGTCCCTTGCCGCCGTCAATCAAAACTAAATCAGGCCGCGGAATGTCCCCCTCCTTCACCTTGGCGAAGAAACGGGAAACAATCTCCTCCATCATCGCAAAATCGTTCTGAAACTCCACCGTTTTTATTTGGAAATGCCGGTAGTACTTCTTGAGTGGACGTCCGTCCGAAAAAAATACCGCCGCCCCCACTTTGTCCGTTTCGCCAAGATTGGATACGTCAAAAGCAACAATCTGCCGTGGCGGCTTGGCCAGTCGCAAATCCTTCTGCAGAAAAGTGATTAACTCCGGCACCCGGTTCAGATATTCCTTCCTCTGAATTAAAAGTTCTTCCAGCAAAAGCCGTGCATTCTTTTCCGCCGTGGCCAAAAGCTGGGCTTTCGCCCCCTTTTGCGGCAGGATGATTTTCACTGGCGTTTCCGCTTTTTCCAAAAGCCACTGGGAAAGAAGCCTCATATCCTCCGGTTCGAGCGGCAAATGCAGCTCGTCCGGAAAGGCGGACTGCCGCAGGTAATATTGCCGGATGAAATTGGACAAAACAGTGGCATCCGGCTCTTCCGGGTCAGCAGTCAAATAATAATGCTGCCGTCCGATAAGAACTCCCTCCCGTACTTGAAAAGTCACCGCGCAAACATCCCTCCCCTGCCGGGCGAAAGCAGCCAAATCCCGGTCGGTCAAATCCTCGGAAACAACCTTCTGTCTTTCCTTGATTCCTTCAATGGCCGCCAACTGGTCGCGAACTAAGGCCGCCCCCTCAAAGTTTTCCGCCTCGGAAAACGCTTCCATCCGCGCCCGCAGTTGGTCAACAAGCGCCTTGCGGTGTCCGGCCAGGAAAAGCCCCGCCGAATCGATTTGCTCCTTGTACTTCTCGGAGGAAACCAGCCCCTCGCACGGCCCCGGACAGCGTTTGATGTGGTATTCCAGACAGACCCGATACTTCCGCCCGTTGGGCGGCGGGATGACCAGATTGCAGGAGCGGATTTGAAAAATCCGCGTCAGGGTTTTTAAGGTCTGGCGCATCGCCCCCACGTTGGTGAACGGCCCAAAGTAACGCGCCCCATCCTTTTTCATCCGCCGCACGACCAGCATTCGTGGAAACGACTCATTGGTCAGCTTGACGTAGGGGTAGCGCTTGTCATCTTTCAAATTGACGTTGTAGCGCGGCTTGTACTCCTTGATAAGGTTGGCTTCAAGGATGTATGCCTCCACCTCATTGTCCGTCACCAGATAGTCCAAATCCGCAATCTGCCGGATCATCGCGGCAATGCGCGGGCTGACGGGTTGGGAATTGTGAAAATAGGAGGAAACCCGGTTGCGCAAAACCGCCGCCTTGCCGACGTACAAAATCTGCTGCGCCTTGTCCTTGAAGATATAGACACCGGGACCCTCCGGCAGGTTGGCAAGTTTGGTTTCGAGCTCGGGAGTTTGCATCAGGGATACACCATTCCAAAACGGCGTTTATAGTAGATTCGCGCGGCCAAAAATCCGGCCGCCAGAATCAAAACGTACCACCAGAAATATAAGGCCGCCGCAAGCGAAAGCAACACGAGCGCTGCCTTGGTGGCCCAAACGGAGTATTTGACGCTTTTTCTATCCACCGCCAGGGCAAAAAGAGGCAGCGCCAAAATGGCCGGCAGAAGAAAATCAAAATCCCGCGTATAAACAGCAATCCCAATGGCAGCCAAAACAAAGACCAGACCCGCGGCCTGCGCAAATCGTTCACCATACACGACGGCGACCGTTTTTTTCCCAACTTGCCCGTCCCCTTTCACATCGGGCAGGGTGGTGTTCAAATAAATCGCCCCAACCGCAAAGAAATACGGGAGGGATTTAACCAGATGCTTCCATTCCAAATTTTCATTCCACCCCGCGCCGACGAGATAAACGATGGAGCCGTGCGCCAGCATGTTAGCGAAGAGCGCCGCCCAAGCCCGGTCCTTCAAGCGAAACGGCGGCGCGGAATAGACAACTCCGAGAATTACGATGGCGACAAAAAGCACGAACGCATAACCGGATATCAAAAGCGATACTGCCAAGGCCGCCAGGTTGAGACCAGCCGCCAGAACCACCGCTTCCTGCACGGAGATAATGTCGCGCGTAAGGAAAAACCCTTTGTTGTTGATGCGGTCGCTTTCCCGGTCAAAAATCTGGTTGACCAGATAAACGGCGCCAAAAAGACAGGCCGTGGCAAAAAGCAAACTGCCCCCAATACTGCCCGAAATCCGGTGCCCCGCAGCCTGCCCGGCCCCTAAAAGCGCCACCGTCCAGACCGGCATAAAAAGCACCGGGCGGATGGAAAAAAAATAATCGAGCAGCTTGCCTAAAACGTCTCGCACTAAGCGAAGAATACTACGAAGAAATAGGCGGCCGGTAAAGCAAAAAGAAACGAATCAAACCGGTCCAAAATCCCACCGTGCCCGGCGATAAGGTGGGAGGAATCTTTGGCGTCAAAGTTGCGCTTCAAAAGCGATTCAAACAAATCCCCCAACTGGCCGAAAAGGGCAATCGTCAACGCCAATCCGACTGTCAGCCCAAAACTCATTTCCAATTTTTTTAGCAACAAGAAAACCACCGCCACAAGAATAGCCCCGGCAAAGCCTCCCAAAAAACCCTCTGCCGTCTTGTTCGGGCTGACGGTCGGAAAAGGGTAGATGCGTCCCAGCTTGGCGCCGACAAAATATGCCGCCGTGTCCGTCACCCAGATGACCGCCCAGAGAAAAATCAAAAGCCAAAGTTCCGTCGGCACTTCCGTCATCCGGAACAGATCCTCTCCGCCAAACGTGATGTTGACACCGGCCGGAACCTGCCGCAACAAGAGCTCCAAGCTTTTCCCAAATCCCAAAAGCCCCGTAATGTAAACCATACCGAGAATGAAGTGCGCCCCCTCGGCCGCTGCGCCTTCGACTTTTCGTCGCAGAACCAAAAACGCCGCTACCCCAAAGAAGGCGATTAATAGAAATTCGTCTAAAAATCGAGCTGCTCCCGTCGAGAGTCGGTAGATATAGCCCAGCCCCAAAACCCATCCCAAGAAAAGAAGAAAACTGGGCAGTTTGGTCAAACGGGAATATTCCCAAAAGCCAAAGAAGGCCAAAACCATCAAAAACCCGCTCCACCACCATCCCCCCTGCCACGAAACAAAAAGAATTGCGGGGATGCCGACGACGGAAACCGCCACCCGCGTCATCAAATTTTTGGGGTCAATCGGCACTTATATCCGCCCGAACCGCCGCTGCCGGTTCTGGTAATCCGCCAAGGCCATTAGAAATTCTTTTTCTACAAAATCCGGCCACAGGGTTTCTGTAATATACAGTTCCGTATAGGCCGCCTGCCAAAGCATAAAATTGGACAGCCGCTTCTCCCCGGAGGTGCGGATGAGCAAATCCGGGTCCGGCAGCCCTTTCGTGTACAAATGCGACTCAAAAACCTTTTCATCGATTCGCGAGGAAGAAAGTTTTCCGTCTTTGACTTCGCGGACGATTTTCCTCACCGCCGCCAGTATCTCGGACTTGCCGGAGTAATTCAAAGCCAAATTCAAAACAATGCCGGTATTACGGGAAGTTTTTTTGATGGCCTGATGCAAGGCCAAACGTTTGGCATACGGCAGCCCCTCAATGTCTCCGGTCGCTTTGAGCCGCAGGTTATTGTCCATCATCTCCTTCATTTCCTTCCGCGCCGTGTCGGATAAAAGCTGCATCAAGGCCGCCACCTCCTCCTTCGGCCGCCGCCAGTTTTCGGTGGAGAAGGCGAAAAGCGTCAGGTATTGAATGCCCATCTCCCCGGCCGTTCGGACGACCTTTCTGATGGCCTCCACCCCCGCTTTGTGCCCTTCGGTTCGTGGGAGATTCTTCTGCTTGGCCCAGCGCCCGTTCCCATCCATGATGATGGCGATGTGTCCGGGCAGATTCCCCCTTTCCCGAATCTCCTTTTTCAGCTCCTCTAACATTTTTTCAAATTACGCAAATTCCTACATAAAGAAAATCCCCTCTTTTGAAGGGGATTGGAAAAAAACGAAAAAAACACTTCAAACTTCCATAATCTCTTTTTCTTTGCCGGCAATCAGCTTGTCCACCTGCTCGATGAACTTGTCCGTGATTTCCTGGATGTGCTTCTGCGCTTTTTTGGAATCATCCTCGGAGATTTTCTTCTCCTTTTCCACCTTCTTGACGTTTTCGATGGCGTCCCGCCGGATGTTGCGGATGGCCACTTTCCCCTCTTCTGCCAGCTTGTGGACCAGTTTCACCAAATCCTTCCGCCGCTCTTCTGTCAAAGGTGGAATCGGCAGCCGGATGATGTTGCCGTCCGATTGCGGGTTTAATCCCAGTTCCGATTTTTGAATCGCCTTGACGATGTTCGGGATTTGCGTCTTCTCCCACGGCTGGATGGTCAAAAGCCGCACTTCGGGGGCGGAAACCGTTCCCACCTGGTTTAGTGGAACGAGCGAGCCGTAATAATCCACCCGGATGGTATCCAGCAAGGCCGTGGTCGCCTTCCCCGTGCGGACGGAGGCCAGCTCATGCGTCACCGCCTCCAAACTCTTTTTCATCTTCTCTTCTTCGCGGTGGTAAATGTCCTTTATGATATCCATCTTATCTCCTAAGCATGGACGATGGTGCCGATTTTTTCTCCCATGACCACTTTCTTCAAATTCCCCCGCTGGTTCAAGTTGAAAACGATAATGGGCAGGGCATTGTCCATCGAAAGCGACGTGGCGGTGGAATCCAGCACTTTGAGCCCCAAGCTCAACACTTCGAGGTAGGTGAGCTTGTCATACATCTTGGCGTTCTTCTCCTTCATCGGGTCGGCGTCAAACACCCCGTCCACCTTGGTCGCCTTCAGAATCACTTCCGCCCCGATTTCGGTGGCCCGCAAAGCGGCTGCCGTGTCCGTAGTGAAGAACGGATGCCCGGTGCCGGCAACGAGAATCACCGTCCGCCCTTTTTCCAGATGCCGGATGGCCCGCCGCCGGATGTACGGCTCCGCCGTCGCCTCCATGCGCAGGGCACTCATAACCCGGGTGAAAACGCCTAATTTTTCGAGGCGATCTTGCAAAGCCAGCCCGTTGATGACCGTCGCCAGCATCCCCATCTGGTCGCCGGTGGCCCGGTCGATGCCGGAAGTTGTGGCCGCCAGTCCGCGAAAGATGTTGCCGCCCCCCACCACGATGGCGATTTCCACCCCCAGCTCCTTCACCTCTTTTATCTGCTCGGCAATGGCAGTGATGACATCCGGATCGATGCCGAATCCCTTCTCTCCCATCAGCGCTTCGCCGGAAAGCTTTAAGAGCACCCGGCGGTATTTGAGTGCGGGCATGTTATTCTCCCAGCCGGAAGCGCACGAAGCGCCGGGGAATGATGTTCTCCCCCAGCTTCGCCACCACCGAGGCGATGAGCTCCTTTATGGTCACGTTCTGGTCCTTGACGAAGATTTGCTCCATCAGGACCGCTTCCTGAAAATATTTTTCCAGCTTGCCGTCCACAATCCGGTCCAAAATCTTCTCCGGTTTCCCTTCGTTTTTGGCCTGCGTGCGGTAAATCTCCCGCTCCTTCTCTACGAGCTCCTTCGGCACCTCCTCACGGGTAACAACCAAAGGGGAGGCCGCGGCTATCTGCATGGCCAAATCCTTGGCCAAATTACGAAAATCATCCGTCCGCGCAACAAAATCCGTCTCGCAATTCAGTTCCAAAAGCACGCCGAGGCGGTCGCCCGGATGGATGTAGGAAAAGACAAGCCCCTCCTTCGCCGTCCGTCCTGCCTTGGAGGCCGCCCGCGCCTGTCCCTGCTCGCGCAGGGTTTGGACGGCCTTGTCAATATCGCCGTTGGAGGATTCGAGCGCCTTTTTGCACTCCATCATCCCCGCGCCGGTTTTTTCGCGCAGTTCCTTGACCAAATTCGCACTGATTGCCGTTGTCATTTTGCCTTGACTTCCTTCTCTTTACTTTCCTTGCTCTCTTTTTCCCTGGCGGCGTGCCGGGCTTCCCTCTCCCTCGTTTCCCGTGCGTCGCGTATTTCCTTGTCCTTCGTTTCCTTTTCCTTACGTTTGGCGGCTTCCTCGTCCTGCTTGTCCTTCAAGGCCATCCGCCCTTCGACCGCCCCGTCCGTCAGCTCCTTGGTGATGAGCGCAATCGCCCGCAGCGAATCGTCGTTGCCGGGGATGGGATAGGTAATCAAGTCCGGGTCTGAATTGGTGTCCACGATGGCAATCACCGGGATGCCCAGTTTGTTCGCCTCCGCCACGGCTATTTTTTCCTTTTTGGTGTCCACCACGTAAACCAGATGCGGAATCCGGTTCATCTCCCGGATTCCCCCCAAAACCTTGACCAGCTTCTCCGCCTCCCGCAAAAGCTCCAGCCGTTCCTTCTTGGTGATTTTTTCGAACGTCCCGTCCTGCTGCATCCGCTCAATATCCTTCAACCACTTGATGGACTGCTTGATGGTGGAGAAATTGGTGAGCATTCCGCCGAGCCAGCGTTCGGTGACGAAAAACGCCCCCGCCCGCACCGATTCCCGTTCGATTACTTCCTTGGCCTGTTTTTTGGTGCCGACGAAAAGCAAGCTCCCGCCCGCCGTCACGGTTTGGCGGACAACTTCCCGCGCCTTTTGCAAAGTCGCGGCGGTTTTTTCCAAATCAATGACATAGATGCCGTTTTTGGACTCGAAGATGAATTTTTTCATCTTGGGATTCCAGCGGCGGGTCTGGTGGCCGAAGTGCACCCCGGCTTCCAGCATTTCTCTTAAATCTACTGCGGCAGACATTTCACTCCCTTGCACGCCCTCAAAATCCTTCGAGCCGGACGGGCGCTAAACCCCGAGTTCTCGGGGGTTGTTAGGTTTGGCCTCCACCCAGGAGCCGACAGACGCCGGACGCCTGTTTTTCCGGGCCGCGCCCGCTTTTTCTTTTGCGGGACCCACCGGCCGCTATTTTGTCGGAGGCCCAAGACGAGTTCCGACCAAGGTCGGAACGAGATGCAGAGCCGGAGATCCCGAGCGAGTCCGGCGAAAGCCGGCGAGTCGAGGGACCCGTCCCTGCCACCGTCGTAGGATGGCTCCAACGAAAACGGGTGTGTGTATTTATAAACAACAACCGGTTCCCATCCGTTGGGACGGAAACCGGTTCAAAAATCAGCGTTTGGAATACTGGTAGCGTTTGCGGGCTTTCACCAGCCCGTATTTCTTCCGTTCCACTTCGCGCGGGTCGCGCGTCAAAAAGCCGCTCTTCTTGAGCGTTTTCTTCTGGTCGGGATTGATCGCGGTCAAGGCCCGCGCCAAGGCCAATCGCAAGGCCTCGGCCTGCGCCGAAATTCCTCCCCCGTTGGCCCGCGCCCGGATGTCGTATTTCCCCATGTTGCCGGTGACTTCGAGCGGCGAGAAAACCGACATTATCAGCGACTGCCGTTTGCCCAGATATTCCGCCAGCATCCGGTTGTTGACTTTGATGATTCCCGACCCCGGCGTTACCCAAATGCGCATCGTGGCGTTCTTGCGCCGTCCGACTGTGGATGCTAAAAGTTCGGGCATTTTAACTCAAACTCAAAACGGTTGGTTTCTGCGCCTTGTGGGGGTGTTCCGCGCCGCGATACACATGCAGTTTGCTGATTAACTTCCGCCCCAGCTTGTTCTTGGGCAGCATTCCCCGCACCCCCAGCCGGATAAGCTCCTCCGGCTTTTCATCCCGGTATTTGTCAAAGGTTTTGAACCGCGCCCCCGTGGGGTAACCGGTGTAGTGGAAATAGGTTTTCACCTTCTCCTTTTTCCCGGTCAGCCGGATTTTGTCGGCGTTTAAAACGATGACAAAATCCCCCGTATCCATATGCCGGGTGAACATCGGCTTTCCCTTGCCGCGCAAAAGGGTGGCAATCCTGGTAATCGCCCGGCCAAACACCAAGCCGCCAACGTCCACGACGTACCACTTCCTTTCAATTTCCGAAAGCTTCGGTATATAGGTCTTCATATAGGTCATCGTTTTTCCAATTCCAAAGCCCCCTAAAATAGACAGTTTTTGGGGAATGTCAAGATGTAATCCGAGCAGCTTTTTTTAGACATTTCGCCCACTGCCCGGTGTAAAATTTACACGTAGTTACCTGTTTTTCGAAGTAACTATCAATCATGAAACTGAACTCGCAAACCTGCCGCCGCAATAAACGGACTGGGTACACTGCGACCAGAAATTTGAAAATTAAGACTATCATTTCTGCCGCGAGTTCGGGGATACGTAATTAAAAAGCGATCAGTTGCACGAGTTAAGGCAACGTAAAATAGGCGCTTCTTCTCATTCAGCTCCTCCCCTGTTACGTCGCCGGGCAACCAGGAAGCCTCAAAACGCGGCATCACTGTACTGCCCCACCTAATTTTGGACAGGCATTATCTTGATTTTTGACATCCAATCCGCATAGAACTGTGCGGGGGATTTCATTCCCAGAGCGCTGTGCGGAGCTACCTCGTTGTAGTCTTTGATCCA